>ERZ1740067.2203-NODE-2203-length-12157-cov-7.273426_pt1 | contig 12157 bp, 17 predicted proteins | sample MGYA00581736_ERZ1740067 | MGnify/ENA primary metagenome ERZ1740067 (study PRJEB43018, sample SAMN04849236) | marine metagenome | isolation source: floating plastic debris | place: Pacific Ocean | collected 2008-08-27 | study: EMG produced TPA metagenomics... | reverse complement strand
ACTTTATATGCTCGCTACCAGGTGAAAACTAACATCAGTTGTGTTCTGTAGGAGGAGCAATCGTGCATGTTAAACAGTCAACCTCCGGCAATGATTCATTATTGTGAAATTGCTCATCACTGTATGCTGATTTGACATAAGGAAAACTAAGGAGAACTGTGGATGAGGGGGCGAACGTGGCGACTTATGTAATGACCATACTTTCGTAAGTTACTTACCTTTTGGTAACTTTGGAGATGAGTTAGCCCTGACCTAGCACATGAGCAAAGAAAACCGCGTACCCTCTTGTCCGATTGGAGATGCCTTAGGCGTATTTGCAGGAAAATGGAAACCTGAAATCCTTTGGCATCTCAAAGATAGCTGTATGCGCTTTAATCAGTTGCACCGCGCCATTGGAGCCATATCACAAAAAATGCTTGCACAGCAATTGCGTGAGTTACAGCGTGACGGCCTAGTGAAACGGACTCAGTACGATACGATTCCGCCACATGTTGAATATGAGGTCACGGATCTGGTCAAGACACTTGAGCCTATATTCGATGCGCTTGAACAATGGAACAAGGACAACGGCGCAACCATACAAAAAGCGAGAGAAAAATACCTTAAGAACAATCAATAGGCACTAAGGTCTAACGCTGTAATCTATTGCAATCGGTTCAGCACCTTCTACCTCACCGACAAGCTGTAGTAACTGCAAACGGAATCGCTCGAGCATGTCGCGCTTCAACATAAAGCGATGGAAATCCGCAGGTGATGTGTTGTGATGCTGCACCGACTTGTAACCACCCGGCGCTTCAACATCCATACGCACTGGAAATTGCAGCCATTTGCCTTGGAACTCCTCCGAGAGCATCCAGTTTAAATAAAGCTTGGCCGCCGCTTTGTTTTTTGCCTGAGTCGGGATGGCAGCGGTTTGGAACCAGGTGAGGAAGTAATCTTCTTCTGGCAACATAAAGCGCGTAGCACTGCCGGGCTGCGGTGCGAATGCCCAGAATGTTGTAAAGCTTGCACCGTACCACCCATTGTTAATGGCGACATAGGGCATTGCTGTCCCTCTTACCCATGTAGGCTCAGTAGCGACTAACTCCTCCAGATACTCCCAGCCATACTTCTCTTTCAAATTCCAAAACTGATACAAGACAGCATCGTCACTATGGGGATAGGTTAAAATTACCTTTCCTTTTAAGGCTGGGTTGAGGTAATCCATAGCGTCACGCGGTACCTTGTCTTTGCCAATCACATCAATGTTGACGTAGTTGCTGAAAGTGACACCATACAGCCCCGTCCAGCATCCGTGAGGGTCTTTATGGTCAGGAAAGACTTTGTCCCAGTTCTTTGGTTTATAGGGCTCCAACAAACCATGTTCTGCGTAGTAGTCAAAGTCATGTATGGTCTGACATTGAAGTACGTCGGGCACGTTAGTTTTGCCGCCTGTTTCACATGCATTGTCATAGCGTGACGCGTGATGAAAACTCAAGTCAACACTGTGGGTGACATTGATCTTCGGAAACCGCGCCTTAAACATATCCAAGTAATAGTCTATTTGGTCTGGTTTGTCGCCACCCGCTCTAAGAACAAACTCACGACCCTCTTGTTGTGCAACAACATAGAGCTCATCTAGAGAGCGAGTCTCGATATCGACGCGTTGTTTCATGATTTTACGTTCCTAATTAAGTTGAGTGCTTGAGGTCGCTGTTGCGATCGCGACCAATTGATTTGCATAACCACATAGCTAACTTTAGGTTATCACTAACTAATAGTTAGTGATAACCTAAAGTTAGCGTAGTTTTCAGCTTATTTATTTTGTAGGAGGCAACATGAAAAACCAGCTAAGCCTTACCCCACGCTCTGGTCAGAAGCCAGAGACAACAAGCCGTCTGCCACATTCTCAACTGACTCAGCACGGTCCTGAGCATGTGATTAATAAGCTGCATGAATGGTGCTTTTCATTACCGAGCGTTGCAAATAAGCAAAGCGGCATCTCCGTTCCTGGCGCGCGTGCTTTAGTCATGCATGATGGTGTGCAATGTAACCATGACGCTTTTATGGTGGGTCGAGAATTTGCACATATCCATCCGCACCCAGACAATGGCAGCATGCACGTGAAGTTGTTGCCAGAAGACGCGTTAGAAGTAACAGAAAAAGGCTGGGGAGAAGATCATTACTTGGTTACTCAGGGGAACTATCCTGCGGGGCTGGTAATGGTGTTTTCGCCGCGCGATGACGAAGAGTTGGAGGCGGTTAAGTCTATTGTTAGGAAATCCTACGAATACGCAACTGGGACAACCTCGCCAGTTTAGAAGGAACTGAAGTGACCCAAAACAGCTTATTCTGTCAGTTTTAGCAAGCCAGATAAATTTCTCGGCGGAGCGAGAACATGTGCCTTACTCGATGGTTCAATCGTTGGGATAAGAGGGCCACTGCGGAATGCTCAAACTCAGCCCGCGTGCGAATAGCCTTCATCGAGTGGGCAATTGACAAAAACTGTGCTGGTCGCAGAAAACTATTGCTAAACCCACAACACAGGTACGAGGTGGTTGTCTAAAATCACTTGTCAACGTCGCCTTCAACGCCTTCATGTGAAAGATCGCCAGAAAGCTCAGCTTGCACTTCTGCAAGGCTTTCTTCCTCGGCGGTAATAATTTCACTACTTGCCGCGTCAACTTCGATTTCGTAAGCTCTGTCACCTACTTTAACGAATACATCCCACTGCGTATCTGGCTCGTCAAAACGGATACCAAGAACTTCCACACCTACCTCAGCAAGTGCGGCTTGAATCGCATCTTGCTCACTAATGAGCTGGGCATTCTCTGCTGTGGAACTTGGAACACTGCATGCGCCCAATGCAGCCAATATGGCACCACCCAAAAATATTTTTTTCATTTGTCTCTCCCTCGGTACAGGAAAAAAGCTTGCAGAGTATTCATAGAGGGAGTTTCATAGGTTAACCACAACTTATCAAACTCCCATGATTGAGCTTAGTACCTTACGTGCAAAAATTGCAGCCTCGTCTCGGTTGGCATGGTGCAAGAACGCCGTTTGCAACTGCTTTCATCGTTGCGTTGTTCCGCACCCGAACGGTCAATTTGAGTGAGCTTTCAGTCGCCTTTCCAGGACAGGCAAAACCTGAGTCACACTACAAACGTCAACAGCGATTCTTTCTCGCCTTCGAGCTAGACTACGCCATCATCGCCAAGCCAGCAGCTGACTGGATGAATATTACCCGAGCCATGGGCGCTGGCGGTTGACCATGGTCAATAGAAACCCTCTTTGACATGTTCAAAAGTCGCTGCTTTTGTCTCGAAGAGACGGTCGTGACACAAGGAAGTGTGGGAAACTCACCGACCCTGCTGAGTTTAACCACAATGTGTTAGCTGGACTGATTAAGCGCCTGCTGAACCACTTTGAGGCTGTTTTTGGATATCAGGGTGCTGGGATGATTTGGGCCGAAGAGAGTTTCAACGTAGGGCACCACCTGGGAGAAGCTGGCGGTAGATTCGGCAAGGCGATTTGTGTTGTAGTAAAGCATAGCAGTCAGCTTCCCTAATTGGTTGGATTTTATTGAATTCGTCTAAGATCTGGAAATATGGCGCTGACGTGTCAGATCTGGCACCGAATATCTGGCCTTAAACATATAGTTATCCGCTGCAGTTTGCGGATTTGCCCGAGCCGCTCTTGGCTTACGTGGGGCATCACCACAGAGGAAAGAGACGCATGCAATATCTCACTTTAGTACCGTACTTTATTATCCTCGCTGGAGTTGGGTTGAGCTATGCTGGCATACTGCCAGCGATGAAAGGCTGGATGCTGTCCGCACTGGGTGTTCTATCCGGTCTCGGAGTGTCGATTGCCATAGCTTTCACCGGACGGTCGGATTTGTTGTGGGCCGCTGTCTTCGCTGTGTTGCCCTCAATGATTGCAATACCCAAGGTAATCAGAGATCTGCGCTACCCGCGAATCAATGATGTGGCGACGAATGTCGAGCACCCTTCGGCGTTCGTCGCAGCGCTTCAGGCTGCTCCAAATACAGGGCGCGACATGTCATTTCCTGAGAAGAACGGACCCATTATACGTGAGGCCTATCCGAACGTTTGCCCCCTCATTTTGGATGAGTCATTGGAACAGGTCTTCCGACGCATCGAGCCCCTCGCGAAAATTCAACCTGGCTGGGTGATCACTCGCCGTGACGCCAAGGCGCATACGTTGGAAGGTGAAGCCACGACCTCATTTTTCCGGTTTGTCGATGATTTCATCATCCACGTTTCGGATCAAGAAGGTAAAGCTTTGATCAACATGCGATCAAAATCGCGCGACGGTTTGGTCGATGCAGGCGCAAACGCAAAACGTATTCAGCGTTTTTTTGAACAGGTCGAAAAGTTTAAGGAGACCGGAGGACTACCGCATGTCGAAGGATAAGCAAACACCAATGTTTGAAGAAGCAAGAACGCAGATCCTGTCGCTTCCCCGCACAACCCAGAACTGGATGCTGTGGATGAACGTCGTTTTCCTCGCTGGGTTGTTATTCGTTTTCAGTCACGAGTCAGCTTGCTGGGTGTTGGTTGCGTATGTGGTGTGTTTCCCGGTAGCTGTTCCAATCTATCGTTACACCAGAGATGTCGCGATGATGGGCATCTCTCACATTTTATTTTGGACACCGCTCTTGATTTATCTTCTCCTTGAGGCTACTGGAGACTCCACGTTCAGCCTCTTGAGCTTATACGGAGTCTGGATGGTTCTGCTGATGCTGACCATCACGATATCTGTAGCGTTTGACGCGATGGCAGTTGTGGACTACCTATCGCGAAGGCATCAAAACTGAGACAACTACTAGCATAGGCGTTACTTTCTTCTTGGCACTGGCATACTTTCCAATCACAAAGTAACGACCCACCAGAAAGATATGCCAGAGAAAATATGCCAGATTTTAGAAAAGAATTATCCGAAACTGGAGGTGCTTGAAAATCAACGGTGGGTTGATAAGTTTTTTATTACGTAATAGTGACGGATAAAATCTGGGAATAGGGATCTTACGTGTCAGATCTGACGTTGAATTAACAGTTAGGTTCACATTAGCAATTTGAGAGAGGAGTAATACGATGAATGCCCCGAAATTTTTGTTGTCGCTTTCAACCGCTGGAATTTACACGCTGACGGTGCTTGCAATTGCTACGCAGGGATGGAATTGGCCAGCCATCGCTATCCATGATCTGCTGGATTTTAACTGGCGAACTCAGTTTGATTTTGATTTCATCATTCATTTGCTAATGCTAGCCACGTGGGTGGTTTGGCGCGAGGGAGCCAACGGAAAAGCGTACTTATTTGGGTTTCTGAGCATCGTCATGGGCGGAATGTTCAGCTTTCCCTACCTAATTTATGAAATGTATCGAGTCCAAGGTAATCCTCAAGTATTGCTTCTGGGTATTCATGCACAAGAGCAAAACTAACGCCTGTCATAGAGAGAGAGACGTATGACGCTCCCATGCCACTTGCAGAAACAGAATGTGTGGCCCATAGCAGCCCCTTCTTTCAAGAACTTGGGTTAAGCGATGAGCTGGCACGTAATGGTAATGAAAGATCTCGCAATGCATTTTCTGGCAATCTCTCTGCCGCGCATGAGCCGATGCGTCAGGTTGGCTGGGCGACGGGGTATGCACTGTTGATTTATGACACCGAATATATTAATCCTTAGAACAATTCAAAAGCGAAGGGAGCGAGGTATAACAGCCGGATGCAGCGGAGCCAGAACAAGCAGTTGGTTTTGCTTACCAGTTTACTCTCGGCTCGCTGAGCATTGGACGTTATGCTGCTGTCGTAATCAGAATTCTGATCATCAAGGTCATTCGAAAGCTACTCTCATGAAAATTGTCTACCTACTTGCAGCCTGTATCGGCACTATTCTTCCTTGGGTGCCTTTCTTTCCCTTCTTGGTTGAGAACGGCGTATACCCTCAAACAATCCTGACGGCACTCTATGCAAATGGTGCTTCAAGTGGCCTAGCAACCGACTTCTTTATTACTTGCATTGTTTTCTGGATATTTGTGGTACGTGATGCAAAAGCGACTGGCCTGCGCGGTTGGTGGATTGTGATTCCCGCAGCGCCACTGATCGGACTATCTATGGCGTTGCCAACTTATCTGTACCTTCGGGAGTTACATAGCGGCGTGCACTCGTAAGGAGTGCCAAACGAACACAATGTTACGTTGCGTGCGTCTAGAAATGAAGTTTGATGGATCAAAAACACATGACCAGCGCATACAGAGGACTGGTCTGACAGCCAACAGATCACGCAAGACGTTAGCTCACTGTTGCAAAAAGGCTAAAACAGTTTTAGCCACACCCTGGCCATATTCTTCGGCCATCCCCAAAGTGCCTGGTAAAGCCACTGATTGCACCTGGAGCAGTACTGCCATGGCCTCCATTTCCGCTTTGGAAGACGGTGGGGCGTTTTCACCAACAATAACCATAACTGGCATGGTTAGGGACTGAAAATAGGCTAAAAACGCTTCTCGGCTACTGACAGGATCGAGGCCGCCAGTCACAAAGGCGGCAGGAGCATATCTAGCGCCCGTTTGCTGGGTGCCCTGGTAGCGCTGGGCGATGTAATCTGGCGTTAGCTGGGTTTCATCAACAAATACGTGGCGGCGATACATCCACTTAAGGAAGCCGGGACGGGTGTTGAGCCAATAGAGAAACGAGCCGACGAGGGGAGTGCGCACTAATTCTCTCATGCCGCTGCGCAGGGTGTCGGGCGCGCCCATTGCGGCCAAGGGGCCTTTCCAGGTGGGTGCCACCAGGGCGATTTTGGACCAAGCTGTTGCCATGGCCAGGACATAGCCCGAGGCATGGCCAGCAGCAATTACTGGGATAGGTTGAGAAAACTGGGCCGCGACAAAGTCTCGCAGGAACTGTTGGTAAAGTGCAGGACCATAGGGCAAGCGCAGCCGGTCGGAATCACCAAAACCGGGCCAGTCGAGTATAGTGACTTGGTACTGCTCTGCCAAGTTGTTGGCCAAGGTGGCCAGCTCTGTGCGACTGGAAACGGTGCTGAAGGCAGGCAGTAATAATATGGGCTGGCCGGTGCCCAGGGTTTCGTAGGTGACGGTGATTGATTGGGTTTGCCATTGCCAGATATAAGTGGCAACGGAGCCGCTAAGTTGAGTTGTGATCGCAACCATACAAGTCTTACCCACTATTCGAGCTGCGCTATTAGTGTAGGTGGAAGACGCGATCGCTTCAACCAGTGTCTGTGTTACCGCTGATGAAGGCAGTGTTAGTGGTATTGCGAACTGCGATATTGAGAGCTTTCACAGCAGGTGTGCTTAATAAACCCTGAAGTGATGCTAAATGACCAAATCAGGGAATTAGGCTGAATAGCTTCTGCCTAAGCACTCACTTAAGGGAGTCATGTGGAATATTTCTCTCTAAAATTGAGCAAGGCAGTTTAAGTCGAGTTCTCCATGACGGAGCAGAATCCACTCTCGCTTGCAAGAACTTGGGACCTCGTTGCTGATGGCTTCGACCGCTCGGTCTGGGCTCTCTTCAGCCAATACGGGCAACACGCTCTGGAGTTGGTGAACCCATCCCCAGCAGCGCACATCCTCGACGTTGCATGTGGTGCAGGCAGTCTCTCCATCCCGGCAGCGAGCCGTGTTGCTGAGGTCACCGCGGTGGATTTCTCTCCGAAAATGGTCGCCGCACTTCGTCGTCGTATCAATGCGGATGGTTTGTCGAACCTCCACGTCAGCCTCGAAGACGGCCAAGCTCTTCCGTTCGCAGAAAGCAGCTTCGACGCGGCGTTTTCAATGTTCGGGCTAATGTTCTTCCCTTCGCGTGACCTTGGATTCAAGGAGATGGCTCGTGTATTGCGTCCGGGCAGCCTCGCCGTCGTCTCGTCGTGGCCACCCATGTCTACATCGCTAGCCATGTCGGTGATAGTTGAATCTCTGGCTAAAGCCTCCGGCGCTCCGATGCCCGACATCGAGGCTCCGGGACCCTTGGGGACCGTTGACAACATTTTGGCCGAGGTCAAAGCCGGAGGTCTGGAGCTTGTCGAAATCAGCCGATTCGAGGGCCATCTTGAGGCAGAGACGTTCGATGTGGTGTGGGGTATCGCCCACGACGCGAACGTCCATCTTCAGCTCGCCAAGCAGCAGCTTGGTCCCGAGTTCGCCAACACCGTCAACAAGCTCGAAGCCGGTTTGCGTTGTCGTCTCGGTGAGCCTCCTTACCGACTATCGCTACCTGCATTCCTAAGTCTCGTAAGGGCGCCCTAGACTCTCTCCATAGCCGCGAAGAGGCGCACAGATAGACTTCTTAGTAATCAAGGCAGCCGCCTAACGAGACGCTGAAGCTGAGCTAGAACTCATTTGATTGGAGTGATATATAATTTTTGGCATCGGTTTTAGCGGGGAGCAGCCGCTAGATGTAACGGGGAAAGTCTGTTGAGAATCCAGCGCTTTCCCGCAGCTGTGAAGGGGAGATAACAACTCCGAGTCAGAATGCCCGCCAATGAATAGTGCAATCTCCACAACATCTGCGAGGTACGGATGATAATTCAGTACTTTTCTAATTGCGGCCTTCGCAATGCCTTGTTAATTTTGCCGTTCATAGCGTTGTTGTTTCGCTTTCATCGGCATTTGACCGCTTGAAGAGAAGGAAATATCAAGATGACACCGACTTCTACTGCATCTTCTGAGCATGTGAATTTCTCTTACGGGTGGCGAGCGCTCTCCCACTCCCGCTGGTTACCTTTTGCCTTGCTCACCCTCGGGACTGCTAGTAACGTAGTCTATGCCCACACGCCTCTAGCAGCCTTTGCCACCATGAGCGGGGTGGCGCTGAATCGTCGTCGGGCGATCGCAACTGCCTTGCTAATTTGGCTGGTGAATCAAACCATTGGCTTTGGTCTGCGGGGCTATCCCCTCAGCGCCACTGCGTTTACCTGGGGCGCCCTGATGGGAATTGGCACGCTGCTAGTGGTTGCCTTTGCCAGTATCCGACCAGACTTCAGCCAGGCGTCTTGGGCAGGCCATTTCTTGTGGATCGCGATCGCCCTCCTCGGTGGTTTTGCCCTCTATCAGGGGTTGATTATGTTGGCTTATCCGGCGATGGCAGATGGGCACTTCATGGGTTGGGAGATTATTACCAAACTCTTTGTAAAGCAGGTGATGTGGACTGGGGCGATCGCGATCGGACATGGGGTAGCACTTTGGCGACAGCTTTCCCAGCTTCGTTCCATACAGAGCTAAGCACATGGCTAAATAGATATGACGGTCGTAAATGCAGGCTGTCTGGAGGGATGCAAGCTGGGTCCAGTGATGTTTGACTCTGGTGATAGAACCTGGTGTGATGAAGTTACGCCAGAGGTTGCAAAACAGATTGTTGAGGCTCATCTGGTCAAGGGTGAAAAAGTGAGGCACTATCTTTATCCACCCGTAACGTAGTAGCGTAGCTCTTAATAATCACGACCTCGGAGATCTCCAGAGAGTAAGAAATCTTGAAAAGCTTAACTGCGACCGTGTTATTGTAGGGGACAAGTCGGTTTTGATGGGGAGCAGCCATCAGACGCAAGGGGGAAAGTCCGGTGTGAATCCGGCGCTGTCCCGCAGCTGTAAGGAGAGACGCCACTCTCTGAGTCAGAATGCCCGCCGATTTGTAAATTCGTTACATACCCATCTGCGAGGTACGGATGATGCTTAATTTTGTCTGTTTACGATGTTTTTACGATCATGCGAGCACTGCCACTAAAGGGCTCCGTAATTGTTTTCATTACCCTAAGCAACCTTTCAAGTAGTCACGTTTAAGCTTGATTGGCTGACTCGACCTGGTGACACAGGATTTAATTGTTTGGCCGTCCGCATAGCGTAGCGCTAGCGAGACGACTCTTGTGGTACTAAGTCAAGCAGCCCCAGATGAAGTCCTGCCAACTCGGTAAGAACTGCGAAAAACATTTTCAGGACGCTGTCTATGCGTTCACATTTTTGTTGTTTTTCGATACGAAGCAACAGCTTATCTTTCATTTTAAACACAACTGAAACAAACAAGAGAATTGGAAACAAGAGAATTGGTATGTACCCCTTCAAAATGCTTTGGCAAGCTATTCTAATGGCCACCGTTACAGTGCTCCTCACGAACAAGAACGCTTTAGGCGCAACGCGCGCGCTTGCTGGTGTACTAGGCGTGAGTTTCCGTCGGTCTATCAACCGTGCAAAATCATGAAGACAGATATGATGCAACCACCTGCCGATGTCTGGCAGGGGTTCTCGGGCTACTGGCAAGACCGATTCATTCAAGAAAATCTCCTGCCCCTGGGTCATGCTGCCTGGCAGGGTTATATGACTCAGGGACGAGGGCTAGTGGTTTGTGACGTAGCGGTCGTCAAGGCACTGTCTGTGGATTGGCGCAGCGATGTGGTGAAATATGAGGCTCGCTATATCTCATCCATAGAGATGCCCGACTATCTCAAAGTGCGGGGCTTGGAGACAGATGACGTAGATCGCTTGATGGATACTGTGCAAACTTACTGCCCCAATAAGGAACTACTGGTTGCGATCACTCATGGGGAATCAGTCGAAATCGATTGGCTACACAATCTGGCTATCTCGCCACCTGACTGCTACCAACAGATTCGCAATCGCTGGGTTGAATTCAACCTAGAGGCCCCCTCTGACAGAAGGTCTGACTAGAGGGTACAACAATGTCGAAAGATGAGCTCATGTCTCTATCCAACAGAGATTCAAACATCCAGATTCGCCAGATTCAACAATATCTTCACCGTCCTGGACAAATTTCTGCTGCGCCCCACCCCTTTATCAAGCAGGCGGCCAAGCAAGCGATTAGACAGTCGGCTTTCTATGGGAAGCAGCAATACTCACTATCCCCTTGGCAGTGGATAGCCCAATGGCGCGATCACCTTTGTTCATCGCGCCTCGTTCCTTGCCCTGGGCGACTTGCCGATCGCACCGCCGAGCGGCTACGAAGTTGTCTGCAAAGGCTGAGAGGAGTTTCATCTTGACGCCACCACCTTTGATGATATGCAGCTGTTTCAATTTGATTTGACGATGCCCTATCGGAGAACTAGATGACACCAACAACGTTATTTGTTTGCTCACTTTGCCGGTTTTCGGCTCAGGAACGCAGTCGAGACGGCACTGCCGGTGGACAATATTTGATCAATCAGCTCCAGCAAGCTCTGGCTGAGCGGGACTTGCAAGCAACTGTTCACCTGGAGTCATTGCGCTGTATGGCCGCGTGTCAACAGCCTTGCAATGTATCGTTAACTGCCCCCGGTAAGCTGACCTTTATTCTCAGTGGCGTAAGTCCCGAAAACGGGGCTGCAACGGTGGCTGCGTTTTGCCAGCAATACACCGACAGCGCTAACGGGCAAGTGCCCTACCGAGATCGAGCCCTCGAGATCCGACATGCAACTGCGTTTGTGTTGCCTCCCCTGCCTACCGATTCTACCCCCCAGTCATAGGAGATTCCCATGCATAAAATTCCCGTTACGGTTATCACTGGCTTTCTCGGCTCTGGCAAAACCACCCTGGTAAGGCATCTGCTGCAAAACAACCAAGGGCGTCGCATTGCCGTGCTGGTAAATGAATTTGGCGAAGTCGGCATCGATGGCGACATCCTTAAATCCTGCCAGGCCTGCGATGAAGACGACACAGCAAATAGCAGCGTCAGCCCTAACATTCTGGAACTGGCCAACGGCTGTCTTTGCTGTACCGTGCAAGAAGAGTTTCTGCCTACGATGCAAGAACTGCTACAGCGGCGTGAAGACATCGATTGCATTGTGATAGAAACATCAGGACTGGCGTTGCCCAAACCGTTAGTGCAGGCCTTTCGTTGGCCCGAAATCCGCACTGGGGCTACGGTAGATGGTGTTGTTACCGTGGTAGATGGTGATGCCCTGGCTAAGGGACAGATCGTCGGAGACCTGGAAGCTCTGGAGGCTCAGCGGCAGGCCGACGAGAATTTGGATCACGAAACCCCGATTGAAGAGCTGTTTGAAGATCAGCTTGCCTGCGCTGATATGGTGCTGCTGACCAAGACCGATTTAATGGATGAAACCGAGCGCGAGCGCGTACAGCCCTGGCTGCAATCTCTCGCCCCCACTGGCATCAAAATTGTGCCCTGCCATCAGGGTGAAGTTCAT
>ERZ1740067.2202-NODE-2202-length-12162-cov-4.872636_pt1 | contig 12162 bp, 15 predicted proteins | sample MGYA00581736_ERZ1740067 | MGnify/ENA primary metagenome ERZ1740067 (study PRJEB43018, sample SAMN04849236) | marine metagenome | isolation source: floating plastic debris | place: Pacific Ocean | collected 2008-08-27 | study: EMG produced TPA metagenomics... | reverse complement strand
GGTGCCCGGCGGCAAGGTCATGACCGCTTTGCCTGTGCGGGTAGAGGCCTGGACTTTTTGCGCGTCCACCAGAAAGCCCTTGCCGGCTGTCGAGGCGAGCAACAGCCGCAACCCTTCGCGCGGAATGAACATGGCGATGATGTCGACCCCTTGGTCTAAATCGATCATCAGCCGCAGCGGCTCCCCATGGCCGCGCCCGCCTGGCAGCTTATCGACGCCCAAGGTGAAAAAGCGCCCATCAGCGGCGAACAACAGCAACTTGTCAGTGGTCTGCGCTGGCAGCATGAATTTAAGCGCGTCGCCATCCTTGAATTTGAGGTCACTGGCGGCAACGCCGTGGCCTTTCATGGCGCGTATCCAGCCTTTTTCTGAGCAGACGACCGTTACCGGCTCGCGCTCAATCATGGCTTCCATGGGAAGCGGCTCACCCTCCGGCGCTTCGCCAAAGCCTGTGCGCCGCCGGCCAATCTCAGTGGTCTTGCCAAAACGCTCGGCGAGGGCAGCAAAATCGTCTTTGATAACGCCCCGCTGGGCTTCTGGGTCTGCCAGCAGCGCTTTGATTTCCTTACGCTCGGCCCGCAAGGCCTTGTCTTCGCGCTTGAGCTCCATTTCCTCCAGCTTACGCAAGGAGCGAAGGCGCATATTGAGGATGGCTTCGGCTTGGACGTCCGTTAGGTCGAAGGCCTTGATGAGCTCGGTCTTAGGCTCGTCTTCCTCACGGATGATGCGGATGACCTCATCGAGATTGAGGTAGGCAATGATATAGCCGCCCAAGACTTCAAGGCGCTGCTCAATCTTGCCAAGGCGGAAGCGCTTACGGCGGATGAGAACATCAATCTGATGGTCGATAAACGCGGTGAGGACCTCGCGCAGGCCCATGACACGCGGTGTGCGCCCGCCATCGAGCACATTCATGTTGAGCGAGAAGCGCGTTTCCAAATCCGTTAGCCGGAACAGGCCTTCCATCAGAATGTCAGCATCCACATTCTTAGATTTGGGCTCTAGGACGATGCGCACATCTTCCGTCGATTCATCACGCACATCGGCCAGGATTGGGATTTTCCGCGCGTTGATGAGATCGGCAATCTTCTCAATCAGCTTGGCTTTTTGAACTTGATAGGGGATTTCCGTCACCACCACCTGGTAGGTCCCCCGCCCGGTATCTTCCTTTTCCCACCGCGCCCGCACCCGGATAGCCCCGCGCCCTGTTTCATAGGCACTCGCCAGCACTTCAGGCGTATCCACTATGATGCCGCCCGTGGGGAAATCCGGTCCTGGCACGCAGGACATGAGCGCATCATGCGCGCAGTGCGGCTTGTCGATGAGCAAGATCATCGCCTGACACAGCTCAGCCAAATTGTGCGGCGGAATGGACGTCGCCATCCCCACGGCAATGCCGCTCGCGCCATTGGCCAGCAGATTGGGAAAGCCGCCGGGGAAGACGACGGGCGCGGTCTCTACGCCAGCTTAAGTCTCGCGGAATGGGACGGCGTCTTCGGCGAGGCCATCCATCAAAATGCGCGCGAATTCCGTTAGCCGCGCCTCCGTGTAGCGCATGGCCGCCGCGTTATCGCCGTCCACATTGCCAAAATTGCCCTGCCCGTCGATCAGCGGGTAGCGTACGGAGAAATCCTGCGCCAGGCGCACCATGGCGTCATAGACAGACTGGTCGCCATGGGGATGATATTTACCAATCACATCCCCCACGACCCGGGCGCATTTCTTATAGCCAGAAGACGGATCAAGCTTGAGCTGCCGCATGGCATAAAGCAGCCGCCGATGCACCGGCTTCAGCCCATCGCGCACATCCGGCAAGGAGCGCGACATGATGGTCGACAGCGCATAAGCGAGATATTTTTCAGACAAGCTTTCCGTAAAAGAAACATCGCGAATGCTTTCGTCTGACTCCGTGGCCATGGACTGGTCCTTGTGTGTCTTTGAGGCTTAGACACTAAATATGCGATTTGAGGCCTACCCGCCACTTCTTTTCGCCCTCACCTTATTTTACCTCGCCGTTTTTACAGTGCGGGTTTTCACATTGCGGGACGGGCTTCTCTGGCCGGAGCAGCGCCTACAATTAAATCTTGCAAACAATTGAATAGTTGTTTAAATGTTAGCGATGATGACTGATGATCTCACCCTTGACCAAACAACGGAGCTGGCCGAAATTTTCGGTTTGCTGGCAGACCCGACGCGCTTGTCGATCGTCACCGCGTGTATGGATCAAGAGCGGGCCGCGGGCGACATTGCCGACACACTCGGTCTGTCGGCCTCCCTCACCAGCCATCATCTTCGCTTGCTTCGATCCGCGCGTATCTTGAAATCCGAGAGACGCGGCAAACAGGTGTTCTACACAATGGCAGACGCCTGCGTGCATAACGTTCTGAACATCATGATCGAGCATTTCTTCACCCACGTCCATTCAGACCCGGACGACACCGAATAGGAGACGCTTTTATGCCAACCGTAACGCAACAAAAATGCGCTTGCGAACCCTGCGTGTGCATCGTTGACATCGCCGACGCCATCAACAAAGACGGCAAAAACTATTGCAGCGATGAATGCGCCAATGGCCATCCAAACAGCTCAGGCTGTGATCACGCCGGCTGCGCCTGCAAGGCCTAAGCGACGCTGGCCCATCGCGCATATCCGGCCAGACGCGCTTCAGGCTAGCCAAAAAACCACAAGCCAGGCATGTGACCGACAGACGTTTCACTCAAGAGACGCCGCCGATCATCTCGCCTGGCTGTATGGCCGTGAACTGGTCTCTATATGTCCGTGGGGCCGACCATTTAGCGCACGATTTGAAGGCTGCCGGCCACCTAATTTCTAAGCATCACCATATTTGTGGGGTGTTTTAACGTGTTGCCGGTTTTGGGACCTTGCGGACATCCCCAACACCGTCATCCCTGTGCTTGTCACAGGGACCCATTCCTGAGACTGTCCTCACATGGCTGGCGGCTTTGTCTACATGATGGCGTCTAAGAAAGGCGGTACGCTTTACGTAGGCGTGACATCAGACCTGGCGCACCGCGTTGATCAACATATCAATGGAATTGGGTCTACTTTCACCGCAAAACACGGCTGCAAACGCCTCGTCTGGTTTGAAGAACATGGTGAAATCGAAAGAGCTATCACGCGGGAGAAAACCATTAAGAAATGGCCTCGCCAGTGGAAAATTAATGCAATTGAAGACGCTAATCCCCTTTGGAACGACTTGCGGCACGATCTCATCTAATACTGACGCCTCTCTGGAATGGGTCTCTGTGAAAAGCACAGAGATGACGCGTGGGGTGGATCGCAACTAAGGGCTCAAACTGCCAAAGACACCCTCATCATTCCACGGCTTGTCCTACTCGTGTTCTGGGCATCTATATCCGATAGTTAGCGTCCGAAGCGGACACTCAGGGCCTCTGTGACGGACACGGAGGCGACATCAAGGCGGGGCCTTCTCAAGCAGGTGTTCAAACCGGCGCCGCGCAGCGGGCACGTCGCGCGATTGGGGCTCTAACACCCAGCGGTCTATAAAATAGCCGGTCAGCTGGAAGCCTTGGCTTAAGGCGGCTGCATCAACCGGACCTGCTTGGCTGCCAAGCAAGAACTGGGGCAAGGCGAGCAGCTTGTCACGATAAGGCTCGCCTGCCTCTTGGCTGACAGCCCGGCCCGTTTTTGGCGATACGTATATGAGCTCCTCTGTTTGCCCGGTCGCAGCGCAATGGGCCAAATCCAGCGCAAAGCCCAAGGCGGAGAGGAGTTCCACCTCAAAACGGATGACGGCAGCGCCTAAGATGGCGGCGTCGCTGCTAGGCGCGCTTATGACGGTGAGGATAGCATCTAGGCCGGCCTTTAGGGCTGGATAGGCTTCGCGCTCTGGCAAGCACTGTGCGAGCGTAGTGAGCAGGCTGGTCATGGCGGCTAGATGCAGCGGCTTTGGCATCAATTGGGCCGCGCGGGGCGTGATAAGTTCCACTTGGTAGGTGCCGAGATGGTCGGCTAGCCGAGCGCGCCACCGGGCTTTGACGTCGTTGCCAGGCTCTAAGATAGGCCGCATGCGCCGCCCCATACCGCCTGGCACATACCCAGCGACGAGGCCATGGTCTGCCGTGAAGATTTTGGCGATGATGCCGTTTTCGCCGTGTTTTGAGGCGGTGCACAGCGTGCCTTCGGCTGTCCACTCCACTGCTATTCGACCCAGTCGAGCCCCAAGGCGGCCAAATGCTGGCGGTCTTCGCTCCAATTGGGCTGGACTTTGACGAACAGCTCAAGATGCACCTTGCGTTCAAACAAGGCCTCCATGCCAGCGCGCGCCGCAGCGCCAATGGCTTTCAGTTGGGTACCGCCCTTGCCGATGACGATGCCTTTTTGGCTGTCGCGGGCGACCAGGATGACTTGCCGGATGAAGATGCGCTTCTTTTCGACCTGCCACTCTTCCGTCTCCACGGACAACGCATAGGGCAGTTCTTGGTGCAGGCGGGCGTAAATCTGTTCGCGGGTAAATTCTGCCGCGAGGAGCTGGTTGTTCACGTCCGTAACTTGGTCCTCTGGGAACAGCCATGGCGTTTCTTTTGCGCGGGTCTTTAAGGTCTCCATAAGCTTATCGAGGCCATCGCCGGTTTTGGCGGAAATCATGAAGGTGTCGTCAAAGTCCGCTTTCGCATTGGCCTCAGCGGTCAGCGCGAGCAGCTTGTCATGGCCTTTCATAGCATCAACTTTATTGAGGCACAGAATAAGGCCCGGCACCCGCCGGTCTTTGAGCGTTTTTAAAATAGCCTCGCTCGCCCCATCCAGGCCGCGCGCGGCATCGATGAGGAGGATGGTGGCATCGGCGTCCTCAATCCCGCCCCAAGCGGCTGCCACCATGGCGCGGTCCAAGCGGCGGCGCGGTTTGAAAATGCCGGGCGTGTCGATGAGGACGAGCTGGGTGTCGTCTTCAGTTAGGACGCCCATGAGCCGTGCGCGCGTTGTCTGCACTTTGTGGCTGACGATGGCGACTTTCAGGCCGATGAGCTGGTTGACGAGCGTTGACTTGCCTGCATTGGGCGCACCGATATTGGCGACGACGGCGGTGTTCTGGAGCGTCATGTGCTGCCCTTTTGGAGCGTTATCCAAAGTGCGTCTGCTGCGGCTTTTTCTGCCAAGCGTTTAGAATTGCCGGATGCCTCCACAGGCGCGCTGCTTTCCACCGTCACGCGGATGGTGAAAGTGGGTGCGTGGTCCGGGCCATCCTGGGACACCACCTCATAGTGCGGCAAGGGTAGGCCCCGCCCCTGCGCCCATTCTTGCAGGCGCGTTTTGGGGTCACGGGTGGCGCCCGCTTCAGCCGCCATGAGGTCACCCCAATAAGCGCTGATGAACTGCGTCACGGCGCCCAGGCCAGCATCCAAATAGAGCGCGCCCAGCAAAGCCTCTAGAACGTCGGCGCAAACGCCGTCTTGTTTGTGGATGCCAGCTTGGCGGGCAGCACTTTCCAGCTGGATGATATCGGGCACGCCGATGTCGCGGGCGATGGCAGCCAGGGTTTCCTTGCGCACCAGCTTTACGAACCGCCGCGCAATGGTCCCTTCGCTTTCCTCTGGATAGCTTTCCAGCAAACGCTGCGCGACGGCGAGGCCGAGCACTCTATCGCCGAGGAATTCGAGCCGTTGGTAAGAAGGGCCGCCGGCCAGCGACGGGTGTGTCACCGCCTCGCGCAGGAGCGCCTGATTGTCAAAGCTGTGGCTGAGAACCCGCTGCGCCCAAGTGTGTGCGCTGTCGCCCATACCTCTGGCCCATCAGTCCTGATGGTCGCGGCGCAGGGAATCAAATAACCGGTCAAAGCGCGCGGCTTGTATCCAGCGCCAAGGGGTCCACAGTTTTGCGCTGCCATCGGTTGAAAAGAAGATGATCTCCGCTCGGCCCACGAGATTTTCAAAAGGCACAAAGCCAACGCCGATAGAGATGGGGCGCCGGCTGTCCAGGCTGGCATCGCGGTTGTCGCCCATCATGAAATAATGACCGTCGGGCACAATCCAGGGGCCGATGGTGTCGGATGGGCCTTCGGGGTCCAGGTCAAGCACCTGGTAGGTGCGTCCGCCGGGCAGGGTTTCACGGTAGCGTGGGTATTTGCAGGCTAGCGTGCCGTCTGCGAGGGCAACGCGGTAGCGTGGGCGGTCGCGGCAATCGGTATTGCCGGTGACGGGGATGACGAAATCATCAATCCGCTCTTTCTTGACCGGTTTGCCGTTGATGACGAGGACGCCGTGCACCATGCGGATTTCATCGCCGGGCAGGCCGATGACGCGCTTGATATAATCTGTGCGATCATCACGCGGCAGCTTAAAGACGACGATATCGCCGCGCTTTGGCGGGGTGTCAAAAATTCGGCCAGAAAACAGCGGCGGCCCAAGCGGCAAGCTGAAACGGCTATAGCCGTAGGAAAATTGCGAGACGAAAAGATAGTCGCCTATGAGCAGGTTCGGCAGCATGGATTCTGACGGAATAGAAAACGGCTTATAAAACACCGTCCGCAGAAACAGCGCGATAAGCACGGCATAGACCAGCGTCTTGAGGATATCGGCCCAGCTTTCCTCCTCTTTTTCCGGCTTGGCCGGGCGGGAGGCAGTGGATGTTGGTGATGCGTCAGACATGAAGGGGGGCGTCAAAGCTCTTTCTTTAAAGAAGGCGGGCAAATCGCATGAACCATGGGGGAAGTCAATCTGACGGTCCGCTTAGCCATGAATGAGATGTGCCATATCGTGCGGTACGGCTGTGATGAGAACCTGCGCCTGTGCCCAGGGGTCATCATCCGTAATGGTCAGCGAGATTTGGGCGGCAAAGCCATCGGGCGTCAGATGCGCAAGCCGCGCCTCCGCCCCACCAGTGAGGCGCATGGTTGGTTTTCCGCCAGGTAAGTTCACAACGCCCATATCCCGCCAGAAAACGCCATTATTAAGGCCAGTGCCCAACGCCTTAGAGCAGGCTTCTTTAGCAGCAAAACGCTTGGCATAGCTGGCGGCCCGCTTGGCGCGCTTGTCCGATTTGGCTTGCTCGATATCGGTGAAAATGCGGTTGATGAAGCGCGCACCAAAGCGCTCAATGCTGGCGTCAATGCGATTGATATCAATCATGTCGCTGCCGAAGCCGAGCACCAACATGAGCCTAGACGCCGCCCCGCGCGGCATCCATGAGGCGCCGCATATTAAAAATCGCAGCATCAAAGCCAATCAAAATCGCTTCCCCGACCAAGAAATGACCAATGTTCAGTTCTCGAATTTCTGGAATGGCCGCAATCGGTCCAACGCTGGTAAAGCTCAGCCCATGGCCGGCATGGACTTCGAGGCCAAGCGCATGGGCATGCTTGGCTGCCGCTTTAATGCGCTCCAATTCTGCCTGCCGGGCTTGGCCCTGGGTATCGCAGTATTGACCCGTGTGCAGCTCTATCACCGGGGCGCCGATTTCAGCGGCAGCCTCAATCTGCTTCTCATCGGGATCGATAAAGAGGCTCACGCGAGACCCTGCCGCGGATAAGGTTTTTTGAAAATGCGTCAGCTCTGGAACAGCGCTGGCCGCATCAAGCCCGCCTTCGGTCGTCACTTCTTGGCGCTTCTCTGGCACAATGCACGCGGCATGCGGCTGGTGACGCACAGCGATGGCCAGCATCTCTGCCGTGGCAGCCATTTCCAGGTTGAGCGGCAAATCAATTTCGCTGCTCAGCCGCGCAATATCCTCATCAGAGATATGGCGCCGGTCTTCGCGCAAATGCGCCGTTATACCGTCTGCACCTGCGTCAGCGGCCAAGCGGGCCGCCCGCAACGGATCAGGATGACGCCCGCCACGCGCATTACGGATGGTCGCCACATGGTCGATGTTGATCCCAAGGCGAAGATAGTTGGGCTTGTCCGTCATGCGGTTTTCATGCGCTGGCGTTGCCGCCGGGCAATCCGCTCGCGCCGCTTGGCGCGGTAAAAGCGGAAGAAACGCACAAGCAGAAGGTAGGTCGCGCACCAGGACGCCACCGCTAAGGGGATTGCGCCCACCAACATCGGCGTCAGGATAGGACCGAAGACGCCCCATGGATTTGATAAAATAGTGGCGATCTGCAGCTCATCAAAGGGGTCCATACCGGCCCCGAGACCAGTGACAGATGAGCCCAGGAGATAGGTGATCGACCAAATAAACGGGAAGGTCCACGGATTGCCCGCAATCGTTCCAAAGGCCGAAGCAACAAGATTGCCGCGCAGCGTGAGCGCCAGCAACGCAGCCAGGACGAAATGAAGCCCAATCAGCGGTGTGAAAGAGCAGGCAACGCCGGAGGCAAAGCCGGCGGCCAGTCGATGGGGCGTATCGGGCAGGCGGCCAAGGCGATGGCGCACATATTCCACAGACCGAGCAAAGCCGCCCTTGGGCCAAAAAAAGGCACCAATGCGGGTTAAAAAGGTCCGTGGTTTGCGCGGCCGGAATAGCACCGCTGGCTCTCTCCCTCACTTGGTTGGCTGGCTTTGCGCCAGGCCACACCCGTTGTTTCTACGTTCGCGCGGCTAAACTGCGACTACCGGGCTTAATTGCTGGTAAACTCTCAAGCGATTCCGGCAAATCATCTGCTGCATAAGTCGGCACATCAAGGCGCGCAAGAGACACTAGTGGCACACCGATGTCTGCTGCGCCGTTAGACCTATCGATCAGGCAACACCCGGCAATGACGTTGCCACCATTTTGCGTGATGGTTTCAATACACTCGCGCGATGACAGACCCGTGGTGACGACATCTTCCACCATGAGCACCCTTGCGCCCTCCTCCAGCGCAAAGCCGCGGCGAAACACGAAGCTGCCTTCAACGCGCTCTGTAAAGAGCGCACGCAGCCCAAGCTGCCGGCCCATTTCATAGCCGACAACCACACCGCCCATGGCCGGGGAGACAACAATATCCGGCGTAAAACCCGCCGCGGTGACGTTCGCTGCCAAGGCGCCGCAAAGCCGGGCAGCCCGCGCTGGGTCAGACATGGCCAAAGCGCATTGTAGGTAGCGCGAGCTATGCAGGCCTGAGGACAAAATGAAATGCCCTTCAAGCAGCGCGCCAGCCCTGCGAAACTCCTCCATCACAGCATCAGTATCCAACGCCATCCCCTCCAGACTCATGTTTATATCACAGTTAATCTTGCGCCCGTTCAGCTGAATTGACAATGGGCAGACCGCGCAGCGAGATAAGCAAATCGGTGAGATGCTGCAGCGACTTGACGGCGATATCGACGATCATGGTATAAATCTTCTGGTCGCGGTCCAAAATCTTGAGATTGACCACATTGCCGCTGCCTTCTGTGATGGTGGTTGCCACCTGCGCAAGCGCGCCTGGATCATTATAAAGGGTCAGAGACAGACGGCCTTCATAGTCCAGCGACTGGCTGTTTAAAGCTTCAGACGACCATTGCAAATCAATCCAGCGTTCTGGCACATCGGCAAAGGCTTCTAGCGCGCTGCACGTAATTGTGTGAGCGACAACCCCCTGCCCCATGAGGCGAATGCCGACCAGCCGGTCGCCAGGCAGCGGCATGCAGCACTCGCCCAGTTTGAGCGCGACTTCATCGCCGGCGCCTTTGATCGGTAAGGGCGCATCCTGGGCGCGGCGGGTGGGCAGCACGCCCTCGGCCTCACTGCCTTCACGCAGATGCGGAAAGAGGTCGAGAACGAGGTCCGATTCTTGGAGTTCGCCGCGGCCGACTTTCTCCAGAATATCCTCCTGATCCGTCATATCATGCGCGGCAACGACGCGGTCCCAAGCCTTGGGCGGTGCTTCCAAATCAAGCCGCTCCAGTGCGTAGTCGACCAGCGACCGCCCCAACTTCACAAAGCCCTCCCGGTCGCGCTGGCGCAAGGATTTGCGCACCGCCGCGCGGGCTTTTGGCGTTTTAGCAATATTGAGCCACACTGGCGCCGGCTTTTGCGCGCTTGAGCGCAGGATTTCCACTTGGTCCCCATTGCGCAGGCCTCTACGCAGCGGGACGATGTGGCCATTCACTTTGGCGCCTACGCACGTATTTCCCACATCTGTGTGCACGGCATAAGCGAAATCAATGGTGGTTGCCCCGCGCGGCAGGGTGACAAGACGGCCCTTGGGCGTGAAGCAGAAAACCTGGTCTTCAAACATCGCCAGCTTGGTGTTTTCCAAGAACTCTTCCGCGCTCAGCGTGGTTTCGCTCATTTCGAGCAAGTCACGCAGCCAGGGATAGTCGGGCAAGTCCTTGCCATGTCCGTTTGACCCATGTTCGTTTGACATCGCGCGGCCCTTATAGCGCCAATGCGCCGCCACGCCGCGCTCAGCAATGGCATGCATATCATGGGTGCGGATTTGGATTTCGATGGGTCGGCGGCCTGGGCCGAACACAGCTGTATGGAGCGAGCGATACCCGTTGGGCTTGGGCTGGGAGATATAGTCTTTGAAGCGCCCCGGCGTGCAGCGCCAGATATCGTGGATAACGCCCAGCGCCTTATAGCAATCGGCTTGGTTTTCCACGATGACGCGGAAGGCGACCACATCGGCCAGCTGTTCAAGCTGAATGCGCTTTTCCTGCAGCTTGCGATAAATTGAGTAGGCCTTTTTCTCGCGCCCAATCACAACCGCTGCAATGCCCGCGTCTCCGAGGTGCTGCTCTATGGTTGCCACAACATCTTTGACGACGACATCGCCTTGTTCGCGCAAACGGTCCAGCTGGGAGAGGATGGATTTCTCAGCTTCGGGATAGAGCGTGCGGAAGGCAATAGCGCTGAGCTCATCCTTGATTTCATACATGCCGATGCGGTCTGCCAAGGGCGCATAGATATCGAGCGTTTCCTGCGCGATGCGGCGGCGCGAGGCTTCCTTGGGGTGGTGCTCTAAGGTGCGCATATTGTGCAGCCGGTCGGCCAGCTTCACCAGGAGGACCCGAATGTCCTTAGCCATTGCGAAAATGAATTTGCGGAAGCTTTCGGCCTGGCGCGAGGCATTGGAAGGGATTTCAATCTGGCTAAGTTTAGTGACGCCATCGACGAGCCGCGCCACATCGCTGCCGAACAGCTGGTCAATCTCATCCTTTGTGGCAACCGTGTCTTCTAACGTGTCGTGCAGAATGGCTGTGGCAATGGTGTCCCCATCCATGCGCAGGTCCGTCAGGATGCCGGCCACTTCTATGGGGTGAGACCAATAGGGGTCGCCGGAATGGCGTTGCTGGGAGCCATGGGCCTTTAAGGTGAAGACATACGCGCGGTTGAGAAGCTCCTCATCGACCTCCGGGTCGTAGGACTTCACCTTCTCAATCAGCTCATATTGGCGCAGAACCGCCATCGCTTAAGGCACCTAACATTAAAAGACTAAGGGTTGCGCAAAGCCAGTGCTGAGCGCAAGTCCTTTCCTGCAGTCTGAGTATATTGGCCCTTTGAAAGAAAAGCAGCGCTTTTATCACCCACAGGTGATGCGCATGAGGCCGTCTTTAGCCGATGCGGCCGTCGCGGGTTTGCGGCTGCGGGGCTGGCACAGACATGGGCAGGCCATCTTCTTCCGGCTCGTCGACTTCCACAAAGCGCTGGTGCGATTCGATGAGCATCTCTTCCAGGTCAGCCGGATTTTGAGTTTCTTCGGCGATTTCGCGCAAGGCCACGACTGGGTTTTTGTCATTGTCGCGATCAACGGTCAGTGTGCTGCCGGAGGAGATTTCCCGGGCGCGCTCAGCGGCCATCAAGACCAAGTCGAATCGGCTGTCTACTTTTTCAATGCAATCTTCAACGGTGACGCGGGCCATCGCACTCTCTGCCTTCTCTTCACATGTCTGAAATGAGACATCTGTCTCTGATAAGCGTCACATAGTCCTAATATCTCGATAAGTCAAAGAGTGAGGGGTCCAAGACGGCGAATACCCAACAGCGCTTGCCCTTTGATGAGCCGGGCGACCGTCACTTGAAAGACGGGATGGAGCCAATTGGGGCACAGTTCATGGAGCGGTAGCAGGACGAATGCCCGCTGATGCGCTCTGGGGTGGGGCAACGTGAGCGGGGTGCTTGAAAAACCTATCGCGCGCGGCGGCCACATCCGGCGGGCTTGGCGCTGCCACTGCGGTGTGACGTCGGCTGCGTAATCCACAATATCGAGATCGAGCCGGCGAGCATGCCAAATGCCACTGCGCGCGCGGCCATATTTGGCTTCGATAGAGTGCAAAT
>ERZ1740067.2201-NODE-2201-length-12164-cov-6.115616_pt1 | contig 12164 bp, 11 predicted proteins | sample MGYA00581736_ERZ1740067 | MGnify/ENA primary metagenome ERZ1740067 (study PRJEB43018, sample SAMN04849236) | marine metagenome | isolation source: floating plastic debris | place: Pacific Ocean | collected 2008-08-27 | study: EMG produced TPA metagenomics... | reverse complement strand
CCGACCGCGCCCGCCCCGGCCGCGCCGCAACCGGTGGTGCAGGCCCCGCCCCCCGCCGACGAAACGCCCGCGCAGGCGCAGCGCAGCGAACGCGCGCTGCCCCGGGACGCACGCGAAGCGCTGCAGGTCGCCCTGCAATGGGCCGGCACCTATGCGGGGGCGATCGACGGTGCCTTTGGCCGAGGCACGCGCAACGCGATGGCCGCCTGGCAGGAGCAGAAGGGGTTTGACATCACAGGCATCCTGACGACCAAACAGCGGGCCGTGCTGCTGAAGGACTATAACAGCGTGCTCGACGATCTGGGCCTTGCCGTGGTGCGTGACGAAACGGCCGGGATCGGGATGGCGCTGCCCATGGCCGTGGTCGCGTTCGAGAAATACGAGTATCCGTTCGCCCATTACAGCGCCACGGGCGACATCGACGCCACCGTTCTGCTGATCAGCCAGGCGGGGGATCAGACCACACTTTTCGGTCTTTATGACATCATGCAGACGCTCGAGATCGTGCCGCTGGACGGCCCGCGCGAGCGTGGCACGCGGTCGTTCACGCTCAAGGGTGAGGACGCGCGGCGCGTGTCGGAGACCCGCGTGCGGCTGGAAGACGGCCAGATCAAGGGGGTCACCCTGGTGTGGCCCGCGGGCGACGAGGAACGGCGCACCCGCCTGCTGGCGGAGATGGAAAAGACGCTGGTGCGGTTCGGCGGCACCATCTCGCCCGAGACCGGGGCCGAGGAGCAATCGATAGACCTCGTCGCCGGGCTTGCGGTGCGCAAGCCGCGCCTGTCACGCTCGGGCTTCTTTGTGGACCGGCAGGGGACCGTGGTGACCACGTCGCAGGCGGTGCAGAGCTGCACGCGCATCACCATCGACACCGAGACCGAGGCCGCCGTGCTGACCCGAGACGACGCGCGCGGCGTGGCCGTGCTGCGCCCCGAAAATGGGCTGGCGCCGCGCGCCGTGGCCCGGTTCAGTGCTTCGGCGCCACGGCTGACATCCGAAGTGGCGGCGTCGGGCTACAGCTTTGAGGGGGTGCTGGGCGCACCGTCGATGACCTTTGGCACGCTGAGCGATCTGCGCGGACTGGCGGGTGAGCCGGAGTTGGCGCGGCTGGCGCTGAACGCGCTGCCGGGCGATGCGGGCGGGCCGGTGCTGGATGCCGGGGGCGGTGTGCTGGGGATGCTGCTGCCTGCGCCGGACACAGGCCGCGCGCTGCCCGAAGGGGTGAGCTTTGCGCTCGACCGCGAGGCGCTGCAGGACGTGCTGGCGCAGGCGGGCATGGCGGCGGCCAACACCGACAGCGGCACGGCGATTGACCCGGTGGACCTCACCGCCGCGGCCACGGGCATGACCGTGCTGGTCAGCTGCTGGGGCTGAGATCGTTAAAACAGCGTGCAAGTGACATGCGGCCATTAAGGCCGCTTTAACGGCGCGGCTTCATTGATGCAGGCGAAGCGTGGGGGCGCTGAACCTTTGTCAGTGAATGGAGTTGTCGTGATGTTCAAGTCTTTGCTCAAACCCGTGGCCCTTGGGGCTGCGTTGATGATGCCCGTGGCCGCAGCGGCCAGCGTGGCCAAACCGCCTGTCGGATTTCAGGGACAGTGGTGGACGCACCCGTCCGGGTGCGAATACAGCCGCGCAGGCCGTCCGGGCGAGACCGTGTGGTTTTTGATCATCAACACCGCGAAACCCGGCTGCCCGACCTATATCGCCACCAAGACCTGGGGCGGGGTGTACAACGCCCAAGGGCCCAAGATGTGACCGATCTGCGGACCGGGGGCCAACCCCCGGACCCCCGTGGTATTTTCAGTCAGAAGAAGACGTGATGCGCGGTGTGACGTAGATCAGCGTTGGCCCGTCTGCGTCGAAGGCGGTGCGGACGGCGTCCTGCATCTCGCTCAGTGATTGTGGGGCCGCCGCGCGCGCACCGAAGGCTTCGGCCAGCTTGCAGAAATCCGGGTTGCGCGCGATCACGGCGTTGGGGGCGATCTGGGCGCGGGTCATGCTGTCTTCGATTTCCTTGAGCTTGCCGTTGTCCCACAGGATGATGGGCAGCGGCAGGCCCAGTTCGACCGCGACGCCCAGTTCGGCCATGGTGTAGTGAAAGCCGTAGTCGCCGATGATGGCCATGGTGGGCTGTCCCTTGCGGGCAACAGCCCCGCCAATGGCGGCGGGTGTGGCGTATCCCAGGGTGCCGAAACCGGTGGGATGGTGCCACCCGCCAGGCGCATGGTTTTCCTGCCAGACCTCAAGGGCCGCATAGGCGAGCTGTGTCATGTCAGAGTAGATCACTGTGTTTTCTGACACAGCCTCCTGCAAGGCATCGATCACGGGCAGTAGGCCCGGTCGCTCTGAGTCGATCTGGGCTCGCCACCGTTTTCGTGCTTTTGTGACCTCGCGGCGGGTCCATTCGGTTTCAACCACCCTCTCTTGCGCGACAGCATCCAATCGGTCTTCCACACACTCGAGGAACGCATCGGAACTGCACCACAAAAAGGCGGTCGCATCGGCTGCCCGTCGCGCCGGATCAAGGCCAATTTGGATGCAATCGCCCTGTATGCCGGATTTTTCACGCCAAATCTCTGTCTCTGGCAGATGTGTTCCCAACAGAACAACCAGATCGGCACGACCGAGAACGTCGGCGCTCTCGGGGCGGCCAAGGCACGTTCCAAAATTCAACGCGGATTTCCCTGCCATCCCGCGACCACTGAATGTTTCGATACAAGCCGCTTTGAGCCGAGAGAACAGCCTTTGCCTCCCCAGTTGTAGAAAGCCCGCCTCCACGCCGAGAACAAAAAGTGGTCGCTTTGCCTGCAAAACGGCATCGCCCCAGCTGAAACCAAGACGCCCGGAAGGCACGGAGGGCCAAAGGCCGCGCGCAGGTGGCGGCGCGACCGATGTCTGTAACAGCGATATCGGGATCTGAATGTGTTTGGGGGCTGATCTGTACGCGCTGAATTCCGCAAACGCGCGATCGATCAGGGCATAGGCCGCCTCCGCCGTCCGCGCCTCTTCGGACCAGTCGCAGACAGCGGCGGCGGCGGCGCGTTGGTCCTTCATCTGGTGCAGCTGGCCGCGTGTCGCCGCCGTCTCGTCCAGGCAGGAGGAGATCACGAGCATCGGCACCGAGTCGCTATAGGCCTGCCCCATCGGCGTCATGATGTTTGTCAGCCCCGGCCCGGTGATCACGTAGGCCACGCCCGGTTTGCCCGTGGCGCGGGCATAGCCATCGGCCATGAACCCGGCCCCCTGTTCGTGGCGCGCCAGCACATGGGTGATCCCGGCCTCTTCGATGCCGCGATACATTTCCTGATTGTGTACGCCCGGAATGCCAAAGACCACGTCCACCCCGCGGTCCTTGAGCATGTGGGAGATTTGGGCGCCAAGAGGTCGTTGCATCAGGCCCTCCAGAATCCGACGGTGAAGATGACATACACCGCCATCAGCTCAAGCCGCCCGATCAGCATGGCCGCACTCAGCAGCCATTTGGCGGTATCGTTGAGCCCGGCGAAGTTGCCCGCCGGGCCGATCTGATCGCCGAAACCGGGGCCGATATTGGCCAGCGCGGTGGCCGCGCCCGAAATCGAGGTGACAAAATCCAGCCCGGTCATGGCAAGCGCCACCGACAGGACGCCCAGCGTGACCACGAAGAACATGAAAAACGACATGACCGAGTTCAGCACGTCTTCGCCCACCGGGCGGCCCGCGTAGCGCGGGGTGAAAATGCCATGCGGGCTGCGCGTCTTTTGCAGTTGCGCCCGGATGGAGGCAAAGAGCAGCTGGTAGCGGAATATCTTGATCGAGCAGGCGGTCGAGCCCGCGCAGCCGCCGATGAGCCCGGTGAAAAACAGGACTGCGACGGCAAAGCCACCCCATTGCATATAGTCCGCATTGGCGTAGCCGGTGCCCGTCATCAGCGACACGGTGTTGAACAGGGCCGTGCGAAAGGCGGCCTCGGTCAGGGTGTCGGCGCGCAGGATGTTCGACAGGGCGACGAGCGTGACGACCGCAAGTGCGGTTGCGAGAAAGACGTGGATCTGGGTGTCGTGCAGCAGGGGCCGGGCCGTGCCCGCGCTGAGCTGGACAAAGCGCACGAATGGCAGCGCTGCGAGGATCATGAAAAGGCATGCCACGTAAGAGGCACCGGGGCCAAAGGCGGCAAAGGACGCGTCGTAATTGGCAAACCCGCCGGTCGCGATGGTTGTCATCGCGTGCACGGTTGCATCAAAGGCGTTCATGCCTGCGCCGATATAGGCCAGCGCGCAGATCAGGGTCAGCGCGATGTAGATGACGGAGATGCGGCTTGCGATCTCGGTCGCACGGGGCAGGATTTTGCCAAAGGTGTCAAAGGCTTCGGTCCGGAAGATCTGCATGCCGCCGACACGCAGTTCGGGCAGGAACACCATCGCCACAACGATGATGCCGATGCCGCCCAGCCATTGCAGGATGCCGCGCCACAGCAGCAGGCCCTTGGGCAGCGCCTCCAGCCCCGACAGCACGGTAGAGCCGGTCGTAGTCAGACCCGACATTGCCTCAAAGAACGCATCGACATAGCGCGCCTCGGTCGCGCCGAACCAGAAGGGCAGCGCGCCAAAGACGGGCAGCGCGAGCCAGACGCCTGTCGTCAACAGGAAGGTTTGCTGGATCGTCAGCCCTTCGCGCACCGAATTGGCGCAGCTGAGCGACAGGACACCCCCGATGACCAGCGTGATCAGCGCGCTTTCGGCAAAGACGTACCAATGCCCGCGCCCTTCGGCGAGGTCGACAAGCATCGGCAACACCATGGCCGCGCCCAGCACGGCGACCAGCAGGCCAATCACATATCCAACAGGGCGCAAATCCATTGGCGCTCAGCGTTGGAGGCAGCATGCGTCGGTGTCAAGCAGACCCGACGCCGGAGCCGTGTCAGCAGTACATCAGGTCGCGAAAGACATAAGATGCGATGTCCTGACGGCGCAGGCCCATTTCGGCCAGTTCGTCGTCGGATTTCGCGTTCAGTTTTTCGATGCGCTTCATGCGCTGGTCGGCTGCCGCAGACAGGCTCATGGCCGTACCGACGGTTGCAAAGAACGATTTGACGGATGCCCAGATCGATGTGGGCTGTTGTGTGGCCGTGTAAGCCATGGAACACCTCGCAGAGTTGCGGTTGATACTGTTCCTCCCCTTGTGAGGCCTAGATGCGCCTTTGGGGGCCGGACTACAAATGCCGATGCTGCATAGCGGCATTGCATCCGTCGCGGGGCGGCGGGCAAGAAAAAAGGCGCGCAGGGTGTGCGCGCCTTTTTCAATTTATTTTGAGTGACTTAGCCGACGTGGAACAGTGTCGCGAACATGCGCGGGTCGATGCTGTCATTGGCGAATGTCTCGCCTTCGGTCAGCACCGACACAGCGTCATGGCTGTGCAGGCTTTCCTGATGGCTGGCGACCACGCGGAAATCGCCGATGCGGACATCGGCCAGCAGCTGTTCGCAGAAGAGACGCGCGGCATCCTCGACAAAGATCGGGTTGGCGGCGTTCAGCTCGGCAAAGGCCTGTTCGTCCTCGCGCTTGACCATGACTTGCGTCGCGGTCGGGACGGCGCGGCGGCAGGCGTCAAGCAGGTCCTCGAACCAGACGGTTTCCGTATCCTCGTCCACCACCACGCTGATGCGCGCAACGGAGCGTTGCGAATGCGGCGTGGCCAGTTGCCCACGGGTGGCGCGGGCATGTTCGCTGAGTTCCAGCGAACAGGGGCAGGTGGAGGAATAGACGTAGTCGAGGTGCACGATGCGTTTCCGTACGCCGGCCTGTTCGACGAGTTCCAGCGCGATGTCGTAATACTGGTAGCCGGCGAGGCCCGAGCGCAGGCTTTCCACCTTCATCGGGAAGGAAAACCGCATCTGGATACGCGCATCAAAGCTTTCGAGGTCGGCCTTGTAGTCGTCCAGCGCCGCCTCGATCACGCCAAAGGAAAACTCCGCCTCGGCATGTTTGTAGAACGAGCGCATGATGCGGGACATGTTGATGCCCTTTTTGTCCGCCTCGAGGCTGACGGTGCCCGTCACCGACGTCTCGAGCGTGCGCGGGCCGTTGTCGCGGGTCGCGACCTGCAACGGCAGGCGGAAGTTCGAGATGCCGACATGCTGAATTTGCTGGTTTGCACCGCGGATCAGGCTGGACGGCCCGTTCTGCAGGTCCGGCAGTGTGTCCTTGTAGGCGGCGTCGACGGTGAAATCCTCGGGGTAGTCGCGCGCAAAGGACGGATAGTCCTTGCCCGTGCCCTGCGGCACGAGGCGTGCCACCGAGGGGTCCAGTTCGATAATCTCGGTCGTGGTGGCCAGTTGGGCCCAGCGGCGCAGCAAGTCCAGTGCTGCTTCTGCCTCATCACGTTCGGGTATTGCGGTCAGTGTGGGCGTATGAATGTTCATAAAGTAGCCCCCCTTTCTTTTTGCGTGTGGACCAGAGATATGTCTCCGCCCACACATTTCCAATCACACCTACAATTACGTGTGTTGGTGAAACATGGATGATAAAAACCTCCGAAAATGTTCAGAGCCGATGCTGCGCCTGCATCGTGCACTATATTGCTTTTACTGCGCTTTTTCCAGCGCCTGCTTCACATCGGCAATCAGATCGGCCGTGTCTTCGAGGCCCACGGACATCCGCACGAGGCCCGGCGTGATGCCCAGCGCATCCTTCTGATCCTGCGGCAAACGCTGGTGTGTGGTGGTGGCCGGATGGGTGAGGATGGTCTTGGCGTCTCCGAGGTTGTTGGAGATCACCGGGATCGTCAGCGCGTTGAGGAATTTGAACGCCGCGCCCTGCCCCGCTGCAAGATCCAGCGACAGCACCGTGCCACCAGCGCCACCCATCTGTGCGGTGACCAGCGCGTGTTGCGCATGGCTCGGATGGCCGGGATAGATGACGCGGGCCAGCCCGTTGTGACCATGCAACGCATCAGCCAGCGCCAAGGCCGAGGCCGTCTGCGCCCGCACGCGCAGGTCCAGCGTCTCGATCCCCTTGAGCAGGACCCACGCCGTGAATGGCGACATCGAGCCGCCAGTGTGTTTCATGTAAGGCTCGACCGTCTTGCGGATGAATTCCTGCGTGCCGAGGATGATGCCACCCAATGTGCGGCCCTGCCCGTCCATATGCTTGGTAGCCGAATAGATCACCACATCCGCCCCTTGCGCCAGCGCCTCCGAGTAGACCGGCGTGGCAAAGACGTTGTCGACCAGAACGGTGGCCCCGACATCATGGGCCAGCGCAGAGACGGCGGCGATGTCCACCACTTCGAGGGTCGGGTTCGAGATCGATTCAAAAAACACGGCCTTGGTGCCCGGTGTGATCGCAGCCGCCCACTGATCCAGATCGGTGCCGTCCACGAACACAACCTCGACGCCGTAGCGGGTCAGGATTTCCTCGAGCACATAGAGACACGAGCCGAACAAGGCGCGCGCCGACACAACCCGGTCCCCGGCGCGCAGCATGGACATCAGCGCGCCAGACACAGCCGCCATGCCGGAGGCGGTCGCAAAGCCGTCCTCCGCCCCTTCGAGCGACGCGACACGGTCCTCGAACATGGCGACGGTTGGGTTGCCATAGCGGGCATAGATGAACTCGTCCTCGCCCGCGGCCTCGAACCGTTGGGCCGCGGCCTCGGCGCTGTCGTAGACAAACCCTTGGGTCAGAAAGATCGCCTCGCTCACCTCGCCATATTGGCTGCGGCGCACACCACCATGCACGGCGCGGGTGCGGGGATGCCAGTCATCGCTCATCGTCAACTCCGTCTCGGGCCTGAAGTCGGGGTCAGGCCACAAAAAACCCCCAGACGCGGTCAAGCGAAAGGGGGGCTTTCATCCTGACCTTTTAGCGGTGTTTTCCGACCTGTCCTGCGCGTGCAGAGACGTCGGGGTGGCCCGCAATCCGGTTACAAATCGCCACGAATGATGGCGTACGCGCAGAGGTGTTGCGCGTCAACACCGTCACGGTGCTGTAACTCAAATTTCATGTCGTCGTCATATGGCTGGTCCATAGCGGCACCACAACATGTGGTAGGAGGTGCTGAGATGCCCATCCTGAGACTGAATGCGGGGGCCGAGGGGCTGTCGCTCCACGGCTCTCCTGCCCCGGCCCTGCCCGCGCTGCGCCGTGCTGCCCGGGGCACCGGACCGGTCATGATCCTGATCCACGGCTTCAAGTACGACCCCGACCGCCGCCCCTGTTCGCCGCACCACACAATCTTTGGTCGAGAGGCGCACCCCGCCCGGGCAACACACGGGTCCTGGCTGCGGCATCTGGGCTTTGGCACAGGGTTGCGCGACGAGGGGCTGGCCCTCGCCTTTGGCTGGCGCGCGCGGGGCAACCTGTGGCGCGCGGAACGCTCGGCACGGGCGGCGGGGCAACATCTGGCGCAGGTGATCCGCGACATGCGCACGCTGAACCCCGACCGGCCCGTGCACGCCATCACCCATTCCATGGGCAGCGAAGTGATATTCGAGGCACTGCACGCGCTGCGGCCCGGGGACATCTCGCGCATCGTGACGCTGACCGCCGCCACCTATGCCAGCCGCGCCATCGCTGCGATGCAGACCCCCGCGGGACGCGCCGCCGAGTTGTTCAACATCACAAGCCGGGAAAACGATGTCTTTGACTTCATGTATGAACGGCTGATCGCGCCGCCGGCGCGGGGCGACCGGGCGATGGGCAAGGGGCTTGATCTGCCGAATGCGGTCAACGTTCAACTGGATTGCCTGCAAACGCTCGACACGTTGCCACGCTTTGGCGGGCATGTGGCGCCTCCCGGACGGCGCGTGTGCCATTGGTCAGGCTATACGCGTCCGGGCGCGCTGCGGGTTTACGCACGCGCGCTGCGCGCCCCAGAGGCCGTGCCCCTGCCGGCCCTGCGCGCAGCCCTGCCGGAGGCGTCAGCGCCCCGATGGTCACGCATGTTTGCGCCCCCGCAAGGCGCGCCGTCCTTGCCGCTGGGACAGAAAGCGGCATCATAGCGCGCAAGCTGCGGAGGCGCGTGATGATCGATCTGTATTTCTGGCCGACACCGAACGGGTGGAAAGTGTCCATCGCCCTGGAAGAGTTCGGCCTGCCCTACCGCACCCATCTGGTGGACATCTCGGCGGGCGATCAGCACGCGCCCGCGTTCCTCGCCATCTCTCCCAACGGCAAGATGCCCGCGATCGTGGACCCGGACGGCCCCGACGGCGCGCCCATCGCGATCTTTGAAAGCGGGGCGATCCTGCAATATCTCGCCCGCAAGACGGGCCGTTTCGGCGGCGGGTCCGAGCGGGCGCGCATTGCGGTGGACCAGTGGCTGATGTGGCAGATGGGCGGCGTGGGGCCAATGGCCGGGCAAACGCACCACTTTCTGAAATACGCGCCACAGATGGGGCATGACATTCCCTATGCCAAGGATCGGTATCGCAGGGAAACCGCACGGCTCTATGGCGTGCTGAACCGGCAACTGGCAGCGCATGACTATGTCGCGGGCGACTATTCCATTGCCGACATGGCGATCTGGCCCTGGGCTTCGCTCTGGGAAGGACAGGAACAGACGCTGGACGACAAGCCGCATCTGGCCCGCTGGCTGGAGGCCGTCGGCAACCGCCCCGCCGTGCAAGGGGGCCGCGCGCTGCATGCGGACAAGCGCAAGACGCAACATGATGCCAAAGGTCAGGCCGCGCTGTTCGGCAAAAAGGCCTGACCAGCGCTCAAGCCGCTGATCGAGATCAAACGTCTCAAAAAGTGCTTTGCGCTTTCCACATTCCGCGCCAATGTGCGTCGGAATTGGAGAAATACATATGTTAAGTGATTTGGTACCGCCGGAGTACATCGTGCTCATGGCGGGTGGGGCCCTCACGCTGGCCTATCTGATCATCAATCAGGTGGTGCTGCGGCTGTTCATTCTGGCGGGCACGGCGCTTTATATCTGGTACTACTGGGTGGTGGCGGACGCGCCGTTGTGGACGGCGATCTATACCTCACTGGCCATGGGTGCTGCGAACCTGATCGGCATGGGCAACCTCTTTTGGCGGCAATCCCGCTTTGCGGTGCCGCATGGGCATCGCGACATCTATCCGCGCTTTGCCAACCTGCCGCCCGGCGATTTCCGCGAACTGGTGACGCGCGCACGCCGGTTCAGGCTCGAGGCGGACACGCTGCTGACCCGCGAAGGGGCGCCGGTGGACCGGCTCTACTATGTCATCTCGGGCGATCTGACGATCGAAAAGCGGGGCGAGACGTTTCACATGCCGTCTGGCGTGTTTGTGGGCGAAGTGGCCTACGTGACGCAGCAGACCAGCGCCGCGACCTCGCTGCTGACCGAAGGGGCCGAGGTGCTGGAATGGGAGTTTGCCACCCTGCGCCGCCGATCAGCCCGCGTGTCGCGGTTCAAGCTGGCGCTTGAGGCGATGATCTCCCGCGATCAGGCGATGAAAGTCGCCTTTGCCGTGGCGCCGCGTCAGGTGGACTGGCGGGCCTTGCAGATGCACGGCCACGACATGCACGCCTAGGCCACGTCGTCCTCGTTCTCGATCAGGTAGCCTTGCAGCGCGGTGATCTGCCAGAACAGGAAGGCGACCAAGGCGATGGGAAAGCCGAATGTCTCGATCTTGACCCAGGCGTCGGTCGACATGGTGCGCCAGATCACCTCATTGGCGACGGCGAGCCCCGCGAACATCGCACAAAGCCGCCGGGTCAGGATCATCCACCCCTCGTGGCGCATCGGCATCGCGTCGTTGAGCACGTAGGCCAGCCAGCTTTGCCCGCGCGCCAGACCGATGCCCAGCAGCAGCGCAAAGAAGCCGTAGACAATGCTGGTTTTCATCTTGAAAAACCGCTCGTCGTTGAACCAGGCGGTAAGTCCGCCAAAGAAGATCACCATGAAGGCCGTGAAAATCTGCATGCGGCTGAGCTTGCCCGTGAGCGCCCAAAGCACGCCCATGGCGACCAGAAGGATGGGCACAAAGACGAGTGTGGCCACGATGAACCCGGAATACTCCGTGCCGCCGAGCGTGAACACATCGTCGCGGATGCGCAGGTAAATCAGGAAGAAGACCAGGGGCGGGCCCAGCTCCAGCACCTGTTTCAGGACCCCGTTGATCTCGCGCGTTTCGCTCATGCTCTTGCCTCTTATCCGCCCATTTCCACGATGACCGCGCCCAGTGCGATCAGCGCCATCAGGGCGACCCTGCGCGGTCCTACCGTTTCTTTCAGCACCAGCCAACCGATAATGGCGGCAAACACGGTCGAGGTTTCGCGCAGCACCGCCGCCTCGCCCACCTTGTCCAGACGGGTCGCCATCATGATGGAGCCGAAGCTGAAAATGGCAACAACACCGCCAATGAGCCCGCGCAGCGCCAGCGGACCAATGGCGGGCGGGTTGGACATGCGCCTGTAGCGGGCATAAGCCACCGGCGGCATGAAGAACCCGTCGATAAAGAAAAACCACGCCAGAAAGGTGAACGGGTTCGCGGTGGCGCGGATGCCGTAGGCGTCATAGGTGGTGTAGAGCGCAACAAAGAGGCCGGTGAGCACGGCCAGGCCAAGTGCGGCGGGCAGCGTGTCACGCTCGGCCTGCAGGTAGACGAGGTTGTAGAGCGCGAGACCAAAGATCCCCGCCAGCAGCACCGCGACGCCCAGCCACTGCGTCAGCGTGAACGTCTCGGCAAAAAGGATGTAGGCCCCGATGACGGTGAAAAGCGGCCCTGTCCCGCGCACCACCGGATAGACGACAGTGTAGGCCCCCTTGGTATAGGCCCAGGCCTGCAGGCACTTGTAGACAACGTGGATCACGAACACCCCTGCAAAGATGGGCCACATATGCGGCTCCGGCCAGGGCACGACAAACAGGGCAAAGGGTGCGGCCATCAGGCCGTAGGAGGCATCAACCGCACCGCGTGTCAGCCACGGGTCATGGCGCCCCTTCTGCAGCGCGCCGAACACCGCGTGCAGAAAGGCGGCCAGCAGCGCCAGGGCGAGGGCCACGGTGTGGCCCGTGTCCGTGCCTTCGATACTGGCCAACCACTGGGTCATGATCTTGCGATCAGCGCCTGCGGCGGGCGGGTGTGCGGGCTGCGCCCGCGCGCCCTGCGGGCGAGATATTTGTCAATTAGGGGGCTCTGACCCCCGGGCTCCCGCCACCCCCCCTGGGATTTTGGGGAAGAAGAAGTAGG
>ERZ1740067.2199-NODE-2199-length-12177-cov-7.694935_pt1 | contig 12177 bp, 12 predicted proteins | sample MGYA00581736_ERZ1740067 | MGnify/ENA primary metagenome ERZ1740067 (study PRJEB43018, sample SAMN04849236) | marine metagenome | isolation source: floating plastic debris | place: Pacific Ocean | collected 2008-08-27 | study: EMG produced TPA metagenomics... | reverse complement strand
CTGGAATCAGATAAAACAGATTGACGTAGCCTACAGTAGGATCCTGGTTCCAACGTCCCATCTCCATCTGTCCAACAACTTGTTCTCCTTTCCAAAGATGTACACAACTATTCTGAATGTCTGTTATTTGTTGCCTTAACCACTGCAGGTATCTCTCTGCTCCTTTTCCATCTTCCCCATAGAAAAGGACAGTTGAACCAAAGCTACAGGCAAAGGCATCCGCTCTGAACTGAATGCACAAGTCTTGGTGTCGCTCTAAGTTGATAGGCTTAAACTCAAGCATCGGCGATTGCAATATAGCCATCCAGACAAAATATATGTCGTTGCAGCGGTTTTAACCTCCGACGGTAACGATTTGTTAGGCAGCAAAGTTGAGTTGCCATGACACGCCAAAGCGATCATTGACCCAACCAAATTTTTGGCTAAAACCGTAATTGCCCGGTGGCATCAAGACGTCACCCTCCTCGGACAGAATGCTAAATACGCGCTCAAGCTCCTCCAGCGAGTCAAACTCTACAAACGTGGAGCTAGATGGCGTAAACGAAAATTTGTGCTCAATTGGACTGTCGGAGCACATAAACTCACGCCCACAAAGTGTGAACACTGCCACCTTGATAGTACCGACCGGACCAGGCTCGCTCTCGGTGTACCTCTCGACACGCACTATGCTGGAGTCTGGAAAAGTAGAGACATACAGATCTAATGCCGCCTGCGCAACACCGCCTTGAAACATAAGAAATGGTCTAGCTGTTGTCATCACATATCTCAATTGTTGTTTTTGCTGTCTAACGTAAGTTCACCAGGTGGCGAAAGACTTCCGAATCCCAAAAAACGGTCGCCCGCCGTTCCGGCTCAACGCCTTGTGATTCACTCTTATTGAAACTCTGCAGCGTATTGCTGGTATACCTCAGCGTCATTTAGAGCCTTTGCCGACTCGTTCATGATTTCGTAATCAGAATCTGAGAACCAGATTATCAGGTACGTGCCGTTGTCAAACGTTCCGTTTCGCTTTAGTTCCCAAAGAGCGTTGAGAATGGCACGATTTATTTTGGCAACAAACGCGACCTCGTATTCGTCCAGTTGATAGCTGTCAGCTGCGCAAATATGGAGTTCTCTGAACTGCGCTAGTAGGGATTCGAGTTTGGAATTAGTGTCGTCGAATTCGTCATGCACATAGTTCTGCCATTCATCGACGCAATAGCGGTAGTAGGGTTCGGTTGCATTCTCAGGAGCTATATCCGACTCGCAATTAAACGCGACCACGAGCGAAGCCGGATTAGGTTGAGTACAGTAGTCACCGGGAAGTGCTGCATATCCGTAGAATGAATCACCTGACGACTGGAGCATGCTCACTTGCCTCTGTATGTCGGCAACAATCGTAGCCACAAGTTCAGAGGTGTCACTTTTTAGCCACGCTTTCAGTTGTTCGTGAGATGCCATTTACTTGAGTGGATAACGACTGTTCTCAGCTGCCGGCTACGCCGGCAAGCTGCAGCAATTTGTTATATATCATGCCCCGACTGCTTCTCCTCGAAAAGGCATCTGACTTCAAGTCTATTTCTTGTGGCTCTCTCATCGTAGTAGTTGAAGTCGACAGCATCCGCAAACCACAGTATTTCGAGCAACGACTCATTAACACACCGAATTTTGAGCGAATTGTTGTCAAGGGGCTCGTGCTGGCCAATGTAAATTCTGAATATCTCCTTAGTTTTCTCATTAACCGCCTCATCCTCCCATCCGAGAGGCAACGTCAATTGCTCATCAAAGATTTCGCCAGCCGATTTCGCGAGGACCGGTGCATCTTCTATGTAAAGCGTGGGCGAAGGCAAAAATCCTAAAACACAAGCTCTGTTTTCCCCAGTTTCAATTTCAAGATTCAAGACGTTATCAATTACTTCGAATCTAACATGTGAAACCGGGAAATTACATACGCTGTCTTGGTGGTAGATCGTAACTTGTTGTGACTCTTTGTCCGATGATTGATACATAACAAGTCATTAGATCAACATTCTCAGTCTATCCTCCTGAATTTGGCGAGATATGATGAGAGCTTGCAGAGTATCCATCTGAATCGGATTGATATACGATAAGCAACCTGCATAGTATGCTCATATCAGGCGAATATATTGAAAGCTCAGGCGAATATATTGAAGGCTTCAGTCTATCTTCCGTTTTTAGGAGATCGCAATTTTCTGAGCTTTGTCAGCTAATCTCATAATTAACGCTGTCCGAGCTAAACAGTCTTGTCATCTGTCCAACTGTCTTGGCACCAGAGTCCGTTGGATAGTTACTCTTGATCGTTTTGATTAGTCATTCAACGCACAAAATAACTGGTAACAAAATGACTGTTAATTGATGCCTACACTCTCCTACTTCTTTCGTTCAGTCGCTGCAACTATTTAAACGACAGCGCAGTTGACTCCTCCATCAATGCAAACCTTTCATCGCATTGACTATAGTCTTGGTTGCAACACCTGAACCTTTCCTTCAGCCGCCGCAACCATTCGAACGACAGCGTGATCGCTTCCTCCATCAATGCAAACCTTTCATCGCATTGACTGTAGTCTTGGTTGGCGAACTTAACCCTTTGCTTTATGGCGAATGCTGTGAAACACCTCACTTGCCAATCGCGCCTCTGGTGACAACTCTCCTTTTAGATAGCGAATCACCGCACCAGCCCCAATAAAATCCTCAAACGAAGGACGAAGGCTACCGTCTGGCCACTTCTCCTAAGCTGGAATCACAGCAACGCGTGTCCCATAGGTCATCGCGGCTAACGCAACCGCTCTACAATTCCTCAAACACCCAGCTAACGTAGGCGTTTCGGCTGTCGCCAAGCTCAGCGTCGAGCCATTGGGAGAGGGCAACATCTATAGCAGGCTGATTGATTAGGACTCAAGGGGAGGCATGCTGATGGCGCTTGGCAATTCATGCCAATTAATTTATGCTAATTCTTTTCAGCTCCAAAAAGTATCCAAGTCAATTTCACTGATTTCGCTCTGGACTTCCTGAAAGTAACCGCTCTCCGTTATTTGAACGACGTCCTGTGCTTTCTGCGTTTCGTCAATCTCAATCTGCAGTTCCTCTAATTGGCGTTGTAGGGCAGCCTCCCGCAGCTTGCGCTCAGTCACGTCTTTAATAATACCTTCGAAGTAAAGAATGTCACCGTTGTCGTCTCGAACGGCGCGGGTGTTTTCTTCTACCCAGATAATGCTGCCATCGTGGCGATAGCTGCGATATTCGAAGTCCTTAACTTCTCCTGTGTCATCCAACAGACGGGTGAAGGTCTCTCGTCCTTCTGGATCCACGTAAATCTGCTCAGCAATGTTGTCGATACTGGCAACCATATCCGCTGGGGAATCGTAGCCATACAATTGAGCCATTGCCGGGTTGACGCTGATAAAGCGCCCTTTTTGATTCGACTGAAAGATTCCTTCTAAAGCATTTTCGTAGATGCTGCGGTACTTTTCCTCGGCGATTCGCAAAGCTTTCTCAGCCCGCTTGCGTTGAGTGATGTCACGTACCATGATCAAGACTTCATCGTCTCCCAAGACGACCAGACGCACTTCTTCATCGAGGTCGCGATCGCCCACCTTGAGATGCTGTTCATATCTCTGTACAGCGCCAGTTGTTAGAGTTTGTTGAATCATCTCCAGACGCTTGGTGGCTAAGTCCGGTGGCAGAGACCCTTGGACATGGGTTCCCGCTGTCAGAGGGCTGTTGTTATTCACTGGCGGCAGTCGATCATGACCAATAATGTTGAGATAGGTCCCGTCTTGGCCAGTGCGAATTAACAAATCGGGAATGGCTTCTACAATGGCACGGTTGGTGGCTTCACTTTTGCGTAGGGCGGCAAAAGAGCTTTGGAGCTGTTGAGCCATGCTGTTAAAGGTGCGAGCTAAGCGACGCATTTCTCGAATGCGGGTAGGGGTGACTCGCTGCTCTAGGTTATTCTCAGCAATGCCCTCAGCAGCCTGGCATACCTCTAACACTGGGCGGGTAAGACTGCGGGCGGCTAATGCGGCTACTGTCATAGCCATCACCAACCCTGCCAGAATTAGCAGAACAGTGGTGCGAGTGCTGGCGTAGATCTCCCTCATAAAGTCATCTTCGGGCACCACAACGACAATCAACCAATCCAGACCAAATCCATCTCTAAAGGGAACGACATCAATAAACTTGCGCTTGCCCGTCAGCCCAAATTTCAGACGCTGGGGACTGCTGATGCGATCAAAGTCGCCGAAGGTGTTCTTTAGGTAAGTGCCTGTCTCCTTCACCAGAGCATCCTGGCTCTCTATAACTTGTAGGGAGCGTACCTGATCGCCTGTTCCCACCATTAGCGGTTCATCGTTAGAGTTCGCAATTAAATTACCGCTGCGATCCATCACAAACGCCTGACCATTGCGGCCAATCTCCAGAGCTCTGAGAAAGTTACGAAACTCCTCTGGGAGGACGACATCAGCACCACAGACTCCCAACAGCTGACGCCCGGTCCGATCATAGACAGGCAAACTAGCCGTTACGTTAGGCAGTCCGGTGCTAAAGGCAATGTAAATGTCCGTCCAGGCTGGGCCTTGGGTTCTGACTGCGGCTTGGTACCAGGGCCGCTGACGAGCATCATAGGGCTCGGTGGACTGAGAAGCTTTAGACGTACGCAGTCCACCGACATCCAAACTGTAATAATCCCTTAAGAAAGCATTGTTTGGATTGCCGTAAGACAGTTGCAGAGAACCATCTTCAGGCGATCTCAACACGCCAAAAAATTCCCCCTGACGGCTGCTGCCACAGTAGGTAAAGGCCACATTGGGAGCAATTTTCATTTGCTGATACAGCTGAGCCTCACCAAATTGAGCTGTGTTAATGTCTAGCTCCCCTCGGGAAAAAGAGGCGGCATTGAGACGATTAATCTCATGGGGAGTTTCAAAATAGCTCTGTAGCTCCCGTTCGATGCGAGACGTTAGCTCCTGCCGTATCTGGACAGCCAAAGTTTGAACGGTTCGCTGACTGTTGCGAAGGGAGAGATAGCCGACCAGGCTGACAATCCCTAAGAGCTGCCCGGAAAATGCAAGGAGTAGCAGACTCCGTAAGGGAAGATTTTTGAGGGAGTTGAACACAGTTAGGCTTTAGCACAGGTTAAGTCTGATTCTATCGGTTGCTTATCCCCCTTGTAGGCACGCCTCCAAAATAGATTTCCATAGCTACCATAAAATCTCAGATTTATCAGCAGTGCCCTATCAACGTTTCCTAATTAACTGGCCCATGCAGATGGCCATCTGCATGGGAGGACTCTGATTTCACGCATCTTAAGTTTTGCTAAGTCATTGTTTTACTGAGTCATTTGGATCCATCTGATATTCTCTGATCAACCATGAACGTCCCCCATGTTGTTCCCCCTATGCTGTTCCCCAGAGTACTGTCATGATTGGACTGCGTCATCTCAGCATTAAGTCAAAAATTCAGGTGATGCTGCTGGCTGTCAGCCTGATTTCTATCATTTCGATTAGTTTCTTAGGGTGGAGCTGGGCGCGAGCAGAGCTAAAGCAAAATATTTTTGACCATCTCACCAGCGTCAGGGCGTCAAAGGCATATCAGATTGAATCCTATTTCACCAACTTTAAGAACCACGTTGAAACCCTCTGCGAAGATCGCATGGTGGTCTCGGCGATGCAGGAGTTTGACTCGGCCTACGATCAACTAAACCAGAAAACGCCACCCGCTGAGTGGAATGGTGCCATTCGCAATTACTACGAGCGGAGCTTTTTCCCAAAATTGACCGAACATATTGCGGGTACACCGAACTATGAAACCTATGCCCCCAAAGGGAATGCAGCCCAGTATCTGCAATATCATTACATTGCCGCTAATCCTAATTCAGCGGGTGATAAAGATGCTCTGACGGATGCCAGAGATGGCAGTGTTTATAGCGCCACTCATAGCCAGTATCATCGCATTTTTCAAAATCTAACTAAGAAGTTCGGCTACTATGACTTTTTCCTGATTGATCCGCAAACCTCAGATATTGTCTACTCCGTTTATAAAGAAACGGATTATGCCACTAACTTAGGCGATGGGCCTTACAGCCGCAGTAATCTGGCTGAGGTCGTTGCTGCCGTACAGGACAATCCTGATAGGGGCGCGATTCAAGTGGTGGATTTCAAAACCTATAAGCCATCTTACGCAGCGCCAGCGGCTTTTTTGGCGGGTCCTATCTACGATGGCCCCAGATTTGTGGGAATTCTCGCGGTGCAGATGCCGGTCAATGAAGTGAACCAGGTGCTAACGGGCGGAGAGAATTGGGAGCAAGACGGACTGGGGGCGTCCGGAGAGACCTACTTAGTCGGGCAAGATTATCTGATGCGCTCCATATCCCGCTTCTTGCTTGAAGATAAAACAGGCTATGAGGCAACGCTGCGGTCACTTGGGACCCCCAGTCAAACTGTTGAACTGATCGATCAACTAGATACCTCGATTTTGCTGCAGCGTGTGAATACCGAAGCTGCTAAGGCTGCGATTTCAGGGCAAGCAGGCACCCAAGTTGTGAAAGATTATCGCGGTGTTCCGGTGTTGAGTTCCTACGCTCCCCTGAATATACCGGGATTAGGGTGGGCTATTTTATCAGAAATGGATTTGACTGAAGCCTATCAGCCTGTCTATTCCCTTCAAACGTATTTTCTCCTTTCAACCGTAATTTTGATGCTGGTTCTCACCTTTTTAGCCAGTATTATTGCCACTAGTTTTGTAAAGCCGATTGATACTCTGATTGCAGCATCTCGGAAGGCTGAGCTGGGTCAGGAAGAGACCAATGTATTCTTTGACTCCACCGATGAATTTAGCGAATTGGCTAGCATTTTTAATACCGTTGTCCAGAGAATGCGCCAGCAAATTAATGACGTTGAACAGCAATATCATGACGTTCAAGATATTTTGCGCAGACTCCTGCCAGGCGAGATTATCGAGCGGATCAAACGAAAAGAATCCCTGATTACCACCCAGACCCAACAGGTCACCGTTTTGTTTGCCAAGATTGTGGGCTTAGGCCGCCTGTCGGAGCAGCAGACCGCTAGCGCGTTGAATCAATACCTGACTGAGCTGTTGAGTTCTTTTAACCAAGCCGCAAGGCGCAGTGAGGTTGAGCCCTTTAAGTTTGCCAGCGATCGCTACATTGCCACTTGTGGCCTGACTAACCCCAGGCTCGATCATGAAAAGCGAATGGTCGATTTTGCTCTGACGTTGCTCGATCTCATCCAAGGGTTTAATAGTCGTCACCAAACCCGCTTGAGTTTGCGCATTGGCATTCACACAGGGACTGTGACCACAGGTGTTCTGGGAAATCAACAGTTGAGTTACGATCTGCTGGGCCAACCAGTGGCCATTGCCAGTGGTCTGATTGACAAGATGGATACGAGTGTGATCGCGACCACCCAGCTAGTGCGCGATCGCTTGAAGGGATTCTACGATTTTCAAAAAGGGGATAGTCTTTCTCTGGAGAATCAAGCAAAAATTGACACCTGGATACTCCGTAAAGGGGCCCTGACTGACCTCATTGGAGAGCTAACCAGCGGCCTTTCCAATAGTTCACCGCCAGAGGACTTTAAACCCGAAGCTGACGGCGAATCACACTCTTCAGATTTGTTGGACAAAGATGAAGCATCAGATAACAAAATGGGTGAAGCTGCGAAACCAGTCATTGCACAAGCCACACAAGAGTCCGCTCAAGTTGAGTCTGCTGCTGCATCGGCCACAACTCACGAATCCTCAATGATTGGTGATCTGGCTGGAGAACTGGGCATCGACCCGTTCGACGCTTAAGCCTGTGAGCCCATCTGACGCGAGAAACTGCCACGAGAGAAACTGACGCGAGAAAATATGGATGTCGCTATGGAACAGATTCAAATGACATGGGCTTTGATTTTAATCATGGCCGTCCCAGCTTGCTCAATTGGCTTGGGAGAAGTCGTTTCACGCCTACGTTCCCGTAGTCATCCATTGACGGATCTGTTTAACAGTATCCGCGTGTTTGTCTTGCCGCCGCTGGCTATTCTGCTGGTAACCCTAAAGCTATTCCATATACCCACTGAAGACATCACAATACAGATTATTTCTACAGCGGTGGGGTTGGCCATCATTTACAGCCTCATTGCCCTGGTCAATGGCATTTTGGTCCCCGGAACTCGTCAGTATGACTGGCAAATCAATGTTCCGAATTTACTCTTTCAGGTAGCTCGGGTTGGGGTAATTCTTTGCATTGCTTCTTATATATTATCTACCGTATGGCAGGTGGATTTGAGCAAAGTGATTGCTGCTTTGGGTGTGGGGTCTTTGGTCATTGCCTTGGCACTGCAAGATACGCTCAGCAATCTGGTGTCTGGTTTTTTACTTATTTTTGAATCTCCCTTTCAGGTGGGGGACTGGGTTCGCATCAATGAGGTAGAAGGTGAGGTTTTAGAAGTCAATTGGCGGGCTGTGCGGCTCAGGACGCCTGATCATGATGTGGTGATTATTCCAAACGGGGTGTTAGGCAACGAGACAATCTATAACTACACGTTGCTCTATCCACTTCATGGCGATCGCATCACCTTTACCTTCTCCAATGCAGAAGCGCCTAATCGTGTCATGCCCGTTCTTAAAGCAGCCGCCCTGTCGGTAGAGGGCATCTTGGCAGAACCTGAGCCAGAAATTCGACCCTTACAGTTCACAGACCATCAAGCTGAATACGAAGTGCAGTATTGCATCGCTGATTTTACGCGGGCGTCAACCATTCAGGGACAATTTATGACCAACGTCTATTACGCTGCAAAACGGCATCGACTGAGATTGCCGATGCCCTTTGAGAAACACTACGTGTTGCCGGATCATCCCTCTACCGATCAAGATTATGTGCCGGATATTTTGAAAGCCCTCGCAGCGCTACCCATCTTTCGGGTACTGAATGAAACAGTGCTTGACACCCTGGCCCGTCAGGCAGAAGTGCAATACTACGGCGCGGGTGAAACCATTGTTCATGTTGGAGAGGTGGATGAAGGGGTTTGCATATTGCTCCAAGGCCAAGTTGTCCTCTCATGCCTTGATCATGCGGGTAATGCCTGCATCATTTCTTCTCTAGAAACAGGTGATCTGTTTGGCGAACTGTCGCTGCTGCGCAACGAACCCAGCTTGGTTTCTGTGACCGCACTGCAGGATGTGGAACTCGTCATGCTAAATGCTGACGCCGTGTTTTCCATCGCGCAGCAACAGTCCAACTTCGCTTTAGAAATGAACCGCTTTATCGATGAACGGAAAAAGTTGGTGCAACGCTCGCAAGAAGCAAAATTAGAAGCTGTGGCCGCAAGTATGACTACGCCTCCATAATTTGCTGTGCCACTTTGCGAAACTCCTGACTCAGAGGATGTTCTGGATACCTCATACAAAATATTCCCTCGCTGGCTAACAGCACCATATCCTCCGATAGGGGAAAGATCCCGGCTACCGTTTCAGTGTAGGTGTCTTCTACCTTTTGTTTCAAAGCATCATGATTGACTTGGCTGTGGACTTTATTGATGGCTAAGAGCATTTTTCGAACTTTGAGTTGCCTTGCCACATCAATCGTAACCGCAGTCCCCTGATAGTCTTGTTTATCGGGACGCAAAATCAAAAGCAGAATGTGAGAGATGGCTATCGACAAAAAGGTTTCTTTGGATAAGCCAGGATGGGTATCGATCAGCAGATAATCTAATTCCAATGCCTTTACCAAACTGCGGAATCCTTCATTCATTAGTTTGACGTCGTAGCCATCTTTTAAGATGCGGGCAATATCGTCCGCCTTTACGCTGGAAGGAACAAGAAATACTTTGCCATTGCCGTCAATGCCAGTGTTGGCGGTGACGTCGTAGGCCGCATCTTCAATGGAGATTTCACCCCAGAGAAAATTATTCAGGGTTTTATCGGTTTGCTCGGACTGTAGATCAAAGAGATTATGAATTCCGGGTGAGGGCACATCAGTATCCGCAACACCTACCCGATACCCCTGAGCAGCAATCGTGACCGCTAGGTTAGCCGTAAAGTTAGACTTACCGGTTCCGCCTCGATAGGAATGAATTGAAACGACTCTAGGCATGAGAACTCCTCAACGTATAGCTTTCGCCACTTAGCTCTATACACTTTCAGTTGGTGAAACCCTTGCTGCATAGAGCGCTAAGTGGTCGCTCTGGAACCACAGTAGCAGTTGATCAGTCGTAAACGACTGTACGGGGGCGACTTGGTAGAAGAGGATCTTCCAGGTGTCTCCTTCGACTTGTCAGATAGAGGTGCAGCGGGTCATTTGATTGCGGGTGATGAGGAGATAGGTGACGAGGAGCTTGTCATGGGAGATGCCGAGCCATTCGTAGTTACCCATGCATGTCCCAAGTTCCTTTTGGCCAAGAATGGATGCCTTGATAGTCAGGGTCTTCGCATATGACAAGGGCGGTTGTAATTGCCTGCTCTCGGCTACAGCGACGCCCATAGGTCATCGCCGCTAACGCAACCGCTCTACAATTCCTCAAACAACCAGCTAACGTAGGCGTTTTGGCTGTCGCCAAGCTCAGCGTCGAACCATTGGGAGAGGGCAAAACTAAGCGAGTCTTAGAATCTACAGAAAGCAACGACGCTGGAGATAAGGAATAGCAGCCATTTCCTCGCTTCTGGGCGACTTCTGCAGCGACAGATTGGGCAAATGCGCTGACAGAGTTGTCTCTCCACTGGTATGGGAATGCGATCGCACCCCGCCCAGTAATGACATCAATACAAGTAGAAAACGAGAGAACATCAACAATAACAACAACATCACTAATAGGAGCCAACTGCAAAACTCCTTGAATCCCCCACTCACAGCGCACCTCAAAATCAGCTTGATCAAAGAAATTCATGCACGTATCCCTAACGCTTACCTGATGCTGAAAACTTGGTAGATAACTCAACAACGATGGAGGCAAATCATCTCGTAGCGGCAGGGTTGCTCACCTCCTTCTATCAGGCAATGGTATACCCTATAGCTGACTCCTGCGCCACTGTAGCGCTTTGCGATCTATTGCTTTAATGAATCCATCTTTTCCATCGATGTATTTAGCTCTATTTGTAGAGTGCTCTCTTGCTAATTTGCGCTTTAAACCGCTGTATTTCTGTGCCGTTTCAGGATGTGCAATCATGTAGTCACGAAACGCCAGATGACGCGCCACCTGATGTGAGCCAACCTCGTAGATGTGAAGATGGTGCGTTCGGCGGCCTTCTGATCCGTTTTTATCTGAGCTGTTTTTACGAAAGTAGCGACGTTGGGGAATGCCGTACTCGCCCTTCGCGTCGTAACCTATCGCCTGCATGGCCAAATTTTGCGCATCTACTTTGACAAGGTCTTTGACCTCAACCAACACATCAATGATGGGCTTGGCATATATGCCAGGAATCGCTGTGCTGCCGATGTGGTACACATCAACAACATTATCGCCCAGCGCACCAGTGATGCTTACCGATTCTACCTCAAACGCGTCTCGCCATTCAGGCACATAAGGGACAACTTTTACTGTTTTCATGAATTAGCATGTGCTCCGTATTGATTGCACCTTTCAATCGATAGCTCGCTTCAACAGTATGCAAAAGTTGATTCTCCCAATGGCGTATCACACCATCTAGGTCAGTGACTATCGCTTTAGTCATTCTGGCAGCCCTGTTTGGTCATCAGATACTCATCAACGGCAAGCCAGCATCCAGAATGGACCCGTTTGTAATGCAACTTTCTGTTAGTAATCCGGAACTCGTCAATATAGTCTAGTTCATCGCCCACAAAGAAGTGGGCATCGTGTAAGTACTTGGCGACATCAACAATATGATCGCAAAACGCTTCGTATCCACACCACATTTTGCCGCCACTCTGAATGATAAACCTGGCTGTATCTGACGTTCCGATGGGCGTTTTGCCGTAGTCCATATTTGAGATGATGTAGTCAGCGCTAGGCTCAGCAATATAGGTGTAGAAATGCCCCATTTCGTGTTTTGACAAAACGCTGGCAACCATGTCCACACAGCCATCACGAATCGGTATCGCAACACCGAGTTGGGCAGACGGGGCTACATGTCGAATTTCACGATGGTTTCCCAAGTGATTTAGGCGATCGCCTCCAACACCTCGCAAACAAACAATAATCGCAGTCACCAGTCAGTATCCGT
>ERZ1740067.2198-NODE-2198-length-12182-cov-4.958605_pt1 | contig 12182 bp, 8 predicted proteins | sample MGYA00581736_ERZ1740067 | MGnify/ENA primary metagenome ERZ1740067 (study PRJEB43018, sample SAMN04849236) | marine metagenome | isolation source: floating plastic debris | place: Pacific Ocean | collected 2008-08-27 | study: EMG produced TPA metagenomics... | reverse complement strand
GGCAGAAAGACAACCGTATAAAAATTATCGTCAATCATTGAAATTGTACCGTGTTTAAAGAAACCGGCAGGCATGCCTTCGGCATGCAGATAGCTCACTTCCTTGAACTTAAGCGCGCTTTCCAAGGCCACCGGATAATGCGCGCCACGCCCGATAAAGAACCAATGCTCAATCCGGCTGTTGTGATAGGCCACGCGCTTGATCGTCTCGGAACACCCGGCAATCACACGGCGCAGGACCTCCGGCAGCGCAGTGTAGTCTTTGAGCTTCTGCACATGGTCATCGCGCCGCAGGAACCCGTTGCGCAACCCCAGTTCCGCCGCCATGAGATACAGCGCAGAGATCTGACTGATCACCGATTTTGTTGAAAGCACACAGACCTCTTTGCCCGAATTCTGAAAAATCGGGTATTCGGCCAAGCGCTGCATCGAGCTGCCCGTAACATTGTTGATCGCAATCGTGCCCGCTTTGGCCGCTATTGCCTCGCGGAACACCTCCAGCGTGTCAAAGGTCTCGCCCGATTGCGAGATCGCCATCACCAGATCGCGCCGCGAGAGTGCGCGCAGGTTTAGGTATTCATCGCTTGGATAGGTTGGCACGCTGAAATGCGCCAGGCTGCGGAAGAAATACTGCCCAATCATCGAAACGTAATAGGAACTGCCCGAACCTGTCATCGAAACTTCGGAGACCTGCATATCGGTCACAATCGCATCGAGATCCATGGCAAGCTCGGAGCGCATCGCGGTCACGGCCTCTGCGGACTCATTGATCTCTTTCAGCATGAAGTGCGGATAGCCTTCCAAATCGGCCTTCGACGCGCTCAAGTCCTCCTTTTCGAACCCAAGCTCGATGGTTTGCCACAGGCCCGCCTCGCGGATCTCTGCGGTCAGATCGCCCTCCTCAAAGACCACAAGGCAATCATCATCAAGAAACGCCATGGGCATCGTTTCGGCAAACTCCGCGAGCGCCGCGCGATCAGACGCCACCAGGCAAGCCGCCCCATGCTGACCCAGGATCAGCGGACTTTTGCGCTTGATGGCAAAGATCGTGTCTTGCCGCCCGCGCACAATCCAGCAAATGGCAAATTCGCCTTCAAGCGTTTCAATCGCGCTGCGTAGAGCCTGTTTTAAATCGCCATCTGCCGCCTCAATGCCGTCTGCATCCACATTGGCTGCTACCTCGCTGTCGGTTTCGGTGGACAGATCCCACTGAGGGTTGGCCACCTTCAAAGCCGCGAAATTTGCAATCACACCGTTGTGGGCCAGCGCAATGCGGTTTTGGTGATCCGAGTGCGGATGCGCATTTTCCTGCACAACCCGCCCATGGGTGGCCCAGCGAGTGTGACCCACCAGCGTGCGCGCAGCCGTCAGATGATTGATCTCATTGATCGAGCTCTCTGAGATCGCACCCACTTTCTTAAACAGGCCAATCTCTTCATCCACCAAGCCGGCAAAGCCAAAGCTGTCATAGCCGCGATATTCCAGGGCCTTCAGCCCGGCGAACGCCGTGTCAAAGGCTGGGGCTCCCGCAACGCCAATAATCCCACACATGTTTTTTGCTCACCGCTCGTTTGCTCAATGCACATCGTTGTCGATGCTTGTTTGGTGTTTGACCAGTCGAATTTACCTATGTTTCATCTCATTACGGATGCGCTGTTTCAGACCCGTTTGTTGGCCTGACGGGCGACCCAAGCCCAAGAGCTTTCACACATCTCATCCAGCCCCAGCTCAGCTTTGAAATCGAGGAGCGCTTCGGCCCGTCCCGTTTCAGCCAAAAGCGTGGCCACATCGCCCGCGCGCCGCGGCGAGATTTGGTAAGGCAGTTCACGCCCGCAGGCCTGCGAATAGGCTTTGAGCATCTCCAAGACCGAATACCCCTGCCCCGTGCCGAGGTTCACCACATGGCCCTCATTCTGCGCAAACAGGCGGTTTAGAGACAAAACATGGCCCCGCGCCAGGTCTTCGACGTGAATATAATCGCGCACACCCGTGCCATCGGGCGTGTCGTAATCATCGCCAAAGACACTCAGCTGTGGCAGCTCGTCCATCGCGACCTTGGCGATATAGGGCATAAGGTTGTTTGGAATGCCTTCGGGGTCTTCCCCAATCAACATCGAGCGATGGGCCCCCACGGGGTTAAAGTACCGCAACACGCCAAACGCCCAACCGGGCTCACCAGCAGCAATCTGCTCAAGGATCTGTTCGCTGGCAAGCTTGGTATAGCCGTATGGGTTTGTTGCCTGTCGCGCAGCCTCTTCGGGGATCGGCATCACTTTGGCATCGCCATAGACTGTCGCAGACGAGGAAAAGACTAGCGTGCGACACCCGCCTGCGTCCATTGCCGAAAGCAGATTGAGCAAACCTCCAATGTTGGTGTGCAGATACTGCCGGGGGTTTTCTGTGCTCTCGCCGACGGCCTTGAGGGCCGCGAAATGCACCACACCGTCGATCTTATGGTTTGAGAACAGAGCGCGCAGCACATCCGGGTCCAGCACATCGCCTTTGACCACGGTCACCGGATCCCCGGTGATGAGCTCCAGTCGGTCCGGCACGTCTGCTTTTGCATTGGCAAAGTTGTCGAGGATCACCACGTCGTAACCGGCCGCTTTCAGCGCCACATAGGTGTGTGACCCAATGTAACCCGCGCCCCCAGTCAACAAGATTGTCTTGCGCATCATACCGCCTCACTCAAACCGTCGCCGCGCATATATCGCGCAAATCCCAAACGCGATAGGCCACAATCCGAGAAGCGCCGCGATAAGGTCTCGTTTTGGTCGCGAGAGCTTGGTAAAGGCCACCCAAGCGCGGATTTCGCGCGTTGAGTAGAAGAGAGCAGGAGACGTCTCCCATGCGTATTACGATGATCGGCACCGGCTATGTAGGTTTGGTGTCAGGTGTGTGTTTTTCTGATTTTGGCCATGACGTGATTTGCGTTGATAAAGACGCGCGCAAGATCGAAATGCTAGAGCGGGGTGAGGTTCCAATCTATGAACCGGGTCTCGATGCGCTGATGGCCAAAAATGTCGAAGCGGGCCGCCTCTCTTTCACGACCGAACTTGCGCCTGCGGTGGATGGTGCAGATGCCGTCTTTATCGCGGTGGGCACACCCACCCGTCGCGGGGATGGCCACGCTGACCTCACCTATGTGATGGCTGCCGCTGAGGACGTGGCAAAAGCCATGACCGCTTACACGGTCGTCGTCACAAAATCGACCGTGCCCGTCGGCACCAACCGCAAGGTCGAAGAGGTTGTGCGCGCCGCAGCCCCCGAGGCTGACTTCGACGTGGCCTCAAACCCAGAGTTCCTGCGCGAGGGCGCCGCCATTGACGATTTCATGCGTCCAGACCGCGTGGTGGTTGGCGTGGAAACCGAGCGTGCAACTCAAGTCATGAACGATATCTACAAACCGCTCTTCCTGCGCGACTTCCCGATCGTCGCGACCGATCTCGAAAGCGCCGAGATGATCAAATATGCCGCCAATGCGTTTCTCGCCACCAAGATCACTTTTATCAACGAGATTGCATCGCTTTGCGAGAAGGTGGGCGCGGACGTCAAACAAGTCTCCAAAGGTATGGGGCTGGACGGCCGCATCGGCAATAAGTTCCTGCATGCTGGTCCCGGATACGGCGGCTCATGTTTTCCCAAAGACACCTCTGCACTGGCACGTATCGGGCAAGAGTATGCGACACCGATGCAGATCACCGAGACGGTGATGAAGGTCAATGACACCGTCAAACGCCGTATGGTTGAGAAGCTACGCGACCTCTGCGAAGGCGGGTTTAACGGCAAAACAGTGACTGTTTTGGGGGTGACCTTTAAACCAAACACTGACGATATGCGCGACGCGCCCTCACTCACCATCGTGCCAGCCCTTGTGGGAGGCGGTGCTAAGGTGCGCGTCGTTGATCCCCAAGGGTTCCGCGAGGGTGAAGCGCTCCTGCCCGGCGTTGACTGGGTCGAAGATCCCTATGCTGCGGCCGAAGGGTCAGACCTGATTGTGCTCCTGACCGAATGGAACGAATTCCGCGCACTCGACCTCAAACGCGTGGCCAGCGCCATGAACACCGCCAAGATGGCGGACCTGCGCAACATCTACAGCGAAGAGATGGCCCAAGACGCTGGCTTTGCCGCTTATGAGGCTGGGGGTCGGTAAGACCCACCCGTCTCACGCCCAGGGATAGGTATCGGCCTCTGGGAAGTGGCGATAAAGCAGCTGATAGTCTAACGTGCTGCTGCGCCCCGCGTTGGGGGGCGGCACCCCAGCAATCTGGTTGTAGAACGGTGCACCACTTGCCCCCCCTTGGGTGATCCAAGGGTCTTGCCGACCCTCATCAAGGGCTGTGTGCCGCAAGTGGTACTCAAAGAACGGCGGATGCCCCCAAGCCCCGACCAGCCCCATTGCCCGCAGCACAAAGACGGTCACATCATGCTGTCCGTGGTTTTGGTCGCCCCGGTAGTTGTGTCCGTCCCAATGGGCGTCCCAGCTGTCGATCCCGTTGCCCCCGTGCCACTCTGGCACCGGATACGACCCTGCCATCATACCTTGCTGATAGGGCTCGTGGGGATTTGACAGCAGATAAGCTGGCGACCAATCACCACCGACCGTCGTCAGACCCGAGTTGGTGATATCCACGATGGCTTGCGTGACATAGGCGGTCATACGGTCTTCATGGAAACATTGGGCTTTCTCAGTGACATCGGTCTGCGCGTAGACATCGCGCATCGCGCTTTCACCCAGCATCTCACCCGCAAAGACGATCAAAAGCTTGCGCCCATTGTGGTGCCCACCATCGGTGATACGCGGCACAAACCCCTGACGGTCATAAAAATCGCGCCAGCTATGATACTGATCGATCCCATGTTGGATAAAGCCGTTGCGCACTGCGCGCTTCTCAGCCTCGGTCGCTTCATCTGACATGAGCCAGCAGAAGATATCCTGATAGTCCTTGATCAGACCCCGTCCATAAATCGCCCACGTGGTTTGGCTGGCATCGATCCAATCGCGCGCCCAGTTTGAATGCGCATCATGGAAATAGGTCTGTGCCTTGCGGGTTGCCTCCTCCAGATCTGGGACCGTCAAACCGCTGGCCGAAAGCTGCGGCAGCGTTCGCGTGATCGCACTCTCACGGTAAAGCGCCCGCGTCGTTTCAAGCACCGCAGGGCGGAAACTGTCATGAAAAGGCGTGCTGCCCAGAACCACAAACGGACAGAAGTCTCGCAGGCTGTTTTTCACACCTGACACGCGCTGTTCGTTGCAGCGTGTCCCCACCAAAACGTCCCCTGCCACCAAATCGACGGGCAAAGCGGCTCCCACATTCAGCTCAGGCACATATTGCGCTGCGTGCCAGCTATCAAAACCACCGCTCCAGAAATTCTTCCGGATTTCGGGGTTCTTCTCCATGCCATTGACGATGAACCCTTCGGTGGGCGCACTTTCCGGCCATTTCGCCGTAACGCGCACGTTAGAGCCTATAATCATCGCACCATTGGTGATGAAACTGGCGCACGGGTAGGCCTGATCAAATTGCAAAAACGTATAATCGGCCTCCGCAACACCACCCGATGGAGAAGAGGCCCACCCCGTGGCCATCACTGTCTTGCGCAGATCATCCCCGGTCTCATCATGCGCAAACGTCTCATAAGCCATCACGCGATCAATGAAGGCCGACATGGTGCTGTTGGCAGTGGTATAGCGCAAAACAACCACGATCTGCGCATCGCCTGGGGGGATTGTGTATTGATCGTTGGCCACCTCCAACGTGACATCGGTCCCATTGCGATACCACGTTGCATTTTGGGCGGGGGTCGGATTGCCCGATGGCCCCCCGCGGTCCAGCGTCAGCACACCGCCGGCTTCTGTGAGGCTGGGCTCAATCGGCAAGTCCAGGAAGAAAGGGCTGAACCCTGGCGCAATGGTCCCCCATGTTGGCAGGCCCTGCACCGCGGTCCACACACGCTCCACAGCCGTGCCGCTGGCATAGTTATCAAGCGCCGGGCTCGTGACATCATAAGGCTCGACCGTGTCCGGTGCCCCAGCCTGGTAGTCGACAAAAGGAATGGCTTCCGCCAGCACCGCAGTGGGATCCGAAGCGAAATCATACTCCACCACGTCGCGCGTTTGCGTATCGCCCGAAAGCCAGTTGAAGAAGGCCGTAGGATCGCCCGTGCCAATCGCAACATCCGCCACATGGCCTTTGATGGCGCTGTCTCCCAAAAGACCCCCCACATGCCATTGCGAAAAGAGGGCAAAATCATTCGCCAGGCTTGTCGACCCCACACTGGTGCGCACCACGGGCGTTGGATCGTCACTGCGGTAGTGCGAGATATCCATCCGCCCGCTTGCATTGCCCTGAAACCAAGACAGGATCCGATACCATCCAGGATCCGTCAGGTTTGGCCGCGATGCAGTCACCAAGTTGGTGCCCGAATTCCGACGGTACTGGGTGAAGTTCAACCGCGCCGTCATCCGTTCCAATTGATCCGGACGGCGGAAGCCTGCGATGGCCGCATTACCCGCATTCTCACCATCGAAATAGAACTTAAACGTCACCCAGACCCCATCCGTATCAAGCGGCGCGACCAATGGGTTTGTGCTCTCCAAAATATCGCTGAAAAAGAGCGTGCTCACGTTCGGCACCGCCACAACACGCAGCGTAAAACTCACACTGGCGGACCCTGAGGCATTGCTCGCCGTCACAGTGATCACAGTTGCAGTAAGCAAATTCGAGACATCAATTTCCGCCACCGACGAGCTGCCCTCAAACGTCAAAAGAGGCGAGTCAGACTCGTAAAGATCGACCTCCGCACCAGAAAATGCCCCCGAAAAATCGAGCGCATAGAGCAGCGCGCTCACATCCAACGTTTGATCCGACATCCCAACAGCCTGAGGCGGTGTCGCGAGCACCGTGACGGGATCAGCGGTCTGAGTGGCCGTGAGCCCCGCCATATCGGTCAACGTCACCACACAGTCTAAAACCACCCCCGCGGCAGAGGCTGATACCGTGTAATCAAGCGCATTCGCCCCAGCAATGGCCACCCCATCGCGCCGCCATTGCTGGGTGGCGGCCATCAACCGCTCTGGCTCGGCCACGGTGTAGGTGACGCTGAGCGTTGACCCAATCGACGGACTGCCCGAAATCGCAAGGCTCACAAACGCAGGGGGCGTCAGCGTTATGCTTTCGCCCCCCTTGAAGACGGCCGGCAGGGCCAGTCCAATTAGCATAGGCCAACAATCCCGGTCGCTGTTGTGCCCGTTGCCCAAACGCGCACCACGCGCAGCGGAAACGGCACACCTGCCGCGATATAGATCTCAACGGTTTCGCCCCCCAGCATCGTCACACGCACCAAGCCAGCGGCCGCCACAGACACACCACGCGTTGTCGTGGGCAAATCTGCACCGTCATCTGGCGACACCACAAAGGCGTGTGCAGCGGGGCTTTCTAGCCCGGGTTGATAGCTCTGAAACAAATCGGTCATGTGCGGATCTCCTTGCCGGATAGGGCTCAGTCAAAACCGGCGTAAACTCTGTGCGAGGCCGGTTCGCAAAAGCAGCAAATTCGGCTAAGGGATGTAGGAAGACTTTCTTACCAAAGCCTCAGCCCTGCGCGCGTTGCATCGCGTGCACACAAAAATCAGGCAGGCACTCACGCAAGGTATGGCTCTCGTGCGGTTCTCATTTCAACGCCCCCCCCGTGTTGTCGCCCCCCTCGAAGACGAGGTTTTTGACCAGTTCACGGGCTGGCAAACGATCCCCATCTCTGGCGCTTTTAAAGGCTCTAATCTGCGGTTTCGGGTCGAAGGAGAGCGGGCCACAATAGATCCCGAAACCGGAGTTTTGAGCGTCTGCACAGATTGCTTTGACGAAGGCCGCACCCTCCGTGTGATCGCCGAAAATAGCGCTGGCGAAGCGGCACAAGTGATCCGCGTGACCACCGAACGTGACAATGCGCTGGCCGAGACCCAAGTCACACGCGACATCACGGTCGATGGGATCACATTCACATTCCGCACCCCGGCGGAAGTCGGACATTTTTTCACGGGGGGCGCGGGTGAGGGGGATCCTTTTGTGATCGGCCCTGTCGAATTGGTCAGCTATACGCCAAAGCCCCGCCGCGTGGGCGGCGTCTTAGATCTCAATGGCGCGATGCTCAATCCGCCTTGCGCCACAAAACAAGGCTATCACGGTTGGGTCAGCAAAGACGGATCTCCCAAACGGCGCAGTTCGTATCGCGAGGTCCGCAATGTGGGTCGGCGCCTGCCTTTGCCCCTCACCCCCGGGGACAGCCTGGTTGTTGCAATCAGCAATCCTACGGCCGAAAATACCAACCAGCTCGCCAACCGCTTTGTGGTGCTCTCCTGTCTTAAGGATGAGCCCGCCGCCGACAGCTTCCGCCCCCCCTACTCCGGTCCGCGCAAACCGCTCTATCGCCTCAGCCAGGTGCAAACGCGCCACCTCACAAATCTGCAGTCTATCGCCTCCCCTGCCCCACCCACAGCGCAGGCTGTGAACACGCAGTTTGCGCGCTTCGTGCTCGATACGGTCCCGAACTGGGAACGCAACGCCTATAACACCAGACTGCATCCCCCGCTTTATGGGCGTGATCTCTGCGTAACCGATGCTGCCGCCTATCTGTGGGTGAACAGCGAACGGCCGCTTGAGGATAAGGCATACGCCGCCGCCGGTCTTATCCAACGCGGCATCGATCGCTACGGCGTGATTGAGAGCGCGCGCGCCCAGGGTCTGCAACAGCCCTGGCAACCCGATGGCGGGCACAATGCGGGGCGCAAGTTCTCGATCATGTTTGCCGGGCTCCTCTTAGGCAATCGCAACATGATCAACCTGCGCGCCTCCACGCGCGATCTCAAAGGGGAATTCCAGGAAGACGGGATGACCTTTTACGTGACCCCCGAAATTGTCGCCGTCTCCAACAGCGACGCTTGGAAACCGCCCTACCGCAAGCGCAAAGACCGTCCCAAACAGCCCTACACCGATGGGATGGTTGGTATCCCCGATTGGCGTGGCAAGGCGCGGGCCGAACATGTGAATGCCGCCTGGTCCGGCCATCCCTACCGCATCAGCGGCAACAACAATGCCCAACATGGCCAAGTGCTCTCAATCCTTGCGATGGGATTGCGCGAGGCTTGGGGGAATGAAGCCTATTTCGATTATCACATGCGCTTTGTGGAGATCGCACGCGGCGCCCCTGACCCCTGGCGATTCCAAGGGGGCAGCCAAGCGCGCTATAACCCCGTCGAAGGCGCCCGCACGCTGAAACCGCGCCCTGGCTGGCAGATCCATTGGAAATCCCCTTGGGCCTAGACACGCTTTCGCAGTTTTGATGCAGTTTGCCGCGCGCAGGCGCTAGCCTAAGCGGCGCATGACCTTCTTCCGCAAAACCCGCCGTGCGCGCAGCGCCTTGTCGCGAATGCGCGTGAACACCGTCTGACGATCTGCGGCCCAAGGCGTGACCGCAAAGGCGGTCTGCCAATGCTCCAACCACGGGTGGTCCGAGCCCTCTTCCCAAGGTTTCGGACGCCCAGAGTAGTGCACCACAAACGGGTCCGCCTGTAACTGATCAAAGGTCTCTTGGTCGTAAGGGCTCGCCGCCGCATCGTCGTACCAATAGATCGCCGTCATCTGGTTCCACCGCGGGTCCATGAATTGATGCCGCCCCGACAGCACCACATTCAGCGCATCTTGATCCGGGAAGGTGAGCTGCGGATAGCGCTGCAGCAGATCGGCAATCTCATCGACCACACCGCTGCGGAAGGCCTCCAGGTTCATCACCATAATCCCCGCTTGGAAGTAATGGGCCTCCGCCGTGACACCATAGCGCGCAATATCCTCTTGCGAGAGCGTGCTCAGCAGCCGGTCCATCTGCCCTGCATCATGGGGGAGGTCGCGCACCACCAGCGCGGCTGTATCACCCTCAAAAGGGATCTCCATGAGAGGGCGCAGGTCTTTGCGCGTGGCGGTGTCGATGTCCATGTAGATCACCCGCTTGCGATCTTTGGGCAGGAAATCACCCGCTTGCAGGCGCGCATAGTTTGCAGGCGGATAGGGCCGCTCAGAGTTGATGTAGAAACGCTCAAGCTGCTTGGCGTAATCGCCCGTAATCGCGTGCCAGCTTAACTCCGCCGTCCCGTCGGGGGCCGATTTCATAACCTCAAAGATGCGGGCACGACTGGCGTCCGTGATGCCGCAAGACAGCACATGGATATCCAACATCGAGCCCTCCGCCCGCGTCTGGATCAAGGCCGCAATCGCCGCACCCAAAGGCATTGCAGTCACTTCGTCTGAGGCAAAGGCCACCGAAATTCTCATGAGATCGCTCATCACTCTGTCCGTCCTTTGTTAGACGCCCCTTCTGCCGCCATCCACGCGGTGCACAGATCGTAAAACGCGATGTCTTGCACATACCACTGCGCCAGATTGGCTTTGGCCTTCTCCGAGAGGGGTGGAATATCCGTGTAATCATTGGCGTGCGCCGTCACCTTATCACGCGAAACCTCAATGGCATCGCGGGCCAAACCCAGGTCTGCACGGGCAAAAAACGTCTCGAAATCGCTGTCAAACTGCTCTTGGCGCAAAATCCAGATGGGCGGACGCACCTCCAAGAAATGGCCCACACAGTCAAACCAATCGGCTTGATTTTGCGAGGTATGGCGAATGGACTTCATCGCCGCCCAAGCCCGCTGACCGGTCAAACCGGGCTCAAACAGGCTCTCAGCAAGATCATTGGCATGCTCAAATTCGCCAAAAGACACCGTATCGGAGGCCGACCATTCACTGTAGGTACGCGGCTGGCCTTTGCGCTTGCGCGAGTAAAACCCGCTGCGAAAGCGCGAGATCGGGTTGCGGATACTGAAAAAATACGCCTCCCCGCCCGGCAGGTGCTTGAGGTAAAAATCATGGTCATGTTTGACGATCTTCTTCGTCGCAGATTTGGCGTTTACTTGGCTTGCAACATTGAGGATCTGCGATCCCGCCGCCTTTCCGATATGCAGGAAATGGACCAGGGTTTTGCCGCCTGACGGGCTCTTGTGCAAACGCCGGACGTCATAGCCCGCTTTCCGCGCAAAGGTACGAACCAAAGACTTCATGAACTCAACACTTTACTCAAGGACACCAATAGCGCGAAATCTACCGCGCCCCGCACACCATAGCAAAAGAAATCCTCGCCCCTCATGAGACCATCCGCGCCATTTCACGGAAGGTGGCGTTGGTCTCTACCAGTTCCTCATACCGTCCCTGTGCCGCCAATTTACCGCGTTCCAAAAGGAAAATCTGATCACAGTTCTGCACAGTGGTGAGACGGTGCGCGATCATGATGATTGTTTTGCTGTCCCCTAAGTTATGGACCGCATCCATCACCGCGCGTTCAGTCAGGTTGTCCAACGCACTTGTGGCTTCATCCAGGATCAAGACCTGTGGATCATGGTAAAGCGCGCGCGCAATGCCAATGCGCTGCCGTTGCCCTCCAGAAAGACGGATCCCGCGCTCACCTACTTCTTCAAGATAGCCGTTTTCCAGCTCACCCGTGACAAAGTCATGCAGCTCTGCCAAACGCGCCGCCCGCTCCACCGCGTCCATATCGATCTCATGTTCGGGCACGCCAAACGCAATATTGGCCGCCACGGTGGCGTCGACAAGAAAGATCTGCTGCGGGACGTAGCCCACATTGTTTTGCCAGGCACGCAGCGTTTTACGCTCCACAGGGGTGTCATCCACTTTGATGGTGCCAGACTGTGGAAAGAGCAAACCCAAGAGCACGTCGATCGCAGTGGTCTTGCCCGCGCCGGTGCCCCCCACGATGCCCACAGTGGTGTTCACCGGAATGGTCAGCGACAGGCCTGCCAACACCGAGCGATTGGTTTCAGGATAGGCATAGACCACATCCTCAAGCGATAATTCAGTGTCTAACTTGAGGATTTGATCCTTACCCGCGCCCACCACGGCATTGGCGGCAGCGCTCTTTTGCAAGGTCTCAAGCTCTTCCACGATCAGATCAAAAATCGGCCGACCACCCCGCAACAGCGACAGCAAATGATACACCTGTTGCAGCGCTGGCAGAATCCGCAGCCCCGCAACGCCCAAAAGCCCCAAGATTGGCAAGACAGAGGTCAGCGCCCCATCCCCATTTTGCAAAACTCTATATCGTCAGAAGATGGGGTGTTTGGTAT
>ERZ1740067.2197-NODE-2197-length-12183-cov-8.089792_pt1 | contig 12183 bp, 12 predicted proteins | sample MGYA00581736_ERZ1740067 | MGnify/ENA primary metagenome ERZ1740067 (study PRJEB43018, sample SAMN04849236) | marine metagenome | isolation source: floating plastic debris | place: Pacific Ocean | collected 2008-08-27 | study: EMG produced TPA metagenomics... | reverse complement strand
CGCTGATCCTCGCCACCGACCCCGACCGCGAGGGCGAGGCGATCAGCTGGCACCTCCAGGAGGCGCTGACCAAGCGCAAGTCGATCAAGAAAGACACCGACGTCAAACGCGTCACCTTCAACGCGATCACCAAATCCGCCGTCGACGAGGCGATGAAGAACGCCCGCCAGGTCGACATGCCGCTGGTCGAGGCGTATCTGGCCCGCCGCGCGCTCGATTATCTTGTGGGCTTCAACCTGTCGCCGGTCCTGTGGCGCAAGTTGCCCGGTGCCAAGTCGGCGGGCCGCGTGCAATCGGTCTGCCTGCGCATCCTCACCGAGCGCGAGATGGAGATCGAGGCGTTCCGAGCCCGCGAATACTGGTCAGTCAAGGCCATCCTCGCCTCGTCTCGCGGTCAGGAATACGAGGCGCGCCTGACCAATCTGGCGGGCAAGAAGCTCGACAAATATGACCTGGAAAACCAGACGCAGGCCGAAATGGCCGTGCAGGCGATCACAAGCCGCGATCTGAAGATCCAGTCGGTCGAGGCCAAGCCGGCCTCGCGCAACCCGTCGGCACCGTTCATGACGTCGACCCTGCAGCAGGAGGCCAGCCGCAAGTTCGGCATGGGTGCGCGCCAGACCATGTCGAGCGCGCAGCGCCTCTACGAGGCGGGCTACATTACCTATATGCGGACCGATGGCATCGACATGGCGCCCGAAGCCGTGACCATGGCCCGCGATGCGATCAAGGATCGGTACGGCGCGGATTACGTGCCGGCACAGCCGCGCGTGTACAAGAACAAGGCCAAGAACGCTCAGGAGGCGCATGAATGCATCCGGCCGACGGACATGGCGCGTGATGCGGCCAGCCTGAAGATCACCGATGACGATCAGCGCAAGCTCTACGATTTGATCTGGAAGCGCACGCTGGCCTGTCAGATGGAAGGCGCGCGGCTCGAACGCACCACGGTCGACATCGGCAGCGCGGATGGCCAGGTGGGCCTGCGTGCGACCGGTCAGGTAATCCTGTTCGACGGGTTCCTGCGTGTCTACGAGGAAGGGCGCGATGACGAGGTTGTCGATGACGACGACAAGCGCCTGCCGCAGCTCGCCGAAGCGGAGACAGCGGACAAGCGCAGCGTCACACCCGATCAGCATTTTACCCAGCCCCCGCCCCGCTATACCGAGGCAACACTGGTCAAGCGCATGGAAGAGCTGGGCATCGGCCGCCCGTCAACCTATGCCAGCATCGTCACGACGATCCAGGACCGCGGCTATGTCCGCAAGGACAAGAACCGGCTGATCCCCGAGGACAAGGGCCGGTTGGTGATTGCGTTCCTTGAGAACTACTTCCGCAAATACGTCGGTTATGACTTTACCGCGTCGATGGAAGAAGAGCTTGATGACGTCAGCGCAGGCGACCGCGACTACAAGGACGTGCTGGGCCGGTTCTGGGCCGACTTCTCGGCTGCGATTGCAGAGACGTCCGACCTGCGCATCACCGAGGTGCTGGAAAAGATCAACGAGGTGCTGGAACCGCACCTGTTTCCGCCGCTCGAGGACGGGGGCGACCCGCGCCTGTGTCCCAATTGCGGGGCGGGCCGCCTGTCGATGCGCACCGCCCGTTCGGGTGGCGCATTCATCGGTTGCTCGAACTACCCCGAATGCCGTTACACCCGGCCTTTCGGTCCGCCGGACCCGGAGGCGGAGGCCAGCGCCATCCCGCCCGAGGGCAAGCTGCTGGGCGAGGACCAGGGCGACGAAATCCGTGTGTTCAAGGGCCGCTTTGGCCCTTACGTCCAGCGCGGCGAGGTGACCGAAGAGAACAAGAAACCCCCGCGCCAGTCGATCCCCAAGGATTGGGCGCCCGAAGAGCTGGAGCTGGACCGCGCCGTCATGCTGCTGTCCCTGCCGCGCGAGATCGGGCCGCACCCCGAGGACGGCGTGATGGTCTGGGCCAATATCGGGCGCTACGGCCCCTACATCAAACATGCCGAAAGCACGTCGGACCGCGGTGGCACCAATGCCAACCTCGAAGGGATCGACGAGGTCTGGACCGTGGGCATGAACCGGGCCGTGCAACTGCTGGCCGAAAAGCTGGCCAGCCGCGGGGGCCGCGGTGCCGCCGCCAAACCCCTGCACGAGCTGGGCGATCACCCGCAAGAGGGCGGGCCCGTCCAGGTGATGAAGGGCAAATACGGGCCGTACGTCAAATGGGGCAAGGTCAACGCGACGATCCCCAAGGGGACCGAGCCGGAAAACGTCACGATGGACATGGCCGTGCAGCTGATTGCCGAAAAGGCGCCCAAGAAAAAGACAACGCGCAAGAAGACCACGACGAAAAAAGCCGCGCCGCGCAAAAAGTCAGCCTGACGCCGCGTTCTCCAATTCGGTGACGCGGGCCACGACCTTGTCGAGCAGACTGAGCATCTGATCCTGTTCCTGCGGTGCCAACGCCGACAGGAACAGTCCCATGTTCCTGAGGTCCTGGCGAAAGATCGTGTCGGCGATGTCCTGACCTTCGTCGGTCAGATGCAGTTCGTACACGCGCCGGTCGTCCTTGCACTGCTCTCGGCGGATCCATCCCCGCGCGATCAGCCGACTGATGACGCTGCTGACGGTCGTCGGTGCAATCCCGAGGGCAGCGACTACGGCACTCGCCCGGACCCCTGGCATTGCCCGCACCATGCCAAGGGTATGAAAATCCAGCGGATTGAACTTGATGACATGCTGGTGCTCCGGCGGCGTACGCTCACTGATCAGCATCACGCGCATCAGCGTTTTGACGTAATCGAGCAGTTGTTGTTCCTTTGACATGGCAAAACTTTCGCCCACCCCACTTGAACCTTCAAGCAGGCTTATTAAATGTACGATGTTCGCAGCAATTACTGCGAAGTTCGCACATTAAGGATATTGAAAATGAAAACTGTTCTGACATTTGCTGCAGCCGCCCTGACCCTGTCGATGACACTTGGCGCATCGGCCAACGCAGGAAGCATCAATCCTGCCCCTGCCACACTTCAGTTTCCGACAGATTTTGATGGCTTCATGGCCAGCAAAGGCAAAAAGGCGACGGCCAAACGCCCCGTTGCCAAAGCCGAGTAAGGCGCAACAGGCAGGTGCGCGGATCAACGCGGCGCACCTGCCCCGACACCGCTGTGCACTATACCTCCGACGTCTGGCACGGCACATTTGACGCGGCACCGAGGCGTGCCGCCACGTTGACTTTGCACAGGTATACCGTCACATACTGGCGCGACACGAGACCGCCCGCAGCAGCGGGTCTTTTTTGGGGGTGCGCATGAAGAAAGTCTACGGTTCAGCGGCGGAAGCTCTGGATGGTCTGCTCTTTGACGGGATGTTCATCGCGGCGGGCGGCTTCGGTCTTTGCGGTATTCCCGAGTTGCTGCTCGACGCGATCAAGGATGCGGGCACCAAGGATCTGACCTTTGCCTCGAACAATGCCGGTGTCGATGACTTTGGCATCGGCATCCTGCTGCAGACCCGCCAGGTGAAAAAGATGATCTCGTCCTATGTGGGCGAGAATGCCGAATTCATGCGCCAATATCTGAGCGGCGAGCTTGAGCTGGAGTTCAACCCACAGGGTACGCTGGCCGAGCGCATGCGCGCCGGCGGCTGCGGCATCCCCGGCTTTTACACCAAAACCGGCGTCGGCACCGTGATTGCCGACGGCAAGGACCACCGCGATTTCAACGGTGAGACCTACATCATGGAAGAAGGCATCTTTGCCGACCTGTCCATCGTCAAGGCGTGGAAGGCCGATGAGACGGGGAACCTGATCTTTCGAAAGACCGCCCGAAACTTTAACCCGCCCGCGGCGATGTGTGGTAAAGTCTGCGTTGTCGAGGTCGAAGAGATCGTGCCGACAGGAAGCCTCGACCCGGATCTGATCCACCTACCGGGCATCTATGTTCACCGCCTGATACAGGGCGAACACGAAAAGCGCATTGAACAACGCACCACCCGCGCCGCGTAAGGAGCAAGGCCCGTGCCGGACACCATCGAACAGCTGTTGGAAGACGACAAGTCCTTTGAGGGCTTCAGCCGGGCGCAGGTCGCGATGGTCGTCACCAACCCACATCTCGAAGACAATCCTATCGTGTACGTCAATCAGGCGTTCACGCGCAGCACAGGCTATGCAAGGTCGGCCACCATCGGGCGCAATTGCCGCTTTCTTCAGGGGCCCGACACCAACAAGGCGGATGTGGACCGCCTGCGCGCGGGCATCGAATCCGAAGAAAGCGTGACGGTCGACATCCTCAACTACCGCGCCAATGGCGAGCCGTTCATGAACCGGCTGATCGTCGCACCGGTGCACGACGACGAAGGCAATGCGCAGTACTTCGTCGGCGTTCAGAAAGAGCTGAAGCAAAGCGAACTGTCGACCAGCGCCGAAGAGATCAACGCCCAGCTGATCGAGATTCAGAACCGCGTCGCCTCGGACCTGTCGATGATCATCGGCATGATCCGCCAGCAATCGGGCGCAACCTCGGTGCCGGACGATTTTGCCGCCCTGAGCCGCCGGATCGAGACGCTGCAATTGCTCTATGAAGAGATGAAGCTGAGCGACCGACATTCCAATCGCGACACCATCCAGATGGGCAGCTATCTGTCGAGACTGACTGCGGCCATTGCACATATCGAGGGCCGTTCGGGCATTCGCTTGTCGCTGCAGATCGAACCGCTTGAGGTGCCGATCGAGACGGCCACGCGCGTGGGCCTCGTGATGTCCGAATTGCTGACCAACGCCTTCCAGCACGCGTTCGAGCGGATGGATATGGGCCTTGTCGAGGTGCGGATGAGCCGGCTGAGCGCCGGGGGCCTGCGTTTGATCGTGGCCGACGACGGCGTGGGCATCCCTGGCGAAATGGACTGGCCCGATGCGTCCTCGGTTGGCGGGCGGATCGTCAACGGCCTGATCGAAGGGCTCGAAGGGACGCTGCAACTGGGCCGCGGTGCGGCGGGCAGCTACATCACAATCGACGTGCCTGCGGGTGCAACGATCACCGACGAATAAGGGAAACGCCGATGCCTTGGGATCGCAACCAGATGGCTGCGCGCGCAGCGCAAGAGCTTGAAGATGGCTGGTACGTCAACCTGGGGATCGGCATCCCCACGCTGGTGTCGAACTATATCCCCGAGGGCGTCGAGGTGACGCTGCAATCGGAAAACGGCATGTTGGGCATGGGCCCTTTCCCGATCGAGGGCGAAGAGGATGCAGACCTGATCAATGCGGGCAAGCAGACGATCACGGAACTGCCGCAAACCGCCTATTTTGACAGTGCGACGTCGTTCGGCATGATCCGCGGCGGCAAGATCGCCATGGCGATCTTGGGCGCGATGGAAGTGGCCGAAAACGGTGACCTCGCCAACTGGATGATCCCGGGCAAGCTGGTCAAGGGCATGGGCGGTGCCATGGATCTGGTGGCAGGCGTGGGACGTGTGGTGGTCGTGATGGACCACACCAACAAACATGGCGACAGCAAAGTGCTCAAGGAATGCACCTTGCCGCTGACCGGCAAGGCCGTGGTCGACCGGATCATCACCAACCTCGGCGTGCTCGACGTGGTCGAGGGCGGATTGAAGATCGTGGAAACGGCGGACGGTGTGACCGAAGATGAATTGCGCGCCGCCACGCACGCGACCCTTGTCTGAGTTCGAGATCACGCGCGAAGACGGCGAGACCAAAGGGCGCTACGTGTTGCGCCGCGACGGCGCCGAGGCCGAGCTGACCTACTCCATCCTGTCCCCGCAGACCCGCATCGCGGATCACACCGGTGTGCCGGATGCCATGCGCGGCACGGGCGCGGGTCAGGCCCTGGTCAAACGGCTGGTTGAGGACTCCCGGGTCGAAGGTTGGAAAATCGTGCCGCTGTGCCCCTTTGTGAATGCACAGCGCGCAATGCACCCCGACTGGGCCGACGCGTTCAGTGTTTGAGCGGGGCGTTTTCCGACACGGAAAACGGAAGGAAAACGAAGTCGTTTTCCGGGCGCTTCAGTTCAACGCCGCAAAGACACATCCATCGCTGGCCAGCTGCGGCGGCGTAACGCAGAGCCCGCGCGCCACCTGAAACGCGGCCAGCACCTTGGGCACGTAATCCCGCGTCTCGGCGAACGGGGGCACACCCGAATGTTTGCGCACCGCACCCTCGCCCGCATTGTAACCGGCCAAGACCAGGATCGGGTCGCGGTTAAACTCGCCCATCAACCAGTCCAGATATTTGACCCCGCCCATGATATTCTCTGATGCGGCAAAGCTGTCGCGCACTCCGAACCGCGACGCGGTGTCCGGCATCAGCTGCATCAGCCCTTGGGCCCCGGCACCGCTGACCGCATCCGCGCGGCCCGACGATTCGACCATCATCACCGCCAGCACCAGCGCGGGCGACACCTGCGTGCCGATGGTTGCGCGCAGGATGTCGACACCATGGGCCTGCGCCACGCCCTGCATCTGCTGCAGACGCGGCGCCGCAACGGGCGCCTTGGCGCGCGCCAGCGCGCTGAGCGCAGGTTCCAGCCGTCCGGCGGCCGCAGCCCCCAAATCATCCGGCACGTCGGACCAGAACCAATCGTAGCGCGCCGCATAGCCGGGTGCGTCATCCGCCTCGACCACGTCCGGTGCGGGGGCTGCGGCACGCGCCGCCTCTTCGGGATCGATTTGCACGGTGATGCGCCGCTGTGCGCCCGGCGCGGGTGGTTTCACCCGCTTGGCCGAGAAATCCTTGAACGGTGGGGGATCGTTTGCCACGGCACTGCCGCACGCCAAAATGATCACAGCTCCTGCGATACATAATAGTCTGAACATAAGGCCTGCCTGCGCGATCTGCGGGAGCGGTTCTTTTGACCGCTTGTTGTTTCCAGTATCGCAAAAAACCGGGTACCGTTCCAGCATTGTAAATCTGAAAATCGACAAGTTTGCCATATTTGCCGACGCGACTCCGCGCAAATCCTTGGCAAAAGATTTTTATGCAAAAATTTTCGCTTTCGATTCAGCAGCCTAACCCTGCACCTACCCCAATTTTAAATGAGACGTGAAAAGCCCGCGTTGCCGCCAAAATCGTGCCCCATTCAGACGTCTATATGCACCCATACCAAGTCGGACAGAGGCCAAAGAGAGAGAGCGGCCTCATCAAGGACGGCAAGGTAGAAACGTAAACTTACTGATCCTTTGGAGGGACGTACCATGATCAAATTTATCAAAAACTTCCGTAAAGACGAAAACGGCGCCGTGACTGTTGACTGGGTTGTTCTGACCGCTGCTGTGGTTGGCCTGGCTGTTGCCGCGTACACTTCGATCCAAACCGGTGCCACCGAGCTGACGGCTGACACCGACACGTTCCTGCAGGCACAAGACCCCAACTAAGCTGGTCTGACCTGACAGTGTAACGACGCTGGGGGCCACGACCATCCTTGGTCGTGGCCCTTTGCGCTCAAAAGTTTTGTTCCGGCCATTGCGCAGAGGTAATTGCGATGAAGAACGTCATAACAACATATACACACGACGAATCTGGTGCAGTCACCGTCGATTGGGTCGTGTTGACGGCAGCTGTCGTCGCCTTGGCCGTCGCTTTGGTCCTGACCCTGACAAACGGATCTGTCGGCGTCTCCGCCGGCGTCGAAGAGTTCCTGTCGACCTGGTCCTTCTGATTTCAATCAGACCTGACACCTGCGCGCCCCGACCGGGACGCGCGCCAAGGCCCAGGCACGATCTGGGCACCCAAACACCCAAAGGGGGTCCGAGGCAATTCTTTCTGCCGCACTGCGACCGCGTGGTTTCCCTGAAAAAGCCACATTCGGGATGTATGTCCCAAATCAAGAGGCGCGCATGACAACAAGTGTGCCCAAGTTATGAGGTACTGAGATGCGAATGGTTTTTGGACTGGTTCTGGTCGCTGGCGTCGCCCTTGCGGGCGGTGCTGTGTACATGGCCAAGAATTACATCGGTCAATACCAGGCGGCCTTGGCCCAGGAACGCGCGCAGCGCGAAAAGATCGTGCCGACCGTGCCGGTCTTTGTCGCTGAGCGGCAGCTGAAATATGGTGAAGCGCTCACCGCCGAAGACGTGCGGACGGTCGATTGGCCCGAAACCGCCATCCCCGAAGGCGCATTTACCGAAGATAACCCGATCTTTCCAGATGGCGTGACCGATCCCCGTGTGGTGCTGCGTGCCATGGAAAAGGATGAGGCCATCCTTGCCGTCAAGGTCACCGAACCCGGTGAAGAGGCGGGCCTGACCTCACGGCTCGAGCGCGGCATGCGTGCATTCGCCATCAAGGTGGACGTTGCAACGGGCGTGTCGGGCTTCTTGCGCCCCGGCGACCGCGTCGACGTGTATTGGACCGGCCGTGTGGACCAGACGCTGGGCCAGGGGCGCGGCGAAGTGACGAAGCTGATCGAAGCGGGCGTCAAGTTGATCGCCATTGACCAGAACACCCAAGGTGACCTGGAAGGCGCGACCATCGCGCAGACGGTGACTGTGGCGGCCAACCCCAATCAGGTCGCAGGTTTGGCGCAGGCCCAATCGACGGGACGTCTGTCGCTGTCGCTGGTGGGTGCTGAGGATGACACCATCGCCGGTAAGATCGAGGTGGACCAGCGCGCCCTCCTGGGCATTGCCGCACAGGCCGAGATCGCCGAAGTCGAAGAAGAACAGACCTGTTCCATTCGGACCCGTCGTGGCGCCGACGTGGTCGAAATCGCGATCCCCTGTACAAACTAAGCTAGAATTCAATGGCTTATGACGGCGCCCCGCAGTTGGGCGCCGTTTGCGTTTTGTGGCCCTGTTGCCAGTTATCCACATAAAACCCACCCCTGAAGTCATTGATTCTTGCAAAAAAAATGAAACACCCGCATGTTGCTGAAAATCGCGGGCAATAAGACCCGGCTCTGAGGCGTGATCAAAAAGGCAGGTCACATGAAAATCGACGGACTTATGAAAGCGGCCCTCACCGGGCTGGTACTGGCTATGGGCCCGATTGGGGCAAGCATGGCATCGGCTGAAACGCTGCGGGTTGTGCGCGAAGCGACGTCCCGTACGTTGAATGTCCCTATGAACCGCGCGGTTGTGGTGGAAAGCGACACGGCCTTTGCCGAGTTGAGCATCGCCAACCCCGCCATCGCAGATATCTCGTCGCTCAGCGACCGGACAATCTACGTGTTGGGCAAGGCGCCCGGTCTGACGACGCTGACCCTGCTTGACGGCAACGGCCAGCTGATCACAAACGTGAACGTGCGGGTGGCGGCAGACATCTCCGAGTTCAAGGAGCGCCTGCAACAGATCCTGCCGGGCGAAAAGATCCAGGTACGCACCGCCAATGACGGCATTGTGCTGTCGGGCATCGTGTCGTCGGCGCAAAAACTGCAGCGCGCCCTGGATCTTGCCGAACGCTACGCCGAAGGCCGCGTGAGCAATCTGATGAGCGTCGGTGGCATCCAGCAAGTCATGCTGAAGGTCCGCTTTGCCGAGATGAACCGGGCGGTGTCCAAGTCGCTCAGCTCTTCGCTCAGCCTTGGCGGTACGATCTTTTCGGGCGACGTGGGCGTCAGCGGCGGGACCAACACCGTTGTGACCGACGCAGGGTCAACTGGCGCGCTTGCGGGCACACTGCCTGCGACAAACGACAACGCGGGCGCGGTGCTCTTTGGCTTTAACGCAGGCAACACGCAAGTTGGTCTGCTGCTCGAAGCCCTTGAAACCAAGGGGGTTGTGCGGACATTGGCCGAGCCCAACCTGGTCGCATTGTCTGGGCAGGAGGCGAAATTCCTCGCGGGCGGCGAATACCCGGTGCCGGTGAGCCAGGAAGACGGCGTTATCACCATCGAATTCAAACCGTTTGGTGTCGAGCTGAACTTTATCCCCCGCGTGGTGGATAAGGATCTGATCAACCTCGAGCTTGAGGCGGCCGTGTCAGCCATCGACCCCACCAACGGGATCACGATTGACGCCTTTACCATCGACGCCTTCAGCCGCCGCGAGACATCCTCGACGGTCGAGCTGCGCGACGGCGAAAGCTTTGCCATCGCGGGCCTGCTCGAAGACAACTTTGTCGACAACAACCAGCAATTGCCCTGGTTGGGCGATGTGCCGGTGCTGGGCGCGCTCTTCCGCAGCGCCTCGTACCAGCGCGAACAGACCGAACTGGTCATCATCATCACCGCGCACCTCGTGACCCCGGTCCAAGGTGACGTCCTGGCCCTGCCGACCGATCGCATCAAACCCCCGACCGAACAGGACCTGTTCCTGTTCGGCCGTGTGGCGGCTGGTACGCGGGCGCCCAACGCCGGTGCGGCCGGCGAGGTTGCCAAACAGGACTTCAGCGGCTCATATGGCTACGTGTTGGATTAAGGACAGGTCATGAAACCGATCACTACAGCCCTTCTGGCAGGCAGCGTCGCATTGGCCGCGTGCGGGCCGTCCAATGATCCGGTCTACACCCAGTTCTACCGCGAGGCGGGCGCCATCGCCGATACCGGCGCCTTTGGCAACGCCACCGCGAACAACACGTTGATCCTGACGGGCGAACGACAGTATTCCTTTGATCTTGCACAACGTTTTGCGTCCGAGGTGCTGACGACAGTGAACTTTGCGTTCAACTCGTCGCAGCTGGATGCAGGCGCGCAAGACGCATTGCGCCAGCAGGCCACGTGGATCCGCCAGTTCCCCGAAGTGCGCTTCCGGGTCTATGGGCATACGGAAGCGGTGGGCTCGAATGCCTATAACAAACGTCTGGGTCTGGCCCGGGCCCGCGCGGTGGTGAGCTTTCTCACGACGCAGGGAATCGATCGCTCGCGGCTCGAGGCGGTCGCTTCGTTCGGGGAAACCCAGCCGCTGATCGTCACCGATGCGCGTGAGCGCCGCAATCGCCGCACCGTGACCGAGGTGACGGGCTTTGTGCGCAGCCACCCCAATGTTCTGGACGGCAAATACGCCCAGATCGTCTACCGCGACTACGTGGAATCGGCGCTCGCTCCATCGCAGCTTTCCGGCATCCAGGGCTCCGATCTGCGCACCGAACAGTAGCAATTTTCGCCAAATCTGGCCTGAACAAACGGGCGCGGACAATCCTAGGTCCGCGCCCGTTATCGTTTTGAGATACCCAACAATTGGAGTTTTTTGGCCCAAATCTCGCCTGAATTCGCTGCGAAAAGATGTGCGAAGGGACACGTGCGCTTAACCCGAACGTGTCTGGGTGGGCAGAGGCCGTCAGCGCCGGGACAGGATTCCGTCGGCACGGTCACGCCCTTGAAAGAAGGACGAGATGGCAATGAGCAGCACAATGCCACAACCCGAAACGGCACCGATCGCCGCCTGCACCATCAGCCGGGATGTGCAGAACTTCGATCTGTTGATCGAGGATATGGAACAGTGCATGGGCGAAAGCTGGGGCGATCTCGGCTTTGCCGAGGCTTTGGCCTATTTCAACCAGCCTGACGCCGAGGCGATGGAGTTCGTCGCCCTCGCAATCGACGAAATGGACGAGGACAACCTGGTCCTGCTGGGCGAAATCATCACGCAGGCAAAGGCGCGTGGGATCAAGGTGATCCTGATCGCCGAAGACCTGACGCCCGCCTCGCTCCATCAACTGCTGCGCCAGGGCGCGGACGAATTTGTGCCCTACCCGCTCCCCGAGGGCGAGTTGCAGCAGGCCGTCGACCGCATTCGCACGGCACAGCAGCCGCAGGCAGCCGAGCCCGGGCAAACCGCACAGCTGAAATCCGGCACCAACAAGCAGGGCGCTGTCTTTGTCACCCATGGCATCGCTGGCGGCACGGGGTCGACGACCCTGGCTGTGAACCTCGCGTGGGAATTGGCCGAGCTTTGCAGTAGCGACACGCCCAGTGTCTGCCTGCTCGACTTCGATTTTCAGTTCGGCACCGCGTCGACCTATCTTGACCTGGCCCGCCGCGAGGCCGTGTTCGAGATGTTGTCGGACACCGAAAGCATGGACGAAGAGACCTTTGGCCAATCGCTCCTGACTTATGGCGACAAGCTTCAGGTGCTGACCGCTCCGTCGGATGTCATCCCGCTCGACATCGTGACGCCCGAGGATATCACCCGGGTGATCGAAATGGCGCGTGCGCATTTCGATTACGTGGTGATCGATATGCCCTCGACCCTCGTCCAGTGGACCGAAACGGTGCTGACGGCGGCGCATCTCTATTTCACCACGCTCGAGATCGA
>ERZ1740067.2196-NODE-2196-length-12193-cov-6.320481_pt1 | contig 12193 bp, 9 predicted proteins | sample MGYA00581736_ERZ1740067 | MGnify/ENA primary metagenome ERZ1740067 (study PRJEB43018, sample SAMN04849236) | marine metagenome | isolation source: floating plastic debris | place: Pacific Ocean | collected 2008-08-27 | study: EMG produced TPA metagenomics... | reverse complement strand
GCTCCACGGCACGATTCGCCCCGGTCCGCCGTGAGGTTCGCGCAGCGTGCAGACCGTGTCGCCGTCCAGATAGGGGATCGTTGTGCCATGCACCTTATCGGCAGCACCGCCGTAGAATTCCATGTAGCGGGCCAATGCGATCACATCATTGCGCGCCTGTGTCAAAGGCTTGCCCACATCGCGTGCTTCCATCCACGCCAGATCGTCCGTCCGTTTCAGAACAAGCTGGCCGATCCGGGTCAACACGCGACCTCGTTCTGTTGCGGTCATACGGCCCCAATCGCCGCTTAACGCACCGCGTGCCGAGGCGACGGCGGCGTCGATATCCGCGGCAGTTCCCTGAGCGATCTGACCAAATATCTCGCTGGTAGAAGGGTCATTAATCGGCAACACTTGTCTGCTACCGGGCGCGCGCCAGACGCCTCCAATGCAGACCTTGTCGGTTTCAAACCATATACGGCTCATACAACTCCCCCCGGCGTCCTCGGCCGTGACTGTGACGGGGAAATGGCTGAGGGTAAAGCGGAGGGCGAACCGAAACTCCCGCGCGATAGCGCGAGCGTTAGTTGCCAGAGGTCAAAGCCCCGTTTTCCCACTGCCCCGACCGTTCTTCGCCGCTGGCATAGCGCATCGTCCCTTCGCCCTGACGCTTGCCCTGCACGAACATACCCTCATAGACATCGCCGCTGGCATAGGTGGCAACCCCGCGTCCGCTGAGCTCTCCGTTAGACCACTCGCCCTCATAGACAAAGCCGTTGGCCATGGTGATCTTGCCTGTGCCGTCACGCTGTCCGTCAGCGAAATCACCTTCATAGACAGAGCCATCCGCATAGGTCGCCTTGCCCGTTCCCTGTCGTTTGCCATCGACCCAGTTGCCTTCATACACATACCCATCCGGATAGCGCATTGTCCCGACCCCGTGGTTCTTGGCATTCTTGAAGCCGCCTTCGTAAACCAAACCGTTGGTATAGGTGGCGATGCCGTCCCCCTCGATCACGCCAGCGGCCCACGCACCTTCATAGGTGTTGCCATCGGGATAAACGATTTTGCCCTGCCCCTGGGCCAGATCCTCGGCAAACTGGCCTGTGTAGACGGAACCATCGGGATATGTGACCTCTCCGGAGCCGTGGATCATGCCGTTTTGCCAACCGCCCTGGTATAGATAGCCGTCCGCGCCGGTAAAGCTGCCTTGTCCATGGCGCTGATCGTTCAAAAAGGCGCCTTCATAGACGTCGCCATTGGAATAGGTGACTTTGCCCGGGCCTTCGCGTTTGCCGGCTTTGAACGCGCCCTCGTAAACGTCGCCATTGGCTTGGGTCAGCACGCCCGTGCCGTCGATCTGGCCTGCGCTCCATGTTCCTTCATAGCGAAGCCCGTCAGGCATGATCAGCACTCCGGTCCCGGCGCGCTGTCCCGCTTTCATCTCACCCTCATAGCGGGCACCGTCGGGATATGTGATCTTTCCTTGGCCTTCTTTGACGCCATTCACCCAATTGCCTTCATAGACATACCCGTTTGGCCCGCTCAGCGTTCCCAGCCCGTGATGCAATGCGTTGCGAAAGCTGCCTTCGTAACGCATGCCGTTGGCATAGCTTGCGACGCCGGTGCCCGTGCGCTCTCCGTCAACCCATTCGCCTTCGTAGGTCGATCCGTCCACATAGGTGATTGTCCCAAGCCCCTCGGGCTTGCCGCGCGTGAAATTGCCCACATAGACGGCACCGTTGGGATAGGTTGCCTGGCCTTGGCCCTTGATCTCGCCATCGACCCACTCGCCGACATACACATAGCCATTGGGCAATGTGTATGTGCCTTGGCCATGTTGTTTTCCGTTCCTGAACGCGCCTTCATAGACGCCGCCATCTTCATATTGCTTTGTCTCGACCTGTTGGGCCAAGGCAGGCAGGGCAAGTAGCAGACTGCTGAGAGTGGCGAACGCGATGCGGCGCATGGGCAAATCCTTCGAATACCTCTTGCCATACAGGCTAATTGAGCCCCCAGCCGCTCGCAACGGCTTTCCCGCGTCACGCGTGCGATAACGCCTCAGGGCCTTCCCCTTGCGCGGCAATCTGCTAAATCGCTGTGTGATATACGAAGGACGACCCCGATGAGCGCACAGTTCCGCATGACGCTGGCCCAATTGAACCCGACCGTGGGCGATTTCGCAGGCAATGCCGCGAAAGCAAAAGCGGCGTGGGAGGCCGGTAAGGCTGCGGGGGCGGATATGGTCATGCTGCCTGAGATGTTCATCACAGGCTACCAGGTGCAGGATCTCGTGATGAAGCCCGCCTTCACGCTTCATGCAATGGCCGCACTTGATGCGCTTGGCGCGGAGTGTACGGATGGTCCGGTCCTGACCATCGGCGGGCCGTATGTCGAAGGTGTCGCACTGCACAACGCTTATTATGTCTATGAAAACGGCACCCGAAAAGCTGTGATCTGCAAGCACGAGCTGCCGAATGAGACCGTTTTTGACGAGGTGCGTTTGTACGATCAGGGTGATATCTCAGGCCCGTATGTGGTCGGGCCGTTGCGTATCGGATCGCCGATCTGCGAGGACGCCTGGCACGAGGACGTGTCTGAGGCGATGGCGGAAAGTGGGGCGCAACTGCTCGCCGTGCCCAACGGCTCGCCCTATTACCGCAACAAGTACGAGACGCGTCTGAATCAGATGATTGCCCGCGTGGTCGAAACCGGCTTGCCGCTTGTCTATTTGAACATGATTGGCGGTCAGGACGATCAGATGTTTGATGGCGGATCGTTCGTTCTGAACCCGGGTGGGGAAATGGCGGTTCAATTGCCGGTGTTCGAGGAAATCCTCGCCCATGTTGACCTTGAGGAAACCGATGCCGGTTGGCGCGCGATCCCGCAGGATTTCGCCCCGCATCCCGATTTCTTTGAGCAGGACTATCGCGTGATGGTCGAGACCCTGCGCGATTATATGCGTAAAGCTGGTTTCAAAAAGGTCTTGCTTGGGCTTTCGGGCGGCATCGACAGCGCGATCGTTGCGACGATTGCTGCCGATGCGGTGGGGCCAGACAACGTGCGCTGCGTGATGCTGCCGTCCGAGTATACATCGGCTGGCTCGCTTAAAGACGCCGAAGCGGTCGCGACGGCGCTGGGCACACAGCTTGATACAGTGCCGATTTCGGGTCCGCGTGCTGCTGTGACGGATGCTCTCGCGGCTCTTTTTGAGGGTACAAAGCCGGATATTGCCGAGGAAAACATCCAGTCGCGGTTGCGCGGTCTGCTGCTGATGGCGCTCTCTAACAAATTCGGGGAAATGCTTCTGACCACAGGCAACAAATCCGAAGTCGCGGTTGGCTATGCGACGATCTATGGCGATATGTCCGGCGGCTACAATCCGATCAAGGATCTCTATAAGACCCGCGTCTTCGAAATGTGCCGCTGGCGCAATGCCAATCACCGCGACTGGATGATGGTCCCAGCAGGAGAGGTCATTCCCCCCCGCGTCATCGACAAGCCGCCATCGGCCGAGTTGCGCCCGGACCAGAAAGACGAGGACAGCCTCCCGCCTTACGATGTGCTGGATGGGATCCTGACCATGCTGGTCGATGAAGAACGCTCAGTCGCTGATTGTGTTGCCGCTGGCTATGATCGCGAAACGGTCAAAAAGATCGAGCACTTGATCTACATCTCCGAGTACAAGCGCTTCCAGTCAGCGCCCGGCGCACGCTTGTCGCACCGCGCCTTTTGGCTCGACCGGCGCTATCCTATTGTGAACCGTTGGCGCGACCCGTCCTAGGTTCACTTTGGCACAAGTATCCTGAGGGTGCGGGGGCAAAGCCCCCGCTGAGCGATGCGCTGGAGCGCGGCGCCGTCAGCTCATGAACTGATAGCTTACCGGAACGTAGCGGAACCCATCTTCCCGCGTGTCTACGAAACCGGCGGCAGGGAAGGGCATGTGATAGCCAATCGTGGCGACCTTGTCGGTCGCAAGCATGCCCAATACGCGACGACGCGTTGCAGCGGCGGCTTCCTTGTCCATATCAAAGCGAACTTCCCAATCGGGGTAGGCCAGCGACCAGACATAATGGTTGGCCATATCGGCCATCAGGAATAACTGACGTCCGCCGCTCTCCAACATGTACCCCATATGTCCCGGTGTATGCCCGAAAGCTGCGATCGCAGTAATGCCCGAGGCGACACTGCCGCCATCCTCCACAAAGGTCATCTTCTCGGCGAGTGGCGTTACGTTTGCTGCAACCATATCGCCGACACGGTTGCCGGCTTCCATGGCGGACCAAAAGTTATACTCAGCACTTCCTGTCACATAGCGGGCGTTCGCAAAGGTCGCGACGCCATCGCTCATCATGCCACCGATATGGTCGGGGTGCATGTGGGTGATCACGACGACGGTGATATCTTCTGGGCTGTAGCCAGCCTGCGCCAATGCGTTTTGCAGCCCGCCCTGTCCCAACCCGGTGTCAAACAGGATGCGTTCCTCGCCGGTATCCACCAGCGTTGGCGTGAAAAAGAACTGACCCATATCGGCAGAGATGAAGTTCGCCTCGGATACCGTCTGAAACTCTTCAGGCGATACGTTCATGCCAAAGGTTTCTTGCGGGTTCTCGGCTGCGCGTGAGCCGTCCAGCAGGGTGAAAACCTTGAAATCGCCCAACATGAACATGTGTGCGAGCGTTTGAGCCGGGCTGTGGCCTTCGGCGCGCGTAAGTGTTGGGGCAAGTGTTGCAGCGGGCAGGGCTGCTGCGGCGGTTAAAGCCTGACGGCGTGTAAATGACATGGGTCGTCTCCCTCATTTGGACGTGACTTAAAGATAGGGCCTGTGCGGGATAATCCCAGCATATGACACCGTTGTGAGCGCTAGACAAAATGCCCGTCCTGTGGGAAGCCACCCGCAACAGGAGAGCACGCATGACCGTTACCCGTTTCGCCCCGTCGCCCACCGGATATATTCACATCGGCAATTTGCGCACGGCGTTGTTCAACTATTTGATCGCCCGCAAGGCAGGTGGGACGTTCATTCTACGCATCGACGATACGGATCCTGAACGCTCAAAGGAAGAGTATGTCGATGCGATCAAGGAGGACCTTGAATGGCTCGGCCTGACATGGGACCGGATTGAGCGTCAGTCCGAACGGCTTGACCGCTATGCCGCGACAGCCACACATCTGCGTGAAATGGGCAAGTTCTACGAGGCGTTTGAAACGCCTACAGAACTGGATCTGAAGCGCAGAAAACAGCTGAACATGGGAAAGCCGCCGGTATATGACCGTGCAGCCTTGGCGCTGTCTGATGCCGAAAAGGAAGCGCTGCGCGCAGAGCGTGGCAATGGCGTTTGGCGCTATAAGCTGGATCAGGAGCGGATTAACTGGACTGATGGCATTCTGGGTGACTTGTCGATTGATGCAGCCAGCGTCAGCGACCCGGTTCTAATCCGTGGCGACGGGCAGGTTCTTTATACACTGGCGTCCATCGTCGATGATACGGATATGGGTGTCACCCATGTGGTGCGCGGATCGGATCACGTGACCAACACCGCGACGCAAATCCAGATGATCAAGGCCATTGACGGCCAAGTGCCTCAATTTGCACACCACTCCTTGTTGACTGGACCACAGGGTGAGGCGTTATCAAAGCGCCTTGGCACGTTGGCTTTGCGCGACTTGCGGGCGCAAGGTGTAGAGCCGATGGCGCTTTTGTCACTGATGGCGCGGCTTGGATCAAGTGATCCAGTGGAACTGCGCGGCTCGATGGATGAACTGGTCGATGGCTTTGGCATCTCGCGCTTTGGATCAGCACCAACCAAGTTTGATGAGGCGGACCTGTTTCCGCTGACAGCACATCACTTGCAGACCTTGCCCGTCGAAGACATGGCCAGCGACATTGCTGCGCTGGGCGTGCCGGGCGATATCGCCGCGCAGTTCTGGGATGTCGCGAAAGACAACATCACCACCCGTGCCGATCTGGCCGAGTGGTGGACCTTGTTTCGCGATGGCGCAGAGCCTTTGATCGAAGACGGTGACGAGGATTTTGTGGCCCAGGCCATGACCTTGCTGCCGGACGGCCCCTATACCGAAACGACGTGGAGCGAATGGACCGCGGCGGTCAAAGAGGCCACAGGCCGCAAAGGCAAGGGCCTTTTCATGCCGCTTCGGCTTGCTGTTACAGGTCGGCGCAACGGGCCGGATATGGCGTCGGTCATGCCGTTGATCCAACGCATCCGGGCCAAGGGCTGATTTCATGGCGCAGGCTCCCGCAAAATTCCTGACGGGTAGCCTTTTCAAACATGTGTCTGTGATGTCGCTCACGGCCTCCATCGGTTTGATGGCAGTTTTTCTTGTCGATTTCATCGACATGATCTTCATCTCGATGCTTGGGAAAGCCGAATTGGCCGCGGCTATCGGATACGCTGGGGCGATCCTATTCTTCACTACCTCGTTCAGCATCGGATTGGCGATTGCCGCAGGGGCTTTGGTGGCTCGCGCCTTGGGAGCGGGGGATGATGGATTGGCGGCGCGGCGAACGTCAACTTCGCTTATCTATGGTGTTATTTTTTCGGCAGTCTTTGCGGCTTTGGTCTGGCTGAACCTGCGATTTTTCGCGGAGCTTTTGGGTGCCACCGGCGAGACGCTTGAGCTGACAGTGCATTATTTGCAGATCATTGTGCCGTCCTTACCGCTTTTGATGATCGGCATGATGGGCGGCGCGATCTTGCGCGCCCACGGTGATGCCAAGCGCGCTATGATGGCGACGATCTACGGGGGCGCTGTCAATGCGATCCTCGATCCGATCTTGATCTTTGGGCTCGATCTTGAATTGACCGGAGCGGCGCTTGCGTCGGTCTGCGCGCGATTTGCGATTGCGGGTACGGCCCTGATCCCGATCATCAAGTATTATGGTGGGTTGAAATGGCCGACATTTGGCTGCTTGATCGAAGACTTACCGCCAACGATGACCATTGCAGTGCCTGCGATCCTGACGCAGTTGGCCACGCCCGTGGGGCAGGCTTATGTCACCCGTGCGATGGCCGACTATGGGGAGGCCGCAGTTGCGGGCATGGCCATTGTCGGACGTCTAACGCCCGTCGCCTTCGGGGTCGTCTTCGCCCTTTCGGGGGCGATCGGACCGATCATCGGGCAGAACTATGGAGCAAAGGATCATGCCCGCGTTCTGGGCGCGTTCCGGGCCGGATTGCTTTTCAGTGGAATCGTTGTGGTTAGCATCACCATTATTCTATTTGCGCTACGCCAACCCATCGCGACCCTTTTCGATGCCGAAGGCATTACCCGCGATCTTATCTTTCTGTTTTGCGGCCCGCTGGCGCTTTTGTTTTTCTTCAACGGGGCCCTTTTTGTTGCCAACGCGGCGTTCAATAACCTTGGCCATCCGTTCTATTCCACATGGATCAACTGGGGCCGTCATACATTGGGAACGATGCCGATGGTTGCGCTGTTTGCATGGGGGTTTGGCGCGCAGGGCGTGCTGATCGGTCAGGCTGTGGCGGGGGTCGTTTTCGGAAGCCTCGCGCTGTGGCTGGCGATCAGGGTCATGCGGAGCGAGACTGAGGCCGTCGCCGCAGAACCCTTCGCGCGTCAGGCGCGCCTTTTCAGCTTACTTCACCTGCGCCGATAGGCGGGACAGCCAACCGTCGACAAGCGCTGTTTCCTTAGAGGACAGGTCTTGGGCGCGTGGATATCGCGCGGCTGCGCGGTCGTCCAGGATCGGTGCGCTCCAGCCGTCGGTCGTTTCAAAGAAATGATTGACCCCGTGCGCGCCGAACCGGTTCAGATAGCCTTGCACGACGACATCAAGGTAGCTCAGCAGGATTGGGTGCTTTGCTGTCGGATTTGTATGCTGCCCGTCTGGGATCGTATAGACGGCCGTTTCTGGTGGCGGAGTGTCTGCGATAATGTGGGGACTGACATCTTTGCGCAGATAAGCTGCTTCGCGCTTGTCCAAAGCGGCCCAATCTGCGTTTGGAACCTGAGCTACGATGCCATGCAGGGTCGTGTTGGCGCAGGGCATCACTGTCAGATATGCAACGGGGCGGTGTTTTGTATGCTGCCAGACCCGCCGCCAGCCTTGCAGCGTGGCGTTTTGTACTTGCGGGTAACTGTGGGTTCGTTCGTTGACCAGTGATCCGTAGCCGAAGAAATGCGGAAGGCTGGTCACTCGCGCGCCCTGAGAATTTGCGCGGGCCGAGCTGAAAGCGGGCGCCACGCGAACGCCAGCCCGGCCAGCAGTGTCGCAAGAACACCGCCGATGACGATCGCAAAGGCGCTAGGCCAGATGATGGTAAAAGACGTCTCCATCACGAAGGTGCTGACGCCCCATCCTGCGCCGATCCCCGCGACGATGGCAACGACCCCGGCACCCGCACCCAGCAAAGCAGCGCGCAGCGCGAAGCTGGACAGGATCTTGCGGCGTGGGGCGCCGATTGTCTTGAGGACTGCCGCTTCATAGGTCCGCGCACGCTCTCCCGCCGCTGCGGCACCGATCAGGACAAGAAAGCCCGTCAAGAGCGTCGCGGAAGCGCCGTAGGAGGTGGCCGCGGCAAGACCCGCCAAGACATCTGACACGCGGGTGATCGCGTCGCGCACACGCACGGCTGTAATGTTGGGGAAGATGCCTGCCAGTTCCCGCAAGATGCCTGCTTCGGCCTCTTCTTCGGCATAAACCGTAGCGATATGGGTGTGAGGCGCACCGGCAAGAGCAGACGGGTTCATTGACAAAATGAAGCCGATGCCCGCGGTTGAGAAGTCAACCTCGCGAAACGAGGCGAGGGTGCCGGTGATGTCGCGACACAGAATGTTGATCGTCATCGAGTCGCCGAGGGTCAGCCCCATCTCTTCGGCCTCTTCGGCAGCAAAGCTGATCAGGGGTGGCCCGGTATAGTTTTCGGGCCACCACTCGCCCGCTGTCAGTGTCGTATTCTCGGGCTGCGTGTCAGTATAGGTCACGCCGCGATCACCATCGAGCACCCAATGCCCGCCGGCCACATCGCGTGCGGGGCGGTTATTGATCCGCGTGATAATTCCGCGCAGCATGGGCGCACTATCCACGCGGCTTACGGCGTCGTTTGCTTCAAGCCTTTCGCGGAATTCCGGCAGTTGGTCGTTTTGGATATCGACGAAGAAGTAGCTGGGGGCGACTTCGGGAAGGTCTCCGGCGATGGCGTTGCGCAAATTACCGTCGATCTGGCCCACGGCGGCCAGTACCGACAGGCCGAGGCCAAGTGACAGAACAACTGATGTGGCTTCCTCGCGTGGGCCACCGATGGACCCAAGTGCCAGGCGCAGCGCTGTGCGCCCGCGCGTCGATTTCAACCGGGTTGCGCGACGCGACAGGGCGCGGATGCCCATCGCTGCGAGCGTAAGGATGACAAGTACGCCAATGATGCCGCCAGCGGTCGCCAGTGTGAGGGCTAGTGCGCCCGAAAACCAAATTGCGATACAGATCAGGATGACCAAAAGCAGAAGGATTGTGATGAGATAGGGCGGGGCCGGAAGCAGCTTGCCGCTGCCAAGCGCGTCGCGAAATAGCGTTGCCGCACGGATATCGTCAGTGCGCGCGAGGGGCCATAAGGTAAAGATCGGTGCAGCCAGCGTGCCGTAGATCGCGGCCTCCAGCAGAGGCAGGGGGTGGATTGCAAAGACAGCGGGCACTGGCAAGCGGGCCTCAATGATAGGTGACAACAAGAGAGGGATGCCTGCGCCAAGGATCAAACCCAGAGCGATGCCGAGAATTGTGAGCGCGCCAATCTGCAAGAGGTAGGTTTGAAAGATCGTGCGTCGGTCAGCGCCAAGAGTTTTCAACGTCGCAATAACGCCCGTCTTGCCAGACAGATATGCACGCACGGCGGCGGATACGCCGACGCCACCTACGGCAAGGCCAGATAGCCCGACCAGCACGAGAAACGCGCCAAGGCGGTCCACGAATTGCTGGACACCGGGCGCACCGTTGCGCGCATCCGTCCAGCGCAGACCGCTGGCTTCAAAAAGCGTTTCGGCTTCGCTCTCCAGCGTAGCCAGCGGCGCGGCATCTGGTAGATCAAGACGATACTTCGTTGAGAAAAGCGTCCCTGCGCCAAGCAGGCTTGAGTTTGTCAAATCCGTAGTCCGGACGATGGTGCGCGGGCCAAGGGCGAAACCACCCGCTGCGCTATCAGGTTCGGTCACGAGGGTCGCGGAGAGTATGAACTCTTGCGTGCCAAGGCGGAACGTCTCGCCTGTCTCAAGGCCCAAACGATCTTTCAGAACCCGCTCCATGACAGCGCCGGGCAGGGTTTCGGTGCCTGTGAGCGCTTCAGGCAGCGGGATCGGTGGGTCCAAAACGACATCCCCGACAAGCGGGTAGGCGGCGTCGACCGACTTAATCTGAGTGAGGCCGCGTTCCGGTCCATTTGGTCCCTCTACCACCGCCATGGACCGAAAATCTGTTACTTCCGAGACCGCAAGGGCCTGCGCCTCCATCCAGGTGCGTTCGGCCTCCGTCGCAAAGCGGTAGGTGAATTCCATCTCGGCATCGCCACCCAGAAGGGCTGCCCCTTCGCGCTCCAATCCTGTCTGGATAGATGCGCGAACCGAGCCGACCGCAGCGATGGCCGCAACGCCAAGAGCCAGACATGCAAGGAAAATGCGAAAGCCCCGCAGCCCGCCGCGCAACTCGCGCCGCGCAAAACGGCTTGCTATGGCGAGGCTCATTCGGCGGCTTTCGCAGCAAGCGCTTCATCGATACGTCCGTCGCGCAGATGAACGGTACGATCGCAGCGCGCAGCCAGTTCGGGGGCATGTGTCACCATCACGAGGGTTGCCCCCTGCTTGTCGCGCAGCCCGAACAGCAGGTCGATGATCGCGTCGCCATTGGACCCGTCGAGGTTCCCTGTCGGCTCATCGGCCAGCAGAATGTCAGGGCGCGGGGCGGAGGCGCGCGCCAAAGCAACGCGTTGCTGTTCGCCGCCTGACATCTGGCTGGGGTAGTGATCAGTGCGATGAGCAAGGCCCACGGCGTCAAGTTCGGCCTCGGCACGGTCGAACGCGTCTTTGTGACCTGCAAGCTCAAGTGGGACGGCGACGTTTTCAAGTGCAGTCATTGTCGGGATAAGATGAAAGGACTGAAACACAACCCCCATATGATCGCGCCGAAAGCGGGCGAGCGCGTCTTCATTCATCGCTGTGAGGTCTTTGCCAAGAGCTTTGACACTGCCACCGGTCGCGGTCTCAAGGCCGCCCATCAACATCAAAAGCGACGACTTGCCCGAGCCAGATGAACCAACAACGCCAAATATCTCACCATTAAAAACATAAAGCGTGATCCCATATAGAATATCAACGCGCCCGGCATTGCCATCGAGCGATAAGCGCGCATCTTTGAGAGAGAGAACGGGTTCGGACATTGAAAGGTGCCTGCTGATGTTGGTTGCTTTGGGATATGGGGCGCAGGCGTGGTCGCGCAACCTGATCGCGTTGATTTTAGTGGTTTTCGGATCAAGTGCCGTGGCAGAGCCGGTTCGGATCGCAGCTTTGGGCGACAGCCTGACCCAAGGCTACGGCTTGCCGGAAGCTGATGGGTTTGTGCCTCAGTTACAATCTTGGCTGACCGAGAACGGCGTGGAGGCCACAGTCCTGAACGCAGGAGTGTCCGGGGATACGACGCAAGGCGGATTTTCGCGCATCGAGTGGACTTTGACCCCTGATGTCGGTGCGTTGATCGTTGCTTTGGGCGGAAACGACTTGCTGCGCGGAATTGATCCGGACGTCAGTCGGGCAAATCTGCGGGGTATTCTGGAGACCGCACAGGCGAAGGACGTCCCGGTTTTGCTGATCGGTATGGAAGCGCCTGGCAACTACGGGCCGGAATACAAAGAAACATTTGACGCAATATATCCCGAGCTTGCCGCAGAGTTTGACACGCAATACCTCGAGAGCTTTTTTGCCGGCCTGATGGGGGAAAGCGATGATCCCGCGGCACTGGTGCAGTACTTGCAGCCGGACGGTATCCACCCGAATGCAGACGGCGTCGAGCAGATTGTGGAAGCTGTCGGGCCGAAAGTTCAGGCCCTTGTTGATCCGCTGATTAATTGAGCGAGATCATTGGGTTGGGCGGCCCCGAATGGCGCCGCCCGGAATGCTTTAGGCAAGTACGAAGTTCATCGCAGCTTCGCGGCCATTACGGCCTTCTTCCACGTCGAACGTTACTTTCTGGATGTCG
>ERZ1740067.2195-NODE-2195-length-12200-cov-5.433923_pt1 | contig 12200 bp, 9 predicted proteins | sample MGYA00581736_ERZ1740067 | MGnify/ENA primary metagenome ERZ1740067 (study PRJEB43018, sample SAMN04849236) | marine metagenome | isolation source: floating plastic debris | place: Pacific Ocean | collected 2008-08-27 | study: EMG produced TPA metagenomics... | reverse complement strand
GCACCCTTGGCTCCGCCCGAGGCGCACGCATATTTGCTCGGGACCACCAACGCAACCGGCAAGGCAGATTTCACACTGGATTTTGCTCCGCAATCCGGCACGATAATCCTGAAAACACAGACCGTTTCCCTGTCAGCGCAGGGCGCTCTTCAAAACAATCGCTTGTCGGCAGATGCAAACTTGGCAATCAGCGCGGGCGGAGATTCTCTGATTGCACTCGATCTTGGTGACCGACGGATTGCCTTCGGACCCCTGACGGTCAAACTCTCCGCAAATGGCGACATGTCGTCGGTCGCCTGGTCAACGGACATTGGACTGGCCTCGTTCGAAACCACCGAAATTCGCAGCAATCAGATCCAACTGGCGGCAAAGGGAAGCGGCGCAGATTTCACCCCGGACGTGCTGACCACTCCCTTTGATCTTTCCCTGACTGCTGATGGCTTGCAGGGCCTGATGACCGAAATCCAGTTTGTTATGGGTGCTTTGGCACTCAACACTAATGGATCGGTCAATGGCGCATCGCAAACACTCAATTTGAGCGCCCTCGGCCTCACCTCCAATTTCGCGAACCTCAATCTGTCCGAAACTGAGCTGAGTGCGGAAAAGGCGTCCGGCAATGGTCGCCTGACCCTGTCGGATCTCAGCCGCTTTTCACAACTCGCAGGACAAGACCTTGGCGGCGCTGTGACCACGAGCGTGGATTTCGACCTGGACCCGTCGGCGCTGGAAGGAACAGCAAATCTTCAATCAGTCGCGCAAGATCTGAAGACAAGTATCGCGCAAGCCGATGCGCTGCTCACTGGCAGAACGGACATGAAAAGCACCATCAAATTTGCCGGTGCGGACGATGTCTCGGTTGAAGATCTGTCGGTGACAAACACCAATTTAACCCTGGCCGGATCTGCGGACTATGTGTCGGGTACCCTCGCTTCCGACATCACTGTGTCGCTTCCTGATCTGGCTTTGGCGGATCCACAGTTGGGCGGTGCGCTGGACCTGAGCGCTGAAACATCCGGCCCGCTGGACCGGCTGGACATCACCGCGGATGTGAAATCCAAACAGATCCTCCTGGCCGGCACTCCTCTCGACAATCTGGAACTGGACGTCGAGGCGACCGCTGATCCATCGGCGCCGTCCGCGAGCGTCAACGGGTCCGCGGATCTGAACGGGCAGACAGTCGCGGTTGATGTGGAACTCAAAAGCGCTGATAGCGCGGCAGAACTCAATCCGTTGGCCGTGAGAGTGGCGGAAAACACCATCACTGGCGATCTTGCTGTGGCTGACTTGGCAAACCCTGTTGAGACGCTGAGTGGTTCCTTGAAGATCGACGCCCCGAACCTAGCAGCAATCTCACCCTTGGCCCTGACGGAGCTTGGCGGCCGCCTTGAAGGAACGCTTACCGCCGATCCTGATGCTGGAAAACTTCTACTGGACCTCTCCGGCTCTGAAATCGACGTTCCTTCAGTCAACATCGGCAGTCTTCAGCTGAAAGCCGATATCGCGCGCCCCTATGATCCCAAAACGGTGTCGGCCGATCTTGTGGTGAACGATCTGATCACGGCTGCAACCCCAGTGCGCAGTGTGGCACTGACGGCAAAGCCGCAAGGCGATGGCACGGCCCTGACCGCCGATGTGAAGCTTGAAGATGATGCGCAAGATGGCCTCACCCTTGCAGCTGTCCTGTCCCAGCCCACTGCCACGAGTTATGCGCTCGCACTCAATCAGCTCGCGTTGAATTATCAGGGTATTGCCAGCCAACTGAAGCAGCCTGCCACGATCACTTATGGCGATGGGACAGCTGATATCACTCCGCTGGAACTTGCACTCGGTAAAGGGTCGTTATCGATCTCAGGATCCGCCGGCGAGGCTCTGGGCCTTCAAGCCGATCTGAACGAAGTGCCCCTTTCATTGGCGAACGCTTTTGTTTCGTCGCTCGGAATCGGCGGCACTTTGACGGGGACGGTAAATGCAAAAGGCAGCACATCAGCCCCGGAAGTTGATTGGACGCTGTCCGGCAGCGGACTGACAGCATCTCCCTTGCGGGACAATGGGCTCTCGGCCCTGGCGCTAAACTCAAACGGCACTCTGATAAACAATCAGATATCCCAAACCACCAAGGTGTCCGATGCAAACGGACTGTCTATCAGCGCCAACGGCACCGTCGGGCTAAGTTCGCCTCAACCACTCTCCATCACGGTGGATGGCACCATTCCGACTGCGGCCTTGAGACGGCCCCTACTGGAGGCGGGCATCCGCGCCGAAGGTGGAATAAGCTTGAACGGATCCATCGGTGGCAGTGCGCAATCTCCAGCCTATGATCTCACCGCGGCGCCATCCGGCCTCAAGGTAACCAGTCTTTCAACTGGTCTTACAGTTCAAAACATTCGCGGTTCGGCGAATGTCACCCAGGATCAAGCCTCGCTGAATGGCATTGCCGGTGATCTCGCAACAGGTGGATCTTTGTCGGCATCTGGTACCGTCGGAATGAAAGACGGCTCGCCGGCCAATCTCAACCTTGTCCTCGACAAGGCGCGCTATATAGATCCAGGTCTGGTCAATGCAGAAGTCGATGCCAGCATTTCTGTCGCCGGCCCCCTCGCCTCGACCAACGCGTCCCCATTGATCGGCGGTACGGTGACCATCAACAAGGCGGACGTCTCCATTCCAGAGTCGCTTCCCGGGGCGATCCCCCCGGTTGATGTCCGGCACCTCAATGCGTCTGCCGCTGTCCGGCGCCAGGTTGAAGAGCTCGGCGGCGGCGACAGCGGGCGGCAAACCGAACAACGCAGCAATCCTCCACGCCTTGATGTTCTGGTATCGGCCCCTGGCCGTATCTTCATTCGCGGACGCGGCCTTGATGCGGAACTTCAGGGCAATTTGAAGATTGTTGGAACCACCGCCGATCCCCAAGCCATCGGCGCGTTCACCTTGCGCCGCGGCGTTCTGGACATTCTGACCCGGCGTCTGACGTTCTCCACGGGCCGCGCAACATTTGAGGGCAGCCTCACCCCGTTCCTGGAGTTTGTTGCGACCACGACCGTCAGTGACACCACTATCACAATCACAGTCACAGGCGAAGCGGATGATCCACAGATCGCTTTCACATCCTCCCCGGAGCTGCCGCAGGATGAAGTCCTGGCACTTCTCTTGTTCGGCAAATCTGTCGGCAACCTGTCTGCCACTCAAATTGCCCAGCTTGGAGCGGCCGTTGCGACCCTGACCGGCGGCAGTGACAGCGGACCGCTTGCCCAGATCCGAAAGTCTCTCGGCCTTGACGCAATCGACATCGACACATCCGGAGAGGATGGGCCGTCGGTGTCAGTTGGCCGCTATATCAACGACAACATCTACTTGGGTGTCGAGCAAGGTGCGTCCAGCGGCTCCAGCCGTGTGAAAGTCGACATTGACCTCGACCGCGGCCTGAAGGTTCGCGGCGAAGTCGGAGCGGATGGGTCGTCGAAAGCTGGCATTTTCTTCGAGCGGGAGTATTGATGGTCGTCTAATTTGCCAGTCGAAACAGTCAGACATGGCTAAACGATCACCCGCATTTTTAGCGAACCCGGCGCGGATTTCCGCCACCCAAATTTCTTTTTCCGACAAATCGCCGGCTTGCTGTTGCGGTGCACCGCCACAACGTGCGAGGGTCCGCCCCATGACCAATCTAAAGAAAATTGAAGTTCCGCAGGAAGACGATCAGACCATTTATCCGGCTATCGGCACACCTGTGGACACCGGAGCCAACTACATGTCGAACAGCAGCAGCGACTACACCTTGGGAGAACGGATTTGTAAGGCACGGGATATTGCCGGACTGTCCACCGCCCAGCTCGCGCGCCGCCTCGGCATCAAAACCTCCACCCTGCAAAGCTGGGAAAGCGACCGTTCCGAGCCGCGGTCCAACAAGCTCATCCTGCTGGCAGGCCTTTTGAACGTCAGCCCGACTTGGCTTCTGGTCGGGCGCGGGTCGCCGCCTGTTGCAGAAGACACCACCGCAGATCTCGACAGCATGCGGGTCGCCCTTGATCGCATCCAGAAGCAGGCCCAGGCCCTTGCCGATGAGATCACGACCCTGCAAAGCAGGCTTGGCGGCAGCTGATCCAGCGCAATCACCGATCCGTTCAACGCTTTTTAGTTCACCGCTCAGACACGGCCACGCCAGGTTTGGGCGGTGAACTGTTGCAACAGTGTTTTGCCTTGCCAGACCCTTGGTGATCCGCCTATCACTTGAACACCTCAGACCGGCACTCGCTCGGTTCCTGCCCTTATGTCACGGAGTTCTCTATGCCTCTCAATCCGGCACTCTTGAAACAGCAAGTCTACATCGACGGGTCCTGGGTGGATGCCAACAGCGGCCAAACAATGGAAGTGACCAACCCGGCGACCGGAGATGTGATAGGCACCATTCCGGTCTGCGGCCGGGAAGAGACAAAACGCGCCATCGATGCGGCCCACAAGGCCATGCCGGCTTGGAAGGCCTTGACCGCAGAGGCCCGTGCCACACTCATGCACAAGCTCTGCGATGAGATCATGGCGGTGATCGATGACTTGGCCGTGTTGCTCACCACCGAAATGGGCAAACCGCTCGCCGAGGCTAAAGGCGAAATCGCACTGGGTGTGAAGTACATCCGCTTCTTTGCCGAAGAAGGCAAACGGGTCTATGGCGACACAATCCCGTCCCCGTGGCCGGACCGTCGCATCCTGGTTACCAAGGAGCCTGTCGGTGTTGTCGGCGCGATTACACCGTGGAACTTCCCGAACTCCATGATTGCCCGCAAGCTCGGCGCCGCCCTCGCAGCAGGCTGCACCATGGTGATGAAACCGGCTGAATTCACACCGTACTCCGCTCTGATTTACGGCATTCTTGCAGAAAAAGCCGGTATCCCGGCCGGTGTGGTCAACATCGTCACCGGTGACGCTCCGGCGATTGGCGAAGAAATGTGTGAAAACCCGCTCCTGAGGAAGATCACCTTCACCGGTTCGACCCGCGTCGGCAAGCTGCTGGCCGGGAACGCGGGCAAGAACATGAAGAAAATCTCCATGGAGCTTGGCGGCAATGCGCCGTTCATCGTGTTCGATGACGCGGATCTGGAAAGGGCCGTTGAGGGGGCAATCGCCTCAAAGTTCCGCAACTCCGGCCAAACATGTGTCTGCGCCAACCGGATCTACGTGCAAGCAGGTGTCTACGATGCCTTTGCGGCCAAGCTGAAGGACGCGATTGCCGCACAACTCAAGCCCGGCAATGGTCTAGAAGATGGCAGCACACAAGGACCGCTCATCAACGAAGCAGCTCTTGAAAAAGTGGCTGACCATGTGGCCGACGCTCTTGCAAAAGGCGGTGAGTTGATCTCCGGCGGTAAGCGCAGCGACGGTCCGGGCACCTTCTATGAGCCGACACTGATTGTCGGAGCAACTGCGGACATGAAAGTTGCCAACGAGGAGACATTTGGTCCATTGGCTGCGCTGTTCAAGTTTGAAACCGAAGAAGACGCAATTGCCCGGGCGAACGACACCGAATACGGCCTGGCCTGCTACTTCTACACCCAGGATCTCGGCCGGACCTTCCGCGTCATGGAAGCTCTGCAGTATGGCCTTGTCGGCATAAACGAAGGCGTCATCACGACGGAAGTCGCGCCCTTCGGCGGCGTCAAGGACAGCGGTATCGGCAACGAGGGCTCCAAATATGGCCTCGATGACTATCTGAACATCAAATACAGCTGTCTCGGCGGCTTGGGTCTTTAAAAACACCTTCATCCTGCAGTTCGCCGGACTTAGCCGGCGGACTGTAGAATCAAATCAATTATTCAGCCGTCGAACCTTTAACTGCCGCAGCAGCGCTTAAAACCACGATTGCCATCAGCACGGAAAGCCCGGCGAACGTCACGGGCAAGCTGATCTTGTCCGCTACGAAACCGATCACCGCTGGTCCCAATAAAATTCCGCCATACCCCGCTGTTGCAACCGCCGCAATCGCAGCGCCTTGCGGCATGACCTTTTGCCGACCTGTCAAGCTGAAGAGCACCGGGACAATGTTGCAAACCCCGGCACCGATCGCTGCAAATCCTATTAGCGACACGGCAAGGTTGCTCGCAGTTGCAACAAGCAGGATACCGGCAATGGTGATCACCCCGCCCCAAAGCAGGATGTTTTTCGGACCGAACCTGGCAACCACCCGGTCGCCCAGCAAACGACCAATCGTCATCGTGATTGAAAAACACATGAAGCCAATGCCGCCCTGTGCAATGTCCACCAGACCCTGATCTGTGATCAGCGCAGCGCTCCAGTCCAGAACAGCTCCTTCGGTCAAAAACGTGATGGCAATCAGGAGTGCCAGCAACAGGACGACGCCTTTCGGGAAAGCGCCGCCCGTTGAAGAACCGCCCGTGCGATCGGGAAGCAGCCGGGGGGTGGCAACGATCAGCAGCAGGAGGCTTGAAAGCGCAATGAAGGCAGCAGATGCAAACGGTGACAGGCCAAGCGTCAGGAAGAGTGTGACGCCGCCTGCTCCGGCAAACCCGCCGATGCTGAACTGGGCATGGAAACCCGACATCAGCGGTTTGTCCGATCCACTCTCAACATCCACCGCATGGGAGTTCATGCCGACTTCCATGACACCGAGGAAGCTCCCGAACAGGAAGACGGCGATGGCCATGAGGGGGATCGTTTCTGCGTAGCCAAGAGCCGGAAATCCGGCAATCAGTCCAATCCCGGACCCGACAATCACACGCCGGCTTCCGAATGCAGCGCATAACGGACCGGCAAGCGGCATGAAAAGAACCGAGCCGATGCCAAGGCACAATAGCAAAAGGCCAAGGCCGGCATCATCAACGCCTAGCCTTTGTTGTGCGAATGGGATCAACGGTGACCATGCGCCCATGGTTAGTCCGCCAATGAAAAACACCAGCCGTGTTGCAAGCCGCGTTTCGAACCGGTTGAGGCTCAAGGCAGCATCATGACCCGTCACCGGTCTCTGTCCTTTTGTGTTTTGCAGGGCCCAGCTTGCGACCCCATAATCCTAGGTCGCCGGGATAAGAAATTCGTCTTCAACAGAGCGGAAAACGTCGACATGGTCAATGTTCATCTGCTGGATGCCGCACTTGACCGCCAGTTCGAACACGCGGCGATCATCACCGTCGTAAAAAAGCTGCGTAATGAGTCCTGCATCCCTTGCTGAGGCAACAAGAACAGGGTCCAGGTTGTGCGCTTGAAACTCCAGAATTGCCGCGCCCTGCGCGACCGCCCGTTCCACCGAGCCTACGTGATCAAACAAGACCATGAGCCGGAGATCAGGAACACGTGCCCGTGCCTCGGCTCGAATGGCTTGATCAAAGGAAAACGTCCAGGCTGTTTCAAGTAGACCATTGGCCTTGAGCATGTCTCGGACGTCCGCCGGATCTCCTTCTTTGATCTCAGCATAGACCGCAATCCGGTCCCGGCACGCCTTCAGGAAAGCATCAAACCGCGGCACACGTGCGCTGGAAAACTCTCCTGAAAACCATGAACCTGCATCCAAACGGTCGATCTCAGATGAGAGTTTGTCGGCAAACCGGCCCGAGCCGTTCGTGGTTCTATCCAGCGTATCATCGTGAAAAACGTAGAGGACACCGTCGCGGGATGGACGGACATCGAGTTCGACAACCTCCGCGCCTGCTTCGATCGCTTTTTCCAAAGATGCCAGAGTGTTTTCCGGGGCTTTGAGGCTGAGGCCACGATGGCACACGATAGCTGCACGGTTCACGGATATGCTCCAGAAGGTTCGAGGTCAAAGCACTGGCGATGTTGAAGGGAAACGGATCTCGATTGATCGAGACATGAAAGAGATGCCTGAAGACTTTGATGCCTTCATGACACGGCTCAAGTTCATCAATATCCGAATTGTTTCAAGGTCAAAATACGCCGCTTCCGTCACTATCAACTGTTGCCGAGCCCAGCCGGAGATCCCGCAAATACGTCCAAACTTCGCGAACACTCTCGGAGCTGTTTTCTCGAACCGTCTGTCGAAACTATGACAAATTGTTCATTATGATAAAACAGTGAGTCAAATTGCAGATGGTGAAAAACGGCTTATTTGATGGGATAGCGTTCCCCATGGAACGTCTTCAACAGTCTTATTGATGAGGTTCCAAAATGATCCGTCTTGCAGCATCTGCTTTCGCCCTGTCTATTCTAGCTGGCGCCGCCGTAGCCGAACCGGTCGCGTTCGACTTCGATAAATCCCACTCCAACCTGTCATTCACATACGATCACCTCGGTTACTCCACCACCGATGGCCGTTTTGGCGACTGGGATGGTACCTTGTTGATCGACAAGGAAACACCAGCTAATTCCTCGATCGAGTTCACCATTCAGATCGGCAGCCTCGACACGTTCTGGGCAGACCGGGACAAACACCTCCTGAGCGCCGACTTCTTTGACGCTGAAAAGTTCCCTGAAGCAACGTTCAAGAGCACAAGTGTCGAACAAACCGGCGAAAAGCAGCTTGAAGTGGCCGGCGATCTCACCATTAAAGGCATCACGAAACCGGCGATCCTACCCGTTGATGTCAAGGCTATGGGTGAGCATCCGCTGGCGAAGAAGGAATCGGTTGGTTTTGCCGTAAACACCGTGATCAAACGCTCTGACTTCGGCATGGACAAGTTTGTGCCCTATGTAGGTGACGAGGTCACCATCACGTTTCACACGGAAACACTGACGACTGCCGCTACGAACTAATCTGCCAAGATGCGGGGAGCCTTTTGAAGGCTTCCCGTTTGCCGAGGGAAACAGCCATGTATCGCAATACGCCAACCGGCTATGGCCGGATAGCCATATTCTTTCATTGGACCATGGCTTTGCTGATTATCGGGATGCTTGCCTTCGGACTTTATCTCAAGCAGCTGCCGCAGACCGATCCGAACCTTTTTCAGCTTTATCAGCTGCACAAGTCGTTCGGCTTTGTTGTTCTAACGCTCGCGGCCTTCAGGCTTGTTTGGCGTCTGGCAAATCCCTCGCCGAAACTGCCGGCTGACATGCCGGCTCTTGAGAAACTCGCAGCTCATCTCGGCCATATCGGGCTTTACGTCCTGATCTTCGCAATGCCGATTACCGGCTGGTTCATGGTGTCCGCATCTCCCTGGGGAATCCCGACGGTGGTCTTTAATGTTCTGCCGATCCCACACCTGCCCTATCCGGAAGCCCTTGGAACAAAAGAACAGGCCGAGGCCTTCTTCATGATCCTCCATGAATATGGTGCGTATCTGCTGATCGCCCTGGTGGTTGTACATATCGCCGCTGCACTGAAGCACCATTTTATTGCCAAGGACGACACCTTGAAGCGCATGACATCAACCAAGCCGGCTCAAAACGCGCTTGAATCATATTCTGAGAAAGCCAAAGCATGACACTGAAATCACTTGCACTCCTCAGCTGTACCTTGCCTTTCGTGATCGTACAGCCCGCGCTTGCCGCGACATGGACCGTCGATCCGGCTCAGAGCACATTAGGGTTCGAGGTCCAGCAGGGTAGCAGCACTCTGACAGGCCAATTCACTTCTTGGGACGCGTCCATCGAGTTTGACCCGGACGCGCCGGAAAACGCAGACATATCGGCAACCATCCGACCGGCAAGCGCCTCCACCGGCAACGCGCAGTTCGATGGTACCCTGCCGAATGGAGACTGGTTCGATGCTGCCGCGTTCCCGGACGCAACATTTACAGCCGACAGTGTTGAACGGGTGGAAGGCGACAGTTACCGGGCAAACGGAACACTCACGATCAAGGGCGTGTCCATGCCGCTCGTCCTGGACTTTACGCTGGCAATCGACGGCGACACAGCCACCGCCAATGGCATGGCGACTTTAAACCGTCTTGAATACGGCCTTGGGTCCGGTGTCGGAACAGATACCGTCGGTGATGCTGTCACCGTCACGCTCAACCTGACAGCGACTCGCTGACACTTCTTCGATCAGACCAAATCATGAGACCGCGGCGCTTGGCGTTCGCGGTCTTTTTGCTTAAGAACACGCCATAGACCTTTTGCCAGGGATTGGCTTTCGCCATACCCAGCCAGATCAGGAAGGCATTTTGCATGAACGCGCCCGTCACCCCGCCAGACTATCAGCACAGCGCCCTCTTCCCGCAAGGCGAAGACACAACGCCTTATCGCAAGCTGACCTCTGACCACGTCAAAACAGCTGAATTCAATGGTGAGGAAGTGATTGTTGTCGAGCCGGAGGGCCTGCGCCTTCTGGCCGAGGAAGCCTTTAAGGACATCAACCACTATCTGCGCCCGGGGCATCTGGAGCAACTGCAAAAGATCCTGGATGATCCGGAAGCGACCGAAAACGACAAATTCGTTGCCTTTGATCTCCTGAAGAACGCCAACATCGCCTCTCACGGTGTTTTGCCGATGTGCCAGGACACCGGCACGGCGATCATCATGGGCAAGAAGGGCCGCCGTGTATGGACCTCTGGCGGCGATGAGGCAGCGCTCGGAGAAGGTGCACGCGATGCCTATTTCAAGAAGAACCTGCGCTATTCGCAGCTCGCGCCGATCACCATGTTCGAGGAGAAAAACACCAAGAACAACATGCCGGCGCAGATTGAACTCTACTCGGATGGCGAAGACGCCTACAAGTTCCTGTTCATGGCCAAGGGCGGCGGTTCGGCCAACAAGACCTTTCTGTTTCAGGGAACGCCGTCGCTCCTGACCCACGACCGCATGATCGACTTCCTGAAGGAAAAGATCCTGACGCTCGGAACGGCGGCCTGCCCGCCTTACCACCTTGCGATTGTTATCGGCGGTACATCGGCGGAGATGAACCTGAAGACGGCGAAATATGCCTCTGCGCGTTATCTCGACGATCTGCCGACCGAAGGCTCCGAAGCAGGGCACGCGTTCCGGGATCTCGCGATGGAAGAAGAGATCCACAAGCTGACCCAGGCAACCGGCGTTGGCGCACAGTTCGGCGGCAAATACTTCTGCCATGATGTTCGCGTGATCCGCTTGCCGCGCCATGGCGCCTCCCTGCCGATTGGTCTGGCCGTGTCTTGCTCCGCCGACCGTCAGGCCGTTGGCAAGATCACCAAGGACGGGATTTTCCTGGAACAGCTGGAAATGCATCCGGAAAAGTATCTGCCTGAAATCACCGATGAACACTTGGGGGGTGACGTCGTCGAGATCGACCTGACAAAGCCGATGTCCGATATCCTCGGGGAACTCACAAAGCATCCGATCAAGACCCGTCTGTCGTTGACCGGTACACTGATCGTTGCCCGTGATGCGGCCCACGCCAAACTGAGAGAAAGGCTAGAAGCCGGCGAACCCCTGCCCGACTACATCAAGAACCACCCGGTTTATTATGCAGGCCCTGCCAAGACCCCGGACGGCATGCCCTCCGGTTCGTTTGGGCCGACCACGGCGGGCCGCATGGACGCCTATGTCGATCAGTTCCAGGCTGCCGGCGGCTCGATGGTCATGTTGGCAAAGGGCAACCGCTCCGCGCAGGTGCGCCGCGCCTGCCAGGCCCATGGCGGTTTTTATCTCGGCTCCATCGGCGGCCCGGCCGCCCGGCTTGCCCAGGACTGCATCAAGAAGGTCGAGGTGGTGGAATTCGAGGAACTCGGCATGGAAGCGGTCTGGAAGATCGAAGTCGAAGACTTCCCTGCCTTCATCGTCGTCGACGACAAGGGCAATGACTTCTTCAAGGAACTGAATTTGGGTTGAGTGTGGCCGGGATCTGGTAAAACCAACTTATTCTAGTATAGCCCGCAAGCAGCGATACTTGCGGGCTTCATATTCTTTAAACCTCTGATTGTCACCTTAGAGACGAAACAAGGAAATCACTTGGAGCTTCGAGTGTTTGGTCTTTCCCTTTTCAAAAGACATAACCGCCACAAATTTATCGGATTCTGTTTGCTTTCACTATGCGTGTTCGGCCTGATCTTCGTCGGCGCAGATACGATCCGAGCCGATTATCGGGCTCAATGGGCCATAGAGCTACTCGGTGTTACAGGTGCCCTTTGGCTATTTCGTATTCTTTCGATCCTCCTATTGGTAGGACTGGTGTTCGGTCTGAAGGCCGATTTTCGCGCAGACAAAAAAGTGAATCGCATTGCGACCCAGAGAAATCTACTGGATAAAAGTGTACGCCGCGATCCGTGATAGGAAACGGCATGGATCACTGGATCAAGTCCGGTGATGACGGCCCGGAACTGGATCAATGG
>ERZ1740067.2194-NODE-2194-length-12205-cov-4.507572_pt1 | contig 12205 bp, 12 predicted proteins | sample MGYA00581736_ERZ1740067 | MGnify/ENA primary metagenome ERZ1740067 (study PRJEB43018, sample SAMN04849236) | marine metagenome | isolation source: floating plastic debris | place: Pacific Ocean | collected 2008-08-27 | study: EMG produced TPA metagenomics... | reverse complement strand
ATATCCGGATTTAGCCGTAGGCTACCGTGCCCCTCGCCATTTGCCTTGGATCTCTCAATAAGTGCTGGCAGCTGGCGCTCGACCGGCACTTGGCAGGCTTTCCACATCATTTCTTGGCTGTTGCGCTGCATTGCGCTCCAAAAATTGAAATAGGGCTCTGCCTCCATAGCCTTTCGGATGTCCGTATAGCTTTCGGGCGGGCGGCCTTTTTCAGCGGTAAAGCGGGTGCGCGCGCGGCCCTCATAGGCGCTCTTGTTTCCCAAGGACACTTTGTTGGCGAGATGTAATTTCAGGCTTTTGACAAACTCCTGGCGGGAAAACTCCTCACTATTCGTCTGCGGCAGAGCAGCGTGCGGATATTGTTCGGTATTTTCGATCATATCTTATCATCCTTGCAATGCATCCTAGGCGGGCTTGGTTCAAGCGCGCGACTGCTGCTATTTTTTACTTTAGGATACGAACCAGCTTTGTCAAAAGAACTGGTGCTTAAAAGAGGTCAGTAAGGTTTTTTGCTCGTCAGGATGACGTTCGATTTCCTTTTTTCACTTAGACAAGTCGGCGACATATTCCACCAGCGCGGTATCGATATTTGTCATAATAGCGACCTGCTTCGCACTGGCGCCATTTCGCACGGGTAGTTGCCTTAAAAAGCAGGACCTTTGGGGAAATGAGACGAATTCAGCTTCGACCAAGAGCACGACCTTGCGAACCAAAAACCCCGCTGCCTGCGCGGCGAGCGCATAACAAATACCAGACGGAACCTGCAAACAATAGAAGTGTTGCCGGTTCGGGAATCTGTTGCGTGATAACAAAGGCAAAATCGGCGATATTGACCGTGTCTTCCTCGGTCAGGAAACCGATGCAATCAGCGCCCGCTCCTGCCGCCATGCAGGCTCCAAGGGGCAGTGGGGTGAGCTGATTTGTCTCTTCGAAAACGCTGATAAAATAATCCTCTCCGTCAAAGCTGAAGGGAAAATCCAACGCACCGCTCTCGATAACAAAAATGTCTTGGCATGGGATTGAGCCGACAGGGCAAATGCCGTTGTTTGGCTCATTGAGGGTTTCAACGAAGCGGATTACAAAATTCACCATCATCGGGCCGGCCATGTCCATGCTGGGCGGGTTTGCAGGCGTCAGTGTTACTGTCGTAAGGATGTCAGCGGTCAGCAATTGTGGATACAAGTCGATATCCACCACATCATTGGCATGCGAAAACGTGTTGGCAAGCGCTGCGGGGCCGTTGGTGTCCACTTGCCCCATTCTTGGCGAATTGCTGATGGCGATTGCACTGCGTCCGCCGCCTGGTTCAACGGTCCCCATGGGGTCTCCCCAAGAAATTTCAGATGGCGTTACCACAAAGCCATCGCCTGGTCCGGTTGGTGTGGCCCCGGTAAAGACGGATTCGACCGCGTAGTTCCATGTAATGACGGCCGCATTTGCGGATGTGCCAAAAGACATCAGGCAAGCCAAAAGTATGCCCATTGCGATTTTGTAATTTTTCTTTCTCTCGTCAGACATGTTCAATCTCCAGGTAAACGGACCAATTCCACCGCCGCTCCGCCCGCTCAGTCACAGCAAGTCTCGTGCCAAGTCCGCTGTAGCGGCTACTTTGTTGAAGTAAGTCGAAAAGACCTACCCCCATTTGTGAAAAAGATGTCGGTTATGTTTGATAGAGCGACACCCAGATTTATGAAGGCCCCTAAAACGGGGGTATCGATATATTGTTTTTGATCAATACCGGTAGAGCCTATGTTTTATTTTTTGTCGTTTATAACAACAGATAGATTGAAGACTTTTTTCCGACTTCAAAATAGAGACGAACATGACATTTTCGTGGGGATCGAGATATATATCCTCCGAAATTACCGCAATCAGTCTTGATTTTTTACAGATGACAGCTACATTGATCTACAAATAAACAGGTAAAAACCATCATATACAGGTATGTGAAGCTTCGGCCCATGCCGCTCTTATTTCAACTGAATGGGCAAACCTGAAAAAGAGATGGCGGCAGCTAGTTAGCAATAGGCAGCACGCGCTGTGAGTTAAAAGGGGGCTAGAACATGTCACTCGATTGGACCCAAGGTCCGCACCTTATGATGGGTGCTATCCACCGCGATTGCACCGCCGGAATAAGTCAACGTTCCAGCCGTTTTACAGTGCCATATGCTAGGCAGTTTGGGCTCTCTGACATCCCCTCTGCACAAGAAGCCGCTGAGGAAGAGGCACGCTTGAAGCTGCGGTTCCATCATTTCGCAGATACGCTGACTGCCGCCATTGGGTGCAAGGCTTGTGTCGTGTATGAAAGGACGGGGAGCAATGACCTAAGCGTCGCGACCCTTTTTCAGAAGATCGCGGTGAGCACGCAGCTTCGTGGCAGCAGTGATACAATTCCGGGTATTCAGGCGCCATCCTCCGATGCGCCTGTCGAAATGATTGCCTTGGATAATGGTGAGTTAGCGGAAGCCTGTCTAATATCAGTCATCAAAAGCACCAGCGCGGGCTCACAGCAAGCATCGCAGCGATATGACAGCGTCTTGCAAGTGGCCTTCGACGTCGATAGGCGGCATGCTTGGATTTTGCAGCTGTATTACAGTGCACCGACATGTCCTTTGAAATCTATTATTGAGCAACAATTAGCGTCCATTATGCCGATGATTGTGGACCAGTCTCAGCTCCTCATTGAGGCGCGGCGGCATAGTGCCATCAATGCTTTGACACACGAAATTGCCGATCAAATGAGCTTTGGGTTTTTTGTCGTCGATGAACACTGTCAACTCATTCGAACCAATCAAACCGCGAAGGCCATATTAGACGAACGCGACCCTCTTGTTCAAAAGAACGGCCATCTCTCAATCCGCCGGAGGCAAGAAAATGTGATGTTGCATGCCTGCGTCGCCAAGGCCGCTGAAGAGCACCACCTGTCCTTGGATAGCTATGCGGTATTGGAGGCCTTGAATGGCCGCAATGGACATTCCTATCTCATCCATGTGATGCCAGGCGGCGGCCTTATCGGTCAATCGTGTGCAATTGTCTTGGTATTTGATCCTGAAATGAGCTTAGAGGCGGCGCTTTTGCCGGTCTGCCGCGCGCTTGGCCTTTCGCCGTCAGAAAGCCGGTTAGCCGTCGCGCTGTCGGAAGGCGCAAGTCTCAAGGATGCTGCGCAAAAAATTGGCATCAAAGAATATACTGCCCGCACATATCTAAAGCAGATATTTGGTAAGGTGCGCGTACAGAGGCAGGCAGATTTGGTGCGCGTTTTGTTAAAGAGCGTTGTTCCATTTCGGGTAAATGCGAGCGTTAGATAACTGTTCTAGGGTATCGAATTTGCCCTAAAGCAAGGAGCAACGCCCAGCGCTCTACGATGGTGCGCTGCCTTGACATGTTTTTTGACTGACACCTGATTACATCGTCGAAACCATTTTCATTTCAATACCTTAACGGCCCTTCATATTTGGGTGCATGCGCCTCCTTAGTTGGTGACTACGATTTCACCTAAGTAAGGGGCGCGCCTCGTAATGAATCCAATCATCATGTAGGTCTGTTGAATATCTGTGGGCTGCCCACTGAATCTCATACCAATAAACTTGGTTGGCCCGATGACCGTTCAACAGACGCGGCGTTGGTCGTCGGCATGTGTTTCATACTGCCTCAATCCATGTCGCAGGCGTAGCCGGTAGGTCTTGAGGGTGTGTGAAGTGGCTTATGTTGAACAGGCGCGTGAAGCACAGCGGGGCAATTGCACCGCTTGGCAAAGCTGCGTCGTCCGCCAGCTCCTCTCAGGTCCATTCGGTTCTTGACTGAGTGCAATTAAAGGAGCAGTTCGATGAGAACTCTATTATGGATGACAGTGTCTGCAACGGCGCTGTCGATGGGGCTGGCGGGCGCTGCCCTAGCAAATCCTAAAAACAATTTTAGTGACGGTGGCACTGCAACTGTTACAGCGACCCAAAGCATTGATGGCAGCACGGCCACGTCTGGCGCTATCAGCGGGGCAAACACCGCCACGGCAGATGGTGACGGTGCATTAGCAGATGGCCCGCAACGCAATGTCGGTGATAGCTATGCTTTGCAAGCCAACATCAATGAATCCGGCAACTATGAGGAGCTAAACAACAATAACGTTGGCAATACGCTGACCAAGACTAAGACTATCAACGAGTCCTATACGTCGACGAAGACCAAAACTTTGTCATCTGCAGAAGCGGCCCTTGGGTCGGCAGCCGCGAACAATGGCAGTACGTCATCTGTCACCAAGTCGAAAAGCTATTCTTCGACGACGGATACAACGACTGACAATAGTTATGCTAAGTCCAAGGAGGGTGCCGCAGCAAATAATGGCGGCGTAGCCAACTATACGAAAACAAAAACCGACTCTTCGGACAACAGCTATGCGGATGCAACGCGTGGGTCTGCCGCTGCAAACAATGGTGGCACCGCCACGGTCGACAATTCTAAGACCGATAGTTCGCAGAACGACTATAGCTATGCGGAGGCAAAGAAATATAGTGCGTCTGCCAATTACGGCGGCACGTCTACATGGTCTGCAATTATGTCTGGCAACACGATATCTGCGCAGGATTCTGGTGTGGCGGTATCGGCTGCTTTTGGTGACAACGCGACTGTGTCGAATGCGGTGCTGCAAAGCCAAGTGTCAGATACAACCTTTACCGTTCAAGGCGTGATGCCAAGCGGTGCCTATACGCTGACCACAGGTGCAGCCGCTTTCCAAAACTTCGCTGGGCTCCAAGCTTTGAACCTGAACACAGGCGCTAACGCTTCGCAGAACGCCAATGTGAGCGTGTCGGTTTCAGCTGAGTCCATAACGGTCAACTAATGCTGCCTAAAGAAAGGACAGAGCCATGAAAAAGCTCCTACTCACTTCGGTGGCGCTAACAGTACTGGCCACTGCGCCAGCTGCTTTTGCGAACCCGAAGAATAACTTCAGCGACAATGCGACAGCATCCGTTGATTCCACGCAGTCGATCAACGACTCAACAGCAACGTCGGGCGACGTGACTGGTACGAATAACACCACCGAAAATAGCCCGCCGCCAACGCCAACCCCGCCTCCGGTTGGGGCAGCCGCTGAAACTTCCTTGGTTGGTAATCTGTTTGGCAGTCAGGCCAATGATGCCGATTCCGCCGCTGTTCAAGCCAATGTGAATGAATCCGCAAATCGCGAATACGTCACCAACACGGATGTAGCCAACAGCGAAAGCTATAGTTTGGATTACACGTCAAATAAGGATAAGACGTACACACGCGATGAGTCGAGCGCAGGCGCCATTGGCTATTCAGCTGCTGCGAACAACAACAGCGAGGCCAGCTTTTCGTCATCGAAAACAAAAACCATCAGTAACGTTTCCAATGACGATAGCAGCGGTGCCTATACGCGTGGCGGAGCGGCTGCCAACAATGAAGGGGAAGCCACGACCACCATCACCTATACAAACGAATCTGACCATTCCAGCGCCACCGCTGGTGGCTATGGAGGCATTCTGTCAGCCGAAGGAGGCGGTGGAAAACGCGAGCATCAGGGCAGTGCGGCTGCCAACAATGATGGCATGGCGTCAGCCAACAACGCCTATCTTGATGAATCCGTAAACGACGACAGCGGCGCCTATGCGTACAAAGGATCCGTTGCCGCAAACAATGATGGAAACGCGTCCCTTACCGCGACGATGAGTGCCAATCAGACCACGGCGTCTGGCTCTGGCATCGCCATTTTCGCGAGTTTTGGCAATGATGCGGTGGTTTCAAACGCCTCGCTTCAAAGCCAGGTAACTGGCACCAGCTACTCCCTCACGTTCATCCCTCCGCCGCCGACACCAGGCGATGGAGATGAGGGTGATGGCGACGGGCCGGCTGGCGCCACGCTTGCCTCCGCAGATGGGGCAAGCGGGAATGACTACTCTCTTTCCACAGGAGAAAACGCATTCCAAAATTTTGCAGGTCTGCAAGCTATGAACCTTAATACGGGGTCCAATGCTTCGCAGAATGCGAATGTTAACGTCAGTGTTGCGTCTGGATCGATCTCAGTTGGCACCACTGTAACAGGTGGTGGCGGCTGATCCAGCGTCACATACCAACGGAAGGCGGTACACTGGCCCCAGTTTGCCGCCTTCTTTTTCACAGTCTCTTTCACGCGTTTCTATAGCCGGTCATATGCTTAGGCGAGGGCTGGTTGGGAGAGGAGCCATGAGGTTAATAGTTGCACTACGCGTTATCCTACTAGCAGGGCCTGTTTTTGCTACGGCAGCGCATGCCGATGATGCTGGGCCCTTTGGCATAAGCCACGTCAGCGATACTTTTTTAGCGCAGGTCCGCGGGCGCGAAGACACATCCCAAGTCGCCATCAATGTTCTGACCAATGAGCTGGCAAACACGTCCGTTGGCGATAACGTTCAAACTGGCAACGTCAGCTTTGATACGAACGCCTTTTCCAGCTTGAACGGGTTTGCGCTGGTCAATTCCAATACCGGCAACAACGTCTCGTTCAACGCAAACATGACCGTCAACGTCATCGTCAATAACTGACTGTTTCACTGTTTTACTGGATGATAGATGAGGGCTCAGGTCAGTGGAGTATGCGCATAGATTTCTAGTGCTTTGGGCGCTTTGCGCTGTGTCAGCTGGCTGCGCCGGTTCCATTACCGACATGAACCAGCAGGTCACCTTAGCAAGTCGCGACAACTTTCGTGTGCCTGTGCGCTCCATGCTGGAACGCAAATTCCTAACGGTCATCAAGCAGCAGTATGACTTCTCTTGCGGTTCTGCCGCCCTCTCCAGTCTGCTGAGTTTTCACTACGATATGCCGACCCCAGAACTGCGCAGTTTTCAGGGCATGTGGTATGGCGGCGATCAAGTCCAGATCAAGCGCGCCGGCTTTTCGATGCTGGATATGAAGCGCTATTTGGGCAGCCGCTCTATTGCTGCGAACGGCTTCCAAGTCCCGCTAGAGAAAATCACCGAGGTCGGCATTCCAGGCATCGTTCTAATCGATGTCAGTGGCTACAAGCATTTTGTTGTCCTAAAGGGCGTCGACAAAGGGGAGGTCTTGCTTGGCGACCCGGCAACGGGCATTGCGGCCATATCGGTCGCAGAATTCATGGACGCCTGGAATGGCGTTTTTTTCGTTATCACCGAAGGGCCGAGTTTGGTCACGCCGCTGTTCAATGCGGACCAGGATTGGCAGCTGATTAATCGCGCGCGCATCACCTATGCGCAGCGCCCCTTAAGCCAACAAGCCCTGAATTTGATCCTGCCGCAAGTCGGTTTGGAGTTTTGACCATATGGGATCGCACCAATCCGCCATGCCACAAAAGGTTGCGCTGAGCGCACTGGGCGCATCAGTTGGATTGGCTTTGTCGTGCTGCCCAGCGCCGTATTTGAGCGCCAGTAATGGCAATCCGTTTGGCGGCTTCGCGGCCATGAGTGATGCAGCTTTGAGTGAACAACGCGGCGGCTTTATCTCGCCTGAAGGTGTGCGCATTGCCATCGGCTACACCATGGAAACGCATGTCAACGGCGCATTGGTAATGCGCAGTCATGTCACCGTAGCGCAAACGGCATCGCCTGGACCTCAATATACCGGTTATAGCGGCATTGTCACACTTGCCGAAACGCCGTCTTTGCCATCACCGGGCGTATCAACATCTCACGATGCGCACGTTGCCAACCAAGTCCAATTGGTGCAGCAAGAAACCGTGCAGCCGGGTCGCGTGGTCTTTTCAATTGAGCGCGGCGGGACATCGATCCAAGCTGCGACCCCGCAGGCTGTCTCTGCCCCTTTTGAGCCGCCTGTTGACAGCATCGGTAGCACCAGCCAGCCGCTCTCCACCGCAATGGTCATGCTTGATACCGCCGACTTTGAGAGCACGCTGTCGGCTGGTGGGTATCACGGCCACTATGCCGGTCCAGATGTGGACATTGTACACCAAGTGAGCGGCGGTGTGCCTGCGGCCATCATCTCCAACACAGCAAATAATCGACTGATTGAACATAGCACGGTGATCAGCTTGGACCTGAGCCAGATTGCATTGCCGCCCAGTGCAACGCTGAGCAGCGTCCATGGCAGCGTGCGAGACGGACTGAGCGTGTTCAGGCCGTGATGTGAAACCAGGCGTTTGCGGAGGATCTTGCCGCACCTGCTGGTGAACAACAAACGGGGCTAGCAATGACTATGCATATCTGTCTGACAGTTACGCGTGCGGCAGCACTTGCTGGTGCTGTCTGCATGGGAGCGCCAGCACCTTGGGCGCGCATGCCAGGATCAGACATTGGTGACCTGCGCGACCAGATCGAAATGGAGCGAGAAAAGATCGAAATTCAGCGCCAAGCACTGGAAGGCTCGCTTGAACGCTTGGATGCATTGGAAGCAAGGTTGCTGAACAGTCAGCGCGGGCGCGGCCCGCAAGGCCCTGAAACGGCTCAACTCGCCGACACTGGCCCGTCAGCGCAACCAAAGGACGTCCAACCACCTGTCCAGCCCGTGGGCGAAGCGCCGGAAGAAGATGATCGCCCGCCACAAGTCACTGTCATTGCCGACGAAGGCGGGGTCGTGACACGCAAAGGCCAGTTCACCTTGGAACCGGCGGTTGAATACACGCATCTGTCGCGGTCACGTTTTGCCTTTCGGGGGATTGAACTCATCCCGTCCATTTTGGTGGGTGTGTTTGACATCAATGACAGTGAACAAAATATCGTCACGTCATCGCTTGCGGCCCGCTACGGCATCTCCAGCCGATTTGAGGTCAACGCGCGGGCTCCATTCGTCTATCGCCGCGATCGCGCTAGCTCCATCCCAGTCTCCGACGCGACCCAAAATGAGCAAAATCGATTGCAATTCCAAGCAGGAGATCGCGCCGCGCTCGGTGACGCGGAGTTTGCGCTGCGTTACCAGCTCAACAGGGGACGCGGCGGTTGGCCATTTTTGATCGCCAATATCCAAGGCGTTGCGCCGACTGGGAAAGATCCATATTCCCTAGAACGCGATGCATCGGGGACGCCCACCCAAGCGGCTACTGGCGCAGGGTTTTGGGCGGTGGGCGGCAGTGTTACTGCTATCTTGCCCAGCGATCCCGCTGTTCTGTTTGGTACGGTTGGCTATACGCGAAATTTCTCACGCACCGTGAATTCGGAAATTTCTGAACTGCTGCGCATTGGCCGCGTCGAGCCTGGCGATCAAGTCTCCGCCTCTTTGGGTGTGGGATTGACCCTCAATCCAAGGCTGTCCATCAATCTCGGCTATGCCCATAGCTGGGCGTTTTCAACGCGGTCGGAATCCCAGTTCCGCCCGTTTGATGTATTGCCAGCCAATGATGCGGATGCGCAGGCCCAATATCCGAATTTGATGCCGGGTGATGAAGTTCCATTTACATCGCAATTTGTGGATACCGACGATCTCCATATCGGGCGTTTTTTGTTTGGCATGTCATTGCGCATCTCAGATCGCACCACCATAAATTGGAATGTGGAAATTGGTGCTACAGAAGCAGCACCGGACGTGCGCACATCCATCCGCGTGCCCATCAATTTCGGCGGCTAAATCTTGATGTAACGTAACTGCGGCCCTTTGATTGCAATTGATAGAGTGAAATCTCGTAGTTTCACTTTGCTCAAAAACGCAATAAAGCTGCGGCCTTACGGTTTCTGAAGGAAGCGATGCGGGGCTATGGCAAGCTGCGGCTCGCCGTACGTAACAGGCACAATTCTAACCGACTGAATAATGCTGCCTTTAGGGACACAGAGACGGCCTCATATTGGTCTGACGCCGCCCTTTTGTTCAGCGATCGAGCGGATTTATGTTTGTCTGGTGTCACTGTGCAGCTTGTGTAACTATCCTGCAATCAATTCTGCTTGACCCATACGTGGAGACTCGCTTGGAAAAGCCAAATTTTGATCAAATGAAATTGGTTGGTAGCACACCTACCCATCGAGACCAGTTGCGAGCTGAGCGAGCACGCATTGAGGCTGGGTATGCCGATCTGACCAATGATGAGCGCAAAGCCGAGGCGGAGCGGATCTTAAAAGAGGAGAGTTTTGCAACTCCGGACGATCGCTTGATCCTCTATTCGGGTCAGTCGCCTTCCGCTCCAGAAAAGATTGATGGGCGTCATTTGCCAAAGGACGGTTCCCTGGATGCGCGGGGGAATAACTACCAAAGAGCAAAGCTTCTCACGGACTTTGATCAAGCCGCCAATCCAGATCCCAAAGATGCTTGGCATATGATGAGCCATACGCCAGGGGGGCATCGCCTCAACGCGCTTTATCGCACGCGCGGTAAACAGGATGAAGTCATGGCCAATCTCAAAAAAGACTATGATATGTCCGAGGCGGAGTACAATGCCATGTGGGCGCGCGCGTCTGAAAAGTTAGTGCGCGCGCAAAAGGGAGAGACGCGGGCTTTTGTAGATGGCGCGAGCGATCGCAGAATCTATGCAAAAGTAGAAGCGCCAGCGGCCTTTGACGACGGCAAATCTATCAACGGTGTGCAAGAGTGCCCTGACAAAACCTTGGAAGGTCGGCGCCAAGCAATTCAGCAGACAAAAGAAAAAGACATCGAGTTGCGCGGTGCGGCGCGTAGGGGGGTCAGCGCGAAAAAGCCAGTTAGCCGCGACCGCTCATGAGTAAAACTAACGGCCGTCTTTCTCAAATTTCTTGTTTGCATGGCCGCTGAGCTTGCCGCGTGTTCCGTCACGCACATCGTCTTTTGAGACCTGCATCTCTTCACGTTGTTTGCGTTCCGCAACGCGGCGGTCTTCAAGACTACGGGCCTTGGCACGCTCATCGGTCTGGCGCTGTTGGCGTTCAAAGCTTTCCCGCCTAACGTCTTGGTTGCCCTCCATCGTCATTTTTGGGCCGCCCGCTTTGCTGAGCTCTGGCGCATGGTCCTTTGGCTGCCTATGCTGGCCAGACGTATGCTCCTGCGGGCGTTCCTGGGCGGTCTGAAACTCCTTTTTCAGAGCGCCGCCTCGGCCTTCGCGCACATCCTCTTTCGATACATCGACCATGGCTGCGCTCTAACGCGTCATTTTGCGCAAAGCGACTTTGCTGATGGAGCAGGCTTCCGTGTCATAAGCGCCATCAAATGTGCGCCGGTCCAAATCAAAAACCCCTTTGATGGGAATAGACCCATGCCCCCTAGGCTGGTGCAGCCAGCCGGCACCGTTTAGCGCTACGGTTCCTGTTGCCGGATCAACAGTCCCTTCCATCTCCAAAGACCCAGACTCTGCATTTTTTGGGCTGTTTGCGACAGGATAATAGGTCTGCATGGCGGTGACCGTGTTGTTGCCAGGGAACATCATCGCCAAAGCGACACCAACCACATAATCACCGCATTGAGCCGTGCCGTTCCAAATGCCAGATCGCGGATCAGGGCCGTCCCCGGTTTGAACGAAGGCGCTGTTCATGATGATATCGGCGTTCAAATGCTCTTGCACGCTTGGCGTGAGCGGAACGGTCGACTTTGCTTGCTCAATGGTGACCATCGTGGAAATATCGATCATGCGGGAATCAATCCGGACGAGATCGCGCATGGGCGTGATTTCACCAACAATAAGCGTATCGACGCCAAGGAATTGACCGAGCTTGCTGGCCGTCGATTCATCGAAAATTGGAACCCCCTCGATATCGATGTTTCGAAGAGCCGTTTCTAGCTGCGCGCGTTCAATGACCTGAAGTGGCTCGCGCCCATCCGTCACATTATTTGCCAGCTCGACCATTTTGCCCGTTAAGGCGATCATGGACAAATTGGTGAAAGTTGTCGTGCGCCGGTCTGGCATGATGAAGGCTGTGACCGCAACGCGCCGCGTCGCCTCGCCTTGCTTTGACTGGGCAGAAATATACTTCTGCGCAATTTCCGTAACCGCCATCTCCAGGGTTTCAGCCGCGTGTGCCCCCGTGAGACATGCACCAAAAGAGAACGCTAGGCCAGCACAGGTCGATATTAGAAACTTCATGGAAAACGCCTTCTGGACCAATTAGGGAAGAGCAATATTGGGGATTGTAACATCCGCTACGGACATGTTTGAAGCTTCATCGAGAAGCACGAAGCGGGCGGTAAACGTTGCAATCTCAGCCATATCAATCATCGATTGGTCACTGCCTTCGACGGGTGCAAACACAAAGCTCACAGGGACAGGCACGTTTGGCGAAAGCTGCTTAAATTTGTTCTTCAGATAGCGCGCACAGTTTCTAGGCT
>ERZ1740067.2193-NODE-2193-length-12208-cov-5.421295_pt1 | contig 12208 bp, 12 predicted proteins | sample MGYA00581736_ERZ1740067 | MGnify/ENA primary metagenome ERZ1740067 (study PRJEB43018, sample SAMN04849236) | marine metagenome | isolation source: floating plastic debris | place: Pacific Ocean | collected 2008-08-27 | study: EMG produced TPA metagenomics... | reverse complement strand
TTTCGTCAATCCGGACCGGGTGCAGCTTGCCGTGGCCAAAGCCATGGGGGCACAAGTTGTCGAACTTCACACGGGGTCCTACTGCGACGCTTTGAATGATGGTGATGTGGAGAAGGCCGCGGAGGAACTTACGCGCCTTCGGCAAGCAGCCCACGAAGGCCATGAGATGGGCCTTGAGATGCATGCAGGGCATGGCATCACCTTTGATGGGGTAGGGGCGATTGCCGCTATCCCGGAACTGGTTGAGCTCAACATTGGCCACTTCCTTATTGGGGAGGCGATTTTTGGCGGGCTGGATTCGACCATCCGCCGTATGCGTTCCATGATGGACCAGGCGCGAGCCTCGGCCACAACAGCGACTGCGTGAGGCTGACATGATCCTGGGCATCGGAAATGACCTGATTGACATTCGCCGCATCGAGAAGACGCTGGAGAGATTTGGCGACCGCTTCATCCAGCGGATTTTCACTGACATAGAACAGGCAAAGTCGGAACGCCGGCTTCAACGCGCAGCGTCCTATGCCAAGAGATTTGCCGCGAAGGAAGCATGTTCTAAAGCGCTGGGGACCGGGCTGAGGCAAGGCACATTCTGGCGGGATATGGGCGTCGCAAATTTGCGCAGCGGCAAACCGACCATGGTACTGACGGGCGGAGCATTAGGTCACCTTGCGCGCATGACGCCCGAAGGTATGGTGCCGCAGATTGATTTGACGATCACGGACGACATGCCATTGGCACAGGCGATTGTTATTATCTCCGCTGTACCGGCGAAGTCCTGAGTGAACTGCCAATGACCGATATCACAGCCCCTTACAAAGTTGCCGCACTCTACCACTTCGCCGTGGTCGATGACCCGGCGCTGCTGCGCCCCGATATTCTATCAGTCTGCGCGACCAATGAGCTGAAAGGGACTGTTCTACTGGCCAAGGAGGGGATCAACGGTACCGTTGCAGGCACGCCCAAGGGGATCGATGTCACGGTTGCGTACCTTCGCTCGCTGCCCCAGTTCCAAGGACTGGAAGTCAAATACTCGACCGCTGATGAGATGCCATTTCTTCGGCTCAAAGTCCGTTTGAAGAAAGAGATCGTGACGATGGGCGTGGAGGGCATCGATGCAGCCCGCGCCAAGGGTGATTATGTGAACCCGCTCGACTGGAACGAGATGATTGCCGATCCCGATACGGTCGTGATTGATACGCGCAACGCCTATGAAGTCGCGATTGGTACATTCGAGGGTGCGATTAATCCGGACACGGAGACCTTTCGTGACTTCCCGACATGGTTTGATGACTTCGCCCGGAACCTGCCCAAGGGTACCGGCAAGGAACCCAAAATTGCCATGTTCTGCACCGGAGGCATCCGGTGTGAGAAAGCAACCGCCTATGTGAAGGCTCAGGGCTTTGAAGATGTGCATCACCTTAAGGGCGGCATCTTGAAGTATCTCGAGAACGTGCCTGAAGACACGAGCCGCTGGCAGGGTGATTGCTTCCTGTTTGATCAGCGGGTGGCCGTAGGGCACGGGCTTAAAGAGAGTGACTACGACCAATGCTTTGCCTGCCGAATGCCGTTGAATGCGCAAGAGCGGGCATCTGACAAATATATTCCCGGCGTGGCGTGTCCGCATTGCTTTGACACCAAAACCGACGATCAGCGTGCGCGTTATCGCGAGCGTCAACGGCAGATAACCCATGCGGCCAAGCAGGGCCGCCAGCATATGGGCTCCAAATGAGCGAGCTGCCCATCCTTTATAGCTTCCGAAGATGCCCATTCGCCATGCGGGCACGCATGGCGTTGCTCGCCAGCGAAACGCCTGTCCGGCTCCGCGAAGTGGTGCTGCGCGACAAGCCCGCTGAGATGGTTGAGGCCTCGCCTAAGGCGACGGTGCCGGTGCTTGTAGCGGACGAGGGCGTCATTGATGAAAGTCTTGCAGTCATGCACTGGGCATTGGACCGAAATGATCCTTGCAACTGGCTTGAGGGCAAAGATGCCGGCGCCAAGCTGATTGGGGAAGCGGATGGCCCATTCAAGGACAACCTGGACCGCTACAAATATCCAAATCGCTATGACGATGTGGACCCATTGGTACATCGGGATGCCGGGCTTGAGTTTCTGAAAAAGCTTGATGCGATTTTGACGGAGCAGGGCCAATTGTGTGGCGACAAGCCGTCTCTCGCGGATTATGCAATTTTTCCGTTTGTGCGGCAGTTTGCCAATACCGACCGGGGCTGGTTTGACGCCCAGCCGATCCCAGCCCTCCAAGCATGGCTCGACGGTCATCTGCAATCAGACATTTTTGCCAGTGCGATGCCGAAATTCCCCCAGTGGAAGTCGGGCGACGTAGAGCCGGTTTTCGGGGCGTAGCGGGTTCGGTGCGGCGCCAACGAAGCTAAGCAGGGCGAAAATGGCTCCGGAACGCCACCTTTAGGCGGTCAAAACATTGCGATTCAGGCTATTTGCCGCTATCAGCGCCACATATGTGGCAATTCTTCATGGTATTCGGGCACAGTAGAGCGCATTCGGCATGATCCCACTCGCGATAGGGACAGCCTTAAGGACCGGGTGGAAAGCTGGTGAGTATGACTGACAAGACGACTTCGGTGCAGTCCAGTGGCGTGATGGAAACCGTCCGCACGGTTGGCTATGCCCTGCTCATCGCTTTGGTTATCCGAGCGCTTTTCTTCCAACCGTTTTCGATTCCGTCCGGCTCGATGCTCTCGACACTGCTGATCGGCGATTATCTCTTTGTTTCGAAATACGCCTATGGCTATTCAAAGCACTCGTTGCCTTTCAGCCCGCCGCTTTTTTCCGGCCGCATTCTTGGCAGCGAACCAGAGCGGGGGGATGTGGCCGTCTTCAAGCTACCGACTGATGGCCGGACCGACTACATCAAGCGTGTGGTCGGGCTTCCTGGCGATCGTGTTCAGATGCGTGATGGTCAGTTGTTCATCAATGACGAAGGCGTTCCCCGGGAGCGCGTAGAGGATTTTGTCGAGGAAGATCGCTTTGGGAACATCCGCCGCGTTGCGCGGTATCGCGAGACACTCTCCAACGGAAAAAGCTACCTGACCCTTGATCAAGTGCGCGGGAGTTCCGGTGACAATACGGGTGTCTTTACGGTTCCAGCAGGCCACTACTTCATGATGGGCGACAACCGCGACAACAGTCAGGACAGCCGCGTGCCCGGCGCCGTCGGCTATGTTCCGTTTGAAAATATGGTCGGACGAGCCGAATTCATATTTTACTCCACGGACGGATCAGCCCGGTTTTGGGAGTTCTGGCAGTGGCCGAGTGTGACGCGCTGGGGCCGCATCGGGCAGGGCGTCAATTGACGCAAAAGAAGTCCAAAAAACCCAACAAGAAAAAGCCTTCTCAGGACCTGACCGCCGCCGACGCCAGAGAACTGGCCGGGCATCTCAAGCACAGTTTCAAGAATGCAGACCTGCTTGAGCGGGCGCTGACCCACGCCAGCGCAACACCTGCGACCGGGCCGGACAATGAGCGTATGGAGTTTCTCGGCGACCGTGTGCTGGGTCTCGTGGTTGCCGATGCATTGCTGACGCGGTTTCCGGCTGCGACGGAAGGTGAGATGGCGCCGCGCCTCAACAAGCTGGTCCGGCGTGAAACCTGTGCGGAGGTTGCCCGCGACCTTGATCTTGGGCGCTATCTGCATCTGGCACCGGCAGAGGTGGCGCAGGGAGGACGGACCAAGACGGCCATTCTTGCCAATGCCATGGAGGCAGTGATTGCAGCGCTCTATATGGATGGGGGGCTTGAGCCGGCCCGATCCTTCATTCTTGAGGCCTGGAAATCATCCTTTGATGCGGTAGCGGAGATACCGCGGGACGCGAAGACAGTTCTGCAGGAAAAACTGCACGCGCTGGGACAGTCGCATCCAAAGTACAAGGTCGTAGGCCAGCAGGGGTCCGATCATGCGCCCGTCTTTGAAGTAGAAGTTGATGCGGGTCAGGCTGGGGCAGCTTGCGGATCCGGCTCCTCGAAGCGCAATGCGGAACAGGCAGCGGCAGCGGCGCTGCTAACCAAGCTGGACAATGAGTCATGACAGAGACCATTTCTGCAACCCGAGCGGGCTTCGTTGCGCTTATCGGGGCGCCCAACGCTGGCAAGTCTACGCTGCTCAACCAGTTGATCGGCCAGAAGATCGCCATTGTTACCCACAAGGCGCAGACGACGCGCACGCGGATTCGCGGTATCACCATGGAAAGGGCCAGCCAACTGGTGTTCGTGGACACGCCGGGCATTTTTGCGCCCAAGCGCCGTCTGGACAAAGCCATGGTGGCAGCGGCATGGGGCGGGGCGGACGACGCAGATGTGACGGCGTTGATTGTGGATGCCAAGCGGACGCGACCGGACCATGAAGGCTTCCTCGCCATTCTGGATAGTCTGGCCGGGGCGAAGCACCCGTGTTTGCTGGTGCTCAACAAGGTGGATGAAGCCCCACGTGAGCGGCTGATGGAGTTGGCTGCTGTTGCGAATGAGAAGGTGACTTTTGCCGACACCTTCATGATTTCCGCGCTCAACGGCAGCGGTGTGGATGATCTACGCGCACGCCTGGCGGAGATGGTGCCGGAAGGCCCATACCTTTATCCTCAGGATCAGGTCGCCGATCTGTCCCAGCGCGTTCTTGCGGCCGATATTACGAGGGAAAAACTGTTTCTGCGCCTGCATGACGAACTGCCATATGCGACGACAGTGGAAACTGAAGGGTGGACCCAGCGTAAGGACGGGTCGGTCAAGATCGATCAGGTTGTCTATGTGGAGCGGCCCGGCCAGAAGGGCATTGTTCTGGGCAAAGGTGGCGCCGCGATCAAGGAAATCGGGCAGCAGGCTCGCAAGGACATTGAGGAGGCCCTGGGCATCAAGGCGCACCTCTTTCTGTTCGTGAAGGTGCGTGAAAAATGGGCGGATGATCCAGAGCGGTATCGGGCCATGGGGCTGGATTTCCCAGGTAACTAGGCGCGACGCACGCCAGATTGGGTGTGCCCACAAGAGGTGCAGTTTTCCACAGTATGGGATAAGCCAGTGCATAGTCGCAGTTTTGTTGTCATTCTGTCTCAATCACATGAGCTAACCCATTGATTTCATATGTTTGAAGATGCGACTCACTTGTCATAGTTACCCTCGCTGCAGGTCTTGAGCGCGCATGGATTGGTCAGATGACGGCATCGTCCTGCATGTGCGGGCTCATGGAGAAAGTTCCGCCATTCTGGAGCTCCTCACCCGGGATCATGGGCGGCATCTGGGCCTGGTGCGCGGCGGCGGCTCCAAGCGGATGCGTGGGCTTCTTCAGCCCGGAAACACCCTGCGTGTTACGTGGCGTGCGCGCCTGCAGGAGCAGCTTGGCAGCTACACGACCGAGCCGCTCACCCAGCGCGTTGCGACGGTTCTGGCGGACCGTCTGGCGCTGGCGGGGCTGACGTCATCGGCGGCCCTGGCCAGTGCAGTTCTGCCTGAGCGCGAGGCGCATCCCAAAGTTTTTGACGGGATGAGCATTGTGCTGGATGCGCTGGACCAGCCAGATACCTGGCCGGCCTTGCTCGTGCGATGGGAGTTGGGCCTGCTTGAGGATTTGGGTTTTGGTCTGGACCTATCAGCCTGTGCGCTGACGGGGGAGACTGACAATCTGGCTTATGTGTCCCCCAGGTCGGGTCGGGCGGTGACTGCCGAAGCGGCCGGCGGCTACAAGGAACGCTTGTTGCCGCTGCCAGACTTTCTGACAGGCGGCGGGAGCGCCAGCCCTCGGGATGTGCAGGATGGCCTGCGCCTGACCGGGTTTTTTCTCGAGAAGCGCGTGTTTGCGCCATTGGACAAGACGCTGCCGGTGCCCCGTATTGCGTTGGCAGAAGTCCTCGCCAGCCAGTCAGCCTAAGGACTGCTCAGGGCTGCGCCAATGAGCGCCACAAGGGCCAGAAGGACGAAAAGTGCGGTCCCCGCATAGAGCGGTGTATTGGTGACGTTGCGTTTGGTGATTTGCACCTGCCGCCAGGGAATGACCAGCACGGCCGGCAGGATCAGCAATGTTCCCGCACCGGCAGCGAGCTTGGTCGCTGCCTCGGTGGTCAGGGCAAAGCTTGCCGATGGCGGGATGCCGTAACTGGCAATCCCGGCGGTCACGAGGGCTGCAAGGGCCATGAACAGCCAGTATTGTCGATTGGAAATCATTGGGACCCTGATCCAAATTTTCGTATGAGCCAGACGCTTGACCACATCTCGTGGGCGGGCGACCAACTACATTGATCAACCTAGCTTGATTCGAGCCTCAACGGCCCGTTTTGGCCGGAATAGTGCCGCCTTATTGTTTGCTGGAGTGTTATGAGCAAGCCCACCACGCCGCCGGATAATGCCCGCCCAATTGCCCTGCGAGAGGCGCTTGAAGAGCGATATCTGGCGTATGCCCTCTCCACCATCACCCAGCGCGCACTGCCGGATGTCCGCGATGGCCTGAAGCCGGTTCAACGGCGGCTGCTCTTTGCCATGCGGCAGCTCAAACTCGACCCGAATACCGGCTTCAAGAAGTGCGCTCGCGTGGTCGGTGAAGTTATCGGTCGGTATCACCCGCATGGTGACCAGTCGATCTATGATGCTCTGGTCCGGCTCGCTCAGGACTTCGCCCAGCGGTATCCGATGGTCGAGGGGCAGGGCAATTTCGGCAATATCGACGGCGATAACGCTGCTGCCATGCGCTACACCGAAAGCCGCATGACCGAGGTGGCCCGGTTGATGCTGGACGGCCTCGACGAAGATACGGTTGATTTTCGTGACACCTATGACGGGGAAGATGAAGAGCCGGTTGTGCTGCCGGGTGCTTTTCCCAATCTGCTGGCCAACGGGACCACCGGCATTGCCGTGGGCATGGCGACATCCATTCCGCCACACAATGCGGCGGAGCTTGTCGATGCCTCCCTGCATCTAATCAAACAACCGAATGCCCGCGACGACACGCTATTGAAATATATACCGGGGCCGGACTTCCCGACGGGTGGCGTCCTCATTGAGCCTGCGGAAAACATCGCGGAGGCCTATCGGACCGGACGTGGTTCTTTCCGCTTGCGGGCCCGCTGGCGCAAGGAAGACACCGGTCGTGGCGGCTACCAGATTGTCGTCACGGAGATGCCTTACCAGGTGCAGAAGGCCCGCCTGATCGAACGGGGTGCCGACTTGCTGCAGGCCAAAAAACTGGCCTTGCTGGGGGACATCCGCGATGAGTCTGCGGAAGATGTGCGGCTTGTTCTCGAGCCCAAGACACGGACCATTGACCCGGAAGTCCTTATGGAGAGCCTGTTCCGCGCCACCGATCTTGAGGTTCGGGTGCCGTTGAACATGAATGTGTTGAGCGCCACCCAGGTGCCGCAGGTCATGAGCCTCAAGGACGTGCTTCGTGCGTTTCTTGACCACCGGCGTGTGGTTCTACAGCGGCGCACCAAGTTCAGGCTCGGCAAGATCGCGCATCGGTTGGAAGTGCTGGAAGGCTATCTGGCCGCTTACCTCAACTTGGATGAAGTCATTCGTATCATCCGCGAGGAGGACGAGCCCAAGCAGGACCTCATCAAGGCCTTCAAGCTGACGGATGTGCAGGCCGAGGCCATTCTCAACATGCGGCTGCGCTCCCTGCGCAAGCTCGAAGAGATGGAGATCAAGGGTGAGCACAAGGAGCTGACCGCCGAACGCAAGACACTCAATGCGCTGATGAAATCCGAACCCAAGCAGTGGGACAGGATTTCAGGTGAGTTGAAGGAGCTCAAGAAGACGTTTGGTCCCAAAACCGATATCGGTCGCCGCCGGACGGAACTGACGGACGCGCCGGATGTCGATGAAGCTGCAGTCGTCGAAGAGCTGACGGTCAAGGAACCGATTACAGTTGTGTGTTCCGAGAATGGCTGGATACGCTCCATGAAGGGGCACTCGGACGACACGTCCGCACTCAAACACAAGACGGGTGACGGTCCACGCTTTGCTGTCCATGCGCAGTCGACAGACAAGATCATACTGTTCGCGACCAATGGACGTTTCTACACACTCGATGCGGCCAGGCTGCCCGGTGGCCGCGGCTTTGGTGAACCGGTGTCCGTGATGGTCGACTTAGGGGATGGCGAGACAATCGTTTCTCTCTTCGTACACAAGCCCGGCAGAGAGTTGCTGGTGGCGTCCCAGACGGGTTACGGATTCGTGGTTCCCGAAGATGAGATCATTGCTATGACGCGCAAGGGTAAGCAGGTGCTGAACCTTGCATCAGGTGACGAAGCTTTGACGTGTGTGACCGCCGATGGCGACACAATTGCCGTGATGGGTGAGAACCGCAAACTGCTGTTGTTCCCACTGGATCAGGTCAATCAGATGACCCGCGGGCGTGGGGTGCGTCTGCAGCGTTATAAGGATGGCGGTCTGCGGCAAGCGAAAGTCTTTAAGCTGAAGGAGGGATTCCAGTGGCGCGACGGCGGCGGTCAGAAGACCATTGATGCGAAGGCACTCAAAGACTGGCGGGGCGAGCGCGCTCAGGCGGGACGCCTTCCGCCGGCGGGCTTCCCGAAGCGGGACTGGATTACCTTTGACGGGTCCATTCAGAGCGAGCTGTAGGTCTACTCGACCGTGAAGATGTGGATGCGGTCGTAGCCCCAGTAGCGGACCATTAACTGATACTGCGAGCCGGCCTGGTAGCGGACCGAGTCCAGTTCGATGCCGTTGACGTCTTCCAGAAAACTCTCGGCGGTGAGATCTGCATTCATGATCACCTGGGCGCAGCCTTCTTCCGGTTCGCCCTGCACAAAGTTGCCGCCTTGGTCGGCAACGAACCAGCGGTGAACACGGCATGGGTTTGAGGCCTCGAGGAACACGGTTTCTTCCGTATTGTTCTTGAGGTTCACCGTGTAACTCAGCGGGACATAGCCCTCTCGCGGGAGAATGACTTTCTCCGGCGCGGTCACCGTGAGGTGAACCGGGTCCTGATCCAGTTCCAGCCAGCCCTGGGTAATGGCGACGGACACAATGCCGACCACCGCAATCATGATGAGTGTGGGCGCCATGTAGTTTGGGATGCGCGGGCCGTCGAGTTTGCCGCTCGCCATAGGGTTGGTCCTTATGTGTTAGCCGAAGACAATTTCGGGAAGCCAGGTGGCGATCTCAGGGAACACCGACAATATGACCAGAGCAAGAAGCTGGATCGCGACGAAGGGCAGGGCGCCCTTGTAGATGTCTGTGGTCTTGACTTCTGGCGGCGCAACGCCGCGCAGATAGAACAGCGCAAAGCCGAACGGCGGCGTTAGGAAGGATGTCTGCAGGTTGATCGCCATCATCACGCCAAGCCAGATGGGATCGACTCCCATCATCAGCAGCACGGGGGCAACGACCGGCACAACCACAAACGTGATTTCGATGAAGTCCAGGAAGAAGCCCAGGAAGAACATCACCAGCATCACGATGATGACAGCGCCAACGACACCCCCGGGCATGGCGTTGAGGAATTCATGGACCGTGTCATCGCCGCCCAGGCCGCGGAACACAAGGCTGAACAAAGCCGCGCCAATGAGGATCACAAAGACCATGGAAGTGATCTCAGTCGTAGTGCGGACGACCTGTCCAAGACATCCATTGCTCAGTGTGCGTAGCAGGGACACGAACATGCCCCACGCGACAATCGCGCATAGAAGAAAAGCAATGCCGCGAGCGACCTGCTGGCTGGTGCTGTCGGTGTTGAGGCCAAGACGTAGATCAAAACTGGATGTCAGAATGAACAGGCCGAGTATGGCGGCCGCGGCGACGACCGGCGGCCACAGGCCATTGATGTGTATCCTGGCCATCAGCTGGATGATGCCGCCGCGCCACGCCGGTGCCTCGTCATGGCTGGCAAGGTGCAGCATGGGTTCGCGGTATCCGGCCAATAGCGTTGCACCGACAGCGCCGACCGCAGCGGCTTCAGTTGGCGTGGCGACGCCTGTGAGGATAGACCCCAGCACGGCAATAATCAGCAGGACAGGTGGGATGAGTGCTTGCAGGATGGAACCAAGACCAGGTTGGTCAGCAATTTCGGAGGCATCAAGGGCTGGCGACGAAGCAGGCTTCAAAAGCGCCATCAGCAACTGATAGGTGATGTAGAGACCTACCAGCATCAACCCTGGTAGCAACGCGCCCGCAAAGAGGTCGCCGACCGACAGGGCATCCGGCGAAAAATTGCCCATGGACAATTGCGCATTCTGATAGGCACTCGACATGACGTCGCCGAGCAGCACCAGCACGATGGATGGTGGAATGATTTGACCCAGTGTGCCGGCTGCAGCGATCGAGCCTGTTGCCAGGGCCGGGTCATAGCCGCGTTTGAGCATGGTGGGCAGGGACAGGAGTCCCATTGTGACCGCGGTGGCGCCGACGATGCCGGTAGAGGCGGCGAGCAGCGCGCCGACGATGGTGACGGAGATACCCAAGCCGCCGCGCATGGTGCCAAACAGGCGGCTCATGTTCTCAAGCAGCTCTTCCGCGACACGGCTGCGCTCCAGCATGACGCCCATGAAGACAAACAACGGGACCGCAATCAGCGTCTCGTTCGTCATGGTGCCGAAGATGCGGGAGGGGAACGCACGCAGGAATGACAGGTCAAACACGCCGAGCATGGCGCCCAGAATGGCAAATATCAGAGCCGTACCGGCTAGCGTGAACGCAACCGGAAAGCCTGCCAGCAAAAACAGGCAGGCGGTTGCAAACATTGCAATGTCGAGAATGTCAGCGAGACCCATTACATGAGCTCCGACGGGGCTTCAGTACTGGGGTCTTCACGGCCCGTCAGGATGCGGATGGAATGGGCTGCGAGGGATATGCCCTGCAGAGCGACCAGGACGGCAAAGATGATAATGGCGGTCTTGAGCAGATAGACACCGTGGATGCCGCTGGTTTCCTTTGACCCCTCAAAGATCGCCCATGAGTTGGAGACATAAGGCCATGCCAGCCAGACCACCGCAGCGCACATGGGCAGCAGAAAGAACAGCGTTCCAAAGAGGTCCGTCAGTGCTTTGCGCCGCGGTGTTGCCTCCCGGTAGAAAACATCCACGCGGACATGGCCGTTGTGGAGGAGGGTGTATCCCGCCGCCAGCATGAACAGAAAGCCATGCATGTAGACGATGGATTCCTGCATCCAGATTGAGCCGATGCCGAAGACATACCGCTGCACCACTACGACGAACTGCACCACGACCATGATGAGCGCGAGCCAGGACACGGTCCTGCCGATGCGGTTGTTCAGGCCGTCGATGAGGGCGATGAGGCGTGTCACTACTTTAAGAGCCTAGCCTTCGTTTGCCGTGCGCATATTGACGTAAGCTTCTTCGGAGATGCGGGTCCAGCGGATTGAATTGTCCAGATTTTCCCGGAAGCTGTTGTAGATACGTCCGGCGATCTCACTTTCCTGCGCTGCTTCCGCCAGCACTTTGGCTGACGCGTCCCGGAAACCGGCAAAGACTTCATCGGAAAATTTTTCGAGGATCACGCCGTGGTCGCGAAGGAGGGTGTCGAGGGCGGCTGAGTTGTTGTGATTGAACTCAGCCAGCGTGTAGTCGTGCTCGGTGTGACACACGTTCTGGATTATGCCCTGTTGTGACTTGGTCAGGCTCTCAAACACATCCTTGTTGAACACGGTAGCGAGGGCGGCGCCGGGTTCATGGAAGCCGGGCCAGTAGTAGTACTTCGTCACCTTGTAGAAGCCCTGGGCCAGATCATTCCATGGGCCCACCCATTCTGTTGCGTCAATCGCACCGGTCTGCAGAGCCTGATAGATGTCCGGGCCTGGAAGGCGCACCGCAGCGGCGCCAAGCTGGCGGAGAACTTCACCGCCGAGACCCGGCATACGGATCTTGAGGCCCTTGAGGTCTTCGAGTGTTTCGATGCGCTTGTTGAACCAGCCGCCCATCTGCACGCCGGTATTGGCGGAGAGAAAGCCCTTCAGGTTGAACTGCGCGGAGAGTTCGTCCCACAGCTCCTGACCGCCGCCGTGGTAGATCCAGGCTGTCAGTTCGTTGGCGGTCATGCCGAAGGGGACGGCGGTGAAAAATGAAAAGCCGACTGACTTGCCCTGCCAGTAATACTCAGCCCCATTGTAGCAATCGGCCGTCCCGGTCGAGACAGCGTCAAAGCTCTCAAAGGCAGGAACGAGTTCACCGGCGGCATAGACCTTGATGGACACCTGCCCATCGGTTGCCTCTTCGATACG
>ERZ1740067.2192-NODE-2192-length-12214-cov-4.252241_pt1 | contig 12214 bp, 11 predicted proteins | sample MGYA00581736_ERZ1740067 | MGnify/ENA primary metagenome ERZ1740067 (study PRJEB43018, sample SAMN04849236) | marine metagenome | isolation source: floating plastic debris | place: Pacific Ocean | collected 2008-08-27 | study: EMG produced TPA metagenomics... | reverse complement strand
ATGGGCCCGGGATCAGGGCGTCGCGGGCGCTTCGGGCGTCGATGCTTCGTCCGCATCCCCGGCGGCATCGCCCTCGTCCGTCGCGGGCCCTTCGGGCTCCGCCGGTGCGCTCGCGGGGGTGCCGGCCATCGCCCCGTCGATCTCGGCCTGGAGCGCGTCGGAGAGGTCGATCATCGTCGGCGCGGCGCTGACCTGGTTGTCGTCGGCGAGCGTGCGGGCCGACTCGATGACTTCCTTGAGCTGGTCGTCGGTCACGTCCGCGGGGTCGCGGAAGATGAGGAAGCGGATCTGCTCGCCGTTGGCGTCGAAGGAGGTGTCCTGCGTGTCGTCGATGATCGGGGTGAAGACAGTCTCGTAGTCGGCGCGGTCGACGCTGCCGTTGTACAGGCCTTCTGCGATACGCATGAGCTGCACCGAGCCGTCGGCCTTCTCGTCGTCCGTGAGGCCCGTCGAGGCCTGCACGTAGCCATTGTCGGCGGAGTAGGCCGCGCCGACGTGCCAGAGGTCGGTCGTCGCGAGGTTCTGCACGAGGGCCTCGAGTTGAGAATCGTCGATGTCGCCGTCGCGGAATCTCTTGGTGGTGTCCTTGATGATCGCGATCAGCTCGGGCTTCTCGCCCTCGGGCAGCGAGCTCTCCGTGATCGCCTGCTCGGCCCCCGCGTCGATCACGGAAGTGAGGATGCCCTTCCAATTGAGGACGAGGACGACGACGCCGATGATGGCGATGACGACGACGATCGCTAGTGCGATGAGGCAGCCCGCGACCGCGCCGCCACGGCGGGTGCTGGGGGATCGCTGCGAGTTGATGAGTGTGTTCAGGCGCATGGTGCGGTTCTCCTTGGTGTATCGCGACGGGCGTGTGGCCCCCGCCCCCCTCGGAGCGGGCGACGGCACACACTACCCGACGCACCGGGTCATTGGGAGCATGCCGGGCTACTTGCACCTGTGTCATGTCCCGTCCGCGTCCGGGCGGGACACGGGAGCACCCCATCGGTAGCATCCGCCCTGTGAGACGATGGTTCGACGCTCATCTCGACCTGGCCTACCTCGCGGTCTGCGGGCGAGACATGCGCCGCACGCTCGTCGAGCTGGGTCGCCCGAAGAACCGCGCGCTGGTCGGCCCGCACCCGCCCGCGTCGATCACGCTCGATTCCATGCGCGCGGGCGGGCTCTGCGACGCCCTCGGTACGATCTTTACCGAGGCGGGCGGCAAGGGGCCCTACGCCTACGACCCGGGCGACGACGCGTCGGCCCGAGAGGCGGGCCTGCGTCAGCTGCGGTGCTATCACAACTGGGTCCACGATTCGGGCGTCTGCCTGACCCGCTTCGCGAGCGACGGCGGCTCGAGCAGGGACACCGAGGCCCCGCCCAGCGCGTACGCGAGCACGACCAAGACGCACGCCGAGCGGACCATCCGCCTCGGGATCCTGATCGAGAACGCCGACCCCATCGCGGGCCCGGACGAACTCGCGTGGTGGGTCGAGCGCGGTGTCGTCGCGGTCGGGCTGTCGTGGGCGGTGCAGTCGCGCTACGCCGGCGGCAACACCTGCGACACGGGCCTCACCGATCTGGGGCGCGACATGGTCGACGCGATGGACGGACTGGGCGTCGTCCATGACTGCTCGCACCTGAGTCAGCGCGCGGTGGACGAACTCCTCGGGCGTGCGCACGGGCCCGTCATGGCGTCGCACTCGAACTGCCGGTCGCTGCTCGATGGACAGAACGAGCGCCACCTCCACGACGACACCATCCGCGAGATCACCCGTCGCGGCGGCGTCATCGGTCTGAACCTCTGCGCACCCTTCGTTCGCGACACCATCACCGAAGGCGAACGCCCGTCCGTCGAGGATGCGCTGCGTCATGTCGAATACATCTGCGAGATCGCCGGCGACCGTGCACACGTCGGGCTCGGTTCCGATCTCGACGGGGGCTTCAGCGCCGAACACCTGCCCGAAGGGATCAACAGCCCCTCCGACTACGAACGCCTCGCAGAGGGCCTCGCGGCGCTCGGATGGAGTGCCGACGAGATCGACGGCTTCGCGCACGGGAACTGGCTCGCCTTCTTCCGTGAGGCGGCGGCTCAGGGGGCCTGAGCTTCTCGGGCGGCCCGGAGCGCGGATCGCGCGTCGATGATCAGGTCCGTCACGCCCTCGGGCGTCTCCTGGCCCGACCACGCCTCGAGCAGCGTGGTTTCGTGCGCACCGATGCCGACCGACGCCCGGTCGAGCCCCACCGCCCGTTCGTCCTCGGGGAGCCCGTCGATCTCTGCGAGCGCGAAGACGTGCGCCTGCAGCCCGATCAGCGCGGGGACCGAAGCCCTCCAGGCGTTTCCCTGCTGATCTTGGGGGAGCGCGACGGAATTCCGCGCGAGGGACGTCCAATGAGTCAGGAGCATCCCCCACGAGGTGAGCCGAGTGAGCTCGCTGATGTTCTGATCGGGTTCTGGGGGGGTGTCGGACATGCCCTTGGCCTCTCCTCGCTGCTCGCGGTCTGATGGTAGGTCTCTGGACGGGAAAGAAGAAGTGCGGAGGATCGGTGTGCTTCAGGAATTGTTCTGCAACCCCGTGGGTTTGGATGGTGTAGGTTTTAACTGTATGGATCGCACCGAAGAAGTCAGACTGATCGAGGCCGCGACGGAGGGTGACCGCGTCGCCGCCGGCCAACTGGTCAAGGCGCACCAGGCCTCGCTCTACGCGTACCTCCTCCGGATGTCGGGTCGCCCTGATATCGCCGAGGACATCGTGCAGGACGCCTTCGTCCGCGTGCTCCAGAACCTGCACCGCTTCAACCCGAAGTACCGCTTCAGCACCTGGCTCTTCACCATCGCCAAGCGTCTGTACGTCAACGCGATGCAGAAGCACAAGCCGGTCTACGACACCGACACCGTGGGTGGCAGGGCCGGCACGCACGCCGAGCCGCTCTCGCCCGCGATCGAGTGGGAGTCGGGCACCCGTGCCCGCGACGCGCTCGGCAGCGCGCTCGAGGTCCTTTCGGACGAGCAACGCGAGATCGTCATCCTCTTCTACCAGCAGGACTGGCCCATCGCCCTGATCGCCGAGTACCTCGAGATGCCCGAGGGCACCGTCAAGAGCCACCTGCACCGGGGCCGCGCGAAGATGCGCAAAGAGCTCTCCGTCGAGGGCACGATCTGCGACGCCGCCCGCGAGTTCCTGGAGGCGATGGCGTGAGCAACGCCCCCGGGCAACCCAACGATCCGGGCGGGCACGCTCCTGATGGTGATTCGTACTGGTGGCTCAACGAGGAGGCCGCCCGTGCCTCTCGCCCTTCTGACATGCGCGTGCGTCTCGAACGGCTCCGCGCCGATGTCGACGGCGCCCCCGATCTCTCCGCGAAGATTCTCGGTCAGGCCGGCGCGAAGGACGTCTTCGTCCCGCCCGCGCGCCGCCGTGCCATCCGCGCGATGCGTTGGGGAACCGGGATCGCCGCGACCCTCGCGCTGGGTGTCGGCCTCTGGTTCGTGCACAACACGCCCACCGGCGAGGTGCTCCTCGCGGACGAGCCGACGCCCGTGACCGATCTCGTCGACGACATCACCTCCGACGCGCAGCGCATTGCCATCAACGTGCGCAGCCTGCCGGTCCGCGTGGCGGCCTCCTCGGGCGTTGCCGATCTTGAAGGTGCACGTTCGAAGTCCGAGCAGGCCCAAACAGGCTTCACGACGACCACGATCCGGGCGGCCTTCTCGCCCGACGCCCCGGTGGCCTTCGCGCCACCCACGTACGTCATCCCGCGTCCCGAAGCGCCTGCGAACACCGCCGCGGCCCCGCTCGGCGCGAGTTCGCTCTCGGGAGCCTTCAACGCGATCGCCAAGGCCCTCGACGGCGGGTACTTCGTCCCCGTGCAGCCCGATCGGGTGTACCTCGGCACGCGCACGGATCAGCCGGGCGGCTTCTTCGCCGCCGAGCCGATAAAGCGCTGAGCGCACGGCGCCCCTCCCAGCCCAGATTGACACGCGCCCTCCCGAGTGTGTGCCCTGTTGTCGTGTCCCGCTACGCGCTCCGGAGGCAGCTAGGCTTGTGGCCGCACAGTCCGTGCAAGATCGGGCACCAGCCACGCGGCGCATCGCCCGATGACCGGTAGCCCTTGCGTGCCCAACGCCATGCGTATACACCGTCTCAGCCTGCTCTTTCTCGCCCTGCTCACAGGCATCGCCTGCGCGCAGGCCCGTCAAGCGACCGCGCTCGAGAAGGCCCTCGCTTCGGTGCCGGCGGACGTCGACGTCTGCCTCTCCGTCTCCGATGCGAGCGCGTTGCGGGCAACGCCCGCGGGGCGCTTCGTCGAGCAGGCCCTGGGCACGTTCGCCGGCGGCGACAACGGCGCCTTCGAGCGTCTGCTGTCTTCCCTCGGCTTGCCGCGCGATGAGGCCTTCGACCTGCTCTTCGGGCGGGGCGTGATCCTCGTCTCCAGGACGGGTGCGGACGGTGTCAACGCGTGGGCGGTGCGGTGCGAGGTCTCGCGATCGACGCTCGACGCGCTTCGTCGTGCGCTTGAGCCCTCGCCGCGTGACGCGGTGCGCGGGCGCCCGATCTACAGCGTCGAGCGCGGGCGCTTCAGCCTGGCCTTCGAGCGGACCCGAGGCGGCGCCACGCTGCTGCTCGCGCCCTCGTCCGGCGAGGCCTTGCTCAAAGAGATGCTCAGCGTGCCCGAAGGCAACGGCCTCCTGGGGCGCGAGGTCTTCCCGAACAGCGGTGCGGCGCTCGCGCAGGCCGACGCGCTCTTCTTCGCGGACCTCGGGCGGGTCGCGGTGCCCGAGGCGTCGGGCCAACTGCTGGAGGCCGAGCCCAGGTGGATCGCGCTCGCCGCGAACACCAAGGGTCGGACCGTCAGCATCTCCGCGCGCTTGCAGGCGCCCGATATCGCGGGGCCCGCCGAGGTGCCCTTCCGCCCGTGGGCCACGCAGCGTTTCGAGGAACTGGGCGAGGACGCTCTGCTCGTCATGCTCGACCGCACCAACAACGACGTGCTCGAGACGCTCCTGGGAGACTCGGCGAACGGCGTCCCGGGCCTGCTGCCCTTCCCGCTGCCCGTCGAGGTGCGTGCGCTCGCGACACACCGGGCCGCCGCCATCGTGCGAAAGGGCGCGGGCGACACGCTCGAGGGCGCGCTCGCGCTCGAGACCGACGACGTCCGTGCCCTCGCCGACGCGATCGACACCGCGATGCCCGGCCTGCTCGGCAGCGATGCGTCGTACGCCGGCCTGCCGATCAGCGCGATGCGCAGCACCAGGATCCTCGCCCCGACGCCGCTGCTCGGGAAGGGCGGCGAGGCCCGCTTCGCGTGGAACTTCCGAGTCCACGCGGAGTGCAACGACGACCAGGAAACCGGGTGGTGGTCCGTCGGGCTCGGCGCCTCCACCGTCAGCCAGCTCGGTCGGTCGCTCGTCACCGAGGTCGATGCGAGCAACGCCCCCGACCTGCCCTGGCTCGGGATGGGCCTGGTGCGCCCCGCGGAGCTCGTCTCGTTGGCGACGAACGCCGGCCTGAGGCTCGGGGAAGAGGGGGCGCTGCTCTCGCGGGTCGAGCTCTTGAAGTGGCACGAGATCCGCACGGGCAGCGATTCGAGCATCGCCGCGATGACCCTCCGGCTCACGGACGACGACGGGGCGTCCCCGAAGCTCCTCTCGCCGAACGATCCCGTCGCGGGCGAGCGCTGAGCCGTTCGCGGCCTACCATCGGCCTCACGCGATCCGTCGCCCGCCCCTCCCAACCCGAGAAGACTCCATGACCACCCCCGAGCGCACCGAGATGCGCAACGTCGCGATCATCGCGCACGTCGATCACGGCAAGACCACCCTCGTCGACCAGCTCCTCAAGCAGTCGGGCCAGTTCCGACTCGCCGACCTCGACAAGCTCGCGGGCGGTCAGCACAACCTGATCATGGACTCCAATGATCTGGAGCGCGAGCGCGGCATCACCATCCTCTCCAAGAACTGCGCCGTGACGTACGAGCGCGAGAACGGTGAGAAGATCCGCATCAACATCATCGACACCCCGGGCCACGCCGACTTCGGCGGCGAGGTCGAGCGCGTCCTCCGCATGGCCGACGGGTGCATGCTCCTCGTCGACGCCGCGGAAGGGCCCATGCCCCAGACCAGGTTCGTCCTGGGCAAGGCGATCGAGTCCGGGCTCAAGCCGGTCGTTGTCATCAACAAGTGCGACCGCCCCGACGCCCGCGTCGACGGCGTCATCAACGAGGTCTTCGACCTGCTCGTCGACCTGGGCGCCGACGAGCTCGCCCTCGATTTCCCCGTCATCTACGCGAGCGGCAAGGACGGGTGGGCCAACGCCGACGAGCCGGTCATGCCCCTCGACATGCGCCCGATCTTCGAGGCGATCGTCGAGCAGGTGCCCCCCGCGACGGGCTCCAACGACAACCCGCTGCAGATGCTCGTGACGTCGATCGACTTCAGCGAGTACACCGGGCGCATCGGCATCGGTCGCGTCTTCGAGGGCGTGATCAGGAAGGGCCAGCAGGTCACCGTCGTCGACCGCGAGGGCAACGAGCGCACCGCGAAGATCGCCGAGCTCAACGCCTTCGACGGTCTCGGCAAGGTCGCCGCCGAGTCGGTCGGCGCGGGCGACCTCTGCGCCGTCTCGGGCATCGAGAACATCGACATCGGCGACACCCTCAACCCCGCGGGCGAGCCGATGCCCCTCCCGCCCGTGAAGGTCGATGAGCCCACCCTCACCATGCACTTCCGCGTCAACGACTCGCCCTTCTGCGGCCGAGAGGGCCAGTACGTCACCGCGCGCCAGGTCCGCGACCGTCTGTTCAAGGAGCTCGAGCGCAACGTCGCCCTCCGCGTCGAGCCCGTCGACGGCGGCGAGGAGTTCGCCGTCTCGGGTCGTGGCCTGCTGCACCTTGGTGTGCTCATCGAGACGATGCGCCGCGAGGGATATGAGCTCGCCGTCGGCATGGCCCGTGTGATCACGAAAGAAATCGACGGCGTCGAGCACGAGCCCGTCGAAAGGTTGGTCGTCGAGGCCCCCGAAGAGGTCATGGGCGGCGCCATGGAACTTATCATGAATCGCAAGGGCATCATGGTGCACATGGACCACCGCGAGGGGCGCCAGCACTGCGTCTTCGAGATCCCATCGCGCGGCCTCATCGGTCTGCGCACGCGCCTGCTCACCGCGACGCAGGGCGAGGCGATCGTCCACCACGCCTTCGAGCGCTACCAGCCCACGGCCGGCGCCGTCCAGCGCCGCCAGCAGGGCGTGCTCATCGCCTCCGAGTCGGGCAAGGTCACCGCCTACGCCATCGACAACCTCGCCGACCGCGGCGTCATGTTCGTCGCGCCGGGCGAGGACGTGTACGCCGGTCAGGTCATCGGGGAGCACAACCGCGAGAACGACCTGACGGTGAACATCAGCCGCGCGAAGGCGCACTCGAACATTCGCGAGAGCAACAAGGAGGCCTTCACGAAGCTGAAGCCGCCGCGCGACATGCCGCTCGAGAAGTGCCTCGAGTACGTGGTGGAGGACGAGCTCGTCGAGGTCACCCCAACCGCGGTGCGTTTGCGCAAGCGGATGCTGCTTGAGAGCGAGCGCAAGAAGGCTGCGCGTCAGGCGAAGGACAAGGTGCCTGCGGGGGCGTAATTATGCAAGGGGCAGGGCTTGCATTATCAGGGATTCCCAGTATGCTGATCGCGTAGATGATTTCTGAAGAACTCAAGCGGAGCAGTTTCTATACGACATGCATGCACCGGCCTTCTCGCACTCTTTGTGTTTCCCGTCGCCGGGCACTCAGACTGGAATCAGCTTCCAGGGCCCGTTTATCCTGGCATCGATTGGAGCATCGTGAGCCCGTGCGACACGTTTATAGGTGATGCTATATATGAGGAAGTCCGTGGCCCAATACGCTATCGCATCTCCGAAGATATTGGGAAGATCGTGACTCCTCAGGTCATCAAGAATTGTCACCTCGATGTTAATGGTACTATCGAATATGACCTTCGGTACATAACTACCCATTCTTGGACCGTGGGTGCCGGCTACACCTCAGGAATCGAAGGGTCCATCGAAAGCGGCTTGTTGATCAAAGCGATTGCTAGAGGCAGTGTTGGAATCAGCGCACAAGGTCGTGTTGAGGGGGAGAGATCGCGACAGCAATCGTACGAGCACGGCGTAAAGCTAGCTGTTGATTTCACTCCGTGCCTGTCTGCAAAGGCGATGAACATTTTTCATGATTATGACGCCATATATGAGCAGGACGTTGGTGATATTTTTCAGTCCGTGATCCCGCACGATGACGGTACGGTCGAGCTGTCTGATCCGTGTTTTTACGCAACTGCGACATATTCCGCAACAGGCGATGGAGATATCGGTCACGAATTCAAGGTGGTTCGTGGCATTCCGTGTGATACTCCAGATTGTGATGGTGTAAAAGCCCCGAATGGTCCTGATGAAGATGTTTCTTGGGATGATTCTCTCGGGGGGGAATTCGATCCCTTCCTTACGACGATGTTGTTGCGGATGGCAGTGGCATTTGGCATCGGCCCCATCGATGGTGAAGTGGCGCCCACAGATGAGGGGTAATGCTTCTGGACTCGTGAGATCAATCCAGATCGGGCTGTTTTTTGGCCTGATCATCTGTAGTTCAGTAGCGCTCGCGCAGTCGGTCACCGACATGGTCGAGCAGTTTCAAACGCTCCGCCAGCAGGCAAGCGCTCTCAACAGTGAGGGCAGGCACGCCGAAGCGATTGAAATGCTCGAGGATTTGCTGCCTCTCGCGGTAGAACTCGGCCCCTCGTTCGCGGCCAACGTGACCCGTGGATTGGCCGACGCGACGTCGTATGAGGGGGATCACGCGGCGTCCGCTCAGTGGTACGTGCGCACGCTCGAATACCATGCGGACAACCCGCGTGCCGGGCCATCGACTGTGTTCCGAGACGCGCTGATGGCGGGGCAAGCCTACGAGTCGGCGGGGCAACTCGAGGACGCGATGCGATATCTCACGTTCGCCGGCGGACTCGCGAACGAACCCGGTGAGTCCCTTGTGGATCCCTACATGGCCTACCAGGCCTGGTTTCAGGCGGCACTCGTCGCGCGGGGGTTGGAGCGTCCGGACGACATCACCGCCACGTACCGCCAGGCATCAGAGTGGATCGAGCGCGCCGGGCGTTCGGGCAGCACAGAAGACGTGATGCTCGATGTGTGCAGGATCGAATACGGCGCGGAGTATGCAACGGGATCCGAAGAGAAGGTGCTGGCGATGATCGATGTGTACCGCCATCCCCGCTTCCGCGAACTCCCGGATCGTCTTTCGCTCGCCGGCAGATACGCGGCGTTCCTGGCCTATGGGATCGGGCGCTTCGATCTGCTCGAGCCTTTGGCCGCGGACATCTTCGCGGAGGCGGCACGGTTCGAAGAGCAGCTCGGTGACGACGCGAAAGAACACGACATCGACGAGGCGTACACGCAGACCGCGATGCACCTCGGGATCATGTACGGCGATCGAGGCGAAGACCTGCTCGCCGCCGAGACGTTCGAGCACGCGTTGTACGCCTACCCGGACGCGAGGCTCTCGGGCGGGCTCCGAGATCTGCTGTTCCAAACCTACGAAGAGCTCGGCATCGACCCCGAGGATCGGCGGGAGCTGTGGGATCCGGCGCTGGGCGTGAGCACTCCCGTCGTTGAAGTTGACGAGCAGCCTCGCGTCGAGGAGGCGCGAGCGGATGCGGAGAGCCGCGCCGTGCCCGCGCCGCGCAACGAAAGCAAGGTGCCCGCCGAGCAGGGCGGGGGCTGGGATGCGATCCGATCCGGGGGCGGGTTGCCCGTCTTCTTGCTCTCCGGAACGGTGCTCTTCGGGGTTCTCGCGGGGGCGGTGTTGCTGATCAGGCGCCGCTGCCACCCGCTTGCGCGGGCTCTACACTCCGCCCCATGACCACCGCCCAAGCCACCCGATCCTGCATCACCACCACCCGTCGCGGCGACGTCCGCCTCTGGTCCCGCACGCTGATCCCGACCTCCAAAGAGGCGCCCTCCGACGCCGAGGCACCCTCGCACGTTTTTCTGTCGCGGGCGGGCTACATCCGCAAGGTCGGCGCGGGTGTCTATGACTACCTCCCCCTCGGGTGGCGCGTGCTCACCAAGATCTCCAACATCGTGCGCGAGGAGATGGACGCCGCCAGCGCCTCCGAGTTCCTCATGCCCGCGATGGCGCCGATGGACCTCCTCGAGCAGACCGGGCGCGCCGACGCCTACGGCGACCTGCTCTTCCGACTCGCCGACCGCCACGACCGCGCGATGTACCTGGGCCCCACCCACGAGGAGGTCATCACCGACCTCATGAAGGGGTGCGTCAGCTCGTACAAGTCGCTGCCCCTGAACCTCTACCAGATCCAGACGAAGTTCCGCGACGAGTTCCGCCCGCGCGCCGGGCTGCTGCGCTGCCGCGAGTTCATCATGAAGGACGCCTACTCCTTCAGCACACACGTCGAGGGGCCCGGCGGGCGCAACGAGCAGTACGACGCGATGTACACCGCCTACGAGAACATCTTCAGGCGCTGCGGCCTCGACTTCTCCATCGTCGAAGCCGAAGCCGGCCCCATCGGCGGCAGCGCCTCGCACGAGTTCATGGTCAACTGCGACACGGGCGAGGACACGATCCTCGTCGACAGCGCCGTCGGATACGCCGCGAATGTCGAGAAGTGCGAGATCGGCGAGCGCGACTGGTCATTCGACCACACGCCCGCGGGTGACCTCGAGACGAAGCACACACCCAACCTCCCCGGCATCGAGGGCGTCGCGGAGCATCTCGGCACCACGCCGGACAAGATGCTGAAGACAGTGCTCTTCCAGCCCGCCGAGGAGCGCGAGGACGGCATCAAGTGGGTCCTCGCGATTGTGCGCGGCGACCACGAGGCGAACCAGGGCAAGGTGCGCGACGGTGTCGGCTTCGCGTGCGAGGTCGCCGACCCCGGGCAGGCCAAGACCGCCGGCTTCGCGATCGGTTACGTCTCTCCTCGCGCCGCAATAGCCATCGACGGCTGCCGCGTGCTGATTGACAAGGACGCCGCCAACGCGGGTAATTGGGCGACCGGCAGCGACAAGCCTGACCACCACGACGTGCACTTCAACTGGCAGCGCGACTGCGCCGAACTCATCAACGACGAGAAGAAGTGCACCGTCACCGACGTCCGCGACGCCCGCGCCGGCGATCCCTCGCCCCGCTCCGACGCCAAGCTCGAGGCCAAGCGCGGCATCGAGGTCGGGCACATCTTCAAGCTGGGCACCAAGTACTCCGAGGCCATGGGCTTCGAGATCATGGACAAGGACCAGAAGCGCTCGCCCGTCATCATGGGCTGCTACGGCATCGGCGTTAGCCGCACCATGGCCGCCTGCGTCGAGATGAGCTGCGACGACTGGGGCATCAAGTGGCCCATGCCCATCGCGCCGTACCACGTCCTCATCACCGTGCTCAAGCCCGACGGTGACCTGCTCACGCAGGCGAACACGATCGCGGACCAACTCGCCGACAAGGGCTTCGACGTCCTCATCGACGACCGCGACGAGCGACCCGGCGGCAAGTTCAAGGACGCCGATCTCGTCGGCATCCCCGCGCGATTCACGCTCAGCGCCAAGTCCATCGAGGCGGGCGGCGTCGAGTTCAAACTCCGCTCCGACGAGGGCAAGGGCGAGGTCATGCCCGTCGAGGACGCGATCGCCAAGACCCTCGCCGCCGCGGAGTCGTGAGGTGAGCGAGCACGAGCGCCCTCCCGTCGGCACGATCGGTTGGATCGACCTGACTGTCGAAGACGCCGTGAGCGTGCGCGACTTTTATGCGCATGTCTGCACTTGGGAGACCAGCGCCTTCGACATGGGCGGGTACGAAGACTTCTGCATGCACCCGCCCGCCTCGGATGACCACGTCGCGGGCGTCTGCCACAGCCGTGGAACCAACGCACAGATGCCCGGCGGGTGGATGATGTACGTCGTCGTCCCCGATGCGCACGAGGCCGCCGAACGCGCGGAGCAGCGTGGGGGCGAAGTCGTCGTCGAGCCCAAGCCCGTCATGGACGGGCACATGGCGATCATCAAAGACCCCGCGGGCCACCACTTCGGCGTGATGAGCTGGCCCGACCACCCGTAAATGAACCGCCCCGATTCAGCGTCGGCTCCGTGCGCACGCGAGCCCGCCCAGCGCGAGCATGCCAAGCGCGCCCGGCGCGGGCACGACCGTGATCGTCACG
>ERZ1740067.2190-NODE-2190-length-12253-cov-6.132071_pt1 | contig 12253 bp, 9 predicted proteins | sample MGYA00581736_ERZ1740067 | MGnify/ENA primary metagenome ERZ1740067 (study PRJEB43018, sample SAMN04849236) | marine metagenome | isolation source: floating plastic debris | place: Pacific Ocean | collected 2008-08-27 | study: EMG produced TPA metagenomics... | reverse complement strand
AAGCTCTGCCGAAGGCTAAATAGCCTCATCTATCCGCAAAATCACTGGCTTTAATGGGGAGACTATTTCTTGCATCCTCCCTTATGCTATATTTTAAAACTTAAGAAAAATGTTTCATTTTACAATCATAAAACATAACAATATTGGGTAAAGTTTAACAAAAAAGCTATATTTATTGCACTACCCTACATCAAACTTTATTCATGTCTGATTTTTATCAACAACAGGTATTTCAAGATCCCACCCCAGCTGGAATATTTGGAGACATCCTCGCCCATAAATGGGACAATGAAGGCCATTTGGTACTGTATTTCAAAGACTTGTATTTGGGAGACCCTTCGTTTGGGTTGGATTTTTTGTTGGGAAATTATGTCACCAATTTACTACGCTCCCCCTCAGTAACCCTCACTAATTACCTGAATGCCCTGCCCTCTAAAGATGGTTTTGACTTTGAGCTGGAAGGACACCCCTGGGAAGAGGACAATGTGACGTATCATTATGATGTAGACCTCCGAGGAGTGACTCGGATCTTTCAGCACGACCACGAGAACCCACCTCAAACCACTTCTAAGTTACTAAACAAAGCGCCTGAATCTACCAATGAAGTACCTCAACGAGCCCATACGGTAGATGGATTTGGGTGGTTGATACTGAGTTATGGCAGTGAAGAAAAAGATGCTCCAGATTTTGATACCCTTAAAAAAATCATCCGAAGTTTTAAAAAAGACCTGGGGCAATTTCTGGGCGTACAAGAAGAAGGGAAACAAGAATTGGCTGGCAAAGAAGGGATTTGGGACTTTTTAGGAGTGTTAGAAAAACAACGTAGCCCTCACGGAGCACAAGCTTTTGACAATCGCAAGACCAACGAGGTGCTCAACGGTATTTTGCAAAGGCTGGAGGGCCTCTCTAGTAGACCGGAAGTCACTAAAGACAAGTTTTTGCTTCAAGATATTCAGCGGGTAATTGAATACATTGTGCATTATCAAAACCGGGAGGGGGATGCCTTTGTGGCAGCCCACAATATCATTGATTTGATTGTGGCCGGACGGGCCAAGCAGGTCAACCGGGTCAATTTGGTAAAAACCCTAGGAGACATTCGACAAGCATTGACCCTATACCTCAAAGGGGAATTGCAAGTCCCTTTACTGGCCCTGCTCGACAAAAAAACCTCAGAAAGCATCGATCAAGCTCGGGAAAAAGCCAAAAGCAAAGCCCCAAAAAGTTCAACCAAAAACTCAACCGGAACCGATCATCGTAAAACCAATGCTTTTTTGGCAAAACTCAAAAATGGGTTGGCTACCATTGAACAGTTGTATGCTCGAGACCAACCTTTTATTGCGTATTTGGTACAGGATATCCAAGAACGTATTCAAGCCTACCAAACCCGGGACCTGAACCCGGTAGTCAAAAAAGTAAGAGAAAAGCCGAAGCTGGACCCGATTACGCTCCAAAATCAAAACGATCAGGTATACGAGTTGATGGCAGCATTGATTGACAAGCAGCGACAACACGGTGATTTGTTTGATAAATCCAAGGACGAACAAGACAAAGTACTACAGAAAATCATTGCCAAGCTCAAAAAAAATCCGAGCTCCGTCATTACCCCGTATACTTTTGACCGTACCGACCGGGCTGAGATATTACAACGTTTTCAGCAGTGGAACTTACGGGAGGAAGCCAAAAAAATCTCACCCCAATTGTTTGCCTCGCGGGAAGCTGCGTTCAAGGCTGCCGAAGACGAAGCCAAGACCCTTTTTGATGAATCGGACATGACGATGTGGGAAGTGAACCAAAAAATGGAAGCACTTCATTTGGAAGGGGTGGTGTTATTGGTGAAAAAAGGCGTATTGGGAATCAAAGATTTGTTTCAGCCCAAAAACTGGAAAAAACTATTTGAACAACATGGTGCCTACGACGTAGTACGCCAAATTACCTATCAAGAGGGGTTGATCTATGGGCAAAGAGGCAAGCACTATAGCCCTATGTACGATTACGTAAGTGGGCAAAATATGAATGATTACGAAAAATCATTGAAGGAGCCCTCGTCGCCAACCAGCACTCCAGCCTCGGGTAACCAAATGCCCTCCCAAACTTATCGTGACCAACTCAAAGAACTGGTGATTGACTATTACCTGCGGTATCGTTATGCCCAGCAACGGGTAAAAAGGAGCCATGTAGATCGGTTTTGGAGCAACAATTACCGAGGCACCATGAACGACAAACGAGTGAGCCTGGGTACGGCCAAAAGCCGGCAAAAATATTCGGAAAGTTTGGTTACTAGTACCCATAAAGCATTTCGGGAAATAGCCAAAGCCTATTTTTTGAATGAAGACTTTGACACCAGCGAACGTACCGGATTTTGGGGTTCATTGGTAGAAGGGCTCGCTGAAGCCACTTTTTGGAAAGATTATGCCACCAATACCGACTTTGCCCAAGAGGTAGCCACTGCCATGCAATTTCGGGGGTTGCCCTTGAGCAAAGAGCAAATAGACCGGACCCGGCAAAGCATTGCCGAGAAAGTAGGGGCGGGCATTGGCGCCAGTATCCCGGTGATGGCCGAAATTATGGTAACTACCTTGATTACCCAAGGGATTGGTACCTTACCTGCTTTAGCCAGAGTAGGCAATGCTTTTTATGGGGTGGTCAGCAAAATACCCCGAATTGGTAGTCGTTTGGCTACGGTCATTCGTTCGTCTATTACCAGTACGGTGGCTTTTGGGCTGGCCGGACAAGATGCTTCGGCGGGTTTTGGGGAGGGGTTGGTCCAAGGCCTGATTGGGGGCAAACTGCCCCTTTTAAAGGTATTGCAACAAGCCCAATACAAGGTCATCATCAATGGCATCATCAATAATCTCGGCATTCGCTACGCAGCCCACATTGCTTCGGAAACCGCTCAGGAATACGGGGGTGATTTGATGTCAAACTTGATGAAAGAAAGTAGCGTAAAACAGGCGCTACGGCTGACTTTTGGTAAAACGGCGGACCAAGCGGGAGAAAAATTACTGGTCACCGCGTTGATTTGTGCGGCCTTTGGCAAGGCCAGTGCCATCAAAGGGTTGGTAGCCGATACCACCCAAAACCTGGAAGTGAAAAGAAATGCCGCCAAAAGCAAGGAAACCAAGGCAGCCTATGAAAAAGCCCTGGCCTTGCTGAACATGGTGGGGCATTTTCAAACCGAGGGTGCTACGATGGCCCCGGTGGTTCCTTACCAAGTACAAAAAGCCCCCGAAATTCCTCCCAAGCTGGAAAACAACCCTCAATTGACCTTGCTCCACCAAAAACTCAAGGAACGCAAGGCCAAACAAAATACGTTGGAAGAGGCCTTGGGGGATTTGAAAAAACAGGTAGGTATACAAGTAGAATACAACAATCCCAGCATTATCGGGACCACAGTGCAGGTGCATTATACTCCCAAAACCTACGGTTTTGGTCCTTTTAGATTCACTGCCATCGAGACGGTACGGGTACGAGTGGGCCCCGATGCCACCGTCCAAAACATCAAAGAACACCTCGCCACCATTCGCTATATGCAAAGTTACCGAGGATTATCGGGGCGAATGAAAGTCTTTGGGCAGCAATTTTTGAATGCCATGGGCTGGCACCGAACTCCTGGCCCTGGTACCGCCCTCTGGGAAGCCAAACAAGAAATCGAAAAACTTTCCCGCATCCTCATCAGTCGAGCCAACGCCATAGAACAAGGTCGATTCGACGCAAATAAAGCGGGAGAGATCGCAACGGAGCTGGAGATGATTCAAGCCCAATTGGCATTTTATGAAGGCATTGCCAACTCGGTGACCAAGGATTCGAAAGGGAAAGGATATGTGGCGATGGATTGGAAGAAGCTTTTTAGAATTAAGGTGAAAAAGAAAATAGAAGAAAAAACAGAAGAGGATAATTTAAAAAAGACTTATGGAGAACTTGAAATACCAACAGAAGAAGAAGGAGTTTCAATAGGTTCTAAGATAATAAATGACACCATAAAGGAGTTTCCAGCTTTTTCCTTTACCGCTGATGGATGCTTTGTGAGAGCAGATATTGTTGCAGACAGATTAATGAGACATGGAATCAAAACCAAGAAGATATTTGCCGTTTCTACAAACGAAAAGGGACATGGTAATTTGACAACCTCTAGTGAATACATAAACGAATATGGTGATAAATACAATAGATGGCCTTACCATGTAGCTGCTATGTTTGAAGTAGAAAAAGACGGTAAGATTGTTCAATATGTAGTTGACCCACCCCTTGCTCAAACATTAGGGCGTCCCCTCTTAGTTGAAGAATGGCTGAAAGCTATTAGTTCTTCACCATTAAATAAGCTAGAAAATGCCGTAGAAACATTGAGAAATGATTTTAAGAAAATTGAGGAAGGTGTTGAGACAGACTTTTGGTATGAAAATCAATTTGGGCAAGCCAAAATGTATCCACTTACAGCCTATTATTTTGAAGCTAATGTAAACGTTGTATATGATAATCTTAATGAAAAAGCTTTTTTACCATTTAATCAAAGACTTGCAAAATCATTAGAAGATGTCAAAGAATATAATTACGAAGCTAAAATAGCCAAGTTGGCAACCGAGATCAGAGATACAGAAATACCTAATTTAACACAAAAACAAATTGATAATATCAAACAAAATTATACCAGGGAAGATATTGCATTCTGTATTAAGAAATATGGAGTTTCTGGCCTTTCAGCTTATGGTAGACACAAATTACACGAAAAAATGTATAAAGGGTACGAGCAAACACTTATGCGTTTTGCAGCAAAAGCTGATGAGGGTGAAGGTATGACAATAAATACATACAAGGACTATATTAGAAAACTGAAAAATATTGCTGGTGGTAACACAAAAATTTATGCTGATTTTGAAAAAGAATTTCCTAACATTAATGCAAAACTACAAGCATATTTTTCCGAGGAAATTGATCGGGACTTTAAACAAGATTTAAACAATTCTAATTTTCCGTAGATTATTGTACAACACTAAAAAAATGCACATGTTTTTCGATAAAATAATTGATGGATTTGTAACTGGTCATTCATTGGTTCGAGTATATATATCAAATATGCCTGGTATTTTATTATACTTTCATTCAGATATGCAAAAAAAAGCATTTATAGGTTTGCATCTAGATGAAGCTCCCCCAGAATATATTCAAAGTAAGTTCGGAGGCGAGAAAGGATTGATAGAAGAGGCAGAAAAACTATTCAATGAAGAACGATTTGAAAAAAACCTTGAAAAAATCATAAGGGCCATGGCAGATCAATCTGTAACTATCAAAAAGACTCGCCTTCATATAGTGAAAAAAGTATTTATCTTGTGAAAAGTTTATTTCTGAATATCTCAATGTTGAAGCAAATTTATAAGCTGTTACTTAAAAAAAAATCTTATTCCAATAGTTTAAACTCTCCTATGGTTTTTCAGGATTATATCAAAAAAATACATTCATCAAAAACTAAAAATGAAGGAAGAACTTTTGAGGTGGAAGTTACTTTAAAGAATCAAAGTGGCACTTTTTGGTATGATTTAATTGGGGAGCAAGCTATACAGTGGACCCTTAGTTTGGTAAAAGCCTTTCGTGACCAAAAGAAAGTTGAAGTGCATATTAATCAACAAACGAATGAAGTTCTGCAAATGGTGATAATGAGTGATTAGCATTGTAATAAAAGAATATCAAAAACCCAATAACTTAGCCCCCGATGCTACGGTTCAAAATATCAAAGAACACCTGGCCACCATTCGCTATATGCAAAGTTACCGATGATTGTCAGGACGAATGACAGTCTAGTTTGGTTATTTTTACTTCTTGGACAGCGACTCCATTCAAGGCTCTAAATCATATCACACAAAGGGCTAAAAATAACCGTTAGGATGAAAATGAATTAGGAAGTGATATTGTTGTTAAAATTATTTTTCCTATCAACTCAACTGTATATTCTCCTGATATATTAAATGAATTCGAAGTATTGATCCCAGGAGTAGTTGATCTAAATAATGGTATTTTCAAGACAGAAATCGTTTACTTAAAAGAACACGGTAGTGACAAACCTAAGATAAATACGTTAGGAATTTCTAAATTACCAAAATAAAATCATCATGACTTTTGCTGTAGAAAACCCTTTTCAAGGAAAAAGATTTATAAATCTATTGGAAAAAGGTTTTCACCCTGATGCCAAATTTATGGAGGAATTAAGGCCCTGCATTCCAATACTTGAAGAAAGACAGGAAGATTTCTTGAATTTATTTCTCAACGATATTGAAAAAAGCCAAACATTCATTCTTGATGAGTATCGACAAAAAGTGATATCAACAATCGATCACCAAGAAGATGTCTATAATTTTGATTTTGGGAAAAGAGTATTAACACTACTTCAATCTGATCTTAATAAGAGTCACGAGCTTCATCAAGTCACAAATGAAGGGGAATTACAACCTAACGGATTTGCTCCAAAAACTTTTACTCAAATTCAAATGTATCAATTAGCAAACCAACGAAGCCATGTTTTATCCCTCCTAAGAGATCAACTATGGGCAAATAACTTTGGTATAATACATCAAATTGCAATAGAGGAACTTGAATGTTTGAGCAGAAGATATATTATATACACGGATTGTTTATGTAAAAATATTTTAATGATTTATGATTATGATAAAGATTACTAAACTATTTCAATAGATCATATTGCGAAAACCTGACTTGGTAATAAGTCGGGTTTTTGTGTTTATATAAAATAGGACATAGAATGCCTGAAAGTTCTCAAAACAATACAATTGTCAGAATAGTGTAGAATACATTAAACAACATATTTTAAGATTATCAAGGGCAACTAATGTAAATGTTACATTTGGCACACCAAATTGGTAATAATGAATAAAAAACAGTTTGAGATAATTGCCACAATTCCTCGTTTGAGAGATGTGAAAGGCCTGAGCCAAAATAACTTAAAGTTTTTGGTGAATGAAGACCCCATTAACAACCTGCCCCATGATTTAAGGGTATTGTCAGTAAATGAGGTAGTAGTATTACTAGGAGGGCATACAAAGCATGAAGCCAATCCTTTTCTTCATTGGTTTGTCCTTTATTTTTTTGAAAGTAAGACGACAAAAAATATCTCTTTACCACTTCCGGAATCGCTGAGGCAATACCAGTATTGGGAAGTTATAAAAAGTACGATATCCTCAGTAGATGAAATCCATACCTTGGAAAGATATGTTGATAATGACGGAAATCCTTTTTTACTAAAAAGATCAATCACTTTTGGCGGAAAAGAAATCAAGCGAGTAAAGGAAGCATTAAACGGATCATCTACTTTGAATGATTGTTTTTTTGAGGAACAAACTCAAACCTGGCAGAATATATTGTTATCAGAACAAAAGGCATATGATCTACAGCCTTGGGTCAAAAGCCAATCTCCTTTGATTCGTTTAAATGTGTCGCCACTAGCCGGACTAAACCATCAATCAATTATGCCCCGAATCGCTTGCTTTGCGCTTGATACATCGGTATTTCAAGAAGAGGTAAACGAATTGATTGATTACAAATCGTATTTAATAGCACTTTATAACGAAAGTACATTTGACGTAGAGGCTTTAGAAGCATTTGAAAATATACTACTGGCTCCAAATCAACAATTCATGTACCTGAGTAACGTGATGAGTAATGAGAATGGGCTATATTTAAAAATAAACATTCGCGGACACTACAAAAACAAGGCTTCATCAGATTGCCTCTATTTACGGATTCCTGATCAATATAGAATATTAAGATGGCATTTGGCTTATGTAACAGATTCTGGAGAGTTTCTATTGTTAGGAGGCCAAAAGCCAAGCATCCACAGTCCATCAGATTTTGGTTCAGATATCCGCTTCCCCAACAAGTATGCAACATTGAAATATAATTCACAAGGAGAGCTGATGTCTTCAAATTTTGATGCGAATATTTTTGAGGATGAGGATTATCAAGAATTATTAAACAAGCCAGAATTTGTATTTCCAGACAATTTATTACCGGAAAACTTGCCAGAATTTCAAGAGATTTTTTTACTGGAATTGAAGGAGGAAGTTGCTGAGGTTAATCGTTGGAAATCTAGTATTTCTGAGGAGAAACAGGAAGGATACAATACATTTAAAAAACTTCAGAGAGTTACCTGGAACTATTTCCTCAAGGATGCAGTGTATTTTCCCAAACCTTCTTCTGAGCTTTGGGCCACAAAAAACCTAAAAGACCTTAGCGATACTGAACAAGAGATATGGCACGAGCAATTCCAGAAATATGCGCTTTATGTAAGGCAATGGCAGCAAGAGTTACTTGATTATTGGTACAATCTAAAACAGGCTCATTTAGGCGCTTCTCCTCAAGAAACTAATATCATTTCTCCAAAACATCACCCTCGTAATTGGTATATAAACAGTGAGCAAAGTTTCATTGTATTGCCAGTTTATGGACCTAAAAATTTATTTTTGGTGAAATGGCACCTGGAAGGAATCCACCGAGAAAATTTACCTAAAATATCTCTCCATCAAGCATTACATTATTATTTAATTAGTCAATATCTTCCTGAAAATAAAGTAAATCAGTATCATACTACGATCAATGGCTCCCCAATTGATATCCAAGAAATCAATAGCAAACACATTCCTGAAATAACTAAATTGATACTAAGTGAAGTAGGTAAGTTAGATATAAGATTACTTAAGGCCTGTCCTAAATTAACCAGTTTGATACTGAACGAAACATTGTTGGACTACCCTCAGGCATTATTGGCATTGCCTTTAACTTCAATTACATTGAATACTTGTGTCATCAATCAAGAAGTACTTGAAGCCATTTACCAGCATCCTGGCATCAATTCGGTTACTTTAATCAACAACCAACTTCTTGCTTTTGACTTTAACAAATTTAAATATCCCGAAAACATCCAAAGTTTAACTGTGAATAACAATAGCCTGAAAAGTATTGCTGGCATCGAGAAGCTTAGAAACTTAGTATGGTTAGACCTCGCTAAAAATCAAATCAAGGATGTTACCCCTTTTGAAAATGCAGCGTTCAAGGGTTTGCAAAATGTAGATTTACTTCATAACAATATTCAGGATATCACGCCAATTTATAAACTAAGCCAGAGTAGTGATACCGCACAAATCACAATTAGGCTTCACCATAACCCTATAGATACAAAAAAAGCAAAAATGCTGAAGGCAAACTATGCAAACCTTGAAATTGAATATGACGATGATCAGTAATATCAACTGAAGTAAAATGTACATCATCCAAATTAGTCACTGAAAAGTGTACCCATCAAGCAAGTCCTTATTTACTTACCTGAATAAATCATTGTCATGAAAAAGCAAGAAGTCATTTTACAATTAAAAGCGCTATTACATCTCAATCAACGAGTAGTACAAAACTTTGATCATTTTGAATATCATTATTATTGGTCTGAAATAAATGATATTCAAAAGGTACTGATGCCTTCTGAGGGTGACAATAAATTTATTGATGTGGTTAATTCCAGAAAATACACAATCATCAAAGACTGGGATTTATTAAGCGATGACGGCTATTATATACATCAACTGATATCAGCAGGCATTGATTATACCATATTTACTAATAGAAATAATGATGGAAGCTTTGACAAAATTGTATATTTATCATATCACATTTATCCATTTTATTTGCTTGATGAAGTATTACAAGTAAAACGACGCATTCACGAAACTAATTTAATACCAGAGTTTTACGAAAAATATTGGCAAACAGATCACATTGAATTTCACCCCCAACAAAACCCCAATACTGATAATGATAGCCTTGTCATTTTACCTCAGTACTTGTTTGAGCAGTTTCAATCCACCATACCCAACCTGAACAAACATTTGGCATCGGTTAACCATGGTTTCATAAGGCAGTATCTATTCTCATTAACTGATGATACAGGTAAAATTGATTCTAATTATGTATTATACACCGACTTCTTGTTAAATGAAGCTCTTTATCTCGTAAAAAGTGACCTGAATTAAATTTCCCTTCACACGTGCCTCTATATGTGCTTTGGCAGGCCATTCTACAAAGAACAAGTTAGGTACCTGAACCTGCTCTGATGGACATAAGCCGGGAAGGTCGAGTAGGTAAGAGAAATTGTGGACCCCAAAAATAATGTTTTATGGATTCTTTTGATCATATCAATCATCCTCTCGTTCAAATTTATGCACATAAACCAGGTCAGATTAACTTAGAGCTAGGAAACTCGGCCATTACCCATTACTTTTCTATTGAGGAGGAAGATCTTAAAGATGAGACCTACTTTGAAGCAATTGAATTTTCAATACTTTGTTTGGGATATGCACTTACGCTTTCGCCCCCGGTAGTTGCGGCTATTTTAGACAGAAAGCAGTTGTTTAGAGTAGGCCCTTGTACTACCTGTATAGAGGAGTTGAAAAACTGGCAAGAGGCGTATTATCAAAATGAAAAAGAGAATATTATAAGTGAGAAGGTAATTGGTTATGATTATAAGCAAATTAAATATTTTGATTGTGATTATGGTTCACCTTGGAATACAATGATTGAATTTATAGATGATAAAGTTGAATACACTTTTAAAATAGAAAATCAGGAACAAGCTTATTGGATGGTAAGAGTGATGCAAGCTTACAGAGATGGGCAAGAAGTTGCAGTAAAGGTGAATGAACCAACAAAAGAAATAATAGATCTCAAAAAACGGGTTAACGGAAGCCTGATTTAAGCCAGTGGAACTAACCATTAGCCGAAGGCGGAACAATGTAACCATAGAACAATGAGCCGTAGTATTGCACAGTCGCTTGAGTAAACGAACTGATCTTTTATAAAGATTTATTAACTTTTCGGGTAGATGTTCATCAAAGAACAATCATTAATTCAAAGGTAAAACAATGAACGAAACCCACTACCGAAAACTCGAACGGATGTATTTGCGATCCAATGTAAATACGATGATTTATGATACCACTCAGGTGCTTATTGACCACGAAACGGCAGAAATCAGCATCGAAGTCACCGAAAAATATTTTCACGCTTTGAACGCAATGCATGGCTCAGTTTATTTTAAACTATTGGACGATGCTGCATTTTTTGCTGTCAACTCTATTGTAGAAGATGTTTTTGTCCTTACCACATCTTTCAACATTCATATGGTACGGCCAGCCAGTCAAGGTCGAATCAAGTCAGTAGGGAAGTTGAAGTATGCCTCTAAAAACATATTCATGGCCACCTCTACTTTGTACAATCAGGAGGGGAAAGAAATAGGTTTTGGTACAGGTAATTTTTCCCGAAGTAAGGTACAGTTGGCCGATGTGCCATTGTATAGCTAAAGAGGGAAAACGTTGGCCGTAAAAATCTCCGGTTTAAACGATGATTATCTACCATTTATCAAATTGTTTTGTATTATTTGACAACAAAATTTGGTGTAATTTTCGCTTATCAGGATTTTATATTTTATTGTAATCGAAATTACTCTCTAATTAAAAAAACTTTAAAATTATGGCTGATATTCAAGTCAGTGGCCGCATGTTAGTCGGCACTTTAAAAAAACAATTCAAGGAAGAGTTTGGGTCCACCTTAAGAGTATATAAAGGTACTCACAAAGGGGCTCACTTTGCTGATGATGACGCTACTTTGGCCTCAGTAAGAGGAGAAGATGCTGAAAAATCGGGAGAACTAATCATCCACGGCAACATGCATGTACAAACCTTTGAAGAAAAATTCAAAGACATCTTTGGCATTCAGGTACAAGTAGCCACTCCGGATGATTCCAAACTGGCCCAAAACGACATCACCTTGAGTGCCTCTGGCAAATAAGAAAACAATCGCACAATATAGAGCCATTAGTTAAGGGAGAATACAATAAATAGTCTCCCTAAACCTAACTAATGGCTTGTTTTATTTCACTCACCAAGCGTAGCGTACATTTTAAAAAATCGCCCCTTTTCTTTCCAGGTACTCTCGCGCATTGATATCTAAAGTAGCCCCAGTAAAATCAGATTTTTCTGCTCGATTTACCCGCATATCGGTTTGTTGTAAGTTGGTTTCTTGCATATTGGTTTTGGCCAACAAAGTACCTTTGAGCGTAGACATAGACAAGTCAGCTTTAGAAAAATTAGCATATTCCAAAATTGCTTCGGTCAGGTCGGTATTGTGAAAATGAGCATTGGCTGCGTTTACATCAGTCAGATTGGCTTGGATCAACTCGGCGTGGTCTAAATAAGCCTCTTTG
>ERZ1740067.2189-NODE-2189-length-12254-cov-6.871793_pt1 | contig 12254 bp, 8 predicted proteins | sample MGYA00581736_ERZ1740067 | MGnify/ENA primary metagenome ERZ1740067 (study PRJEB43018, sample SAMN04849236) | marine metagenome | isolation source: floating plastic debris | place: Pacific Ocean | collected 2008-08-27 | study: EMG produced TPA metagenomics... | reverse complement strand
ATGGCCGAATTAATGGCCGCAATAATGGCCAAAATAATGGCCAGAGTACGCCTAAGACGTTTCTTGGCTCTATTACGCAGGCGTTTCATACGGTACAGGCAAATATAGACTTTGCCCAAATTCCGCTGAAGCCCAATGCCCGCGTGCCCAAGCTTGTGATAGAGGGTTCTGCTAGCCAAAAGACGGAAGAGTATCCCTTGGTCGGCGAACATTACCTCCTGGGCCGCTCTTCTAAAAATTGTGACATTGTGGTGCGATCTCCCATCGTTAGCCAAACGCATCTGTCGCTCACACGCGATCGCAACCGCCCGGGCAATCCTTTTGTGATGAAAGACCAGGGCTCCACCAACGGCATTTATCGTAAGAAAAAGCGCCTTTCTAAGTTCCCGCTGCGCCATGGTGATGTCCTCACCCTCGGCCCCGAAGAACTGGCCGATGCGGTAACGGTTCGCTATGTTGACCCGCCGCCCTGGTATGTCACCGCCTTTCGCTACGGCCTTTACGGCGCGAGTGGCCTCACTGGCTTGCTGGTGTTTTGGATTGTGGCGTTAGAATGGCCCAGAATTTCGATTAATCCTTTTCCTGAGTCGGTACAAGGCCCGGTGCTGGTGACCGCCAGTGAAGGCGATGAGCGCGAGCCCCTTAACGAGCTGCCAAACATTGCCCATATAGAAAAAGAACGGCTGCAAGAATATTCCCCTTACTTGCCAAAAGCCCTTGTCGCCTCAGAAGACTCCCGATTTTACTGGCATCCTGGTGTGGATCCTTGGGGGATTGCCCGAGCGGTGAAGGCAAACGTAGAGCAAGGCAGTATCCGAGAAGGTGCGAGTACGTTGACTCAGCAACTTGCCCGTAATACCTTTCGTGACTATGTCGGCACCGAAGACAGTGCCCAGAGAAAAATCCGCGAAGCTATTGTTGCACTTAAGATTGAGACCTTTTACAGCAAAGATGCCATCATGCTGCTGTATCTCAATCGGGTGTACCTAGGCAATAACCTCTACGGTTTTGAAGATGCATCTCAGTTCTACTTTGACAAGTCTGCTAGCGATTTGAGCATTGCTGAGGCGGCAATGCTAGTCGGCATTTTACCCGCGCCCAATGCCTTTAACCCCGTTCAGGACTACCAGGCTGCGGTGGAGTTTCGCGATCGCGTCATCGAAAGAATGGTTATCAATGGGAGCATCAGCGCTGAAGAGGGCAGGCGCGCGCGGCGATCGCGCATTGAAATTAGTCCCAAGGCTCGCGAACAGCTCAAAGCTGCTAAAGCCCCCTACTTTTATAGCTATATATTTGATGAGCTGGATCAAGTGCTTGGCACAAGCCTGGCCCGAGAAGGCAACTTTGTCGTCGAAACTAGCTTGAACCTGAGAGCACAGGAGATTGCAGAAAATAGCCTGCGTGATGCGGTCAACAATGATGGCCCTCGATTTGGCTACAGCCAGGGCTCGATTGTCACCCTCGACACGCAAACCGGTGAGATTGAAGCTTTAGTCGGTGGCGCAGACTTCGCCGAAAGCCAATTCAATCGCTCTACCCAAGCATTCCGTCAGCCAGGCTCTACCTTCAAGGTCTTTGCCTATGCTGCGGCCTTAGAGCAGGGCATTTCTCCTAACGAAACATTTAGCTGTGCTCCGCTTACTTGGGATGGCGTTTCCTTTGCTCCTTGCACCAGCGGTGGTAGCGGTTCCCTCGACATGTATTCTGGGCTCGCTCGGTCAGAAAATGCCGTCGCCCTGAGGATTGCGCAGGTTGCCGGACTAGATTCCGTGATTGCCTTAGCCAAAAACATGGGCATTGAATCCGATCTGGCAGCTACACCTGGCCTCGTTCTCGGCCAAAGCGAAGTGGTTCCCTTAGAGATGACGGGTGCCTTTGCCTCCATTGCCAACCAAGGCGTGTGGAATCGACCCCACGGCATTCAGCGCGTGATAGACAGCAGTGACTGCACTGACTTTGAAGATTTGGGCACCTGCCGTGTTGTCTATGACTTTGACGATAGCTCTGAAGCAAATGTCCCCGTGCTAGAGCCCAACGTGGCCAATACCATGGTCAGTATGATGCAGGGTGCAGTCCAGGGTGGGACAGGACGCAGCGCCTCGATTGGGCTAGGTGAAGGCGGCAAAACCGGGACCACCAACGACGGTGTGGATATCTGGTTTATTGGCTTTGTGCCCCGCAGCGCGGTTGTGACGAGCGTTTGGCTGGGCAATGACGATAATACGCCGACCTACAACACCAGCGATAAGGCAGCTCGGGTCTGGGGTAGCTATATGAGTCGCCTGTTGCAGTAGACCGGAATGAGAACAGTGATCTCATGAGGCGGCTGTAAAGGCCATTTGCCAGAAGTCTTTTTCTAGCTTGGCAACGTCTAGAAAGATATTTTGAGCTTCGCGCTGCTCCGTTGCAGTGGCCTGTGTCAATGCGCTGTCTGCTTGTTGCTCTAGCATTTTGACGTAGTCTGTAAAGCCTGGATTGCCCCAGCGATCGGCAAACTCAGTATAGGGAGCAGGCATCGGACTATGATTTTGCCATCCCTGGTTGTAAGCCAGTTCGATAGCCCAAAATGCTGTGGCTTGGACAGCGTAGGGTGTGGTGGAGAGCGATCGCATGAGCTGACAGTACGCTCGGCAAGTGGGCTGAGGCTCAGTGTCAAGCTTGAGGGAGCGCTCTGCGGCTTTGCGCTGGAACCACTGCAATTCGTCTTTGAGGGCGACCATGCCACCTAGCAGAGTATCTAAATGTTCAGTCGGTGCGGCTGCTATCAGCCTGGCCGCTAGGCGCGTAAACTCATTGACAAACAAATAATCCTGCACCAGCCAAGTGTTGAACTGCTCAGCGCTAATCGTTCCTTGCTGACACTGCTGTAAAAACGGGTGCACCGTCGCCATCTGCCACTCGTGAGAATGCGTGGAGACCAGCTGCGAACAAGTAAGTGTAGACATAAAGCGCGGGTGTATGGCGTTGGCGTAAGGCCCTGATAAGGGAGGAGCCTAACCGAAGCTTAAACGACCTTGGGGCTTATGTGTGATCGCCTCATCGAGGCTGATCTCATTGGCATTGAGTTTATCGACACTTGGCTCGGGCTGAGGCATCATCGAATACGCTGCCGTTGTCTCCTTTCGCCCGGCTAACTTAGCTCGCCGAAACAGTTCTAGTGGAAAGTGGTCTTTCGTATGCTGGTAGGTTCGCTCACTCACCAGTACGCTAAATGGTGCTGCGGTCGGCAAGGACTTGGTCATACTTTCTAAGCGCGCAGCCACATTCACAGTGTCGCCAAAAAGCGAGTAGTTTAGCCGATGCCGATTGCCGACAGTCCCGCCGACAAGGGGGCCTGTGTGAATACCAATACCAAATTTGATGGTAGGTAGATTCTGTACGGTGAGCTGATGATTTAGCCGATTGAGACGACCGTGCATTTCTACAGCAGCTTGGAGAGCTGCGATCGCATCGGCGCGAACCTCCTCTGGTCCAGTTCGAGGAATCGGCGCGCCAAACACGGCCATAATGGCATCGCCGATGTACTTATCGACCATGCCGCCATGCTCCATAATGCAGTCGGTCATCGTTTCAAAGTACTGATTAAGCCAAGGTAATAGCTGCTGGCCTGACAATGTCTCTGCGATCCCTGTAAAGCCGCGAATGTCCATAAACAAGACTGTTGCCGTTAGATTCTGCGCGGACAGCTCCCCTCGATCAAGAATTTGCCCCTTGTGTCGCCAAATCAGCGCCGCTGTACCTGCCGACACATTCATAGACAGCAGGGCCATTAGCTGCTGCTTTTCCTGCTGTTCCTGAATTTGCACAGCGAGTGCACTCATAACAATGGTGACGACGGGTGCAGCGATGGGCAGCCACCAACCCATTACAAATCCCACATAGGCTAACGCTGTCCACAAAATAGGGAAGCCTGCTACCACTGCCAGCCGTTGAAACACATCCTGTTTTCTTAACAGGTGCGTGCTTATCATCGCCAGCAAGCACAGTAGCAGTAGGCTTTGCTGCTGAGTAGGTCGCCGTAGGAAAGATTGATCGAGTAAGTTGCTGATTGTGGCCGCGTAAACGTAGACACCACTGGTAGGCTCAGCGGTTTGAAACGGGGTGCGTAAGGTATCGACGCCAGTTAAGGTTGGCCCTACTAGCACAATCTTGTTTTGAAAATGACTGGTATCTACTAGACCGTTCACCACATCCGCATACGAGTATACCTGTAGCGCTCCCGGTGATTGCTGTGATAGCTGGTCAGTTGATTTTGCGATGCTAGGGTAGCTGACTTCTCCCGGCCACCGAATCCATACGGGGCCTGAGCTGGGCAGTAAATCCTGTATCAGCGCTTCAGGCTGAATGGATTCAACCCATTGATTACTGATGAGAGAAGCTGGCTGTGAATCAAAAAAGGAAGCGGGAGAGCGGTCGAAAACTGAGCGGTGCGGCCGACGATGGTTAGGAACAGAGGTCGCTGAAGTGGTGTTCAATAAACTATCAGCATAGACCTGGAGGGTCGCAACCCCCAGTGAAGGAACACCCTCCTGTCCTTGCAGATGCATTTGTCGGCTAACACCGTCTTCATCAGTATGGGTCCCGTTATCTCCTCTTAGGAAGAAGCCCTCAGCTGAGCTTGCTATGGTAGGAGCAACATCAACGTATATATCTTGGTGCCCACTCCCCACAGCCAGTACCACGTTGGCACTGCCTACGATCGATTGAGCTAGGGGCTCATCTTGCGGGGATGCTTCTGGCAGTAAAATGTTGAAAGCAACAGCGGCCGGCTGAGCGCCCGAGAGCTGATCTAGTAGGTCAGCGTAGGATTGCCGGGGCCAGGGAAAATGACCCAGCTGCTCAACGCTAGCATCGTCAATCGCAATGACGATAATTTGTTCATTCCAGCTGGGTGTGCCTGAAAGCTCGCGCTGTGTTTGATGTAGAAAGTTGTAGCTTTGTAGCTCTAGGGCACGCCACGCACCCGCAGCTGAAAAGCCCACGGAGATGACGGCTACGACGATTCCAGACAATAGTCCTAGCCGATTACCTGTTACCTGAGACGTTCTCTGTCGCCTGCATCGGAGTCTGGATTTATAAAGTCGTTTTAGCTAATTTACAACAGTCAGTTTTCGATTCTTTCCCTGCTATGGACAGTCGAACAACATTAATGTGACCGTTTAAAGATTGCCTTTTGTAGAGTGTTTGCTAAGAATTGCTGGTCCCTATCGAACTTTGTCCGATGAAAGAAGAACAGAACATAGCGCTAGTTGCCCCAGGGAAATTGCTCTGGAGAAACTGACTCAAGAAAGTTGCTGCCTGGAAGTCACTACCTGTTAGCCAATAAATCAGTACCTTTGGCGCACAAGCTTAGAGCTGAGTCCCTCGGTGGAATCAGCCAGTGTATGACTTGGAAAAGGCAGGTAAATAAGATGAAAAGCTAGCAATACTAGAGCAGCACGAAAACAGCACTCCACCACAAGCGCTGTCTCCTTCTTCTGCAATTCCATAGTGGGAAACTCCACATTGGGAAAAGCTATGCCAATGCCAAGGCTGTAGAGACCCGATTGCAACTGGCAAGAAACAGCAGTTTTTACTTCTTGCACCCATTTAACACGTGGTGGGCAATGCTATTTACGATGACAGTAAGAATTTATCGGGATGATAGGCAAGACACAACGGTAGCGATCGCATCTTTTTCAGCATCAAGCATCACATACTTTTTCTCTGATACTGAAATAGTCTTTACATAAGGAGCACCGAGTTACTACTGATTCGGCTCTATGGATTGTTTAACCGCCTGTATAGTGAGTGAGAGATCTTTAAGTTCTTCCGGCATTCCTACAACCAACATTCTGATGTAGTGGCCATCCGGTAGTACTCTAACGTACTGAGAAACGGCGGAATGCTCCTCGTTTTGCGAGGTCGCTGCAATGAAATGGCCCGCGCTACCTGCAAAGTTAACCGCTGAGCTTTCAGTAATGGCTAGCTCAGAAAATCCGTCGGTGTCTCTCAGCAGTTGTGCTGAGAAGCTGGCTAGCTCTGTGGGCTGTGATATGCCCAGTCCAGTTGGGCTAAAGGAACTGGCGATAATAATCAGCGGTTCTTCGCTATCAGTTTCTAGTTCCCCGCTTAGGTTGAGTAGAACGCTCGATCCCAACACGCTATAGGCTTGCTGAAAGGGGCTTGCCGCCTCGAAAGTGAAGGTTAGTGCGGCGCCCTCTTCTCTAGAAATAGTCCCAGTCATAGGCGAAGGTGAAACCTGGACTGAGCGCACCGTTGCTAAAACATCTGCCTCGCTGAGCGTGCTATCGGCGGTTAGATTAAAAGTCAGCAGCGTCGTGTCGCCTTCACCCGTGTCATTTTTTCTAAAGAGTGCGAAGTATTTTCGATATGTTAGTGCTCCCACGGTTTGAATACCGCTGACGAAAGGGATTTCTGTATCTTGCTGAGTGATTGTATTGATTGTAGAGAGTGAGTCTACTTCAACAAACAGCCCTCGTTCTGCAAAGGCGGTGCTAACCGCTTCTGCTGTGGAGGTTAGTAAATCGAAGAGTTCTGTGTGAGCAGATGCAGGCAGCTCAACCACCAAGATACTGGACAGATCTTCTAAGTTCTCGAATCCTGTGTAGCTGCTTGCCAATGTGAATCCGGGCGGCGGTACCAGTGCAATCTCCGTGTTGGGAACGAAAACAATGGCTGAGTCATCTGCCTCAACGGCTTCTACGGCAGTGCTTTTTTGTGCAGTGTTCTTTTGGAGATTGAGAGCGTTGAAAGCGGCTGCTGATAAACCAACAGCCGCCAGCTGTACAAATAAAGCCGTCGCTGTGAAAAGAATGAGTTTCCGTATGTGTCGGTTTATTTGTATCTGTGCGGATCTATACTTCGGGCTGCTTCTGTCAGCATCTTTCATCGATTTATTTATCGTCGTCTTACTTATCGTCGTCTCGCTTTGCTCATCATTTTTTGGGATAACTGAAGCGGCAGCTGCGCTTCCTCGGCCCAGTCCTGCAAAATGCGATAAAAAATTTGACGATCGCGGCTTTGCAACACAGCTGTCTGGTCAGCGGTTTCAATCGCGTAAGGGTAACCATTGCCGACGATGACTTCTGCCCGTACCTGATTCATGACAGTTTCAGCGAGACCTGCTGTCCAAACCCATTTGGGTAGCTCGAGCCTAGCGGGATAGTTGGCGTTGGTTTTGAGATAGGTAAAGGTGATGCGATCACGCATTTCTCTGTATTCATTCAAAATGCCGCCGCGATCGCAGGTCATTAGCGGTGTGCGATCACCCCACTGCATCCATCGATTTAGCAACTTGGCATCGTGTAGGGCTCGGGTGTTATCTAGTCCGTGCAGCGATCGCAGCAGCGTCGTAATATCGTTCGACTGTGCCGTATCGACATAGCCTACTAGCGGCACCTGATGCTTTTCACTGGCTTGCAGTAGCGTCAGCACCTGTTCTATATAGGGCTCTCGAATATTGTCCGCCAGCATGGCCGCATAGGAAAGCACCAGCGATCCATCAAAAAAAACAAGACACTTCTCTGGATCCCGTTTTCGCTTCAGCGCGCGATCTTTGGCCTGCTCAATGTAGTTAATGAGCCGCCGCACTTCCATTGAAAAGCGACGCATGTCGATCCAACGATCCATCGGCTGTGATCTATCGGCAACCAGATCTTTCGGTGTCATGACATCGAGCAAGATATCTTTCTCATAGTCACCTTCGGCTCGGTGAGGATTCTCAAACCAGCCAATCTGTACCAGCGCAATTGGAATGGAAAAATCCTTCTGTGGGAAGACCTGTGAGCCGTCTACGGCAAAGGTTGTAACCCCTTCTAAATGCGTTTTGGCCCAAGCTAAGCTTTGCTCGCGATTATCCCAAGCCAGGTGAGAGTGGCAAATGCCGTGGTTGTTGCTGTCGATGGGCTCTAGTGGTAGTGCACCCAGGGTAGGGATTGTGTCTCCTTTTTTTTGCTGAGCGCGCAGCCAGTGATCGCGCCCTTTATCAGGCATTTCCACCCACTCGGTCCACGCTGCCTGGTACTGCATCAGGTAGCTCGTCGCACTTTCTTGAAAGCTGGAAAAATCAACGCGCTTACGGTTCAGAACCGCTTGAATTTGAGAAGGGTTGATGGCCATAGTTCATACGGGCGGCTGAGCATTGCCAATCATACGACAGATATATAGAACAAGAATACTAAAAATAGCGTGCTGTCATGATTGGTCACTTAGCTGAAGTAAAGTTTGCTGAACAACAACTTTTGATTTGATCTGGCCCTAAACACTGGGCGCAAAGTCTTTGAGAGAAAGCTTAGCGCTCTGCATCTAGGACCTGCTGTGACTCTAGAAGGTCTCAGTTTCTTTCAGAATGTTAACCAGTATTGCAATGTGCTTAACATTTAAGTGAGTCGGTAATCCCCCCTAAGAGAGAGTGATACGATTTTTTATGTAGGATTTTTATTTCGTGGAGCATAAGCCCTTGGCACTTCGAGTAGCAGTTGTAGGTGGTGGTCCGGCAGGCTCTTCCGCCGCTGAAGTACTTGTAAAAGCAGGCATCGATACCTACCTGTTTGAACGCAAGCTAGATAATGCAAAACCTTGTGGCGGTGCAATTCCACTGTGTATGGTTGATGAGTTTGACTTGCCCCCCGAAATTATTGACCGTCGGGTGCGCAAGATGAAGATGATATCTCCCTCAAACGTTGAGGTGAATATTGGCTCTACACTCAAAGATGATGAGTACATTGGCATGTGTCGTCGTGAAGTTCTTGACGGATTTTTGCGTGAAAGAGCAGAGAAGCTCGGTACCAAGGTCATCAATGGCACTGTCCATAAACTGCAACTCCCAGATAATGATAAAGATCCCTACGTCATTCACTACGCGGACCATTCTAAGGAAGGCTTGCAGGGCGAAGCCAAAACGCTCAAAGTGGATATGGTGATTGGTGCGGATGGTGCGAACTCTCGTGTGGCTCGCGCAATTGATGCCGGTGACTATAACTATGCGGTCGCTTTCCAAGAGCGCATCCGCATCCCCGAAGATAAAATGGCCTACTACGAAGATCTTGCAGAGATGTACGTTGGTGACGATGTTTCCCCAGACTTCTATGCTTGGGTATTTCCTAAGTACGATCACGTTGCTGTGGGCACAGGCACCATGGTTAATAGTCCAGCAAACATCAAAGAGTTACAGCGGGGTATTCGTACCCGCGCTGCGAAGCGCATTGAAGGAGGCAAAATTATTAAGGTGGAGGCTCACCCAATTCCTGAGCACCCCAGGCCTCGCCGTGTTGTAGGACGTGTTGCTCTTGTGGGAGATGCTGCGGGCACAGTTACCAAATCTTCGGGTGAGGGAATTTACTTTGCAGCAAAATCTGCTCGCATGTGTGCTGAGACCATCGTTGAATTTTCTAACAGCGGTGAGCGTGCGCTGACAGAAGATGAGTTGAAGATCTACCTTAAGCGTTGGGATAAGGCGTACGGTTTGACTTACAGGGTGCTCGATATTTTGCAAACTGTGTTTTATCGCAGCGATGCAACCCGCGAAGCCTTTGTAGAAATGTGTTCTGACATAGACGTACAAAGGCTAACTTTCGATAGCTACCTTTACAAAACTGTGGTTCCTGCAAACCCATTGATACAGCTGAAAATTGCGGCTAAGACGGTTGGCAGCTTAGTTCGTGGTTATGCAATCGCATCCTAGTTCTCTGGTATGGCTATGGCTATCTTGTGTAGCTATTTTGAGTGGACTGTGACTATCCTCAGCCTACTCATTTCCACTGCATTATTCTCTTTGTTTAAGCGTCTTCCGATAACCCGGAAGGCGCTTTTTTTTGCTCAGACGAGGTTCTGACTCGGCGATACAATGAATCCAGATAGCAAAATCATAGGTAGGCATGGCAGATCAGTTAATTCGGGCAACGGCAGTAGATGGCGGTATTCGTGTCGTGGGCGTAACCACAACTCGCCTAGTAGAAGTCGCCCGCTCGCGCCATGATCTTTCCTATGTGGCGACGGCTGCGCTAGGCCGGGCGATGACCGCAGGGCTACTGCTGGTGTCGAGTATGAAAAAGCCGGAGTCGCGGGTAAATATTCGCTTCAAGGGTAATGGCCCGCTTGGCGGACTCATGGTGGATGCTGGACTAGATGGCACTGTTCGTGGCTATGTAGATCACCCCCATGTAGAACTCCCTCCCAATGCGGATGGGAAGCTGGATGTGGGTGCGGCCATAGGACGCGAAGGTTATGTGTATGTGATTCGTGATGTGGGAGTTGGCTATCCGTATTCCAGCACAGTGGAACTGGTAACGGGAGAAATTGGCGACGATCTCACGCACTACTTGGCGAACTCAGAGCAAACGCCTTCGGCGCTGGTGCTGGGTGTGTTTGTCGGAGCAGATGGTGTAGAAGCCGCTGGTGGCTTGCTGCTACAGGTGATGCCAAAGTCTGCGAGGGATGAAGCGTTGATTTCGCAGCTGGAATCTCGGCTGGGTGAGTTGACGGGGTTTACCCCTTTGCTGAAAAGTGGGAAGTCCCTGCCGCAAATTATTGGCGAACTGGTGGGCGATATGGGGTTAGAGATGTTGCCCGGATCGCAGCTGGTTCAGTTTAGCTGTAAGTGTGATCGCAATCGTATGCTCAGCGCTCTCAAGCTCCTCGGCACTGATGAACTGACCGATATGATTGAAGTTGACGAAGGGGCTGAAGCAACCTGCAATTTTTGCAACGAAGTTTATCGAGCCGACAGCCAGCAGCTACAGAGACTGCTGAGTGATTTGCGTGCGGAACAGGCCAGTGCTCAAAGATAAGTGCCTAGAAATAACTACCCAAAAGTCTAAAAGAAGTATCTCCAAGGCGGTAAATGTAACGAGTACAAGGATAAAAGCATCCAATAACATGTCGTTTTGTCAAAACCTTAAGCAATTATAAAGAAAAGCGTTATGGTGACGATGGGTCGAAAAGGGACGCACTCATCCTTGTGGAGGTATCTATGGATGCTGGACTACTGAGAACCATCTGGCTAGTGATTGAAGAAACGCCTGCTTACTCACTGCAACGGGTGGCTCCTAGCGAACAAGCTAAGCTTTTGCTCAAAAGAATAGAAAATAAAGTCATCCTATCAGCGCCAGAACGCGCTGAGACCCATCAGTATTTGAACGATCGTCGGACGCTGATTCAGGAGATGTCCTGGGAGCAGACCATGTGAGCACTCTTGAACATACGGCCCTAGGAGTGTAGGAAAACCACATTGCTTTAGGCTGGGTTGCTGCTAGCCAATCGCTGATAGGCTATCGCCAGTGCGTTCTCATCTCCGACATTGCCAGGAAAAAGTACCACAGGCAGGTTCGGGAACTGAGGGTGGTCAGGCGCGGTGGTAACTACAGAAACACCGGGTATGACTTGGCCCAGCAGACGAGTCGAGGTCAGTGCGAGTCCTTTGCTAAGAACGTCATTTGAAGTGATGCCGCCTTTGCTGATGAGGAAGCCCAGCTCAGGGGGGAGCCGGTGTACTAGCGTTGTCAGCATATTGGAAACCGTTTCCCCGAATGCTAGCCGACTGGGCTTATCAGGAAACGTTAGCTCTTTTCGGCTGGTGTACACAACAGGTGTTTTACTCTGATCGAAACACTCCTGAAGCTGCACTAGAACTTCTTTCAGCAGCGCGTCTGCTTCCGTCAAATTTCCCGTCTTCAGCCGTGAGATATCAATTTCGATGCCGACCGTTGAGGATAGCTTCAGCAATGATGCTAGTTGCTGTGTTGTTTTCTGGACGTGGGATCCAACGATGACAATGCCTGTCGAACCTCGTGCAATTGTGGACATTTGCTCAGGCAGTGTAGGTTGAGGTGGAAGTGCGGCCAGTGCGGTGAGTAAACCTGCTGCGCTACGAAACAAAAACTTTTTGCCATTAGCGGCTGCGCTGAGCAGATCTGCCGCAAACTGCTCGAAGTCACTAGGTTGCTCAGCATCTACTGCGACGCAGCAGTTGTTGCTTAGCTTTATCAGGCGTTCCTGGGTCCCTTTGCGAATATCGGCTAGCGTAAATCGCTCTACCTCGCTCGCTGATATGGCTCCTTGTGTTTTCTCTTCTACGTATGCGGGCAAATAGCTGCTGCTGTAGGCAAAGACAGAATCCTTGGCAAACTCAGTCTCGTGCGTGGGAATCCGTTGCCCGTTTGATTCTATGTAGTGTGTGCTGTCGATGGTGAAGCGGCCGCCATCAAAAAAAGCACAAAGGAAGAGCACACGTCTGAACTCCAGTCACAGACCAA
>ERZ1740067.2188-NODE-2188-length-12257-cov-10.621619_pt1 | contig 12257 bp, 8 predicted proteins | sample MGYA00581736_ERZ1740067 | MGnify/ENA primary metagenome ERZ1740067 (study PRJEB43018, sample SAMN04849236) | marine metagenome | isolation source: floating plastic debris | place: Pacific Ocean | collected 2008-08-27 | study: EMG produced TPA metagenomics... | reverse complement strand
ACCATCGTTCACTGGTATCGCATTGCTACTTCAGCATACTAATTCCGGGAGAGCCTCACTTATTGAGTAATTGAAGTAGCAAAGAAATACCGTCTTTAAAGTTTCGAGAGAATTCAATCTGAGGTAAGTCGGATAGGCTACTAGGGAAGCTCTTGGTTTCGGGGAGAAAGTTGCAAACAATAACACGAGTATTATTATCTTTAGCCAGCTCCAAACCATAGAGAATCCATCCAGACTGAAGTGACTTAGTTGAGATAAGAACAATCATCAGTCCGCTTTTGAGTGACGCACGCTTACTGCTTATTTCTTCTTCCCATGAGTCAGAGTCACCAACCGTATAGCCCTTATCCAAAGTTATTTGATAGCCCTTGTCCTGAAGGGCTGAAGAAATTCTTTGGGCCACTACATCATCTTCGGCATCGTAACTGATGAGTACTTTGATAGAGCGAGAAAATGCTATACACCTGTCCCTTAGTTTGGCACGTACAGGCAAAGCCTTTAAATCATTAAGCTCGTCGCCATTCACATAGAAAGGAGGTAAATAGTTTTGATGCTTTTGCAGATAACGGCTAATTATTCCGGTGTAGTCATCAGAAAAGTTCTTGCTCTTAACGACGATTAGCCAGTCATGCACCTCAAGTTTTTCTTCCAGAAAATCCGTTAGCCTCTGCCTACTTTTCTCTTCCCTTGCTTCTTCAAAAGAGTCCTTATTGCTTGCATCCAAAACAGATGAAAAACTTGATTGACTTTGGTATATTTTTGCTTCAGCAAGAAATTTCAATACTCTCAACACAGAGGGAAATTGAATTTGTTCTGTTTTGTGGCCCAGCTCGTCAAATTTTTGAGATAAAAAGTTTGCTATTTCAAAATCCATAGCGCTACTCAAAATATATAGCTTTGGCTTTTTGTAAGTAATAATATCAAGAATTTTCAGGTCGATATATGCAGCGGCTATAACTGAGCCTATGCAAACCGGTATCCAAAGCAGCAGAAAGGAAAAAATAGCACTCGAGAGTTCTGGATATTCTCCTTTAACCTTATGTTCAACAGATAGAAACAAAGCTAATATTGCAAGCAATATTATGTTGCCGCACAGTAAATTAAAGTTCTGAAGCCTAGCGGCTAATCTTTCGCTAGAAGACCGAAGGCTAGCAGACTTACGAAAAACAGGAAAGGGATTGCGCTGATATAACAAACTTTGATCGAACGAGTTGACATATACAAAAATCATCCCAGATAGCGAAATCAGAGAGATAACTGTAGAAAACCCCCCACCAAAAAAAGCAAAAGGATTCAACAACCATTTGTTTGTTGTCAGTACATAAAAAGCGGTAGTAGCGTCGTTTGGCTTGAGCTGATTGAACAGTGAACATAATCTGAGGATAATTGTTAAAGCGCCTATGCTATAAATAGACACAATAAAGCGCGACAGCAGTGCCACCTTTTGTCTAGAGAATTCTAAGGCCAATATTTTAATCTTTTTACCGGGTCTAGAAACCTGTAAAATCAGCAATAAGAATATAGGGATAAGCCAGTTCGTAAGACTTGCCAACTGCCCTATATGATCTGAAATAGCATCAATAATAATTTTTGAATCAATAGTGGCCAAATCTTCCATTGCTTTCTCACAAATTTCAACGAATTTTATTTATGAGCTTATCAATAAAGAGTCTCGCAGCCAATCTATCTTCGTTGTATGGCGCAACAAGCTATCACCTAATCTAAAGTCAAAATAGATTAGGTGATAGCCAATTGCTAGCTGCCTGACTAACCTTTACAGCCAATCAAAACGGCTATTGGGCTTCTATACCCAGTGTTCCACTACTGGGGACAAATAGGTCGTAGCTAACAGGAAAGGAACTACCCGCAGCCTGAACAGCCACGTCATGAGCCAGCGCTCTAAGATTGCCAGTATTGGCATCTCCACTATTAGCAACTACAGCAACATTAATCCCCTCAACGGTCACACCGTCAATCTTGCTACCCTGATACTTCGCGATGTAAGCGGTGCCGCCCCCGGTTCTACCGTTGTGGCCCAGTCGGCGATTTATACAGCTGCTGTCGTCACACTTTACGCCCCAGCCGTGCGCCTGCCGACTGGTGACCGAAGGAAAAGGTCGTGACTCTAGGGTCGCGATGGTTCGGGCTGTCAGCACATCTGGGTGATTGTCGAAACCATCGGTTGCGACCATTACGCGTGCCAAATCAGCCGCACTGGCCTTAAGTGAGCCTGCCGCACTGCCCGAATGATTACTGGTTTCGAGCGAGCCAGTGCGAATAGTGCCATCGCGTAAGCTGTGCGGATAGGCCTCTAGCGCGGTATTTTGATACAGGCCTCTAGGTACGATATTATCAGCACCAGCAGGTACAAGAATGTTGGCACGCAAATAGTCGTACCAGTCTTGCCCAGTAAGCTCTTCTATCAGGTGGCCTACTAAGCCCATACCGTGGTTGGAGTAAGAGTATTTTGTACCGACGTCAGCTAAGAGCGATCGCGTACTCAACACATACAAATTCGAGAGCTTGTACGGCAGCGGGTTAGTCTCTTTGTTGTAGTCTGTAACGCCGTACTTGATAGCTGCCTGTGGCGAATGACCGCTGCCAGAAATACCTGAAGTATGGCTGAGCAAATGGCGAATTTCAATCTTTTCGTACTCTCCTACTTGGTGGGCTCTGCTGTTGGGCACCTCTCGGCGCGTGTAGTCAAAGGGTTCGGTATGCGCACTCAAGTTTGTTGCGGTGCCACGGCTCGCCTTACCACGGCTATACCAAGCAAGCGTATTGCCATTCGCTGAGCGGGCAACATCAACAATGTTGTAACGCCGCTGCGGGTTATCTGGCACGCTGTATGACTTGGGCGCATCCCAGCGATTTGTGAGGTCTTCAGGAGAGTCACCAGCGCTCACCGTGCCATCGTGGTAGTAGGCATAGAAAGCATCGCCTGCGGTATTAACGGCAATACCAGCGATAGAATTTCTTCGGCGATCGCGCGCAATCTTAAAAGATCTATCCCCTCGCAAAAAATGACCGTGAGCATCCAAATCACTAGGCGTTCCCACACTGTAGCTGCCGTCCATATACCAGGCATACACATGGTTGTCTGGGCCGCCTCGGGCGATCGCAACCACAGCTGCCATCGTCTTGCCAGCGGGCAAGCTAAAACTTCGCGCCGTCCGATGCGCTTCCAAATCGCTAGAACTGCCAATTGTATATTGGCCATCGCTGTACCAGGCATTTACTCGATTGTTGTTACCAATCGCCAATCCAACAATCGGATAGTGCCGACGCGTGCCCTGCACAATCGCATTCCGATAGTCGGCATCGTTAAGAATGCCATTGCTACCATATACCCGCGTCGTCAGGCTAAGGTCACTGCGATCTTGAATCAGCTTCATCATCGCGTGGGTGATTAGCACTTTGGTAGTACTGCCAATTTGAGCGCGGCTTTCTGGCTGCATGGGCGTTTTCGCCGCCCAGTTAGCGTAGCCATAGGCCTTATTGCACACCAGCTGCCCATCCTTAGTAATGGCAATGGTCATTCCAGGAATGCTAGTTTCTACCGCAGCGGCCTTAGCCAGCGAATCTACCGCAGCGTTAATGCTACTGTGGCAGCTGCCACGAGACTCAGGTGGCTCAATGGCTTTAGCCGGTAGGGCAAGTGCGGCAACAAAAGGAAGGCTAAGGGTGCAGAGACGAGCTGCGATCGCCCAAGAGAACTGTCTGGCCGCATTCAACGGTTTCTTTTTGCTATCTGTGAAAGTGAGTTTTGAGGACATTGTGCGATTTTCCTATTTCAATATCTCTATGAATCTTCACAAGCTTCATCGGCTTGCGGTCTTAGAAAAAGTCTCTCTAAAATCTCCTTTAGCGACCAGGGGGATAAAATCAGGTATTTTGTTTCAGGTATCTATTTTCGAGGTCAGCAACAAGGAATCGGGTGAAGTAAGAAATATTCATGAAAGTACCCGGCGGAGTACTTCCCACAGCGTCAACCTTTTAGTACGGTCAAGAAGTGGCACCAATAGTAGTTTTTAAACAGAACTGTCCGAGCTGCATTCGTGTTCAGATTGCCTGCTATTGAAACCGTACAGTCTAGTTGATTAAATATAGAAATGAGCCACGCCCGATGAGAAGTCTATTTATCCTCCGTACACGCTGAGCATACCTGTGGTTGAAAATCACCTCCCACCCAAAGCAAATAGCGAGACAGCTGAGTTAGCGTTCGCCTGGTGCGATGCCCAGACGGCTGCTGACAAAACAGTATTTGCGAAGACAGGGAAGCATTTGAGTGATGTAGAAATTGCTGTACTCTCGGCGTCTTGGCAGGGTAAAACCTACGACCAAATGGCTGAAGACTATGGCTACAGCGCAGAGTACCTAAACAAAGACATTGGCAATAAGCTCTGGAAAAAACTCTCTCAGGCGCTAGACGAGCGAGTAACCAAGCGAAATTTTCGAGAAGCCCTGCGGCGTGCACATGCTGAATCAGAAGAAGAAATTCAAGCCACAGCAAGCCCCGCTGGCATCGCACTTTCACTGCCATTTCCTGAAGGGGCTGTTGCGCTGCGATCGCCTTTCTACATCTCTCGTACTGGCGTAGAAACGCGGTGCTACCAAACCGTAGCGCAGCCCGGCGCATTAATTCGCATCAAGGCTTCCAAGCTAATGGGCAAAACCTCTCTGATGAATCGAGTGTTGGCCGAAGCCGAAGCGCAGGTAGGGCAAACGGTGTACTTAGACTTGGGAAACTGCACCCACGCGCTGCTGCAAGACCTAGATAAATTTTTGCGGCGACTGTGTGCGATCGCTAGCCGCAAGCTCAACCTAGAAAACAAAGTCACCGAATACTGGGATACCGACATCCTCAGCAGCAACGACAACTGCACCGCTTACTTTGAAGAGTATTTGCTGCCAGCCAGCGAGGCCTCTATTATTCTTGGCATAGATGATATTGACCGACTCTTTCCCTATCCAGAAATGGCCGAAGACGTCCTCGGGATGCTGCGCTGCTGGCACGAAAAAGGCAAAGTTTCAGCGCTGTGGCAGCGACTGCGCCTAGTGCTCGCCCACTCTACCGAAGTCTACATTCCACTAGATATCAATCAGTCTCCTTTCAATGCGGGCGTCCCAATTGAGCTGAAGGCCTTTGAGCGATCGCACCTTTCCCAGCTCGCCCAGCAGCACAATCTTTCACTCAGCCAAAGCCAAGTGGACGCTCTTATGCAGCGAATAGGCGGTCACCCATATTTAGTACGCCTGGCACTATACGCCCTAAGTACATCGGCCATCTCTCTAAAAACGCTGCTTCAGCAAGCAGCCAACGAGTCAGGGATTTACATCGCCCATCTACGACGGTACCTAGAAATTATCCGTCGCTCACCTGAGCTAGCCACTGCACTACAGCAGGTCGTAACCACATCACAGCCGGTAGAGCTAGGCTCTATACAAACCTATAAGCTGCGCAGTATGGGCCTGATTCACCAAAGTGAAAACCAGGTGACGGCCAGCTGTAGCCTGTATCAAGACTATTTCAGCAGGGTCTTAAAAGAGTAGGCCTTGAAAGAATAGGGCTCAAAGCTCCGCACCTGATTTAATCCTATTTGCCGACACCATACGGCTGAAAATTACCTGACTTTACTCCCCTGGTTCGCCTAGCCATTCATTTAGATACTGAGTTCATCGAAGTTACATCACTTCGCAACTCACTCACTCTAATCGGGTAAACACATTATGACTAACACCAGCTCGCTTACACAAGTCGCACTCGGCGTTATATTACTCAGCATCCAAACAACAATCGCCCCGACCGCTTTTGCACAGGCTAGCAGCAGAACAACAAATAGAACCCTCCGAACACAACCCACGCAGGTAGAAGTTCAAAACTCAAGAGGTCAACAGCCCGCTACAAACGATACATTCGCCGCACCCGGTACCTATTCCGGCATAGAATGTCAGCAGCTGGGCAGCGGAGCCTACCTCTGCGGCTGTGGCACAACCGACTCTGGGGAATGTCACGATACCTTTCGAGCAGAGTGTGGCCATGTTGAACCCGGTCAGGCCCTGTGCGATGAAGATATTTCAGACGAATAGCGTGTGAGCTTCATGGCTAAATTCAATGAAAGTGACCACTATCAAGTTGGAGGCAGCCTGCCGGGAGATGCCAATAGCTACGTGACTCGGCAGGCTGACGCTGACTTTTTTGCAGCGTTGAGCGATCGCGAATACTGCTACGTGCTCAACGCTCGCCAAATGGGGAAGTCGAGCCTGCGGGTGCGCACAATGCAGCGCCTACAGGCAGAAGGGGTCACCTGCGCCTTTGTGGATCTATCGGGCATTGGCAGGCAGGGCGTGACCCCCGAGAAGTGGTACGCCGGACTGGTGAATGCATTGGTGGGCAGTCTTCAGCTAAGCGATCGCATCAACTGGCGACAGTGGTGGCGATCGCAGCGCGACCTGCTCTCACCTATCCAAAGGTTCCAAGTCTTTATTGACGAGATTGTTCTCACAAATATATCCGGCAACATTGTCATCTTCATTGACGAAATCGACCGAATTCTCAGTCAAGACTTTTGCCTAGACGACTTTTTTGCCCTCATTCGCGCCTTTTATAACTACCGGGTCGACAGTAAACAATACCAGCGGCTAACCATCGCTTTCCTAGGTGTGGCGATGCCGTCAGATTTGATCATCGACAAAACGCAAACGCCTTTTAATATCGGTAAAGCCATTACGTTGAGGGGATTTCAACCACAGGAAGCATATCCCTTGGAGGCGGGACTGGGCAATCAAAAAGAATCCCTGACCGAAATTCTACACTGGACAGGCGGACAGCCATTCTTGACCCAAAAGGTATGTCAGCTGGTAGCTCAGGCCCCGCCACAATCTGTTGCCAACATTGTTCAAGCCAGCATTATAAATAACTGGGAACGCCAGGATGAGCCAGAACATTTAAGAACTATACGCGATCGCCTGCTCCACAACGAGAACAAACGCTCTCAGCTGCTAGGGCTTTACCAGCAGATACTCCAGCAAGGCCGTATCGCCATTGACAGTAGCTCAGCACAGATGGAACTTCAGCTATCTGGCCTGGTAATAAAACAGTCAGGTTACTTGAAAGTTGCCAACAAAATATATCAGCATGTTTTCACACAGAACTGGGTTACTCGCAATCTACAAGCAATCAGGCCCTACCGCGAAACGATGGCCGCCTGGCTCGCCGCCAACCGGAAAGACACCTCTCGACTGTTGCAAGGTCAGGCCCTGCAAACCGCGATCGCATGGAAAGCTAACAAACACCTGAGCGCCGAAGACGAGGCTTTCTTGACCGCAAGCCAAACCCACGATAAGCGACTGGTACAAAAACAGCTCGCGGTAGAACAACAGGCCAAGCAGGTACTTGCCAAAGCAAATCAGGAGGCCAAAAGGAAAATCGAAATGGCCAATCGACGAATGGGAATCGGCTCTGCAGTACTGGTGAGTTTTGTTGGGCTAGCCGTAATTGCCGCAGTAGTCGCCAGCCGAACCGTAGCGATCGCGCTCCGAGAGCGCAACGAATTAGGCCTAGTGATTCAAAGCCTAGAAACAGAAAAAATAGTCCAGATGCAGCCTTTGGACGCCCTGATCAATGCGTTAGAAACCACTCGACAGCTCAAGCAAATGCAGCCGCCGCCCGCACCAGAATCAGAGGCACATCAACAGGCGATCGCAGCTTTTCAACATTCCCTAAGTGAGGTCAAAGAATATAACAGAATCCACGTCAGCGGACGCGTCAACAGCGTTCATTTTAGCCCCGATGGCAGTCTGTTAGCCGCAGGAAATGAAAACAGTACCATACAGATTTGGCGAAGCGACGGAACGTTATTGCATACGCTAACAGAGCACGAGGACTACGTTTGGAGCGTTCGCTTTAGCCCCAATGGCCAACAGCTGGCTTCAGTGAGTCGCGATGGAACGATGCGGCTATGGGACGTCGCAACCGGCACGCTTACAAGAACAATCGCAGCGCACGATAGTGAGGTACGGGGACTAAGCTTTAGCCCTAACGGCGAACTCTTAGCCTCTTCTAGCGCGGCGGGTGAAGTGAAACTATGGAACGCTGAAACCGGTCGTGAAATAAACAAACTTGCAGCGCATGCCAACCGATGGGTGAACTTCGTTTCTTTTTCTCCCGAGGGTAATCTGCTAGCTTCGGCCAGTCAAGATGGCACCGTCAAGCTGTGGAATATCGGGCCTGCGGGAGAAGGCAATCAGCTCGTCAAAACATTTAAACATGGCGCGCTAGTCAGAAGCGTCGGCTTCAACGATGACGGACAACAGCTAGTGTCGGCAGGGGCAGACGGCAACATTAAGCGATGGGATGTGAAAACAGGTGACGGCATCGACACATTGAGCAGTCACAACAATGTTGTTTGGGACGCAGCCTTCTTACCAGGCGAAAACGCAGACACTAGGCTCGTATCGGTAAGCAATGATGAAAGTCTCAAACTGTGGAACTTAATTAACCCTAGCAGCGAGCCACAAACGCTTTTGGGCCACAGAGGCGCAGTCCGTAGCGTAGCTGCCAGCCCAGACGGGCAAACTATTGCTTCCGCTGGCACTGACCAAACGATTCGACTATGGCGAACGCAAGGCGCTGCGCCCATCACACTCAACGCACACAACAGTCAGCCTGTCTGGAGCACGCAGTTTAGCCCAACGGGCCAAGTATTTGCCTCTGCTGGCAAAGATGACACTGTCAAAATTTGGCGAGCAGACGATCAACAGCTCGTACAAGAACTCCCAGGTCATCATATCGGCATTCAACACATTGCATTTAGCGCAGACGGCAAAATGTTAGCCGCTGCGGGAAAAGAGAACACCGTAAACCTGTGGAATATAGAAACCGGAGAGCTTGTATACAAGCTGAGCGACCATACTAAAACAGTCAGAGTAACGGCCTTCAGCCCAGATGGAGAGTGGCTGGCTTCGGCGGGTAACGATCGCACTATAAAGCTGTGGCGCATAGCAGATGGCAAAGCAGTCATGACCCTAACCGGACATCGCGATCGCGTTCACGACATTCACTTCAGCCCAGACAGTCAGCACCTCGCCTCAGCCAGCTTCGACAGAAACGTCATCCTCTGGCGCATTCCCGATGGGGAAAGGTTACAAACACTTCAAGGACACACCACCCGAGTCACCGCCGTTCGCTTCAGCCCAGACGGACAACAGCTGGCAACCGGCAGCGGCGATACCACTATTCGACTGTGGCAGACCTCTACGGGCGAACTATTGAATACGCTAAAAGGGAACGGCTGGGTGCGAGGACTGGCCTTTCATCCAGCCGGGACTCGCTTAGCAGCAGCCAATCATGGCGGCACCGTACAGCTTTGGGATAGCGCAACAGGAGACTTGCTAGAAACGCTCATAGGAAACGCGGATCGCATTGAAGATGTTGGCTTTAGCCCAGATGGAAAAACGCTGGCAGCGGCGAGCCAAAATGGCACCGTGAGACTATGGCAACTGGAGCGAACCCTGACAGATTGGGAAACAACAGCCTGTGAATGGCTACAGGAATACTTTGAAACAAACCCTAGTGAGCTTTCTGACGCTTGCAGTCCGGTCGATTGATCCAGCTCAATTAGAAAAATGGCACAGTGTTAGGGCTGCTGCTGAGTGTTGTCGGGTGAGGCGGTAGGCGGTAGAAAGCGTAAGCTTACCAGTCCAATGGCTATTCCTGCGATCGCAGCCAACAACAGCGCAATCAGCCTAAACCGCCAGCCAGAAAGTCCCAAGCCAGCTAACCAAGAAGACGTCTCTTCCACCTTTGTCCAGTTCCACGCAGGCCGATACTGTTTGATCAACACAGTCTCTATCTGGCTAATTTCACTTTTACGCAGGAGCATCCACGCCAGCCGAGGATCTTTTAGCTTTTCCGCCTGATGATATCTGTGGTGACCGCTGCTCCACCGCTTTCTCAAATCACCAGACCGACCAATATACATCACTCTGTTTCTATCGAGGACCGCGTAGACGCCGCTAGCGCGAGGGAGTTCTGTTTTTCTATCTTCTAAACGACAGCTGGGCCATCTGGAAATATCTTTAATAAACATTCAACGGGTAGAACCAAAGGTAAAGTCACCACCCTAAATAGTACAGCATTGGTACATACAAGATGTTGGTGCGCAACAAGGCAATAGATGGATGGCTTAATCATCTGAAGAGAGCGTGGACGATGTCAAAGCAGTTACTAAGAGAACTGTTGATGCGATGTCTACGCGATTGCCAGATATAGATATTCGTGAGATAAGGCGGAATGTATCAGCGGCTTTTACAGGGGCCAAAGAGAAAGTAGACAGCATTACCAATATGCATACTGGTAATGCTGTCACTGAGGACATGAGAAAATCTTTCTCTGAGATTAAACAGAACTCCAAAAGTCTATTGCGTAAGGCATTAGAGCTGAGTGAAAAATCTCAAAGCTTCGTTACTCCTAAAATAGAAAGGCTAGTTGATGATCTCCAACTAGCAAGTGGTAGGCTTGTCGAAAATCTCAAAGAGCAGTCGGATCAATTGGTTGAAACGGCTGTTTTCCAAGAGTCAGAAGTGCTTTCCTTTATGAATGATGCCGTTGAACTCACTGCTTTACCTGCTTACGATTTGCTGTTGGGAACTGTTAAATCGGGGATGGAATTAACAGACGGTAGCACGGATGCTATCAAAAATATATCTGAAGGCGATTTTGAAGGAGCTAGAGCTGATTACAAGGATGGAGTTGACCGTAGCCTACTGTCATTTCAGCTCGGGCGAGACTTAGCGGTTGAGGACTTTCGTAGAACAACTAATAGCTTCAGTGATCCAGACAAGTGGAGAACTACAGACTATCTAATTTACAAGAGAGGCGAACTTTTGGGCTGTACTGGGAAAAACAGCTATTTAGCCCCAAAAAAGGATGCTTGGGTTGAGAAGTATTGGAAAGATATACAGAGTTCTGCTGATAAGTATAGTCTTCCTCCAGAACTTTTGGCCGGAGTAGCTTGGAGCGAATTTGGAGGGCAGCCAGATATCTTAGATAGTAGAGTGTATTCTACAAGAATTATGTTTCCTGAAGCACAGAATTCACTTAGCCAGCTTTCAGGAGCTTTAAGAAGGCTATCAGGAAGACTAGAAGAAACTTCATTCGGTACAATTCAGATGCAGATAGGCACTGCAACGGATACAATTTGGAAACCTTCTTCTGTTTGCCTCAGTGAATTTGAACGACAATCATTAATTTCTAGTCTGAAAGATCCTCTGGTAAATTTTGATCTCGCAGCCCGTCATCTTGCAGATCTACGAGAGAAAGACTTTTCTAAGTCATCACATGGCTTGACTGAAGACGAAATGCTAGTTGTTGTAGCAACTCGCTACAACCGTGGCCCTTCTTTGTCTCTAGAGGAAATTCAACAAGACTTAGAGTATGGAGAGATTGCGATAGAGGAAGGTCTAAGTTTCGAGACTGTTCGATATGTCTTGATTCTCCTTTTCCGAGTCACCTATCACGAATGACATAGCTCGATGAACAAGTGTTGTAGATGTCGTAAATAAGGTAAATCCAGTGAGCGGGTGTAAGATGCCTAGCGGCAGTGGCTGCTGAATATGTGCTGTCACAAATTGTACAAGCAACAGAATCACCATCGCTTTTGTGAGCGCTTGAATCCTTTTTGGGAAAGGCGTTAGAAAAGTCCCGATTAGGAGCAGCACCGCTAGCCCCCCATAGCCACGAACCAGCCAGACATGAACCTGCCACCAGCTCGCACCAGAAAAGAGGGCAAGGCCCACGGTTAAAAGCTGGGTAACTAAGCAAAGGTTGAACAAAACAGCAATGGCTAAGAAGCCCACCTGAACCCAGTTTTTTTCGTTCTCTGTCTCGATGGGCAATGGCCCAGAAGGATGATGAGTAGTCATGGCATTGGCCCCATTGTCTGGAGCATGTACTGCATCGCTTTTTCTATCAGCACAGGCCCCGCTTTTTCAGGTGAACCCACATCGTAAGGCGGCGCTGGGTCGTACTCCATCAAAAGCTGGTTAATTTTGGCAATATCTTCACCATAGAGTGCTTTTGCAACTGTTAACCCAAAGTCAATTCCAGCAGTCACGCCGCCCCCCGTCATTCGATTGCGATCAACCACCACACGCTCCGTGCCGACTTCAACGCCTAACTCAGCTAGCTTTGGCCGCGCTGCCCAGTGAGTGGCCGCGCGATAGCCTTCGAGCAGCCCTGCTTTGGCAAGGAACTC
>ERZ1740067.2187-NODE-2187-length-12261-cov-6.500983_pt1 | contig 12261 bp, 7 predicted proteins | sample MGYA00581736_ERZ1740067 | MGnify/ENA primary metagenome ERZ1740067 (study PRJEB43018, sample SAMN04849236) | marine metagenome | isolation source: floating plastic debris | place: Pacific Ocean | collected 2008-08-27 | study: EMG produced TPA metagenomics... | reverse complement strand
AGCCACCACCGTATTGGTCTCTTGTTCAGGCGACTTGGGCTGAAGCAAATAAGAGGCCATCATCGGCGTTACAAGCCGGGCCACCAGGGTAGAAAACATAGTGGCAACCGCCACCGTCACCCCAAAGGGCTGAAAGAACTGCCCCGGCACACCGCCCATAAAGGCCACCGGAATAAATACGGCGACCACCGTTGCCGTTGTGGTAATCACTGCTAGGCCCACCTCAGCCGTTGAGTCCAGACAAGCCTGAAGCGGCGTCTTGCCCATACGAATGTGCCGCTCTGCATTTTCAATCTCCACAATCGCATCGTCGACTAGGTTCCCAACCGCCAGGGTCAGCGCCAGCAGAGACATACTGTTGAGCGTATAGCCAAGAGATTTGATAACTAAGAATGTTGGAATAATCGACAGCGGCAGCGCAGTGGCTGTAATTAAGGTGCTGCGCCAGTCACGCAAGAAGACGCCGACCACGACAACCGCGAGTACACAGCCCAAAATCAGCGCATCAATCGAAGCGCGGTAGGAATCTCGAATATCCGTAGCGCGGGTGAAAATCAGCTGAAAATTAACATCTTCAGAGAGAGTGGATTCTAGGTCTGCGATCGCACCCTTTACACCATCCTCCACAGTCACAATGACGCTGCCGCTACTGCGATACACCTCAAAGCCCACCACCGCCTCATTATCCAGCATGGCCGACTGACGAATCTCAGCAAAATCATCTTCCACCGTGCCCAGACTATTCAGCGGCACAGTCGCGCCACCCGGCAGCACGACTCGAAAATTCTGTAAGGCGGTAACCGTCTCGGCACTCCCCAGCGTCCGAATGCCCTGCTCCAATTCTGAAATATCGCTACGCCCACCCGGCAAATTGATATTGAACTGGCGAATTTGATCATTGACCTGAGTGGCCGTAATACCCAGCGCATTGAGCTGATTGGGATCGAGATCCACACGAATTTCTCGGTCTACACCGCCCACTCGACTAACGCGTGAAACACCGCTGACCGACAGCAGACGACGGCTGATGGTGCGATCAACCAAGTCACTGAGTTCTTCAACAGAGCGCTGATCGGAAGCCACGGTGTAGATTACCGTGGGTCCACCAAAGAAATCCAGCTTACGAACAATCGGATCCTGCGCATCCTGCGGCAGATCCTGTCGAATGCGAGTAATCGCGTCACGCACTTCATTGGTGACTTCTTCAGTATCGACCCCAAGATCAAAGGCAATCGTCGTCCGCGAGTTGCCATCGCCCACCTCGGAGGTCAGCTGGTCGATATTGCCAATGCCAGCAACCGCATCCTCTACCTTCTTCGTAATTTGGGTCTCCATCTCTTCGGGACCCGCCCCCGTCTGCCGAACTTCCACCAGTACAGCGGGCACATCAATATTGGGATTATCATCAATCCCCAGCTGACCAAAAGACACCAATCCCGCAATCGTCAGCACCAGAAACAATACAATCGTCGGCACCGGACGCTTGATTGAAAACGCAGAAATATTAAACATGTCTACGCCCCCGCCTCAGCTACATCAACTGCGTCGCCATCTTGCAGGTAGCTGGCACCTTCGACCACCACGGGTGTGTTTGCTTCTAGGCCGTTGGTAATTTCGATTTTGGCGGGTTCATCTTCTGTGGCGGGAATGCGATCGCCCACATCCACAGACCTTGCCCTCACTGTCGGCTTACCGCCCTCACTCCCTGACCCCAGCGTATACACCACAAATTTACCGTCAGACTGAGGCAGCAGCGCTTCTGCCGGAATCACCACCCCTTGGCGAGAGCCCGTAACAATGGCGGCTTGGAGGAACATGCCCGGACGAATGCGATCGCTCCCCGGCAAACCCACTTTCACCGTTGCCTGCCGCGTCTGCGAATCCACCGTCGGATCAATCGAGCGCACGCTCCCCTGAAGCTGCAAATTCTGATCCGAGCTAGAGCGAATCTGAACCGGCGTACCCACATTAATCTGCGCCAGCTGCGACTGAGGCACTTTCACTGCCAGCTCCAGCTGATCACCACCAATAATTCTAAATAGGGCATCGCCAGTAGAGGACGTATCACCCACCGTGGCAATTTTCTCTGCGATCACCCCGCTTTCAGGCGCGAGCACCAGCGTTTGGTCGAGCTGAGTACCTAGTCGAGTCACCTCCGCCTGGGCGCTTCGTACGGTAGCTTGTGCGCTTTCGACGCTGGCATAGGCCGCAGCAACCGTTTGCTCCGCGGTTGCCACCTGCGTACGACGGCTGGTCAGCGCCTCTTCACTAATCGCCCCCTGGTCAAACAAAGCGCTGTAGCGTTCAAAGTTTTCTCTCGCCTCGGCCAGGGAAGCTTCGGCCTGCGCAGCTTGAGCTTCCAACTGTGCAACTTGAGCCTGCGCCGAATTCACCTGAGCATCGGCCTGTGCGATCTGGCTGCGCAGCACAGCATCGTCCAGGACGGCCAGCACCTGGCCAGCAGAAACGCGATCACCTTCTCGCACATTCACCGCCTGAATTTGCAGCCCACTCACCCGAGGCGCCACCGACAGCAAATCAAACGCCTCTACCGTGCCATTCGTCGTAATCGTCTGGCGAATGGGCGATTCCTCGGCGCGAACCGTCGTTACCGTTGCGCTAGCCACCGCCTCCACTGCGCCACCATCAGCGGCGGGTGCTTCACCGCGCATACCCCCCACCCTGGCACCGATAAATGCCAATCCGAGGCCCAGCACTAAGCCAATCAGGAGTCCATTCGTCCCCCCTAGCCAGTTCCTTGATTTGTCCTTCAGCGAATTATCTGGCAGAAAATCGCCCGACGAGATGTTTGTCGATAGCTGAGTCTCGTCACTATTTTCAACGTTCTGGTATGTCACTGGCTGGCTATCTGCGCTTAACAAAAGAAGCGCTAGGTGAGGAAGTACTGTAGGAAAAACGGGAGAAAAACTTTTATAGAGTTTTTAGGTTTACAAAAGTTTAACATCTCCATTATGCCGTCGCCGTCCACTTTCGTGTGTGACTGCTTAGCCAGCAGCAAAACAGACACACCCGACCCATCGCAATCGGAAAATTACGCACAGCTAAAGATATGAGCCGCCAATTCTAGATTTCAAGTTTGCCCATGCACGATTTAGGCAAAGTACTGCTACTCTATTGTCCAAACCACAGATACAGGTCGTGAGATCACGACTCTAAACTCACTCTTTACTCATTCTTTCAATGGACAGGGCATAGGCAAGTATGGAAACCAAGTCTTGGTGGAAAAAGCTAAAGAACAACCCCTTTGCACAAATCGGCGCGACGGTGCTGATTGTCTTCTATGTCGTGGCTATTTTCGCCGACTTCGTAGCGCCCTACAACCCAATCGTGGGGCAGCCCAACGGCTCTTTACTGCCGCCTACTCGCATCTACTTACGCGCTCAGGGAGAGCAAGGCACCAGGCAGTTCCTAGGCCCCCACGTCTATCCCACCATCCAAGGCCCGCTGGATATTGAAACAGGCAATCGCAACCTAGTTGTAGAATTTGATCGGCCCTCACCGATTAGGCTGTTTGTCAAAGGGGATGAATATCGGCTGTTTGAGCTCTCAATTCCCTACTTCACGAAGATCTCTTTCACAGAGCCCATGGAGCTTGACGAGTTTCAGCTTTTCACTGGCATCCCCATGAGCCGTCATTTGTTCGGGCCGGTTGGCAGCGCCGCCCCAGCCCCTGTGGATGCTGACGTTGAGGCCGCAGAAGGCGCAGATGCAGCAGCAAACGAAAGTGACATTTTGGCTGCCGTGCCTGAGGAATCGAGTGGAGAGGAACTGACCGCAGTACAGACAACACCGGCCTACATAAACCTATTGGGCACAGACAACGCAGCCAGGGACATCTTTAGCCGGCTAGCCTTCGGTGGACGCATTAGTCTTAGCATTGGCCTCGTGGGCACCCTCATCTCCTTTCCCCTCGGCCTTCTCATTGGTGGCATCTCCGGCTACTTTGGTGGCCTTGTCGATTCCGTCCTAATGAGAATCGTCGAAGTCATTATGATTTTCCCCACCTTTTACCTGCTGGTGTCTTTAGGTGCGGTGCTGCCCGCTAACTTTGGAAACGCCGAGCGGTTTTTGTTCATCGTTTTCATCACTTCATTTATCGGCTGGACTGGGCTAGCCCGGATTATTCGCGGTGAGGTGCTCTCACTCAAGCAGCGAAACTTTGTTCAGGCCTCAAAATCGATGGGAGGGCGATCGCTCCACATCATCACCCGCCACATCCTTCCGCAAACTGCCACCTATGTCATTATCTCAGCGACCCTGGCTATCCCTAGCTACATCGTTTACGAAGCCGTTCTTAGCTTGGTCGGCCTAGGCATTCAAGAGCCCGATCCCTCCTGGGGAAACATGCTCTCAGCCGGAACCAACGCCTCCGTCCTGGTGCTCAATCCCTGGCTAGTCTGGCCACCTGCCGCGCTCATCATGACCACTGTGCTGTGCTTCAACCTGCTGGGAGATGGCCTACGCGATGCGCTAGACCCGAGAAGTTTGGAAGAGCAATAGCCAAGGGCACTAGTGGCGCGATGAAAGTCTATTCTCCGAAGCTCTACTCCCCATGGATAGATCTTCACTCAGCTCCTGATGAACACTCGTGCCAATCTGAATTGCCTCATTCAGCAGACGGCTATACTCACCGGCTGCATCGCTCACCCGCAGCAGCTGAAGCGTCGCTAAATTCCGCTCGATACTAGAGAACATCTCCTGCTTACGCGCCATAAACTGCTGATGCCGCCGCATCACCTTCTCCGTCATCAGCCCGCACACCAAGCTCTCACGCGTTAGGTGCAACGCCTCCATCACCTCTTCTCTATTTTCCAGTCTGTTGTCTAGATTGGGTCGACTGCTCTTGGCCGCGCCCAGCTCCTCCAGTATTTCCACCGCAGAAACCATTTCATTGAAGCGGTCAATTTCATCAAGCAGATGGCTAAGCGTCATCAAACGCCTGCCCTCACGCCAGCGATAGAGCGCCCAGGAGAAGGTGAGTGCGATCGCAACCAACACCCCAAACGGCAGCCAGACCCACACCGCATCCGTGCTGTCTCCACTCGCGGCCCGAGCAATCAGCAGCGTCACCGGCAGACAAAAGATACAGGCCACCCCCAGCGATAGCAGCTGCTCCGTCAAAAACGGCAGGCGATGCGCAGGCGCAAATGCCGTCTGCCGATAGGCCCAACCCATCGTGACATCGCCAATATCTAACCCTGTCAGTTCGTCCAGCTCATGAGCTGTAATTCTCAAATTATCTAAATTCGTCATGTTTCTCGATAATTGGTGAGAGGCAGATACGCGGCGGACCCACCCCGACCTCCGCTGCGCTCCGGCCACCCCTCCCGAGAGGAGATCTACTTCAGGCGATGAAGCTAAAAGTGCCTTGTTACGAGCCTCTTATGTTGCTCAGCCGGGACAAATCCCCTCTTGGGAGGGGTGGCACGTAGTGACGGGGTGGGTCCGCAGTATATTCGCACCCCATTCATTCTCTCTTCTTAAAATCCCATTAGCGTCCTAATCGAACGAAATACCTGAGAGTAAAAATTACCTTCTATCTCCGGGCGAAATAGCTGAAAGATTCTGTCATCAGCACCGACAAATGGCCGCAGCGTCCAGCCCAGCTGTGAACCGACTAGGCCATACAGCACCACCCAACCTTGCAATAGCTTTAGACGCAGATTCTGCTCAAAGCCATCGGGCCCTGCCATATCAACCATGCCCTTATAAAACAGCCGCACGCCAATGCAACCGGTAAGCGCCATCACCACCACATTCAGCAACAAGAAGAAATTGTAGTCGCGAATAGAAATTAAGAAGAACAGAACAACCGGCGCAAAGCTAAATAGCAGCACGCTAATCACCGACACAGATGTCAGCGCCATCACAACATACTGCTTAAAGTTCAGCTTGGAACCAAATAAGATATCGAAAAAGTAAAGCGTCGGTACGCAAATCAACAGCGTGATGAGGTAAAGCGCAGGCAGCTTAATCGCAGAAGAGAGAATCTGTAAGCCGCCGCCGTAGGCGCCGACAATGCCACCGTAGATGGCGAAAAAGCAGCTACTGGCGAGCAGTAAGGAGGAGATCTTGCGATTGAGTTTGGTTTCGCTGCGGACTTCGTCTAGGAAAAGTTTGCGATCGCGCAGCAGCCGAATCAACACCGCAAAGTGATTCCAGATCCCTCTTTTACCCCTGTTTTTCAACGTATCCTGATTCATGACGAGTTAGGCTCCTATTGTTTCGTGATTGTGTGGTGACTACTTATGTCGTAATGACGTGTGACGATGTGATGACGGCAAAGACTATGTTTTGTTGTTACTAGTTTTGTTGTTATGACCCTTTTGTTTACGGAGCTACAGCCTAGGGCGAAGGCATTCCGCAAAAACAATCTATGAACTTCCTCTCGATTTCCTACGGGCCTATTACAGCCTCCAAAATGCGAAGCACCTCTGCATAAAAATTGCTATCAACCCCAGAGCGGAAAGCCTGAAAGTGCACCTCTGGCATCCCCACAAAGGGGCTCAGCGTCCATCCCAGCTGAGAACCAATCAGCCCGTAGAGCACTATCCAGCTCATGAGCAAATATCGACGGGGTAGCCGACAGCTCACCTTGGGGCCCACCACGTCACACATATCGTTGTAAAAAAGCCGGATGCCAATGGCGCCTGTAAACGCCATTACCAGCACATTCAGCAACAAAAAGAAGTTGTAATCGCGAATAGAGAGCAGAAAGAACAGCATCACAGGCGCAAAGCTAACCAGTAAGAGGCTGGTTGTACCCGCTGCCGTTAGCCCCATTGCGACGTATTGCGGGAAGCTCAGCGACGAGCCGAAGAGCGTATCGAAAATAAACAGCGTCGGCAGACAAATGAGCAGCGTCAGCAGGTAAAGGGCTGGTAGCTTAACCGTGGAAGACGCGATTTGTAAGCTGCCGCTGTACGCGCCCATGATGGCACCGTAACAGGCGAAGCAACAGCTGCTAGAAAGGATGAGAGAAGCAATTTTTGAGTCGAGTTTGATTTGCTTTTGGATATCGACTAAAACCTGTTTTCGATTGCGCAAAAGCTGAATCAAAATAGCGAAGTGGTTCATGCTGGGCAGACGTGCAGCGAGGAATGAACAATGGCCGCGCTGGCTACTTCTACCTTGCACCGGAAAAAAGCGATCGCAGTCTGATACCCGTCTGAAAAAGTCTGAAATAAAAGTCGGATATTTCAGCAAAAGCCCCTCAGCGAACGCCTTAAGAGACTTATCTTTGTATTAAAAGATACTACTCCCGACCCCAAATAGCCGTAGAACGTAGGAATCTATGATGCATCGGCCTTTCTTTAAAGCTGCTGTTCATCAGTCTTTTCTTTTTGCTGTTTGCCCGGCCTCTGTAGGCCGCAAGGTCATGTCACTCTCTACCAAACCGCCCGTCAAGCCGCCGCTCACGCCAGAAGTTGCTGAGAAAGCAGCGGTTGAAGATTATCCCCTGAGCGCGGTGCCGCTATCGGATAGAAAACCCTTTTGGTCGTTGTCTTTGTTGCTGATGGGGTTTGCGCTCACATCAACGACGCTATTTGCCGGGGGCGCGCTAGGGCCTGCGTTTAGCTTTCCGCAGCTGATGGCCGTTATTTTGATCGGCAATCTCATTTTGGGGGCGTATTGCGCGGCGCTGGGCTACATAGCAGCCAAGAGTGGGCTGACCACGGTGCTCATGGCACGCTTCAGCTTTGGCGATGTGGGGTCACGCTGGGTAGACTTTATCCTGGGATTTACTCAGATTGGCTGGTACGCGTTTACGACAGCGGTGGTGGTGCAGGCACTGCTGGGCGCATTTGGCCTAGGGGAATCTGGCCTGTTATACACGGTGCTGGTGTTCTTCTTTAACTACGCCTTTTGTGCAACGGCCTATGTGGGCTACAAGGCGATTGATTGGCTCAGTCGATTAGCCGTACCGGCGATGCTGGTGCTGGTAGCAGTGAGTATGAGTTTGGCATTTCGAGACTTTGCTGGGGCTGCGATCGCACAGACGCCAGATGAGCTGAGCATGGGCGCAGCACTAGCTATCGTGATTGGTACGATTATCTCGGGTGGAACGCAGTCAACCAACTGGAGCCGGTTTGCAGATTCTGGCAAAAGTGCAGTGTGGGCGACGCTGAGTGCGTTCTTTTTGGTGAACGGCCTTCTGGTGTTTGCAGGTGCATTTTGCGCGCTGGTCTACGGTTCGGAGGATTTGGTAGCGGCGATGGGCACCCAGGGCATTTTGGCTGGGGGCGTGCTGCTGCTGATTTTGAATGTGTGGACGACGCAGGACAATACGATTTATGCATTCTCGGTCGCAGGGGCCAATATGTTTCGCACGCGCAAGCGGCACGCGTTTGTGCTGGGTGGCGCAACCTTGGCGCTGGTGCTGACGCTCTCAGGCATTTACGATCTGCTGCCAACGTATTTGATCTTCTTGGGAACGGTGATTCCACCCGTTGGCGGAATTATTATGGTGGACTTTTGGCTGCGGCATCGAGGTGCCTTTCCGTCTCTGGCAGCGCGGCTTCCGGCGTTTAACTGGGCTGGAGTGATTGGCTATGTTGCTGGGGCAGTGGTGGCTTACATGACAGGAAATGCCGGGATTGGCATTGGGCCAGTGAACGGGATTGTTGTAGCGGCGGTTTTGTATGGCATTTTGTTTAACGTGATTCCACAACCAATTGGCTTCTTGCGAGGCGAATAATGAGCGTTGAGAGGGCTGCGGATTCCGTTCAGCTGGTACGGGGACGGTGGGTCTTTGCTGAGAGTGGTGTCCTAATGGAGGGCGCTGTTGTTGTTGCAGGAGACACGATCGTTGAGGTAGGAGACTGGGCAGCGGTGCGCGATCGCTACCCCAATGCGCCGATTGTAGGGTCCCCTCGCCATGCGGTTCTGCCGGGGCTAATAAATGCCCACCACCACAGCAATGGCGTGCCAAACTCGCTCTTAGGCATTGAGGATGATCTGCTGGAGCTTTGGCTGTTTTCCCGTAATGCGAAGCGATCACAATCCTCAAAGCTTCGCACACTGCTAAGCTCCGCCTATTTGCTCAGAACTGGGATCACGTCTGTTGTAGATGTGGCGTCGGTAGGAGGCTCTGTAGAAGAGAGCCAGCGGGAGATGGCGGCTTGTCTAGAGGCTTATGAGCAAGCGGGCATTCGAGTGGCGTTTGCACCCGGCGCCAGATACGACAGCTTTTTGGTCCATGGAGAAGGTCAGGACCAAGCATTCTTAGAGACGTTGCCAGCAGATTTGCAGCAACAGATCAAAGAACAGGTTTCCCTAGAGCAGGGGTTGAGCCCAGACGAATACTTGACGGTAATGACGGATGCGGTAAAGCAATACCAGCCGCATCCGACGATTGATGTGTGGTTTGGGCCACCGGGCCCGCAGTGGGTGGGCGACGAGCTGCTGCTAAAGATTGTTGAAAGGGCCAGTGAGTTGGAGACGGGCGTGCAGACTCACGCGCTGGAGTCTTTTTACGAAAAGGAAATGGGGCCGAGGTTCTACGGGAAATCGGTGATTGCTCATCTGTACGATTTAGGCGTGCTAAATCCTTACTTTTCGATGGCGCATGGGGTGTGGGTGAGCACCTCGGACATTGAGCTCTTGAAGGAGACCGGGGCGTCGATTAGCCATAATCCCAGCTCAAATTTGCGATTACGGGCTGGGATTGCACCCTTGGCAGCGCTGCTGAAGGCCGGGGTGACTATGGGGCTAGGCATGGATGGCACGACGATAAATGACGATGAGGATATGTTTACAGAGATGCGGCTGGCAACCCGGTTGCAGCGATCGCCTCAGGTCAGTGACGCGGTGCCGACCTGGCAGGAGATTTTCCAGGTAGCAACAACCGGAGGCGCGAAGCTGCTGGGTAAAGAGCACGAGATTGGTCGACTAGCACCTGGGTATAAGGCAGACATTGTGCTGGTGGACTGTGAGTGTATGACGTGGCCTTGGGTTGCACCAGAGGTGGATCCAATGCAGATGGTGATGATGCGAACCCGTTCTTCGGACGTAGATACTGTGCTTGTTAATGGCAAGGTGGTGCTTGAGGGGGGACAGCCTACAGGATTTGATTTGTCAGCAGTCGGAAAGGCGCTGGCCGAGGAATTGCAAGCCCAAGAAGATAATCAAACGTATCGTGAAATGGCTAAGAGGGTGCGATCGCATATGGCTGAGTGGTACGCTCGCTGGCCAGTGCCTGAAGTGACTCCCTTTTTAAGTTTCAACGCTCGCCGCTGATACTGTGAGCCTCGCTAGTAGAGGATTGTGAAATCCATCTCAACGGAGGAGTTTGCTTTGAAGGTTGTGCGACATCAGCTGGCTTGAGTTCAGTGGGAACTGCTGGGCGTTTCTGCGATTATCGGGGCTTTAGTGGTAGGTGTTTTTGTTGCTTTTTGAATGCTCTGGGAGAGAATGTTGGCAACTTCAGTGATTTTTTCGGCCCCGAGCATGCTGTTGTGGCCACCAGAGACTTGATGGAGTTCGATAGGGTTGTGGACGCGTTTGCGCCAGCCAAAGTGGGTATCGATATACATTTCGGCGTAGGCGGGTTTGCCGGGGGTAGCTCCGAGGGAGGCTTTGATTAACAGAGTTTGGCCTTGGAGTTTGGCTCTAGGATAGTAGTCTTGGACAGCGAAGACGAGGATTTGGCGGACGCTAAGGGTACGCAGAAGTTTGGGGGCAACTGTGTGGGCACCATCGTATTTTTCTCTGAACTGCTGAGTTTGCCATTGGCTAGCTCGGCTTTTGACTTTTTGTAGGGCTTTATTTTGCACTTTCTGAATGGCTTTTTTGGGAAGGCCCAATAATTTGATGGGGTTATGTTGGAAATTGTACTTGATGTTTCGAAGGGCGATCGTCATTTTTTTCTTTTTCGCCCTAGCTCGCTGATTTTTGGTTTGGTGATAGGTGTGCTTCTTGGCACCTCTGGTAACGGAATCTAATAGGGCAACGAGGGCGACTTTTTCTCCTTGTTCTTCTAGCTGAAGGGCAATTTCAAAGGCGAGCACGCCACCGATACAAAGACCGCCAAGGAGGTAGGGACCGTGAGGCTGGACAGCCTGTATCTGTTGGCGATAGTCGGCAGCGATCTCTTCTATGCGACTGTAGGCCATCGGGAAGCCATTACGAGCACGGGGCTTGATGGCATAAATAGCCCGGTTTCCTTCTAACGTAGCGGCCAAGTGCCCGTAGAGAGAGATATCACCATCTGCTTCATGTACTAAGAAAAAGGGCGGCTCAGTATTGCCTTGTTGAAGCAGTACGAGCAATCTATCTAATGCAGAGTCTTCGGTTGTTGTATTTGATGTTGAAGCTGATGTCTGGCCAGATGATGTCTGGCCAGATGCACGGCCAGACATTTGGTCAGATAATTGACACTGGACTGCGAGAGCAGCAATGGTGGGCGTTTCAAATAGGGCGGCTAAGGGAAGGGTGATTTGGCAGGTGGCCTGGATGCGGGCGATTGCCTGTGCGGCTAAGAGAGAATGTCCACCCAGCTCAAAGAAGTTGTCGTGGATGCTAACTTTTTCGAGCGAGAGCAGGTCACACCAAATGTCGGCAAGCTGTTGTTCTCGATTTGAACAGGGCGCGACGAAGGCCACATTGTCTCGCAGATCTTCGAGCGATGGAATGAGTAGGGCTTTGCGGTTGATTTTGTTATTAGGTGTGAGTGGAAACTGGGTCAGCTGAACAAAGGCAGATGGCACCATGTAGTTGGGCAACTGCTGTTGCAAGAATGCTCTGAGCGATTGGTTGGTGGGACTGGCTATATGAGAATGACAGACGAGGTAACCGACGAGGCGTTTGTCACCAGGATGATCTTCACGGACGAGGATGGTACATTGCTGCACGGCAGGATGCGCAGCAAGCGCTGATTCTACCTCGCCTAGTTCGATACGGAAGCCTCGGATTTTAACTTGATCGTCTGAGCGGCCAAGGAATTTTAGGTCGCCGTTGGGCAACCAGGCGACAAGGTCACCTGTTTTGTAAAGGCGTGCGTGGGGATAGTTGATAAAGGGATTTGGGATAAAGCGCTCTTGAGTGAGATCAGCGCGGTTGAGGTAACCTCTGGCGAGCCCGAAGCCACCAATGTATAGTTCCCCAGGGATGCCAATGGGTAAGGGTTGGAGGGTGTGATCGAGAACGTATGTTTGCGTGTGTGGTAGGGGTTTGCCGATGGGGATAACACAGTTTGCTGCCGGTGGACAGTTTAGAGCTGGCTTTTGATGGGGGATGGGA
>ERZ1740067.2186-NODE-2186-length-12267-cov-18.261710_pt1 | contig 12267 bp, 12 predicted proteins | sample MGYA00581736_ERZ1740067 | MGnify/ENA primary metagenome ERZ1740067 (study PRJEB43018, sample SAMN04849236) | marine metagenome | isolation source: floating plastic debris | place: Pacific Ocean | collected 2008-08-27 | study: EMG produced TPA metagenomics... | reverse complement strand
GCGGACATTTGGACGTTATGGACACGTACAATCGGACGTCTTGGACACGGACATTTGGACGTCACGGACACGGACATTCTGAAGTCATGGACACGGACATTCGGATGTCATGGACACAGACATTTGGATGTCATGGACACGGGCATTCTGAAGTCATGGGCACATACAGTAAGACAGTATGGACACGGACATATTGTAAATTATGGACATACAAATTTTGTACAGTGTGGACACGGAAATTTTGTTGGCATATGGGCATAATAAATCTGGTTTTGTTAGGTCTGTTAAGTATACATTTATAGGATTTTTTTAAAAGCGGATGTCATCTAGTCACAAGTATAAAAGTGATTTATCATTATAATGAGTTTCATTTTAATTTCGGCTCAGATCGGAATGAGTCTATATCAGAAATAGTCACGAGTCGTCAAGCGGAGACAGGATAGTCGAATATCAAAATTTAAAATGGCTAATGAGTCTAATGTTGAAGAGGTTAACATTCCATTACGTCATGAGGATGAGTCTGATGGTACCTTGACCGCACAGCTTCGCCAACTACCTGTAAATATGATGGAGGAGCTCATTAAACGTATGCGTTCTAGTGTTGTTTTAAAAATGTTGTTCATTGTTATCACTTTAGTGGTAATTGTCAATGTCTCTGTAAACTTAAAGGATATTATAACAAGCAATCGAAACAATAGCGCACTGATCAAACCTGAGAGTTGGAATATGAAAGACAGTCAGCTGGATGTTACAAATATCACCAACTGTGAAACTCAATACGATCTAGGTTATAACATCAGAATTTCATACTGTCAGAATGAACTGCTTGGTGAATCGATTGATCTAAGATACTTTAGCTATGGTAAGAGTACAATAAGAGGTATTGTCATTCCCAAATTCATTCTTCCAAGACTGACAGCCGTACTCAACTCGGATAAATAGCTATGCTAGGTTACACTACTTTTTTGTGTTGTCAACTTGTAAATAGAGGCCGCATATGGCAGGATGTATTTTTATGGATGTATTTTGGCCGCAGCGATTATTTTAGTATGCGTATTTGTGTGTAAATTTTGGAGTTTTTTTGTAGTGGAAGCGATATTTTTGTAATTTATTTTAATACATTGACAGTAACATGTTTACTGTCTCGATGGAAACCTGCAACCTGCAAGATTTTAATCCACGTATTTGTGTGAGATCAATGGTAAGGAATTTCGATGAATACTTATTTAATTTAAGTATGTCTGGCAAGTTTCAATAAGCATTATGGTTTTGAGTGTAAAATTTAGGACGACATTAAACCCTTCTAATAACGAATTTGCTTTTAGTGTGTGAGCTGTATAAATATTTATTATGTTATTTAATAGTATCAGACCTCATGCGAGGGAGAAAGGGAATGATTATCTGCAGAGACCTGCAGAAAAGAGCGTAGTCAATGAATAGTTAGCCTGAGTTTATCAAACACACCATGCGTTAGCACTGGGCACCTCTTTGTGGACAGACTCAAACAGGAAGACACGATGAATTTGTTTTTTTTAAAGATTTTTGGTTATTGTTGAATCCGGTGACCAAGCGGTTTCTTTTATTAGTAGATAATTTCGTAGAAATCTCAGAGATAAAAGAGCCGTGACTAGGCAAATTTTTGGTGAATTGACCTTCGCATTTGTTTTGACAGCCGTTAGGCATCAAACATCACGAAATGATGAAGCATTTTGTATCACGAAATGATGAAGCATTTTGTATCACGAAATGATGAAGCATTTTGTCGAGTCATCATGAGGTAGCCTCTCATAACTTACCTTTAACGTAGTGGTCAATACGATGCACAAATCCGATTAGAAATGGGTGTGTTACTTTGGCTCAATGTTGAGCTGTAGGGTATATAAACAGACGCTGACTTTTATGATAGTCATCTTGATCACCGCGGAGCAGAAAGATCACTTTCGAAGTCTTAATTTCGTCGCAGAACCTGTAAGTAAAATTATTACTATAATAAATTATAATTTATACTTGCGTTTTCGATTGCTTTAACAAGATTGAATATTTAAAATGTCGTCAATATGAAAACCAAGTTTGAGTTTGTTTCATTATCGCCAGATTTTTTGGAAACCTTATTGTTGTATATATTTAATAATTTTTTTATTATTTAGTTTTGTGAACTTGAGGGGTATCAGTTTCAATAACTTTGATTTTATTTTGATTTTAGTTCGTAAACAAAATGGAAGATCTAGGGAGATTCTCTAAAAACTCTAAAGAGTACGGTGAGACCCTCAAAAAGATGATGGACGCCTTTCGCCAAAGAAAGAGGAGAGCGGAGAAAAAAGAGGATGAACTGACTAAACAGAAGAAAACTGAAGAGTGAGTATAAAAAAATTTTTTTTTAAAAATTGTTGTCAAGTGTTGAAGAGTAATTTTTAATCAAAATTTTGTTTAATAAGTATAATCCGGTTCTTTTTGATTTTGTTTTTTGAAATATTGACGTTTTAATAATTATGGTACTTTGTAAATGTGTGAACCCATCAATCTGTCGACTCATAGGATTTTAATATTTAATATTGTCAGCGTTGTGGCTATCATTTTGGAGCAATTTATGACTGTCAAATGCTGCCCGGTTGAGACTACACACACGGGTGTAGAAAATGATGGCCTACTTGTAAGCATAATGTATCCTTAAATTTTGTATAAGCGATATTAGGCTACTGACATGCTATGTTTTTATCACAAAATATGATCAATTTCCTGTGTCAAGCTAGCTGATTTTAATTTATCTGTTTTATCTTTTGTAGGACTGCTGAAAAGGACATGGTTGATAGTATAGACCCGGAGACTGGGGAGGTTGAGCTGAGCTCTGTCCCAAGACCAACAGTGTCGTATATCCCATCTGAGGCAGCTGCTGACCCAAAACCGTAAGTTTCCTTGATTATTTGCCAGCAGACTATTTTTAGCCTAAAGGTGCCAAACTAACTCGTTTAAACATGCCTACCTAAATTAAACTTGTTCAAACACGCCCGACTAATTTCAACTTGTCTAAACTTGTCTACGCACTTGTCTACTCTTGAGTATTGATAACGTAATGTGTTATGTAATGTGAACTTGCCAATCCGGAGTTTTTGTTAGTAAAATTTGCATACCTGAGCGTGAATTATTATTATTATTATTATTATGAGGTGCGTGCTAAGTCTCAATGTATCATGTTTTTATGACAGATAACTGTTGCATTAAACCACGCCCACCTGTCAATCAAATTATTTTAATATCTGTCTGGTTAATTGTGTCTGAAGTGTATTACTATCATTGTGTCATCAAGTTTAACAAGCTACGGCTATGTTTATATGAAATGATGGGCTATCAGTTTATTATTTTGGTGTGTTCTATTGTAGTTCTACCAGTCGAGATACCGATGTAATAGACATGAGCGATTCTGACGATGACGATGAGCAAACCGCCGTGTCCGATGAAGGTAATTTTTTCGGACCCAATGACGACATCAATGCTGCTTCATTGAATGTTTTTAAATCCGAAAAAAATCTTAACATATCCTACAATAATGATGTAAGGATATATCTACAGACTGACGAGTTTGTAGGTGACATCACCACCTATGAGGGCGAATTCGCCCGTAGTGTCCTGGTAAAAAAATCCAGGGTTTTGGAACAGTTTCGGCAGGCTGTAGCATCCAAATTGGAAAAGAAGGCTGATGTTGGGTACTACAGCCGCGCCGACGCAGAAACTATGGCAGTATTTCCCAATGCGGTAAAACGGGATGGAAAATACTGTCTAAATGTCATTGTCGATGGTACCGAACGTAACATCCCCTTGAATGATCTTGGCAAATTAGGTCCGTGTAAAATGGATGCTATGCTCCAGTGCAAGGGCGTGGTCTCGAACAAAAATGCCGTTGGGCAGGCGAGACACACCATTAAGCTGAGCATAGCATCCATGAGGGTGCAGAGTCTCCCCGCAGACTTTGTGTACAACCCTACCAAGTCATTTATAAACAAGTATAAATAAAAATATTTTGTTATAATCACACCATCGCTTCAAACTCGTCAGTCTGTCTTTTAAATAAATAATAATGTCTTTTTGAAAAATATTTTGTTATAATCACTCTGGCTTTGTGTCTAACCCATCAAAGCATTCAAATATACCTTGATGAATGGTATTTTCATATCACTGCACTGTGAGGACATTTTGTTGCGCTGTGCTTGTCTTGAGTCCATATAATCTTTTTTGTATCCTTATGTTCTTCCATTTTGTCTCGATTTCGAAGCTACCTATGAATACAATAAAAAAGCTGGTTAACCAATATAATGTATTAATGATGAGGGTTGAGCAACCCAAGTATGATAGTAAACCAAAACAAGTTGGTGTAATCACCGTATAATATAAAAATGAAGTTGGTGCTATCACCATGTAGTATAAAAATGAAGTTGGTGCTATCACCGTGTAGTATAAAAAATGAAGTTGGTGCTATCACCATAACGTCTTGGCATGTATAAACATTATGAAATGAAAAAAAGCAAGACTGTTGAATTATCCGCTATTAATTGCAGAAATGCTATGGCACTCGGATGTATATATGAGTAAAAGAGGGAGAAATCGTGTTGAATATATGAGATCACTCAATTTGATAAGGCAGTATTTTGAAAATTATGTCATCTCCGAAGGACTAATGAATTATTCTCATAGCAAGCTGGCGTATACTCTAACGAGTCGACTGGTTGAAATATCTCCAAAACTGATTGATTGCGGTGTTGTCTATAGAAAGCTGTATGAACAACCAACTCTCGATATCATGAATGATTATTTTGAGTGCTTAGCCAAAGTGTACACAAATGCTCCGTTATATTGTGATTACTTTTTTACTCTCTCAGAAATGTATATAAGACTGTCAAGGTTGATAAGAGCGGGAAAGTTAACAGAATGTAAGGACTGGATACATGATATGAAAGATGCAAAAATGATTTTTGAGTCAGATCCACGTTATACACAAAATGATGATGATTATGACACTGACTCCACTTTATCTAGTCTGTCTGATATTAATGAAGATGTTTGAATATTGTGAAAAGTGTAATATGTATTACAAACCTGTCATGAAAGTTCATAACCGCCTTGTCATAGATGTAGTTATTTAAAGCTGAAATGTATGTCTTTTTTATTGTGTGCCAATATAATATCCATGAGCTCGTTGTCCAACATCCGTAAATCAGAGTAAAATCCGTACATTATGATGTGTGAGACGTTTAAACTGCTGTTCGCCTTGACAAGATTTAAATTAGTACTATACAATGTCAGACCTGAGCGGTGCATGCTACAACATTCAATTTGTTACAAAAGATTGCGGTTTGCATGCAAATATTATAGTAACATCACAGTAAGCTTTGGTTTCAAACTTTGACAGAGTATAGGATTCTTTGTCAATCAGAAGATAAACATTTCAAAATAGACTTTACATTTTACTGTGTACTGTTTGTTTACTCAAACAATAGATGAATGGACTCAATGAAATTTTCATTATGAATAGCGCACTCAAGTCATAAAGTAGCCATCTCTCAAATAAAGGATGGATTGACACACCCCGCCTATAGCAGTTGCATTCGCTCTAGCCATTGAGTTTCCTAGCAATAGTTTTCCCCACATGCATAGAGAGATGATAACTCTCACATACGAGTTTAAAATTTAAAATATCAAATACAAGAGTTATCTGTACACGTCAAAAGAGATGACGACTCCGAATTGTAAATTAAAATATTGAGAATAGTAAATAAGATAAAGATCGTTATATTTTTGATTTTAGGTGGTTACAAATGTACAGTGTGCGATAAGAGATACAGACACAAAACATCCATGTATAGGCACAGACGCTCCCATAAAACCCGCTGCAACATCTGTCACAATCTGTACTCGAAATGGCAGGGCAAACCTCACAAGTGTCATGAACTGCAGGTATTTGATTATTAATGTTTATATGATCACTTATTTTCAAATCGCTTACCTCATTTTTGTTTGAATAGAGTGACTCTGGATATTTTCTCGCATAAAAGCCGCAAAATATTTTTGGTTTATAATTTTTAGACACGGCCTCCCAAAGCATCTCAAACCGGTGGAGCGAGGATAACACATCGTCTCTTTCCCCAGGAGCTCCAGTTTGTTCCCTACAAAGGACCGCTACCCGTTGAAACGAACAGTATACGTAAACAAAACTGGACTGCAATTCGTACTTTCGCGATGTATCGTAAGTTTTCTACGGTATACAACATGAGAGTAGCCAACAATGACATTTCCGCCGCCATCAACAGTGAGGACATCTTATACATTTTAGATGAACAGGTGCATAAATTTAAAATCCAAGCAGCCATTGGATTCATCTTACAAAACATTAAATCCGGTGAGCTTAGATACTGGCATGGTAGTCAGGGGGCGGACAGGCTGTTTGATCAACCTCATCTGATCAATGATCGCAGAGACTTTCAAAAATATCTGCTAGAACTCGGTGATAAGGATTTCATTGAGTCTGCCACCCGAAATCGACCTGACACATCTTGGACAGTGCATGCTATTACAAACATTACATTTTGGACTTATCCGGTTAGTGATCACCCTATAGGATTTCCAACAAGTATTTCACCCCACCTGCTCTCCAACAAATCTATAAAATCCCTCCTCACCGACAGCAACGGGAGAGCCTATTCAGACAAAAAATGTTTTTTTCGCGCGTTAGCGGTGTCAAGACAACAGGTGAGCACCCTGCAAGCCTCAACAGACGTCTACTATCAGCAGTATCTATCGTCTCAGTCAAAAGAAAATGAGAGTTTCAACGGTGTGAAACTCAGTGAGTTGCCTAGACTTGAGCGTCTGTACAAAGTGTCGGTGGATGTGTATACTCTATCTCAGCGTGGTGAGCAATATGTCGCTAGTCTCATCTCTAGATCTACTGTAAAATATCCTGAAAAGCTGCTGCTTCACCTAGAAAATGACGAACATTTCTGTTTGATAACAAACCTCAGTCTGTACACAAAAAGCTACAAATGCAACTGGTGCCCAACGCTGTTGAAGTCATCTACTGCCTTAAAAAACCATTCTCTGTCCTGTAATGGCGGAACGCAGTTCAAGTATCCATCAGGAGAATACAGACCCGAGCCTAGCCTGTTTGAAAAACTAAAAGACGTAGGCGTCGAGGTGGAGGATAATTTACAATATTATCCATATTTTGCTGTCTATGATGCGGAGACTTACCTCGACAACAAAAACCTACCAAAGTCAACACCTACAATGACATGGGAAGGACGACACGTTCTAGCCTCTATATCCGTCGCTTCAAACATCGCGGGTTATACCGAGCCTAAAACATTTGTAAATGATGGTGATGCGTTTAGCCTGGTGAGCAAAATGATGGACTACCTGACTCAGTTGTCTGATATAGCATATGATCGACTCGCTCGTCGGTACGATGTTGTTTTCAGACGGCTACAGCGAGTAAAAGAGGAAACAGCTATCCGTGAAAGGTTGGCTACAGGCACAGACATGACCGAGCTCATTGACAAACGATTTGACAAGTTGCTCGAAGAGCTGGAAAACTACATCAGAGATCTGCTCGTCTTTGGATTCAACAGCAAATCGTATGACTTTCCGCTGATGAAGAATGAAATCATCCGATACCTGGTGCAAACAGACGAAGAAATAACGGGGTGCATCAAAAAGTTTGGAAACTACATGATGGTAAAAACTGAGAAATTTCGGTTTCTAGATATTACCAACTTTTTGGCTGAAGGCACCTCTCTCTCTCAATATCTCAAGGCTATGGATGTGGATGGCTGCAAATTCTTTTGGCCCTACGAAAAATTTACATCGATGGAGTATCTTCAACAAAAAGAGTTTCCCGAACACAAGGATTTCTTTAACACGCTAAAGAATTCCAACATTTCTGATGACGAATACAATCACTGTAAGAAGGTATGGTCTGAACGTGGTATGACTTGTCTGAGGGATATGTTAGTCTACTACAACGAATGCGATGTGGTTCCCCTCTGTATGGCCATTGAAAGACACGCAAAATTTCTAAACCAAAGACAGCTGGACTTTAAGGCGGCACTATCCATCTCAGGGCTGTCAATTCAATATCTGTTCAGCCTAAAAGACCGAGATTCTCCTATCTACTTGATGGGTGAAAAGTTTTCTGATATCTACAAACTAATTAGACAAAATATCCGTGGAGGGCTTTCAATGGTTTATAACAGGTATCAGGAAGCTGAAAAAACCAAGATAAAGGAACACAAATACGGTAATAAAGCTAAGACAACGCAGGTCTGCATAGGTAAAGATGTAAGCGCCATGTATCTCGGAAATCTTACCAAAGCAATGCCTACTGGCAGGATGGTGGTGAGGCGGAGAGAAAATGAGTTCAGGCTCGAAAAGAGTGTCATGAAGGGAGAGAAAGCCGTTCAGTTCATAGAATGGTTGGGATACAATCTGGGGATCAAATTCCAACACAACTTCACCGGTGATGAAAAAAGAATCGGTGTGCGTCAGCTACCTGTAGATGGTTACGCTAAAACTGAAAAGGAAGAGATTGTTGTCAACTTTTCTGGCTGCTACTATCATAGTCATCAATGTAAAAAGTCACCAACAGGAAGATTTGGAGATCCCCATGCTGATGAGATGAATCTGCTGCAGACATATGAAAAGATTGACTATTTTCGCAATCTGGGCTACAAAACGTATCATATTTTTGAATGCGAGTTTGACGAGATGATGCATCGAAATGTGGAGATGAAAAACTTCTGTCGAGGCCTGAAGCTTTATCCGGACAGCCGGTCTAAACTGACTGAAGGCCAGATTGTCACAGAAATCAAAATGGGAGAAATGTTTGGCATGGCCGAGGTGGATGTTCACTGTCCTGAGCATCTGAAAGCCAAATTTGCCGAGTTTCAACCGATTGTGAAAAAGAGCATGCTCAGCAGAGATGATGTAGGCTCGCACATGAAAAAGTTTGCGGAAGACAACAACCTCCTAAAACGACCCACATCTACGTTACTGAGCAGCTACTTCGGAGAAAAGATTTTGATGGCTACCCCTCTACTTCAGTGGCTTCTAAAAAATGGTATAATCTGTACAAAGGTCCACACCCTGATACAGTTTAAACCATCAACGTGTTTTACAGAGTTTGGTGACGCGGTTGTGAGTGCTAGAAGAGAGGGTGATAGAGATCCGTCAAAGAAAATCATTGGGGACATGTGCAAACTCTTAGGTAAGTGAAACTAAAATTTGTACAAAAGTTTCCGTTTCATGTTTGTAACCAGTCTTGTTGTCATACCTCTATATCAATGTCACACCACGTATTTTTCAACTTTAGTTTGTTAAATTCTATTTCGGGTTGTATGCGGTATAAGTGATATAACCTCATGTTTTGTCTTATAGGGAATTCTGCATACGGGAGAACTCTGGTACAAAAAGAACAGTACAAGTCGGTCTCACATCATAGCTCTAAAGATTTGGCCACCATCAACAGAAAAGTCAACAACAAAATGTTTTATGACATTACTGAGCTCGGAGATCAATCAGTAGAGATTGAAATGCTGCGTCCAGTCATCAATCTCAATGTTCCTGTACAAATAGGATTTTTTGTACTTGAGTATGGTAAACTCCTGATGTTGAAGTTTTATTACGATTTCCTCACCAAGTATCTGTCTGATGAGTCATTTTGTTTGATAGAATCAGATACCGATAGTCTCTACATGGCGCTTTGTGAACCTAGCTTTCTACAAACTGTGAGGCCAGACAAAAGGGATGAATATATCACTGAACACGAAAATTGGATTGCCAGAGAATATTGTGATCAACACAAAAGCGCATATTTTGACTCCGCTTTTAGTGGGACAACATGGCTACCCGAAAAATGCTGCAGTGAGGCAACAAAATACTTTTCAAGGCAACCCGGACTATTTCATGTTGAAAACATAAGTAGAGGAGTAATCGCTCTGTGTAGTAAGTCATATTACTGTTTTGGTGAACAGCCTAAAATGAGTGCAAAGGGGATAAAAAAGGGACAAAACAAACTAGACCAAGAAAGTTTCAAGAATGTGCTTTTTAACAAGTGCATATCCCAATGTACAAACAGAGGATTTAGAAAAAGAGACGAGGGTCTGTTTTCATATACACAAACACGAAAAGGTTTGAACTACTTTTATGGCAAACGCATCGTTCAAGAGGATGGTGTAACAACTTACCCCACACATTTGTAATGTTACTATCGGTATCTGACTTTCTATATTTTTATACATAGCAATTACAATCACACACTCTACTGTATATAAAACTATATCAAACCCACGCTTCACATTTACACGTTATTGTTAGAATAATCAGGTTTTAAAGTTTTGGTTTTGGTGTATCTACAGACATACTTTAATGTACATTATACTGACAACGATATAAATAAATGCGTATCCACATTGTGTCCAGCATTTTCATTTTGGCTCCAGATATGGCAGCTTTGCCTTTAAAACATACCTTTTCAATGATTGTAGCCGGTCCATCCAGGGCTGGGAAAAGTGTTTTTGTTGCAAACCTGATAAAAAATGCTACATCTGTGATTCATCCTCCTCCCGACAAGATCTTCTTTTGTTACTCTGAATGGCAAGATTTATATGATTCATTGACGGAACACGGTGTTCAATTCCATAGAGGGATGATAAACGTTGACTCTCTTGATCCCGAGCTTAAAAATCTAGTCATTTTTGATGATTTGCTAAATGACGTAGACAAAGAGACTGAAATGATTTTCACAAAGAAGAGTCATCACGCAAATATCAGCGTGATATTTATCACTCAGAACATATTTCAAAAGGGTGCCAATTACAGAACAATGTCTTTAAACTCGTCGTATATGGTATTGTTCAAAAACCCGAGGGATATCAATCAGATATCAACATTCGCTAGACAAATGTACCCTAAAAACCAATCAAACTTTCTGATAGAAGCTTTCAAGGATGCTACATCAACGCCTCATGGATATCTATTGATTGATCTGAGACAGGAAACAGCTGACCTACTTAGAATCCGTACCGGTCTCTTTCCAAAGGATAAACAGTATATTTACCTACCAAAATCCAAACCCGTACCATTCGAGCTGACACTCTCGCATGAATCAGACCATGTCGAAGAGGCTTAAGAGACACGCATCAACTCTGAAGTTCTTATCTAGCTGTGATACTCCCACTGCTAAGGCTATCATCAAGTCATCGAAGGGAGATTTCATCAACTGTATATCGGATGTTTGCCATAATATACTAAAGGGAAACTTGAAGATTTCACCGACGGAAAAGAGTAAATTACAGCGACATAGATCTATAATAAGAAAAATTGCGGACAGAAAAACAACCCAAAAACACAAAAAACTTTTAATCCAGCGCGGTGGTTTTCTAGGAGCTCTTCTTTCTCCGTTGTTGAAACTGTTTGTAGGGCCTCTGGCTCAATCAATTTTAGGACAGAAATGAAGAAATTAATGTTGATAGATCCATCCCAAATAAATCCAAACTTGACCTATCAGAGAGAACGCGCTAAACCTTTTGGAAAAAGAGAGACCGATCGGTTAGACAGAGCAATGCTGGCTATCATTGACGATACTACGATGACACAAGATGAAAAAGTTGCAGCTTATACCAGTGCACTGGACCGTTATCAGACAGCCGGACAAACTTATCTTTCAACCCCGCCTCAATCTTTTGGATTAAAACAAGCTAATCCAACAACAACCACAACAAAAGAAGTAGAATACGACCCCTTAATAGGTTTAACTAAACAGTTTTTACCTAGAGCAAAAAAACTGCTCGCTTTACTCCAAAAAAGCAACGCTCTAACCGTGAGTGACAATGGTGAGGTTATCATCGAAGGTAGCAAATTAGCTGGAAGCAATATCTCAGATCTTCTTAACGCAAGCGTCAATCCAAAGGCAAATTTAGAGCGCGTAGTAGGTGTAAAAGAGTTCACCGATTTGCTAGACAAAACAAACGTGCCTCAAACCTTAATAAGCGACAAGCTTAAGGTTCCGAAGATCAGTGCGACATACGACTCTAGTCCATTCGCTACTCCCATCACTGGCGCAGCCACACAGACAAAACAATTTGAGACATTTTATTCGCCAAACTGGGAAGCTTACGACTCTCCGACATATCATGGCACCAGGCAAAAGAAAGCTCGAAAAGAACGCCAAGACTATTAAAGACATTTACTTCAACCCCGCAAACACCGCTGGTTTCAAGGGGAAAG
>ERZ1740067.2184-NODE-2184-length-12269-cov-4.164320_pt1 | contig 12269 bp, 12 predicted proteins | sample MGYA00581736_ERZ1740067 | MGnify/ENA primary metagenome ERZ1740067 (study PRJEB43018, sample SAMN04849236) | marine metagenome | isolation source: floating plastic debris | place: Pacific Ocean | collected 2008-08-27 | study: EMG produced TPA metagenomics... | reverse complement strand
AGTTCCTCCAAAGAAGCCCTTAGACTTCTTTGGATCGGGGGTCATCGTTTCGTCACCGGGCTGCCACTCCACCGGGCAGACCTCATTGGGGTGGGATTGAACATGCTGAATGGCTTGGAGGAGCCGCAGGGTTTCGTCAATGCTGCGACCGAAGGAAAAGTTGTTCACCGAAAGATGCTGAACAACGCCTTCTGGGTCGATCACGAACAGGCCTCTGAGGGTGATGCCCACCTCCGGATCCAGCACATTATAGGCAGTACCAATTTCCTTCTTGATATCGGAGATCAGCGGAAAGGTAATCTCTCCAACGCCGCCTAGCTTGCGCTCGGTCTGGATCCAGGCTAAGTGGGAGAACTCACTGTCTACGGACACACCCAAAACTTGTGCGTTGAGGCTGGCGAATTCGTCGTTGCGATCACTAAACCCGATGACCTCTGTGGGGCACACAAATGTAAAGTCGAGGGGATAAAAAAACAGCACCACATACTGCCCCCGATAGTCAGACAGCTTAATGGTTTTGAACGCCTGATCCACGACTGCCGTCGCCGTAAAGTCCGGTGCGACTTGTCCGACTCTCAAAACGGAATTTTCAGAATCATCCATCGGACGGTTCTCTCCGAAAAGTGCAGAGCATCGATTACTCAACAGATTGCCCCAGACATTATAGGGCAAGGCCTGTTGGGTGTGAGGCCTGCGCCCCTAGTGACGCCTCACCGACCTAGCTAGGCCGATGGCCCCGTTGCTGAAACTCTGCCACGTATAGGGTCAGAGGTTTCCTAGGGAAAAGCTACAAATCTCAGGCCGTACGCGGCTTGGAACGACAGGTTTAAAGCAGGACATGGCTGATGTCGGCAACGCCTGCGCTACGTCGGCAAGATGGACCGCTGACAGCTCGGGCAAATGGCATGAATCATGAGCTGGCAGTCCAGCAGGTGATACCCCGACTTTTCTGTCATCTTTGCCCCCACCTTGAGAACAGAGTCATTCTTAAACTCCACTGTTTTATTACAGCGTACGCACACTAGGTGATGGTGGTGATGGGGTGCAGGTTGGTTAATCTCGTAGCGCTTCTGCCCTTCAGCCAGCTCCAGCTCCCGCAAAATACCCATGCGTGACATCAGCTTCAGGTTGCGGTACACCGTTGACAGACTAACCGGATCCCCTGCTTCCCGCAGCACATCGCAGAGTTCCTCAGCACTCAGGTGCTGACCTTTCGGCAAATTTTGAAAGGTCTCTAGCATGATCTCCCGCTGGGGAGTCATCCGCCAACCCCGTTCATTTAGCTCTGCTCGCATTGCAGAAGCGGTGTAAGCGGTCATGCGCCTTCTCCTTGAGAGACCTGTATCGTCGCGCTGTCTCCTTCCAGCCCATTCGACCCCTGCCGCTACCCACTCTGGGGTCAACTAAGCAGAACCAGCAGGCAAAGTCGCTGCTTAAGCTCAGCTCCCTGGCCACAGGCAAGATATCAATAACGCTTCTTTGTTGACAATCCTAACCAACGCTCGGCGAGATTGCAATAGGCAGCCACTATTGAGAAAAATGAGCAAAAAGCAGGATTAAGACAGCCGCCGTTAGCGTCCTGCTTCGGCGTTTATCCAGGGCTCTGGACCACCTTCAGTACCCCACACGTCAGATGTTCTAAGGCATCGTCGCGAGAACCACAGCAACCGAAAGTGTCAGAACAAGGCTGCATCTCCTTTGGGGTGCTTAAGCGGCTGTGTAGCAGCGACCGTATAGAAGTAGCTGTACAAGACTGTACAAATCTGGCAGCGCGATCATCAATTCAGGTATCCAATGTCACTGGCTGAAGTCAATAACCCACTCAATAACGCCGTATTTTCTGTGAGCTAGATCACAAAAACAGCGTCTCAAAGATCACGTGGAAATTACGCATTTATGCATTTTATAAAGTAGTTAAGTTTTGCCTAAATCTCGAAAGATCCGTGTTTTCCACGTGGGAAAAAGCTTAATAATCGGCGGTTTTGTAAAAATCAAAAAAAACTTCTGAAAATGTTGCCTGAGTGCATCAAATTGGGTTGAATGATTGATGTAGGTAAAAATCCTATACAGAAACCCACCCTCTATACAGAACTCGCTGACGTGCCCTTCGGGGTGCGTCAGCTTATTTTTTGGGCACAACATTAAACTTCTGCCATGTCCAGAACCGGCGTTTTTCTTAGGGAAAAGCCATAGATTTCGGGCTGTGTGCGGCTTGGAACTACAGGTTTAAAGCTGGACGCGGTTGGGCAGCGACGCAATCAGTTGGCTGCCACCTGATTGCGGCTGGCATCCCCAAGGCGATAACGGCCCTGATTAAATGTCACGGTGGCCGTCAATTCCGGTGGAACTTCCGATGCTTTGCCCCATCGCTGCTCTAGCTCGGTTAAGAGCTGGTCTTGTCGGTTTCGGAATATTTCTAGACCCGAACCGTAATTCACCACAGCAAACCAAACGACCCCTTTCTTTTCGGTCGGAAAGGCCCCAGCCAAAGCACTAACTACCGATAGACTGCCGGTTTTAACGGCGGCATTGACGGGCATGCGCCGGTCTTTTAAGGTGCCGCCGTCGGTCCCATAGACGGGAAAGACATCGGCGATGTTATGGCCACTGGCCTCAAGCCGGGTCTGGATGGGTTGCAACATGCTGACCACCGCCTGAGCCGACAGCTGATTGTCTTCTCCTAAGCCGGAACCGTTAATCAGACTAATTTCTCCGGGTGCCACACCTGCGCTGACCCGGGCAATTTGCATGACCTCGGTGGTGCCGCCCGCTGTGTTGGCCACCATCTCGGACATGACGTTGTTGCTGTAGATGTTCATCGCCTTGAGAATGGCGATCATGGGCAGCGATTGGTGCTGCACCAGCCAAGTTGAGGCCTGCGTTCTCTCATCGGGCGGTCCCACTTGCACAGTGCCGGCAATTTGAATCTGCGGCTTGGGTGTCCCTGTGGGCAACGTTTGATACTGCTTCTCAGCCTCCCACCCCCAGCTACCCGCGTTGAAGGCTTGCTTGAGGAGCCCACCCGAGGTAACGGCATTGGTTTTGTAGTTCATCACAAAGCCATCGGACACAATTAAATTGCCCGTAATCCGGCGAATTCCCATTTGCTGAAGGGTATTACCCAGGACAATGGCCTCCTCCCAAACAAACAGCGGATCGTTACCGCCCTGGATCACGAGATCACCCTGCACGGTACCGTCGGCATAGGTGCCTCGAATGCCCACATAGGTGTCAAAGGTGTGGTCGACGCCGTACTTCTCCAGTGCCGCCAGCGTTGTCGCCACTTTTGTCAATGACGCAGCAGGCAACCGTCGATTGGGCTGATGCTGGGCAATCGGGTAGCGATTGGCTTCGATTAGCACACTCTGAAAATCGTCATTGAAGCCGGTTTGCGTGAGCCGGTTCACATACTGACTCAGGATGACCTCGGCCTGGGGATCGGCCATGAGCTGCTGTACCACCCAGGGTGACTGCCATTGGGGCAGCAGGTCCACCGAAGATAGGTCAATGCGTTCGACTTCCGTCAGCGCGGTGGGCAGGAAGGGCAGTTGCAATAGGGCCAGCGAAAGCCACAGCAGAGATTGCATAGCGGTTGAAAGTCAATGGGGCGCGGTCTCGCTAAAGATACACTATGTATTGGAAGGTTGTGGGCAGATTTTGCCTCGCCCCCGCAGACACCCTATACAGACACTTTTGGGACAGCGCTGGACATGCCCTGCTAGCGCAAACCGCCATGGCAAAACCCTACCAATATCAGGTACTCAGACAGCTTCCCATTGTGGTGGGGGCGCTGGGCGGTACGCTGCTAATGGTGAACCGGCTACTGACCCCAGCCCTGACCGAATCCCAGGCGCGGGGGGACGCGCTGGGCGTGATTCTCAGCGCAATTTTGATTCTCACGGGGCTGCTGTGGCAGCAGGCCCAGCCCAAGCGCCCAGACTCGGTGATGCTGGACGGGGAGGAGGGCTTTGAGCTAGATGACTCGTTACCAGACAACGTGAAAACTGAGCTGGCCTGGGCGTCCCATTTACTGCTGACGAACACGGCGACCCGTACCCTGGTTGCCTACACCGACGGAAAAGTAATGATGCGGCGCGGCGTGCTAGGTCCCCAAGCGACGGTCACCGAAGGCCCCATTCTAAAGCGGGTCCTCGACAAGCAAAAGCCGGTTTATTTGGGCAGCCTCAAGCTCTATCCCGGGCGCTTAGAGGTCGACTACTTGCCCGAAAACACCCAGGGTGTGATCTGCCAGCCGATGGGAGACGGCGTGCTGGTGCTGGGCGCCAATGCCCACCGCAGCTACAACAAGAAGGATGAGATAAGGATTGAGGGCGTTGCAGACAAGTTGGGAGCCAGCTTGGGCACGCTCGAAAAGATGGTTTAGAACGAGGAGCTTTAGTTGCGTTTAACTCAGGCAATCTGGAATTTGCTGTACCTTTTTGAAGATATTGGTGGAACTTGTTTCAACTGGGCACCCTTAGCCTAGCGAACCCGCACTTCAAGGTAATCACTAACCAATCGCGGCATCCCGTTTTAACTGAGTAAGGACCATCCAACTTTAGGAGTAACTGAATATGACATCTTCTGGCACCCCGGCAGGCGCAGAGAAAAAGCTTGTCTGCGGTATTTGCGGTATTTTAATCGGCGCACTGGGCGTTCATAAATTCATTCTGGGGTACACCACTGAGGGCCTGATCATGGCTCTGGTTAGTGTTTTATCCTGTGGCTTCATTGCACCGGTCATGGGCATTATTGGCCTGATCGAAGGCATTATGTATCTGACTAAGACTGACGAAGAGTTCGTTTCAACCTACGTCAGCGCCAAGAAAGGATGGTTCTAAGCCGACTTGGAGCTTACTGCCGGTGGGGATTACTGGGGTTTCTCGTAATCCCCGCTGGCGTTCTGCTACTCAAGCTTTTGGGCCACGATGCGACACTGTGGCGCTGTCCGCTGAAGGCACTGACGGGCATTCCATGCCCCACCTGGGGGATGACGCGATCGGTGGTTGCGATCGCATCCCTCCATCCCCACCAGTCTCTCCAGCACCACCTCTTCGGCCCAGTTGTCCTGGTGCTGGCACCCCTGCTGGTGCTGACCCTGGTCAGGGAACTCTACACCCGTCAAGCCTCCACGGTGTGGCCCAAGCTTAAGCGTCTTAGCGTTTGGATGCCTGCCCTGCTAACGCTGCTGGCTTATCACGGTTACCGACTCGGTAATCTTTGGTTCGCGGGTACCCTCCAAGCCGACTTTCACCATTCCCCCCTGGGCCATTGGGTCCATGCTGTCCTATGAAGTCTCTCGTTCGCAACTTGCCGACCAAAGCGGGCTTTGCCCTCATGGGCTTGGGCTACTTTCAGGTGTTTTCCCACTTGGAAGTGAATCCTATTCTGCGCAACTACATGCTGATTATGCCGCTACAGATTGGTGCCATCGTCTACGTCGCCTACACCTACTGGCAGCGCCAGCAAGAGATTCGTCGGTCTACGCTGCGTCGCTAGGGTGGGCCGTTAGCTAGTAAACTCGGGCATATTGCCTAGCGTTTGACCCCTATGGTGCCCGATAGCCTGCCCCCACCAAAGCGAGGCTTTTTGCCACCGCTAACCATCTCCACTGGCCTGATGTATGTGGGGATTACGATCACGCTACTGTTCATTCTCACCGCACTGCTCGCACCGCTAATGCAGAGCTGGGGATGGCTGCGGGACCCGACGGTGACGCTAACCAACCCGATACATGAGCCGCCGGGGGCGGAGTATTGGTTTGGCACCAGTCGCCAGGGCTATGACATTTTTTCGAGGACGCTGTTTGGGGCGAGGGCGGCCTGGCAGGTCGTCCTGCTGGCCACCATGCTCAGCGTGTCGATTGGCGTGCCGCTAGGCATGGTCAGCGGCTACCTGGGGGGCAAGCTGGACCGAGCCCTACTGTTTTTTATGGATACGATCTACACCCTGCCGGGGCTGCTGCTGTCGGTGACGCTGGCCTTTATTGTCGGGCGCGGGGTGGTGAATGCGGCGGTGGCGCTGAGTATTGCCTACGTTCCCCAGTACTACCGGGTGGTGCGTAACCATACGGTGAGCATTAAGACCGAGCTGTTTGTGGAGGCCGCCCAGGCAATGGGTGCGGCTACCTGGGCGGTGCTGAGTCGGTATTTATTTTTGAACGTAGTGCAGAGCGTACCAGTGCTGTTTACCTTGAATGCAGCAGACGCAGTGCTGATTCTCGGCGGTCTGGGATTTTTGGGGCTGGGCCTGCCAGATGAGGTGCCCGAATGGGGGGCATCGGTCCGTCAGGCGTTGGATGCACTACCGACCGGCATTTGGTGGACGGCGCTGTTCCCTGGATTGGCGATAACCACCATGGTGACAGGGCTATCGCTAATTGGTGAGGGCTTGAATGATTTAGTCAATCCCCTACTGCGTCGGGACAGGTAGATGAGGCCTAGGGATGCGAAATTAGGGCTAAGAGCACAGTGATGGTAGTTGAGCATTTGTGCCAGCATGGGTTGCGATCGCACTAAGCAGAGCAGGTAGATGGCATATAAATCTACCGTCCCTCAGCTGATCAACTGGCACTCTTGTCAGTTGCGATGGGCTAACCAGTGCAATCACCGCTGAGACGAGAGTAGCTAATGGGTAATTTTATGGATTTTCCATGGCCTAATTTCATGAATAGCGTTTTGATTAGGTAAAGTTGCGGACGATATCTTGGCGACACACAGGCACTTGCTCTAAAACAGAATCATGAGCAAAAAGTTCCCCCGTAGGTCCACAGTACAGGTAAGCAGTATAAGCAGCTTTCAGGGTGATGTACTGCCCTAGTCACTGTCCTAAGGCACTTTTGACGATGGATTGTTGAATCTTAAAATCGGGTCGTGCATAGTCATACTTACAGCAGTGACTCGGTTGGTGCTGATATCTTGCTTAGTCTCTTTTAGAGCAACCGTAAAGACCATAGCCCTCTGGTTGCATTACTGACGTTCTTTACTTTAAAGGCCTGTGAGATTGTGTTATCAGGCTGAGAGATTAGTCTATTCATTTTCTGTTCATTTGTAGTAGCCACCTCATAAGCCCTTCTCTTGAGGTTGTGTGCGGTTATGCGCCACATGATTGCCCTAGGTGGAACTGGTCACAACAGGGTTGTTCTAGCAAAGTTGTGGCCATTGAGGCTCCCAACCAAAATTCTGTTCGTAGTTAACAACGATAGTTCTATTATGAAGCCATCAATCAATTTTTTGACTAGTGCTGTAGGGACGGTGACTGTTCTGCTTTCCCTGTCTGCTTTACCGGCAATTGCTGTTACAGAGACAGAGCCAAATAACAGCTTTACTGAGCGTGAGGTTTTTGGTGCGGGTGTTGATACTGTTGAGGGTGCCATCACTCCTGGAGACGTTGACTTTTTCTCTTTCTCAGATCTGGCCGCTGGTGATTTGTTTTTTGCAGAAATCACCTCAGGAGACTTTGACACTGTTCTGGGGCTGTTCGATGACGTGGGAACGTTGATTGATGATGATGACGGTGGAGTTGACGTGTTATCGGCATTGGGTGGCACAGTCCCCAGTAGTGGAAACCTTAACTTTGCCGTTAGTGGCTTTAGTGACTTTAACTTTACGGGCGCTCATTCACAAACGGGGACTTTTACTTTTAACCTGCGGACGATAGGTTCGCCTGTCTTGACTCCCATCACTCCTCTCGGCGGATTTGACTTTGCCGATCCAGACGGCATCGCTTTTGATGCCAGTAGTGGGAATCTGTTCATTGTCTCGGATGATGACGCGAATGACGTTCAAGTCATCTCGGAGGTGACAACTGATGGTACGCTCGTAGATACCTTTGAACTGCCTGATTCACCAGATGTTGAGGGTTTGAGTGTCCTACCCAATGGGAATTTGCTGATTGCTGAGCAGGACGATGAAAACTCTGCCGTGCAGGAGATTGCGCCTGATGGCAGCGGTGAAATTTCCGGTGGCATTAGCTTCTTGACAGATCCCCCCAGCGACGATGGAGACGGGGTTGTCTTTAACCCTCAGACCAACACTGTCTTTGTCGCCGATGACGTTGATGAGGCCATAGTCGAGTTTGATCTCTCAGGTAACCTGCTTTCGACAATTGACACTACCGCACTCTTTCCCGGCTTTGACGAGCCAGAGGGCATTACCGTCGATCTGCTGACTGGTAATCTGTTTGTCGTAGACGACAGTGGTGGAACTAGTTTCCTATTTGAAATTGCGACGGACGGCACTTTAATTTCGGGTATCGACCTGGAAAATTTGACAGGGTTTGACGATCCAGAGGGTGTCACCATCGACTCCGAGTCACGGACGCTCTACATTGCCTTTGCAGACCAAGATCGGGTTGAAAGTTTTCAACTGCCTTCACCCCCAACCTCTGTTCCCGAACCGGGCATGGCGCTGGCGGTTGTCTTCTCTAGTGGCGTGGCTGTCCGTCGTCTCAGACGGGCTAAGGCTTAAAGCTTGACCCCGTCCAGAACGAGAGTACTTCCAGCAGGGGAAGCTACAGGTTTCAAATTGGACAGGGTCTATTGCATTCGTCGAGTTGCTAGGGCCAGTTTCTGGCACTGAAGTCCTTGATATGGCCCGACGCAGCCGAATGGGGCTATCAACCCTTCGACTGCCATAGCACCAAAACGCATACGGCAGTAGTCTGTAGCCGTCAAATACGTTCTGCAAAGCACTAATTGCCTTGGCTTCGGCTGGGGTAGTTAGTGCTTTGACATCTGAAGAACAGTCGAAGCTATCTACCAACCCTCCGACTGCTAAACAGAGCAGACGCTGATCAACCGGACGAGGGCTAGGGATACCGATGCGATCGCACAGCCCCTCAACTAACAACTGTAGCCCCAAAATATCCAGGCCCGCGTCTATCGCGGCGGCCATCAGCTTTAAACGATGCTCACCGCAGTCACCGCGATCGCCTATCAGTACCCAGTGAGTGCAAAGTGGCCGACAACGGCTTTTAGCCCAGCGGGTACGCCGATCGATAATTGGGCGGCCAGGTAACCTGGCATGAGCTGTAGCAAAGCCCTCAGCGTTATCCTGCTGTAGCCCAGCAGACATTTCTGACCTGAATACGGCATCCACCCCTTCCGCCCGTACGGTCATTCTTTTACAATCTATTTACAATTAGAAACGTTGTCACGATAATGAAAGGCTGGGGATGGCATTACCAGCTTTCCTGGTCGCCTGACCCGTTTGCACCATTCGGTATCTCAGTTTCCTTCGAGTCGGCCCATAGCAGGCCCGAAGGTCGATTTATTTGGTGCGATTGCGCCTTCGCATCGTTCCTCACCAAGCACCTAGCCTAGAACGCAACTATGAAAGACCTCTCGAAATATCGCAATATTGGTATCTTCGCCCACGTAGACGCGGGTAAGACGACAACTACCGAAAGAATCTTGAAGCTCACCGGTAAGATTCACAAAATCGGTGAGGTACACGAGGGTGCTGCAACCACAGACTTCATGGAGCAGGAGCAGGAGCGTGGCATCACGATCCAGTCCGCTGCTACCACCTGCTTCTGGAACGATCACCGGCTCAATATTATCGACACCCCCGGTCACGTGGACTTCACCTTTGTGGTGTACCGTTCACTTATGTTACTGTACGGCGGGGCTGGCGTCTTCTGCGGCTCCGGTGGTGTAGAGCCCCAGTCCGAAACCAACTGGCGCTACGCCAACGACTCCAAGGTTGCTCGGATTATCTACGTCAACAAGCTGGACCGCATGGGCGCGGACTTCTACCGCGTTGTCGACCAGGTGAAGAACGTGCTGGCGGCTGAGCCCCTAGTGATGGTGCTGCCTATCGGTACCGAGAGCGACTTTGTCGGCGTCGTTGACCTGCTGACCGAGAAAGCTTGGATTTGGGACGACTCTGGCGACCCGATGAAGTACGAAATCAAGCCCGTCCCCGACGATATGAAGGATGACGTGGCCGAGTGGCGCGAGAAGCTCGTGGAAATGGCCGTCGAGCAAAACGACGACCTGATGGAGAAGTACCTCGAAGGTGAAGAAGTCACCGTTGAGGAGCTGAAAAAGTGCATCCGTAAGGGCACTCGCAACCTGGCCTTCTTCCCCACCTACTGTGGCTCCTCCTTCAAGAACAAGGGCGTACAGCTGGTGCTAGACGCGGTTGTAGACTACTTGCCCAGCCCCACTGAGGTGAACCCCCAGCCTGAGGTTGACCTAGAAGGCAACGAGACCGGCGAATTTGCCGAAGTCACCACCGAGCACCCCCTACGGGCTCTGGCGTTCAAAATTATGGACGACCGCTTTGGTGCCCTCACCTTTACCCGTCTGTACTCTGGCGTGCTCAACAAGGGAGATACCATCCTTAACACCGCCACTGGCAAGACCGAGCGGGTGAGCCGTCTGGTGGAAATGCACGCCGACTCCCGTGAGGAAATCAACCAGGCTCAGGCCGGTGACATTGTTGCCATCGTCGGCATGAAAAATGTGCAGACGGGCCACACCCTGGCCGATCCAAAGCAGCCTGACACACTGGAGCCGATGCTCATCCCTGAGCCGGAGATTTCCGTCTCAGTAACCCCGACTTAGAAGGGCGGTTCTGAGAAGATGGGCATGGCCCTGAGCAAGATGGTTCAGGAAGACCCCTCCTTCCAAGTGGAAACCGACCAGGAAAGCGGCGAGGGCATCATGAAAGGGATGGGCGAACTCCACCTGGAAATTAAGGTGGACATCCTCAAGCGCACCCACGGCGTGGAAGTCGAAGTGGGCAAGCCGCAGGTGGCCTACCGCGAGTCCATCACGAAGCAAATCACGGACAGCTACACCCACAAGAAGCAGTCCGGTGGTTCTGGTCAGTTTGCAAAGATCGACTACATCTTAGAGCCTGGTGAGCCGGGTACTGGCTTCGAGTTTGAGTCTAAGGTGACCGGTGGTAACGTACCCCGAGAGTTCTGGCCTGCTGTGCAAAAGGGCTTTGAGTCCTGCATGGAAAAGGGCATGATGGCGGGCTTCCCCGTTGCGGACATGAAAGTAACCCTGACAGACGGCGGCTATCACCCGGTTGATTCGAGTGCGATCGCATTCGAAATTGCAGCCAAGGCCGCCTATCGTCAGACTTTTTCCAAGGCCAAGCCCCAATTGCTAGAGCCCATCATGGCAGTGGACGTGTTCACCCCCGACGACCACATGGGCGACGTCATTGGTGACCTCAACCGTCGTCGTGGCATGATCAAGGCCCAGGAAACTGGCCCCATGGGTGTGCGCATCAAAGCTGATGCCCCGCTGAGCGAAATGTTCGGCTACATCGGCGACCTGCGCACCATGACCTCCGGTCGCGGTCAGTTCTCCATGTCCTTCTCGCACTATTCCGCTTGCCCCAGCAATGTGGCAGAAGAAGTGATTAAGGAAGCGAAAGAGCGGGCAGCGGCTGCGTAGCGCTGTTGCTAAGTCCATGAAAAAGCCCAGGCAGACTAGCCTGGGCTTTTTCATGCCAATCATTCAAAGGTTAATACCTGACTCATTGAAAGCTCATATTCTGAGCTTAGAATTACGCTTGTTCGTTTCACCCATTCAAGCATTAGGTTATGACTCGCACACTCCTCTACGCCGTTGCCGGGGCTACTGGCTTAGCCACGCTGCTCAGCACCGCGCTGACGTCCTCCGATCACTACTTGGTGAGTGAATTAAGCCAACTACAAGTTATAGCTGCTCAGGCTCAGGTGACCTCCGACGGCTCGTTGACAGAAATGTCGGTGGAACGGCTGGGAGACCTTTTGCAGAGCGAGTCCAGTGACCTACAGGGTGGAAACGGGCAGTGGCAAATGACGATTGAAGGGCAAACCGTTATTGTTGTGGCGGATGCTAGCAACAACAGAATGCGGATTATTGCGCCAGTTGTATCAACCCGTTCTCTTTCTAGTGAACAGATTCAGGCAATGCTGGTGGCAAACTTTCACTCGGCTCTAGATGCAAGATATGCCGTCAGTAACGGCAATGTTGTCTCTGTATTTTTGCATCCGCTGTCGACACTGCAAGAAACTGACCTACGCTCAGGGCTTCGTCAGGTTGCAACACTAGCAGACACATTCGGTAGCAGCTACTCTAGCGGCGGTCTCGGCTTTCTGCCTAACGGTCGCCCAGCTCAGCCCACGGTCCCAAATGGCAGCGTTGGAATTTAACCTGTTGTTGACTAGATAGGTGCGATCGCATTCGAAATCGCCTCTGAGGCCGCCTATCGTCAGTCCTTCCCCAAGGCCACGCCTTGGTTCGCCGACCATGGCAGTAGACG
>ERZ1740067.2183-NODE-2183-length-12269-cov-7.029966_pt1 | contig 12269 bp, 12 predicted proteins | sample MGYA00581736_ERZ1740067 | MGnify/ENA primary metagenome ERZ1740067 (study PRJEB43018, sample SAMN04849236) | marine metagenome | isolation source: floating plastic debris | place: Pacific Ocean | collected 2008-08-27 | study: EMG produced TPA metagenomics... | reverse complement strand
ACGATGTCGCGGGCAAGACCATCGCGTCCGCATCCTCGCTCGAAAAAGACCTTGGCGTTGTCGGCAAGAATAATGTCGAAGCCGCGGCCAAGGTCGGTGCTGCGATTGCTGAGCGTGCCAAGAAAGCCAAAGTGTCGGAGTGCTACTTTGACCGCGGCGGTTTTCTCTTCCACGGCAAAGTGAAGGCCTTGGCCGACGCTGCCCGTGAAGGTGGCTTGAAGTTCTAAAAATGCAGGCGGCCTGCCAAGGGCCGCCTCGATGATCGGGGGGCCCTCTGGCCCACTGCGATTGACCAAATACAGGGCCGCTGGGTCCAATGATGAAAAGGATGCTTCATGGCACGTGAACAAGGACAAGGCCGGGGCCGTCGCGACCGCGACGAAACACCGGAATTTCAGGATCGCCTGGTTGCGATCAACCGCGTCTCGAAAACCGTGAAAGGTGGTAAGCGTTTTGGCTTTGCTGCTCTCGTGGTGGTCGGTGACCAAAAAGGCCGCGTCGGCTTTGGCAAAGGGAAAGCCAAAGAAGTGCCCGAGGCGATCCGCAAGGCAACGGAACAAGCCAAGCGTCAGATGGTCCGCGTGCCCCTGCGCGAAGGCCGCACGCTGCACCACGACATCGAGGGGCGTCACGGCGCTGGTAAGGTCGTGATGCGCACTGCACCGCAAGGTACCGGTATCATTGCCGGTGGTCCGATGCGTGCTGTGTTTGAAATGCTGGGCGTTCAGGACGTCGTCGCCAAGTCGATCGGCTCGCAAAACCCTTACAACATGATCCGCGCCACGCTGAACGGCCTTGGCCGCGAAGCCAGCCCACGTCAGGTTGCCCAGCGTCGCGGCAAGAAGGTCGCTGACATCCTGCCAAAGACTGACGCTCCGGCCGCTGCCGAAGCCGAAGCACCGGCAGAAGCATAAGGAGACGTCACCATGGCAAAAACCATCGTCGTCAAGCAGATCGGCTCCCCGATCCGCCGCCCCGCCAAACAGCGTGCCACGCTGGTCGGTCTGGGTCTGAACAAGATGCACAAAACCCGCGAACTGGAAGACACCCCTTCCGTCCGCGGCATGGTCAACTCCATCCCCCACCTCGTCGAGATCATCGAAGAGCGCGGATAAGTTGGCGGTGGGCTAGCGCCCGCTTTAAGAAGAAAACGCGCCCCGCTGGCTTGCGGGGCGTTTTTATTTGATCAGGTCCGCCAATTAACTTGGCCGAGGCGGGTCAATGTCAAAGGTCACGCACGCGGTCTTACCTGGAAGACAGCGGGACCGCTTTGCTGGCCACATGCCGCTTCCACTGGCCGTAGAACCCATGGACGAGCGATAGCAGACTTGCGGTCAGCAGGATCACGAACGATGCAATCGGATATTTCAGCTTGCGCAGCAAAAAGCCGAAGGCGCCCATCTTCGGTGATCGGGTCCAGCCCGACGGTGGCGATGCCAAGACCCAAATGCCCCGCGACCAGACCTTTCAAGATCGACCCGCCGCCGATGGCCCAGATTGCCGTGATCTCCAGAATGGCAAGTGCGAAGTATTCGGCCGGGCCAAAGTTCAGCGCGAATTGCCCCATGGGTGGTGCCAGCAGCATCAGCACGATGGTGCCGAAGATGCCGCCAATCGCCGAAGATGCTAACGCAATGCCAAGCGCTTTGCCCGCCTCGCCTTTCTTGGCCATCGGATCGCTATCCAGTGCGGTGTGCACGCGGCCTCGGGACTGCCGTGCGTGTTGAACAAAATAGCCGAGATTGTCGCCGACCAAAGTTTCTTGCTTGAGGAATTCCTCGTCAAGTACGAGGTTGACCCGCTCCTGCGGCCTTTGGGGCAGAAAATCCTGCTGCATGGGCATTGCTACCAGAAGGCCCATCAAGTCATGCCGGACGTGCAAAAAGCGCTTTCCGTGATCCCTCAAGCCGAGGTTGAGGTGGTCGAGACAAGTTGTTGCGGGATGGCCGGGGCTTTCGGCTATGGCCGTGACACAGTAGACATGTCGATGAAAATAGCCGCGGCCAATCTGTTACCCGCCATGTGCGCGGCCCCGCAAGATACATTGATCGTTGCCGACGGAACCTCTTGTCGACACCAGATTGCAGACAGTACAGGGCGCAATGCGATCCATGTGGCGCTTGTATTTGAAATGGCTTTACTAAAGGGAAACCGCCGACATGAACCTGTCGACCCCACTCTCCCGGTTGTCGCTTCACGAGGAACTTGTCATGCGTTTGCGACAAGCCATTGTCGACGGCACGCTGGAACCGCAAGCCAAAGTACCCGAGCGTGAGTTATACGAACAGCTTGGCGTGTCCTGCACGCCGTTGCGCGAGGCGCTAAAGGTTCTGGCCAATGAAGGTCCGATCATTCTGGAATCAAACCGCGGCGCGCGGGTCTCGAACGTCGCCGTGGAAGAACTTGAAGCCGCCTTCCCGGTGGTTGCCGTGCTCGAAGGTCTTGCTGGCGAACTGGCCTGCGCCAAAGCCACCGATGACGAGGTCGCGCAGCTTGTCGACCGGCATCATGACATGTTCCGCCATTATGACGGTGGCGACAGACCAGATTACTTCAAGGCGAAGCGCGATACTCATAACATGCTGTTTGAGACGGCGCGCAATCCGGTGCTGACGCAGCACTACACCATGGCGCCGATCCGGTCCGACCGGATTTTCGACAGCGGCGCAGACGTGCCGGTCTTTGATTGCGCGGGCATTGAGCTTGAGGTCGGGTTCGAGGTTATGTCCACGATCCCCGCCCGGGCCGACTTGACACAGATCGCAAAAGCGCTGCGCCCCCGCCCCGTGATCGAGGTGGTGGACACCCGCATTGCTGGACCTTTGGTCGATGATCCCATTGTCAAACTTGCTGATCAGCAAGCCAGCGGCGCGCTGGTCATTGGCGATCCGCTGACCTCGTGGGACAGAACGGACTTCACCCGCGTGACGGGTGATCTGGTATGCGGCGACACCATCGTTCTGCGCGGTGAAAGCGATGTGCCTGGCGGTTCTGCCCTATCTGCCGTCCAGACCCTCGCTGATATGATCGGCGATCACTGCGGCGGCCTGCAGCCCGGTATGATCGTCATCACCGGCTCGTTGAACGGAGTGCCCTGTTTTCCCGCTGGCACAAAGGTTTGTGGAAAGATCGAAGGTTTGGGTGTCGTGAACCTTCAACTCTCAAAATGATCATAGCTTCAATGTCATATCAGCAGCATCAAGCGCCCGCCCTCCCTTTCGATCTATCCGCTTGGTCGATGCCTCAAACGAGATGCCACAGGTGACACAGAACAAGCGCCCCAGCCGAATGTCCGGGATCAGCCGTTCCCTGAATACCTATTACCGCGACAAGGCGCGCACGGATCGCATGGACGCGCTGAACAAGGTATTTGTTCAGCCGGACGGGCTAGTCTTCGATGTCGGCGCGCATGTGGGTGACCGAACGGCGAGCTTTCTGCGGCTGGGTGCGTCCGTTGTCGCGCTAGAGCCGCAACCCAGGGTGTTTCGCGCGCTTCGTTTGCTTTACGGGCGCAACCGGGCGGCGGTTTTGCTGCCTTGCGCTGCGGGGCGCGAGGCGGGCGACACCACACTCTATCTGAATACGCACAATCCGACCGTCGCCACGGTCACGCAGGACTTCATTGAGGCAGCCTCTGGCGCTGAGGGTTGGCAAGGACAGACCTGGGATGACAGCGTGACGGTTCCGGTCACGACACTGGATGCCTTGATCGCGCGTTTCGGTGTCCCTGATTTCATCAAGATCGACGTGGAAGGCCACGAGGCGGACGTTCTGGCCGGGCTCAGCACGGGGGTGCGCGCACTGTCTTTCGAGTTCACAACGATCCAACGCGCTTGCGCCCATGACTGTATTGACCGGTTGTCCGCCTTGGGGCGCTACACCTTTAATCTCAGCCTCGGCGAAGAGCACGTGCTGAGGCATGACACTTGGCTGACCGCTGATGCGGTGCGGATGGAGTTGGACGCACTGCCTGATGATGCAAATTCCGGTGATGTTTACGCCCGGCTTGGCTGAACAGGCCCGACACCTGCACCTTATGTCTTTCCAACAGACAGGCGGTCCAGCACCGCCCCCGCCGTCCGCGCTGTATCGGACCATGTCGGCAAGCGATGACCCGCAGCCTGCGCAGCGGCGGCAAGTTCGGTGCGATAGGCTGCATCGGTCAGGACGCTTTGCACCGCAATGGCAAATGCCTCTGGATCATCCGGCCGAACAAGGCAGCCCGTGCCCTCTGGAACAGTGTCGGGAACGGCGCCGGTTGCGCAACTGATGATCGGAAGGCCCGCCGCCAGCGCCTCGTCAAAGACAAGACCGTAGCCCTCATAGCGGGTGGCCAATGCAAAGATAGACGCCTGACTGTAAAGCTGTGCAAGCTCGGTGTCCGGTACACGCCCCGCCAGCCTGACCCGCGCGCCAAGGTCCAAGTCTGTCACAAGATTTTGCAGTTCGGCGGCATGATCCTGATCATAAGGCGCCCCGACGATCACCGCGGTCCAGTCAAGCGCACGAAGCCGCGCCAGACTTTGCAGAAAAACATCATGCCCCTTGCGCGGATGCTGAATCCCGACGGACAAGATCAACGGTGGATCGATAGTGTCGGGTTGCAAGATGGGCCGATCTGTCCCCGGCCGTGCGATTGTAATGCGGTTGGGCGTGACGTCGTAGCGTTCGATCAAAGTCTGCGCGGTATGCGGACTTGGCACCAGAACATGAGAAATGAGCGCCAGATTATCACGTTCGATCTGAAAGAGGTGATCGCGCCGCGCTGCCTCCAACCCGCTTTCCAGAGCTAGGGGGTGATGAACCATCGCCACTGTCGGCACATGCAGGCCGACAAGGGCGCCCGTGCCGATCGTGGCCGACAGAAATCCGTCAAGGATCACCGGCCTGTCAGGCTCAAGCGCGCTGAGCTGTGCGATAAGGTCGGCCATGTCGTCAGGCGTCGGATCAGGAAAAGACGCGCCGATCTGCAAGTGCCTGACGTCATGCCCCTCGCTGCGCAACCCCTCAAGCAGGCGCCGTTCATAATAATAGCCGCCCGTCGGTTGGGTGATATCACCAGGAATGGCAAACGCAGCAGGACATGGCGTCATGTTAGCTGCTCGGGCGCGTAAACGGCAAGAATTCGACGCTCTATGGTGCCCACAAGGGCGTAGCCAAGGGCGGACAAGACTGACACGAGGACAACCGCGCTCCATAGCACGTCATAGTCTGACAGCGATGCCGACAGTGCCATCAGGCTGCCGATCCCCGCACCTGTTGCTAGCCATTCCGCGACCGTGACTGCCAGAACCGATGCGGGCACGGCCATGCGTGCAGCGGCAAAGAAAGCGGGCAGCATCGCCGGGATGCGCACATGGATCAGGCGCTTGACTGGCCCAGCGGCATAGCTGTCGAACACGTCTAGGACTTGCCCAGGCGTCTGGCGCAATCCGTGCAAGCAAGCAACGAGGGTCGGGAAAAACACCATCACCGCGACAAGAACGATGGTGCCTGCTGCACCACGCCCCAGAAGAAGAACGACCAACGGTGCCGTCGTCACGATCGGAACAGAGCGCAGGGCAATCGCCAAAGGCATGGCGATGCTGGACAAGGAAGGCACCAGAACCAGAAGAATAGCGAGGCCAAAACCAGCGGCCAGCCCGGCAACATATCCCGGAACAAGAAACTGCGCCGTCTCGGTAAGCGCCGTTGTCAGGATGGTTCGTGTCTCGGATGCATCCTCGGCCAGAAAAAGTGCCTCAAACACCTGCACAGGGCCTTTGGCGAAGAACGGATTGAGTTCGAGCATCCAGATCACACCGGTCCAAGCAAGCAGAGCCAGCGCTCCGACAAGGCTCACGTCGCGCCATGCGGTGCGCTGGGCGCCCGCTGATATGGGCGTTGCGAGGATGACAGGCGGTTCTTCCAGCAAGACGCGGCGCGCAAGGGCACCGATGGCGACATAGGCAAGTATCGCAACAGCGGTGGCCACGGTTGCCAACGTCCATGTCATCTCGACGTCCAGAGCGCGAATGGCACGGACTGTAAGAACTCCCATCCCGCGCTCAGCGCCGGTAAACTCGCCCACCATCGCGCCCAGAAACGCCGCGGGCGCTGCGATCTGGAGACCGGTGAAAAGATAGGGCAGCGCCGCCATCGCGCGGACGTGAAAAAGCGCGGCAAACCGCCCGCGCCCGTAGCTGCGGACAAGATCGAACCAGCTGTCCGGCGCGGCCCGCAGGCCCACAAGAAGCGGGAGCAGCGTGGTGTAGTAAACCGCAAGCGCTGCCAGAACAATCTGCGGTCCATTCCCCGGTCCGAAAAAGACCCGCAGGATCGGGCCCGTGGCGACCAGCGGCAGGCAGAAGACCAACAAGGCCAAACCCGTCACGACCCGCTCACTGCGCGGCCACGCCAATGCCAGAGCCGCCAGTGCCAACGCGGCCACATTGCCGATCACAAAGCCTACCGCTGCATTGCCAAGCGTGACCCAGAGCGCGCGCGCCATGAGCTGCCATTCGTTCACGAGGTACCGCAAGACATCGCTGGGTGCAGCGAGTACGAAGGCATCCGTCAACAGACGTCCGGCCAGTTCCCAACCCGCCAGCAGAATGACAATGCCAAGCCACGGACGGAGGTTGGCAGAGCGTATTCGCACGGCGCCAAGGCTGCGCGCGGTCAGCGTGCTCATTGCGCGGCCAACGGCCTTTGCGCCGCGGCCATGCCTTGCGCGAGGGCTGCGAACACCTGTTCAATCAGGTCGGTGGCTTCTTCGCTGCGCCCCATCTCGGTCGTGCGGGGGCGGGTCAGGGGAATTGTGATGTCGGTCACGATTTTTGCAGGGCGCGGCGACAGAACAATGATGCGATCCGACAGCAGGACCGCTTCGCTGACCGAATGCGTGACCAAAACGGTCGTCGTGCCTTGCGCTTCCCAAATGCGTGGCAGGTCTTGTGCGAGCTGTTGGCGCGTAAGCTCATCAACAGCGCCGAAGGGCTCGTCAAGCAGCAAAAGGCCGGGTTTCGTGGCCAACGCGCGTGCGATCGCGGCGCGTTGGCGCATACCGCCCGACAATTCAGCCGGGCGGGTGTCGGCAAACCCATCAAGACCGACCAGTGTGACAAGCTGGTTGATCGCATCGGTATCCACAGGACGGCGCGCAAGGCTGAGAGCCAGCTCAATATTGCCGCGCACGCTGCGCCACGGCAGAAGCGAGGGGTCCTGAAAGGCCACTGACAACCCGGCCCGCCGCAAGGTCTCCGCAGGCGGTGCGCCACCGATTGAAATCCGGCCCGCGCTGGGCGCCTCAAGCCCCGCGATCATCCGAAGCAAGGTCGATTTTCCGCAGCCGGACGGGCCGACCAAAGCCGTAGTCTGGCCCGCTGCAAGGGTCAGATCAACGTCTTGGACAGCTTCAGTGCCGCCATCGAAGGTCTTTCCAACGCCGGTGCAGACAATCTCGGGGGGTGGCGCGAAATCAGGAGGCATGGACCTCTTCAAGGATCGAGCGGTCCCAAAGATCGGGTGTCACCGACCGACCCAGAAGCGCAAGGGTTTCGACATTTGCCGCCACGGTTTCATCCGTCCACCAGCCAAAGCCGTTGGCGTCCGTCAGGTCCGAGAACATAAGTGGCACTTGCCGCGCGGCTTGCAGCTTTTGCGTCTCAAGATCGAGCCCGGCATCGGGATACATGGCCAACGTCAATTCGGCTGCGGCATCGGTGTCTTCGCGGTACGCGTCCCAGCCGCGCACCTCTCCGCTCATCAGCGCGACAAGTTCGGCGCGGCGATTGGTGAGGCTGTCTTCGGTGGCAATGTAGGTTTGCGAATGTACGGCATAGCCGTGATCGGCCATCAGCATCGTCAGCGCCTCAACACCTTGCATCGCCATCGCAACAGGCAGATCGGTCTCCCAGCTCAGCAGGCAATCGACCTCACCGGCCAGCAGCGGCTGCGCGGAGTATTGCGTCGGCACAATCTCGATCTCGTTGATATCGACGTCATTAAGCGTGCACAGCGCTTGCAGCACCGGGGTGTTGGCCAGTGCCATCCCGATGCGCTTACCCGCCAGATCACCGGGTTCGTTCACCGGATTTGCAGGCAGCGATGTGACCACGAAAGGGTTCTTCTGCATCGCGACACCAAGGATCTTGAAGGGCGCGCCTTCTGCAACGGCTGCGGCGGTGTAATCAGCCGCCGAGATGCCGACAAGCGCTGAACCTGCGACAACAGGCGGCTCAACCGGCGCGTTGGGACCGCCGGGCAAAAGCGATACCTCAAGCCCTGCATCGGACCACCAACCGCGATCCTGCGCGATATAGCTTCCGGCGAATTGGGAAGAATGAAGCCACGACAGTTGCAGGCTTATAGCGGTTTGCGCCTGCGATGGCCGGGGTGTCAGACCAAGGACCATGGCGCCAGCAGCGGCTGCGCCCGTTCCAAGCAGAGTGCGTCGGTTCAAATTTTTTCTCGTCATAATATCCTCTTAGCGTTTTTTATGATGCTAGGTGCAGGCTTAATCGTGGCAAGTGCCTGTTCCGCGTCCAATCGTCCATTTTCCGCCTACTATTTCAACGCCGCTACAATTTCACGCCTGCTGCCCGCGGTTTGAGCCGTAGAAAGATAAGCCCGGGCAGAACCGCTACGATGAACGACAGGCCAAAAGCAACACTGCTTGCAAGCCCCCCGCTGGCCGACGCCCCTGCCAGCGGCAAAAGCGCTGCGGCGGCGCCTTCGCGCAGGCCCCAGCCCGAAACCGAAATCGGAATAAGCATCGTGAACAGGATCAAGGGCACCAACGCCGCGATGGCGGTGAGCGACAACTCGACGCCGACGGCGTGGGCGCAAAAGGCAAAGGCCGCAAGGTTGCAGACCGTCGTGCCGACGCTGAGTGTGACCTGACCACGTAAAACCCGGCGATCCGCCACCGCCCTTCCCAACAGGCGCCATGCACTTGCCGCGCTACGCCCGACTGGCCCTTTAAGCAGCGTGGCGGCCCACAGACCAAGCGGCAGCGCAAGACCTGCCAGCACCAAGCCCGCGACGGGTACGGCAAGCCAGCGCGGCCAGTCAAACCCGCCGGGAACAAGGCTTGTCGCTAGAAAGGTGGCTGCCATGGTCAGAAACATCGCGATTTGCCCGACCAGTCGCTCAATGACCACAGCCTGCCCTGAGGCCATCAAGCCCGCTTGCGCGCGCGCGCGATACGCACGGCCCGCGTCCCCGATCATGCCGCCCGGCAGCGACTGGTTCACAATCTGTGCCAGATAGTACTCGCGGATGGCGTGACCGGCACCAAATGACATGCCAAGCTGCGTCGCCGTGAGCCGCCAGCGAAGTGCGGACAGGATCGTTTGCAGTGTCAGCACAGCAACCGCCAATGCGAGCCAGGGCCAGTTTGCCGTCGCAAGACGGCGTGCAGCCGCCGGACCGTCCGCAGCGCGCCAAAGCAAAGCAAGCAGGGCAACCGCGATGGCCAATTGAACGATGGGCCAGATCCATTTGGGGAGGGCGCGTCTCAACTACTGCTGCCTTTTGGTCTTGGCGTTGAGAACGCATCAAGAATGAGGTTACGCATTTCGTCCATCGGGCGTGGCGTTGCGTCATCGCCGGGCAAAAGTCCCTCTGACCATCCCCAGCTTTCGACGCGCGCGACAAGTGCCTCTGGCCCAATCACATGCACGGGGACGTCCGCGCGGTCATCCAGCGCCACAAATTCCGCCGCCTGATGATCCCCGACAACAAAGATCAGCGGCGGGTCGTCCGCGTGACGCGCGGCATACTCAAAGACAACGCGAAGGGCGTAATCGACGGCTTGGCGGTACTGATCACGCACGCGGTCGCGGTCGCGCCAGACGACATCGGGCGGCTCGCCCGCCTCGGCCATGGGGTTGAAGATCTCGCCGTTTCCGATTGCGTCCCAATCCACCAATTCGGGCACGGGCAGCCACGGCGCATGGGAGGACCCAAGGGCCATCTGGACAAAAAGCGGCCTGTCACCTTCGCCGGTGCGCAGCTGGCGATCCATCGCGGCAAACGTAAACTGATCCGGCATGGTTACCCAGTTGAACGGCAATCCCTTATAACCCAGATCCTGCGCAGCCAGCACCGTCTCGAAGCCCATGAACTCCACTTCGGGCCAATCCAACGTGATCTGCGGCATCACCGCGGCTGTGCGAAAACCCGATGCACTGGCGATATGAAAAAGCGTCTGCCGTCCGCTGGCCAAGGCGGCACCGTAGCTTGTCTGATCCGCAATCCAAAGCCCGTTCGCAAAGGTTGCGTGGCTTAGCCAGCTTTGCCCGCCCCGCGTGGGCGCGCGCAGAAACCCTGACCGCATGGACAGCCCAAGATCGCTCAGCCGGGTTTCAGAACGTCGCAGCGTGTCTCGGTGGGTTTTGGAGTAAAGCGGTGTGTCGAAACTCGTGCGGCCATAGCTTTCGACAAAGACAATCAGAACATCATGCTTAATCACATCCAGAAGTCCGGTGCGACCCGCATACGGATCTTGCGCCGCAGCGGTGGAAAAAGCCCGTAAATCGGCCAGCGTGTCGCGCACCATCAGCGTTCTCTCAACGCCGATGCGTGTTGTGAACGCGGTGCCTGGAATGTTTGCGGGCAAGGTCCACCGGCTCATGGTGTCACCAACCTCGGCCACGGCAATGCCACCGAAAATAACCGCCGATGCAGCCGTCAGGCCGGTCGCGCCGTGCCCAAACTCAAGCCGTGACCAGACGCCGGTGGCCCACCATAACGCAACGGCCAACAACGCCAGCACCGCGAGGGCCGCCAGAACGCCAACGCCCGTCAGAACAGGGCCAACAGCCCCCGTTGCCAAGCGCAGACCGGCTTCGATCAGCGGCAGGTCAGCAACCGGATTGAAGCCGCGTGCGAGTGCCGTGAACATCGCGAAATCGGCAGATTTCAAGACCGCGATCAGCAGCAGCGTGCCGACAATACCAGCGCGGATCCATCGTCCCGCGCGTCCCGGCCCGAGGGCGGCAAGTGCAAGCAGGATCACCGGAAGCTCTAGCGGGAAAAGCAAAAGCGCCGGCCAGGTCATCGCCGCTGGATGGTTGGGCTGCACCAGCACAAGATGCAACACAAGAGCGGCCAAACCCAGACGGACGATCTGTGCGTTCACGCGCGGGACCGCCAGAGCCAGATGATATCCACAGCGAAAGACCAGATCAGCAGGATCGCGACGACAGGCGCCAGCACAACCGCGACACCCGGGGGCAGGTTCGGGGCTTGCAGCGCGATCAGGGCGGCAAGTTGCAAAACGCACACGACCTTGCGGCTGAACCGGTCGGGCAGGGTGACATTCATCCAAGGCAGCACCAGCCCCGCCGCGACAAAGGCGTATCGGGGTAGCCCGAGCACCAGAGCCGCCGGTCCGATCTGCGGGTTCAGGGCCGCATTGACGGCCAGCACCAGCGCCAGAAGCGAGTCGACTTCGACATCGAAACGGGCCCCGAAGTTCGAAACCAGATCTTGCCTGCGGGCAAGCCATCCGTCGACGCCATCAAGGCACAATGCCAGCAACGCGACGCCAAGAAACGCCCATGACGGACCGCTACCTGCAAGCAACGGCGCGATAAGCGCACAGACAAGAACCAGCCGGACCAGCGTGACGTGGTTGCATAGGCCGAGACGGCGATGCGGATACCTGCGTTGGACAAACCAACCTGTCAGAGCGGCTGCCAGAGTATAGACCGCGATTGCCATGGCGATTGTGACCGGGGTTGCGCCGGGTAACGCAAAAGCACCGATCAAGACGCCAACCGCACCAAGCGATGCGGCGCGGGCGAAGGCATCCGTTGCGCTGCGCGGTGTGATCCACGTCAGCCTGCGGCGCGTTTCGCGTATGATATTGGTCTGGGTTAAAGCCATCATTGAAAGATCGCACTGACTTTGCCACTGTCAAGGGGACGTAGCAAGGTGCGCTTGGTGGTCCGGCAGGCCCGTTCAAGCGCCAGTATTCAAGCCACGAGGGTGCAATGGCAGAGCAGCAGACACAATACCGCGGCCCGGCGCGGCTTATCCACTGGACGATGGCCGTCCTGATCTTGGCGACCATCCCGGTGGGCGTTCTGATGACCCAGGAGGGCTTGGAGCGCTCGTTCCAGAACGCGCTCTATATCTTTCACAAGAATGCGGGCGTGCTGCTTTTGGTGCTGATTTTTATCCGTATCGTCTATCGGCTGGGTCACAAGCCCGCGCCGTTGCCATCGGATATTCCTGATTGGCAGCACCGGATCGCAGGTCTGTCGCATCTTGGGATCTAC
>ERZ1740067.2182-NODE-2182-length-12270-cov-7.889889_pt1 | contig 12270 bp, 11 predicted proteins | sample MGYA00581736_ERZ1740067 | MGnify/ENA primary metagenome ERZ1740067 (study PRJEB43018, sample SAMN04849236) | marine metagenome | isolation source: floating plastic debris | place: Pacific Ocean | collected 2008-08-27 | study: EMG produced TPA metagenomics... | reverse complement strand
GCAGCGCGGTGGTCTCCGCGGAGGCGGTCAGGGCTGCGGACGCAGCAAATGCCGCGGCTGCAGCCACTTTGAACATGGTTTTCATTAGGTCCTCCCTAAGATGTCGATTATCGGGGCCTCGTTACGGACCCTTCTTGTTGTCGGTGAAAAACCGTAGGCGCAAAGGAAACGAGAGCGCAACTATTATTTTGGATTTCTCGCAATCTCAGGATTTTCTTGAAATCTCGAAATTTCTGATGCAGCCTTTCAGGGTGTTTTGCGGCAGTTAGGGCAGCACATGGACGTTTTTGAGGATATCAGAACCCGTGCGATCGCTGGTAGCTTTGCCCATGGTGAAAAACTGCGGGCCGAGATTTTGCGGAACGATTATGGCTGTTCGGCCAGTACCGTGCGCGAGGCGCTGCTGCGCCTTGCCGCCCTTGGGCTGGTCGAGTTTCAGGAGCAGCGCGGGTTTCGCATGCCCGAATACTCGCCCGAGCGTCAGCACGATATCACACAGATGCGGATCATGCTGGAGACCGAAGGCGCGTGCCGGTCCATGCGCCATGGTGGCGTGGCGTGGGAATCGCGCCTGAATGCCGCCCACCACAAGCTCAGCCATATCGAAAGCCGCATCGCGGCCATGGGCCCCACTGACGAGCTGGCGCAGCTCTGGATGGCGGCGGAGCTTGAGTTTCACCAGACGCTGCTGTCGGCCTGCGGGTCCGACATTTTGATCGAACTGCATCTGCAGGTTTACAACCGTTACCGGCAGGTAAAGGCCGAATACGACCGGACCTTTCTGCATGTTACCGAAAACATTCGCGAGCATCAGGCCATCGTCGATGCCGCGCTCAGCGGTGACGAGACCACCATGCGCACCCGGATCTTTGAGCATTTCGAGCGTCACCTGCTGCCCGGGCGCCCGGTCGCAGGAGCGCTCGCCGCGCTGGTCTAGGCCTTGGGCATATCCTCCGCCATGTAGATCGCCACGATCTCGTCAAAGCTGGTTTCCGCGACAAAGCCAAGGCTCTTGGCCCGGTCCGGTGCGAAATCGCGGGGCCAGCCTTCGACGATCTTGGCAATGTGCGGATCGGGCTGTGGGTCGATCAGCGCAACCGCATCATTGCCCGCCGCGGCACGCAACGCCTCGATCTGTTCGGCGACGGTGCAACTGAGCCCCGGCAGGTTCAGCGCCCGCCGCCCCTCAAGCCGTTCGGTGTCCAGCGTTGCGGCATGGGCCAGGAACCCCGCCGCCGCGCGGGGCGAAGCGTGCCAATGGCGCACGGTGTCTGGTACCGGTAACATTGCGCGCTGCCCGTTCAGCGGCTCGCGGATGATACCGGAGAAAAAGCTCGACGCCGCCATGTTCGGCTTGCCCGGGCGGACGCAGATGGTGGGCAGGCGCAAAGACATCCCATCGATGAAGCCCTTGCGCGAGAAATCCTGGATTAGAAGCTCGCATGCTGCCTTTTGCGCGCCATAGCTTGTCTGCGGCGATTGCAGGAAATCATCGTCGATCTTGTCGGGATACGGCCCGCCAAACACCGCGATGGAGGAGGTGAAAACCACCTTCGGCACATAGGCCCCGCCCGTCGCGCGGTGCTGCGCCCGCAACCCTTCGAGAAAGCCCCACATGGGCCACAGGTTCGTCTGCCAGCCCTTGTCGAAGTCCACTTCGGCCTCACCCGACACGATGGAGGCGAGGAAGTAGATGAGGTCGAACCGCTCGGCCGCCAGTGCCGCCACCTCTGCCGGGTTCGCGAGGTTGCCCACGCGCCGGTCGGTGCCCGGGCCACCCTCGGGGAATGCGATGTCGTGCAGGGTGAGGTCGAATTCATCCGGCGCTTCGGCCTCCAGCTTCGCAGCCAGTTTCTGGCCGACCATCCCGCCACCGCCCAGGATCAGAACGCGGGTCATGCCGTCACCCCGTTGCGCTGACACAGCTCAAGATAGAGGCCCGAGTGATCCTTGTCCGCGCCGTCCATATGCTCCACGAAATGGGCAAAGCGGTCACGCACGTCCTCGACCATGGGCAGCGACAGGTCCGCCGCCTGCGCCTCGGCCAAGACGTTGTTCAGATCCTTGAGCTGGAATTTGGACAGCCCGCCCGGTTCGAAATTGCCCGTTGTCATCCGTTCGCCGTGTTGTTGCAAAATAGTGCTGTCGGCAAAGCCACCCTTGAGGGCCGCGCGCAGGGCTGCCGGGTCTGCGCCACCCTTTTCGGCCAGCAGCATCGCCTCGGCCACGGCACCGATGGTCACGGCGACGATGGCCTGATTGCACAGCTTGGACAGCTGCCCAGAACCGCTCGGCCCCACATACACGGGCCGTCCCATCGCCTCGAGCACCGGTTGCGCGCGGGCCAGATCGGTCGTCGATCCACCGACCATGATGGCGAGGCTCGCCGCCTCCGCCCCCTTGGTGCCACCCGACACCGGTGCGTCCAGGTGCGCCACGCCGACCGCGGCCAAGGCGGCGGCCTCAGCCCGCGCCTCTTCGGGCTTGGTCGAGGACATGTCGATCCAGAGCGCCCCGTCGCTGAGGCTGCCTGACACGTCGGACACAACGCCAAGCACGGTCGGTCCGTCGCTGAGCATCGAAATGACGATATCCGCACCGGTCACAGCCTCTGCCAGCGTTTCGGCCACGTGTACCCCATGCGCTTCGAGCGACCGCGCCTTGGCCGCCGTGCGGTTCCAGACCGTCAGCGGCACACCCGCCTGCGCGAGGTTGCGCGCCATGGGCAGGCCCATCAGCCCCGTGCCCAAAAGCGTCACCTTTTCAAAAGCCATGTCCAAACCTCCCCTAGCGTCATGACCGGTCTGGTCATCACCAATCGCTTGTCATACGCTAACAGCAAACCGCAGCCTGCGGGTCTGCGCAACACCATATCGCATGGGGGGAAGTCATGGGCCGTCTCGACGGAAAGCGCGCGCTTGTCACAGCCGCAGGCCAGGGGATCGGGCGCGCATCGGCGCTCGCCATGAAAGCGGAAGGGGCAGAGGTTTTTGCCACGGATGTGAACGAGGCGGCGCTCGAGGACCTCAGCGGTGACGGGATCGAGACCTATGTGCTCGATGCGATGGACCCGGTGAGCATTCGCAAGGGGGTGTGGCACGCGCAGCCCGATGTGCTGTTCAACTGCGCCGGGTTTGTCCACAACGGCACGATCATGGATGCAAACGAGGACGAATGGGACTTTGCCTTTGATCTGAACGTGCGGTCCATGTTCCGGTCAGTGCGCGCGGTGCTGCCAGGCATGCTGGAGCGTGGCGGCGGGTCGATCATCAACATGTCATCGGCGTTGGGATCCATCATGGGCGCGCCCAACCGGTTCATCTATGGCACGACCAAGGCCGCCGTTGTCGGCCTCACCAAGTCGGTGGCGTCGGACTACATCACGCAGGGCATCCGCTGTAACTGCATCTGCCCCGGCACGGTGGAAAGCCCCAGCTGGCACGAGCGGGTCAAGGCACTGGGTGAGCAGCTGGGGAGCTATGACGCTGCGATGGCCCAATTCGTCGCCCGCCAACCCATGGGGCGGGTCGCCAAGGCCGAGGAGATCGCGGCCCTTGTCGTCTACCTCGCCAGCGACGAAAGCGCATTTACCACCGGACACACTCATATCATCGACGGAGGCTGGTCAGGCCAATGAGCAAAAAGATAGGCATCGAGGACCTGCGGTCGCGCAAGTGGTTCATGAACCCCGACAACCCGGAAATGACGGCGCTTTATCTTGAGCGTTACCTGAACTACGGCCTCACGCGGGAAGAACTGCAATCCGGCAAGCCGATCATCGGGATCGCGCAGACGGGCAGTGACCTCAGCCCCTGCAACCGTCACCATATCGAACTGTCCAAGCGTGTGCGCGATGGGATTATTGCAGCCGGAGGAACCTGTATCGAGGTGCCGGTGCACCCCATTCAAGAAACGGGCAAGCGGCCCACGGCCATGCTCGACCGCAACCTGGCTTACCTGTCGCTGGTCGAAACGCTGTTCGGCTATCCGCTGGACGGCGTCGTATTGAACATCGGCTGTGACAAGACCACGCCAGCGCTGCTCATGGCCGCGGCGACGGTGAACATCCCCGCCGTCGCCCTGTCTGTCGGCCCGATGCTGAACGGATGGTTCAGGGGCAAGCGCACCGGGTCGGGCTCAATCGTATGGCAAGCGCGCGAGATGATGGCCAAGGGCGAGATTGACGAGGAAGGGTTCATGGAACTGGTCGCCTCGTCGGCGCCGTCGGTGGGCTATTGCAACACCATGGGCACGGCGACCACGATGAATTCCCTGGCCGAAGCGCTGGGGATGCAATTGCCCGGCGCCGCCGCCATTCCCGCGCCATACCGGGAACGCGGTCAAATCTCCTACGAGACCGGCAAACGCGTGGTCGAGATGGTGCGGGAGGATCTGCGCCCCTCTGACATCATGACGCGGCAAGCGTTCGAGAACACGATTGTAATCAACTCCGCCATCGGTGGATCAACGAACGCGCCGATCCACCTGAACGGCATTGCGCGCCACCTCGGCGTGCCGCTCGACAATGATGACTGGCAAAGCGTGGGGCATGACGTGCCGCTGCTGGTGAACCTGCAGCCTGCAGGTGAATATCTGGGTGAGGATTATCAGCACGCGGGCGGCGTGCCAGCCGTGATCGGAGAGTTGATCGCCGCCGACCTGTTGCCGCACCCCGATGCCATCACCGCCAATGGCAAGTCCATGCGCGAGAACTGTGGCCACGTCCGATCCGAAGACACAAAGGTGATCAAGCCGGTGTCGGACCCGCTCAAGGCGCAGGCGGGGTTCATCAACCTCAAGGGCAATCTGTTCGACAGCGCGATCATGAAGACCTCCGTGATCTCGGACGAGTTCCGCAATCGCTACCTGTCGAACCCCGACGACCCCGAAGCGTTCGAAGGCCGCGCGGTCGTGTTCGACGGACCCGAGGATTTCCACCACCGCATCGACGACGAGGCCGAAGGGATCGACGAACACTCCATCCTGTTCATGCGCGGTGCAGGCCCCAAGGGTTATCCCGGCGGGGCCGAGGTTGTGAACATGCGCGCGCCCTCTTACCTGCTGAAACGTGGCGTTGAGGCGCTGCCCTGCGTCGGTGACGGGCGGCAATCGGGCACCTCCGGCTCGCCCTCGATCCTCAACGCCTCGCCCGAGGCGGCGGATGGCGGGGGGCTTGCCCTGTTGGAAAACGGCGACCGGGTGCGGATCGATCTGCGCAAGTGTACGGCGGATATGCTGGTCGAGGACACCGTACTAAAGGCGCGCGCAGAGGCGATCATGGCGGCGGGTGGCTATCCCGTGCCCGAGAGCCAGAGCCCATGGCAGGAGATCTTCCGCGACTATGTGGGCCGGTTTGACGAGGGCATGACCCTGCGCGGATCGACGGATTACAAAGACATCTCGCGCAAGCACATGCCACGCGACAATCACTAAGAGGACCACATGAAACTTGTGAGACATGGCGCACCCGGCGCGGAAAAACCGGGGTTGATGGATGGCGACACGCTGCGCGACCTGAGCGGGCATGTGGACGATATCGCCGGTGCCGTTTTGGACGATGCCAGCCTGGAGCGGTTGCGCGCCATAGATCCTGCGACGCTGCCCGCCCTAGATGGCACGGTGCGCATCGGCCCCTGCGTCGGCAATATCGGCAAGTTTCTATGCATTGGCCTGAACTACTCGGACCACGCCGCCGAACAGGGCCTGCCGATCCCGGAACATCCCATCCTATTCTTCAAGGCCAATTCGGCCATCGTTGGCCCGAACGATCCCGTTGTGATGCCCCGCGGCTCCAAACGGTCAGACTGGGAGGTCGAGCTGGGCGTCGTGATCGGGAAAGAAACAAAATACGTGTCCGAAGCGGACGCGCTGGACAGCGTGGCCGGCTATTGCATCGTCAACGACGTGTCGGAGCGTGAGTTTCAGCAGAACCTGACCGGTCAGTGGACCAAGGGCAAATCCTGCGACACGTTCGGCCCGACGGGCCCCTACCTCGTGACCCGCGACGAAGTCGCCGATCCCCAAGCGCTCGACATGACGCTCAGCCTCAATGGCGAGCGGATGCAGACGGGCAACACGGCCACCATGATCTTTACCGTGGCGCAGATCATCTCGCATCTCAGCCAGCTCTTCACGCTGTATCCGGGCGACGTCATCTCGACCGGGACGCCTCCGGGCGTTGGCGATGGGATGAAGCCACAGCGGTACCTGCAAGTCGGCGACGTGATGGAGCTGAGCATCGACGGCCTTGGAACCCAGCGACAGGAGGTCAAACAGGATGCCTGATCTGTTGCAAATCGGTGGCATCACCGACGATATGCGCGCCCGCCTTGCCGAGCGGTTCACCATCCACAAGATCGGCGACGATTACGATGCGAGCGCCATCACTCATATCGTGACAAACGGCCATGACGGCGTGCCCGCCGCCGTGCTCGACGCCTGCCAGAATGCCAAGGTCGCGGCCAGTTACGGGGTCGGTTACGACGCCATCGACACCGATGCCTGCGTGGCGCGCGGTATGCTGGTCACGCACACACCCGACGTGTTGAACGAAGAGGTGGCGACAACGGCCATCATGCTGATGCTCACCAGCTATCGCAACTTCCTGAGCGACGAGGCGCATGCCCGCTCGGGCGCGTGGGAACGTGAGGGCAACGCGCCTCTGTCACGATCCGCAGATGGTCGCCGTGTCGGCATCCTTGGCCTTGGGCGCATCGGACAGGCCATTGCGGACAAGCTGAAGGCGTTCCATGCCGACATCCACTACCACACGCGCAGCCCCAAGGATGTGCCCTATACCTACCATGGCAACCTCGTTGACATGGCCAAGGCAGTGGACGTCATCATCTGCATCACGCCGGGCGGTGCCGCGACGCGGCACCTCGTGAATGCGGACGTCATGACCGCGCTTGGCCCCGATGGCACGCTTATCAATGTTTCGCGTGGATCCGTGGTGGACGAAGCGGCACTGGTCACAGCGCTCGAAACCGGCACGCTCGGCTATGCCGCGCTGGACGTGTTCGAGGAAGAACCCAAGATCCCCGACGCGCTCAAGACCATGTCGAACGTGGTCCTCTTGCCGCACGTGGGCAGTGCGACGCATGAAACACGGGCCGCGATGGGCAATCTGGTGGTGGACAACCTGCTCAGCCACCTGGACACGGGCCGCGTCGTCACACCTGTGCCGGAATGCGCGCACCTTAACCCGAGCTAAGCCAAGCGCGGCCTCTTGCCTTGACGGCGCTCGGGGCCGCGCACTACCACATCTGCAACGATACAGCAGTACGGCGGGCAGGCCATGAAGATTGCGATGATTGGGACAGGCTATGTCGGCCTCGTGTCGGGGGTGTGTTTCTCCGACTTTGGCCACGACGTCGTCTGCGTCGACAAAGACCCCGCGAAAATCGACAAGCTGAACGCGGGTGAAGTACCCATCTACGAGCCGGGCCTCGAGGCGCTGATGACCAAGAATGTCGAGGCGGGTCGCTTGTCGTTTACGCTGGACCTGGCCGACGCGATTGACGGCGCCGATGCCGTGTTCATCGCCGTTGGCACGCCGACGCGGCGCGGCGATGGCCATGCGGACCTCACTTACGTCATGGCCGCCGCCGAAGAGATTGCGGCACTGGCCAAGGATTATGTGGTCATCGTCACCAAATCGACGGTTCCCGTGGGCACCAACCGTCAGGTCAAACAGACCGTGCGCAAAGCCAACCCCACGCTGGATTTCGACGTGGCCTCGAACCCCGAGTTTCTGCGCGAAGGCGCGGCCATTGACGATTTCATGAAGCCCGACCGCGTGGTGGTCGGTGTCCAGACCGACCGGGCGGCTGAGGTGATGGCGGACATCTACCGCCCCCTGTTCCTGCGCGACTTCCCCATCGTGACGACCGATCTGGAAAGCGCCGAGATGATTAAATACGCCGCCAACGCGTTCCTCGCGACCAAGATCACGTTCATCAACGAAATCGCCGCGCTCTGTGAACGCACGGGCGCAGATATCAAGCAGGTCAGCAAGGGCATGGGTCTCGACGGGCGCATCGGGAACAAGTTCCTGCATGCTGGTCCGGGTTATGGTGGATCGTGTTTCCCCAAGGACACCAAGGCGCTCGCCCGCATCGGGCAAGAGCACGCCGTGCCCATGCAGATCACTGAAACGGTGATCAAGGTGAATGACGAGACCAAGCGGCGCATGATCGACAAGATCTTTGACCTGTGCGATGGCCAGCTTTCGGGCAAGACCATCGCCGTGCTCGGCGTTACGTTCAAACCCAACACCGACGACATGCGCGACGCCCCCAGCCTTACGATCATTCCGGCATTGATCGGTGCCGGGGCAAAAGTCCGCGTCGTGGATCCTCAAGGCCAGCGCGAGGGCGAGGCTTTGCTGCCGGGCGTTCACTGGGTCGATGATGCCCACAAGGCGGTGCAAAACGCCGAAATGCTGGTGATCCTGACCGAATGGAACGAGTTCCGCGCGCTCGATCTGAAAAAACTGGCCCGCCGCATGGCGGTGCCCCGATTGGCCGATCTGCGCAACATCTACGCGGTCAAGGATGCCAAACGGGCCGGTTTTGTCGCCTATGCCAGCATCGGCCGCACAGGCTTTGAGGAACCGGCCGGCAACGCCTGACTTGCCAGGGGAGCATGGCACTGTCACTCTGCGCGAAAGTCCCGCAATCGCCGGAGGCACGTCATGACACCCGATCCTTCTCAAAAGCCCATCGTCACCCCGTTCTTCGACAGCACGTCCAACACCATCTCCTATGTCGTTCAGGAACCCGACGGTCCCGCATGCGCCGTGATCGATGCGGTGATGGATATCGACTATGCCGCAGGTGCCCTGAACTTCGACGGGGCGGATGCGATGATCGCCCATATCCGCGGCCGCGGGCTGAGGCTGGAATGGATCATCGAAACGCATGTACACGCCGACCACCTGAGCGGCGCGCCTTACATCCAGAAGGCACTTGGCGGCAAAATCGGCATCGGCGCCAAAATCACCGAGGTGCAGGATACCTTTGGCAAGGTCTTTAACGAAGGGACGGAGTTCCAGCGCGACGGCTCGCAATTCGACGCACTGTTCGAGGACGATGATACATACACCGTCGGCGCGCTCACATGCCATGCGATGCACACCCCAGGCCACACACCCGCCTGCATGGTGCATGTGATGGGGGACGCCGCATTTGTCGGCGACACGCTCTTTATGCCCGACGGCGGCTCGGCCCGCTGCGACTTCCCCGGCGGTGATGCCGGTGAGCTTTATGACAGCATCCAGCGCGTGCTCGCGCTGCCCGACACGACGCGCCTTTTCATCTGTCATGATTACGGGCCCGGTGGACGCGCCATCGCCTGGGAGACGACCGTGGCCGAACAGCGCACCCGCAACATCCATGTTGGCGAGGGCAAAACGCGCGACGACTTCATCGCGTTCCGCACCGAACGTGACGCGCAGCTGTCCATGCCCAAGCTCATCATCCCGGCCCTGCAGGTGAACATGCGGGCGGGCGAGGTGCCCCGCGACGATCATGGCGACATGGCGCTCAAGGTCCCGCTGGGCAAGCTCTGACCGCGGCGCACTGCCCCGCTTTGTCTTTGTCCCACAAAAATCCTCCCCGAAGGGTCGGGTTCCAGCGGCGCGCCCCTTGCCAATCCGGGCGCGCACCCCAACACTTGCCTCATGCTCCTCGCCACCCGCATCGATGACGCCCGTGATGATCTCATCGCCCTCACACAGGCGATGATCCGCATCCCGACGTTGAACCCGCCGGGGGCGCAGTACCGCGATATCTGTGATCTGCTCGCCGACAGGCTCCGCAACCACGGGTTTGAGGTGCAGCTGATCCGTGCCACGGGCACGCCCGGCGACAGCGACCGGTATCCGCGCTGGAACGTGGTCGCGCGCCGCGACGGGACGCGGCGTGGTGATTGTGTCCATTTCAACGGCCATCACGACGTGGTGGAGGTCGGCCACGGCTGGACGCGTGATCCCTTTGGCGCCGAGGTGGACGGTGACCGGATCTACGGACGCGGCGCATGCGACATGAAGGGTGGCCTCGCCGCCGCGATCATCGCCGCTGAGGCATTCATCGCCGAACACGCAGGATTTGCGGGCGCGATCGAGATCAGCGCCACGGCGGACGAGGAATCTGGCGGCTATGGCGGCGTGGCCTATCTCGCCGAACAGGGCTTTTTCGACCCCGCCCGCGTTCAGCATGTCATCATTCCCGAGCCCCTCAACAAGGACCGGATCTGCCTTGGCCATCGTGGCGGGTGGTGGGCCGAGATCGAGACAAAGGGAGAGATTGCCCATGGCTCGATGCCGTTCCTCGGGGATTGCGCCGTGCGCCACATGGGTGCGGTGCTCGCAGCGTTCGAAGATCAGCTTTATCCCGCCATGGCCCAGCGCCGGACCGAGATGCCGGTGGTCCCCGACGGCGCACGTCACTCGACCATGAACATCAACGCGATCCACGGCGGCCAGCCGGAACAGCCCCCGGACTATGATGGCCTGCCTGCGCATTGCGTGCCCGACAGCTGTCGTATCGTGATCGACCGCCGCTTTTTGGTCGAGGAAAACCTCGACGATGTACGCGGCGAGGTGATCGACCTGCTCGAGCAGTTGCGCACCAACCGCGACCGGTTTGACTATGATTTGCGCGAGTTGAACGTCGTTTTGCCGTCCATGACGGACGCCTCGGCCCCTGTGGTCGAGACGGTCCATGCCGCCATTGAGGATGTGCTGGGCGTCGCGCCTACCTATGTGGCCTCGCCGGGCTCGTATGATCAAAAGCATATCGACAGGATCGGCAAGCTGCGCAACTGCATCGCTTACGGCCCGGGCGCGCTGGAACTGGCGCACAAGCCGGACGAATGGGTTGGCATCACAGACATGCTCGACAGTGCCAAGGTCATGGGCGCGGCGCTGGAACGTCTGCTGTTGCCCAGGTAACCGGTTTCCGACACGGAAACCGGCTGGAAATCGACGCGATTTACGGCGCAGATGTCCCCGTTTTCCGCGTCGGAAAACCGCCGGACTTCGTGTCGAAGTCCGTCTAGGTCCGGGCTGGCACGTCGATATTGTCGATCAACCGCACGCCTGCCATCCAGGCAGCCGCAAACAGACGCGCCGGGGCCTCGGCCCGCTGAATTAGACGGAGCGTCTCGTTGGTGCGCAACTCGAGATAGTCGATGTCGCCGAACCCCGCCGCCGCCAGGCGCGCCCGGGCGTCCGGCAACAGGTCAACCATCGCCCGACCGGCCTGCAGACCGTCGGCCATTTCCTCCATGACCTCGTTCAGCGCCGCTGCGCGGCTGCGCGCCTGATCCGACAGCAGCAGGTTGCGAGAGGACATGGCAAGCCCGTCCATCTCGCGGATCGTCGGGCAACCCACCACCTCGACGCCGAGGTCGAGGTCCCGCGCCATGCGCCGGACCACTTGCAACTGCTGAAAGTCCTTTTCCCCAAAGAACGCGAAATCCGCGGATGTCTGGGTAAAAAGCTTGGTCACCACTGTCGCAACCCCATCGAAATGCCCGGGCCGATGTGCCCCGCACAGCACATCCGTCAGCCCATCGACCGACACGGTCGTCGCAAAACCGTCCGGATACATCTGCGGGCCATCGGGTACGTAGATCGTGTCGACCGCGAACCGTTCGAGCTTGCGCGCATCCTCATGCTCGGTGCGGGGGTAGTTCTCGAGGTCTTCGGGATTGTTGAACTGCTTGGGGTTCACAAAGATCGTAACGATCACCCGGTCGGACATCTCCTTGGCCCGGGCGACGAGGCTGAGGTGCCCGTCATGCAGCGCGCCCATGGTCGGCACGACGCCGATACGTTCACCCGCGCGCTGCCAGCCACGCGTCATCTCGCGCAGTGCGGCGCGCGTCCGTACGATGGGGGCCGTCATTTTGGCGCCGCGTCGCCAAACAGGTGCTCGGTGCCGGGAAATGTCCGCGCGCGCACATCTGCGGCGTAGGCGGCAATGGCCGCTTCACCATCGGTACCAAGCTCGGCATAGCGTTTCACAAATTTGGCTTTGAACGCGGTGAACAGCCCCAGCATGTCGTCCACGACCAGGATCTGCCCATCACAGCCCGCCGATGCGCCGATGCCAATGGTCGGGATGGCGATGGCTTGCGTGATCTTGTCGGCCAGGGTCGCGGGCACCTTTTCCAGCACCACCGAAAACGCGCCCGCCTCGGCCACGGCCTGCGCGTCGGCCATCAGGGCGGCACCGGCAACGCCGCGTCCCTGCACCTTGTAGC
>ERZ1740067.2181-NODE-2181-length-12270-cov-8.142530_pt1 | contig 12270 bp, 8 predicted proteins | sample MGYA00581736_ERZ1740067 | MGnify/ENA primary metagenome ERZ1740067 (study PRJEB43018, sample SAMN04849236) | marine metagenome | isolation source: floating plastic debris | place: Pacific Ocean | collected 2008-08-27 | study: EMG produced TPA metagenomics... | reverse complement strand
TTTTTGTCAGAGCATGGGGTGTTTGATGCGGGGTTCAAATTCCGCTCTATGATCTTGCCGGATCGCTACTTGGATCATGGCCGCCCTGCGGATATGTATGCCAAAGCGGGGCTCAACGCGGCGGCGATCGAAGCGAAAGTTTTGGCGCTTTTGGGTCTGTCCTAGAGACAGGCGGGTCTAAAGTCCGCGGCGCCGCCGTACGTTGGCTTTGGCTTTTTCCTTTATGCGGGGGCGCGAATACCGCGCGACCTCAATCACGGTAAAGACCCCCAAGATACTAAGAAATGTCAGTGTGACGGGGGAAAACCCTTTCGTCGGATCAAAGGTTGCAAGGCTTGCCAAGGAGACTGCCAACCAGGTCGCGGTCAATCCCACAAGGGCAGAAAGGTAAGAGTTCACTGCGTGCACCGTCTTTGGTTTTTGCTGTGGCGCGTGTTCTGGACCACGCACCTAGCGCTTTGCGTCGAAAATAAAGCCCAAAAGGTTAAGAAGCACTTGCGCGGCCAAAATGGAGGTGCTGCCGGTGGGGTCATAATCGGGCGCAACCTCCACCAGGTCGATGCCGACGATGTCGTGGCTGCGCGCGACCTCCTGCAACATTTCCAGCACGTCATAATAGAGGAACCCGCCATGGCTCGGCGTGCCCGTGCCGGGTGCAATAGAGGGGCAAAACGCGTCAATATCGATGGTGATGTAGACCCGAGCGCCAGCGGGCAATCGGGCAATCGTGCCTTTGGGCCCAAGTTTGCGCACCTGGCGCACAGAGAGGATATCGGACCCCATGGCGCGGGCATCATCATAGCCCTCTTTGGCGGTGGAGCTGACGTTGCGGATGCCCAGCTGCGTCAATCCCGTCACGTAGTCTTTTTCCGCCGCGCGCCGCATCGGGTTGCCATGGCCGAACCGGACACCGTGGCGTTCGTCGACAAAATCCAGATGCGCGTCGATCTGCAGGATGTGGATGTCGCCCTGATCGTCGAACGCGTTGACACAGGGAATGTTGATCGAGTGATCCCCGCCAATCACAACAGGCAGCGCGCCCGCCGTCAGAATGGCCCGCACACCGGCCTCAATATTGGCGTGGCTTTTCACGGTGTCCGTGTGGACGATATCGGCGTCGCCAATATCGACGATCCGCACATCGCCGGGCAGATAGGTGGTGTCGTCTTCGTGGTCATAGGCGCCCGCGTGCCCAAAGCTGAAGAGGGTGGAGGCCTCCCGCACGCCGCGCGGCCCGAAACGCGCGCCCGACCGCCATTGTGTGCCAAAGTCAAAGGGCGCGCCGAGAATGGCCACATCGGCATCGATCGCCGTCCAATCGGCCACATAGGGGCGTTTTCCGAAGGTGGAAATGCCCACAAAGGGCAGATCCAGACGTCCGCCTTCATATCCATGACCGCTCATGTCGCCCTCCGCTGTCGCTTGCGCAGGAGCGTAGTTTCCGCCGCTCTGGGCTGCAATGCACATTCGCCCCTTTCCATTCCCCCAAACCCATGCGATAGGGAACCGCCAAACGAGCATCCCATGGAGATTTGCGATGGAGATTCGTGAGGCCCTGACCTTCGACGATGTTTTGTTAGTTCCGGCCAAATCCGCCGTGTTGCCCAACACCGCTGATACGCGGACCCGCGTGACCAGCTCCATCGCCCTGAATATTCCGCTTTTGAGTTCCGCCATGGACACCGTCACGGAAGGCCGGATGGCCATCACGATGGCGCAGGCAGGGGGAATGGGGGTGATCCATAGAAACCTCAGCATCGAAGAGCAGGCCCAAGAGGTGCGCCGGGTCAAACGCTTTGAATCTGGTATTGTCTACAATCCGGTCACTCTGACGCCGGATCAGACCTTGGCCGATGCCAAAGCGTTGATAGAACGGTACAATTTCACGGGCTTTCCCGTGGTGGGCGAAGATGGGCGCATTGTCGGCATCGTGACCAATCGCGACATGCGCTTTGCCACATCCGATGACACGCCTGTGCATGTGATGATGACGTCTGACAATCTGGCAGTGCTGCAGGAACCTGCAGATCTGGAACAGGCAAAATCCATGATGAGAGAACGCCGGATTGAAAAGCTGTTGGTGAAAGATGCCGATGGCCAGCTCACCGGTCTTCTGACGCTCAAGGACACCGAGCAGGCCGTGCTGAACCCCACAGCGTGCAAGGATGATCTGGGCCGGTTGCGCGTGGCGGCGGCGTCCACCGTGGGCGACGCAGGCTATGAACGCTCTGGCGAGCTGGTGGATGCCGGTGTCGATATGATCGTGATCGACACGGCCCACGGCCACTCCGAAGGCGTCGCGCTGGCCGTGGAGCGGGCCAAGAAACTATCGAACGAGGTCCAGATCGTGGCGGGCAACGTGGCCACGGGGGAGGCGACGCGCACGCTCATTGGGGCAGGCGCTGACGCGGTCAAAGTGGGCATTGGCCCGGGCAGCATTTGCACCACGCGCATGGTGGCGGGTGTCGGGGTCCCACAGCTGACGGCGATCATGGATTGCGCCGCAGCAGCTGGCGACACTCCGGTGATTGCCGATGGTGGCATCAAGTTCTCGGGTGATTTCGCCAAAGCCATCGCGGCGGGCGCGTCTTGCGCGATGGTTGGGTCTATGCTGGCCGGAACGGACGAGTCCCCTGGAGAGGTCATCTTGTACCAGGGCCGCAGCTTTAAGGCATATCGCGGCATGGGCTCTCTGGGCGCAATGGCGCGGGGCAGTGCGGATCGGTACTTTCAGAAAGATGCCGCCAGCGACAAGCTGGTGCCGGAAGGCATTGAGGGGCAAGTGCCCTACAAGGGCAGCGCGGGCACTGTGCTGCACCAGTTGGTCGGCGGCTTGCGTGCAGCGATGGGTTATACCGGCTGCGCATCGGTCGATGACATGCGCCAGCGCTGCGAGTTTGTGCGCATCACAGGCGCGGGCCTAAAGGAAAGCCATGTTCATGACGTGCAGATCACGCGCGAGAGCCCGAACTACCGGATTGGCTAGGCTTTTCAATATTTTCTACTCCGTCGTTTACGCGTTTACATGACGCCCGGCGCCCGCATTTCCGCAGCCATCGCTGTGCTGGATCAGGTGCTTTCTGGCATGGCGGCGGAACAGGCGTTGACCCGTTGGGCGCGGCAAGCGCGATATGCCGGGTCCAAAGACCGTGCCGCCGTTCGCGATCACGTGTTCCAAGCGCTGAGGTGCCGCAGGTCCTATGCGGCGTGGGGTGGCGGGATGAATGGCCGCGCCATCATGATCGGGGCCATTCGGGCGCAAGATGGCGACCCTGAGACGCTTTTTTCCGGTGAGGGCCATGCCCCTGCGCCCTTGAGCCCAGAAGAGCGCACCCGCGCACGGCCAGAGCTTTCTGACGCCGAGATGGCGGATTTGCCGGATTGGGTGTGGTCGGTGTTTCAAGAGGATTTGGGCTCTCGAGCCTTGGAGACGGCCACGGCGCAAAAGGCCCGCGCGCCGATCGCGCTGCGTGTCAATCAAGGCATGAATGTAGTGCCGCAAACCATTGAAATACTTACCAAAGACGAAATCATAGCAGAAACCGTTCCCAGCTGTCCCACAGCGTTGCTCGTGCGCCAGGGTGAAAAAAAGATACGCAGTTCACAGGCCTATCAATCCGGCGCGGTGGAGCTTCAGGACGTGAGCAGTCAGGCGGCCATGGCGAGGGTGTCGATACCGCCTCATGCCAGGGTTTTGGACTATTGCGCCGGGGGCGGCGGCAAAACATTGGCCTTGGCGGCGAGGGTGCCTCTTGACCCGCATGTGCAGTTTTTCGCCCATGATAGCGATCCCTCCCGGATGAAGGATCTGCCGGTTCGGGCAAGCCGCGCAGGGGCAGATGTCAGGCGGCTTCACCCCCGGGACCTGTCAAAGTCCACGCCCTTCGACGTGGTTTTATGCGATGTTCCATGTTCTGGCAGTGGCACCTGGCGGCGCAGCCCGGAAGCGAAATGGCAACTCACCCCGGAAAGACTGCAAACTCTTTTGAAAATTCAAAGAGATATCCTGCGCTGTGCCCGTGATCTGATACGGCCCGGTGGGCACTTAATTTACACGACCTGCTCTTGTCTCAGGCGCGAGAATGAAGCGCAGATAAGCCGGTTTTGCCAGGACTTCCCCGACATGTCGCTGTATGATCAGATGTCTTGGCCGGTGAGCGCGACAGGAGATGGTTTTTTCTTTGCCGCGCTCTCTCTTGACCCTTAATGCGGTGCGGCGTTCCGCCGAAAGCAAGACATCTCTTAATCAGAATTTAACGAATTTTGGCGCACTTTAAGCTGTCGGGCTGCACAGGCCATGGAGGCAGGGCGAAAGTGTCTGATCAGGCTTTATCAAATCAGGTCAATTTTCACGCGACCTTGGCATCTTGGCGTCCACGGACAAAGGCAATCCTTGGCGCGGCCATGCTGTTTGCTGCTGCGGCGGTTGTATCTTCAATCGCTTTTATCAAGCTCACCTTTCTGCTTGTCTCCGCCGTTTTGATCCTTGCGTCCATTGTCGCCTATTTTGGCCCGGCAACAATCGAACGGTGGCGTGACCAGGAACTGTCCAAGTTTGTCAGTGTGTTACGTCTGGATCCTTGCCCGGTCATCGTTGTTGGTCGGGATGACGTTGTCGTTTACGCGAACGCCTTTGCACATCAAGAGTTGGCCGTTGGCAAAGGAATGACGCTGTCGGATGCCCTCCTAAGCCTGATGGCCGATCCCGCTTCGGCGCTATCGGCGGTGAAGAACGCGTTCAGGTTGCAAAAGAGTTTTACGCACAAAGTCAGCGTTTTGTCCGGCGATATTGACATTGATGTGGTGGCTCTCTCCCCACGTCTTGCAGCTATACGTTTCCATATTCGTGACGCGCCTTTGTTCGCCCAGCCTGGTGCGTTTGCCACGTTGACCCTCAATGAGGAACATGTGGTGCTTGAAGCCAGTCCGGAGGCGCGCGATCTCCTTGGGCCTTATGCCGATATGCTGGCCTTGCTTTGCCCGAACCCACCTCTGCGCGTGGGGGAAATCAACGATCTTCGGGGCGAAAACGGGCTGCTGAAGTGTTTTGTGCACGAACTTGAACCCAAGGCTGGCCTGGTCTCGAAGGGTCATCGAAAAATCGCAATCATTCCTGCGGGCGATGACAATCATCAGCACGCAGATGCCTGGTCAATGCTAGAAGAATTGCCCGTGGCGCTTTTGAAGATGTCTGCAGATGGCATTATTGAGCTCTCAAACCTGCCCTCGCGCGTATTGCTCGGTGTAGAAAGCGGTGCCGGTCGCAGGCTGTCTGAGCTGGTGGAAGGGCCTGGGCGGCCCCTGTCGGATTGGCTTCGCGACGCCGTTGAGGGGCGCGGCTCCGCACAACCTGAGATCTTGCAGATGCGTCGAAAAGACAAGGACGTGTTCGTGCAGGTGGCGCTCAATCCGGTGCGCGACGGCGGCAAAACCGTGCTCATCGCGGTGCTACAAGATGCCACCAAGCTCAAGTCGCTTGAACTGCAATTTGTTCAAAGCCAGAAAATGCAGGCCATCGGGCAGTTGGCGGGCGGTGTGGCCCATGACTTCAACAACCTTTTGACCGCGATATCAGGGCATTGTGACCTTCTCTTGCTGCGACATGGGGTCGATGACCCGACCTATCCGGATCTCATGCAAATCAGTCAGAACGCCAATCGCGCCGCCGCTCTTGTCGGGCAGCTTTTGGCCTATTCGCGCAAACAGATGCTGCGTCTTGAGATCATGTCATTGCGCGACATGCTCTCGGATGTGACGCATTTGCTGAACCGTCTGGTTGGAGAGAAGGTGCGGATGTCTCTCAATCACGACCCGGATTTGTGGTGCGTGCGGGCGGATAAGCGGCAATTGGAGCAAGTGCTCATGAACCTGGTTGTCAACGCCCGAGACGCCATGCCTCAGGGAGGCGAGGTTGTGATCCGCACGGAGAACTGTCTGCTGGAAACAGCGCTGAAACGTGACCGCGCCGAAGTTGCGCCTGGCCGCTATGTGGTCGTGAGCGTGGAAGATCAAGGCGTTGGCATTCCGCAGGATCTTCTCGGCAAGGTGTTTGAACCCTTCTACACGTCAAAAAAGCAGGGAGAGGGCACCGGGTTGGGTTTGTCCACGGCCTATGGAATCATAAAACAAACCGGTGGTTTCATTTTTGTCGACAGCACAGTGGGGCAGGGGTCACGCTTTCAGATTTATCTGCCGGCGCATACTGCGAAGGCCGAGGCCTTGGCCCCCAAGGTCACCTCACTCGCGACATCCGAACCCGCCCATGGCGTGGTCATGCTGGTAGAAGACGAAGCCCCCGTCCGCGCCTTTGCCTGCCGAGCGCTCAAACTGAAAGGCTTTTCGGTGATTGAGGCGGCATCGGGGGAAGAGGCCATCTCTGTCCTCGCTGATGACGCGCTCCATGTGGACGTCATTGTCACAGACGTGGTCATGCCGGGCATGGATGGCCCGACATGGGTCCGCGAGGCGCTTGAGACCCGGCCGGATGTCCGGGTGATTTTCGTGTCAGGCTATGCCGCGGATTCCATAGAAGAGGTGGCCCTGCCAGGCCAGCCGTCGATCTTTCTGCCCAAGCCTTTCTCTCTCACGGATTTGGTCGACACGGTGCAAGCGCAAATGCCCACCGTAGACGACATGAAAAGCGCCTGACGCACGGGATCTTGTGCGGCTAGGTCATCTGGCTGTCGGCTGTTGGCACCGATCCTGGAGGTAAATTCCCAAGCGATCGCGCTTTTCGGGCATATCCCCCTAGCCAAACCTCCCTTGGCCCGGTAAGCCGCGCGAAAATGTCGGCCGGAGAGCAAGAATGGACCTGCGCAACATCGCGATTATCGCCCATGTGGACCACGGCAAAACCACTTTGGTGGATGAGTTGCTGCGCCAATCGGGAGCCTTTCGCGCCAACCAGGCCGTGGATGAACGCGCCATGGACAGCAATGATCTTGAGCGCGAACGCGGGATCACAATCCTTGCCAAAGCCACCTCCGTCGAATGGAAATCCACGCGCATCAATATCGTCGACACTCCCGGCCACGCGGATTTTGGCGGCGAAGTGGAACGGATTTTGAGCATGGTGGACGGGGTTGTCCTTTTGGTCGATGCCGCAGAAGGCCCGATGCCCCAGACGAAATTCGTGACCTCCAAGGCCCTGGCGCTTGGCCTGCGCCCCATCGTGGTGCTCAACAAAGTTGACAAGCCCGATGGCGAGCCCGACCGTGCCCTGGATGAGTGTTTCGATCTTTTTGCCGCGCTCGATGCCAATGAAGACCAGCTTGATTTTCCACACATGTATGCCTCGGGCCGATCCGGTTGGGCCGATCATGAGCTGGATGGCCCGCGCAAAGACCTCTCGGCGCTCTTCGATCTGATCGTCAATCACGTGCCAGCCCCGCGGCAGGTGGCGCAGGTGGATGAGGATTTCTCGATGCTCGCGGTCACCCTCGGCGCGGACCCGTTTGTAGGTCGCATCCTCACCGGGCGCATCGAAGCCGGTCGCATAAAAGTGGGCGCCACGGTGCAGGCGCTGTCTCGCGTCGGGCAAAAGATCGAGCAGTTCCGCGTCACGCGCATCCAAGCCTTTCGCGGGCTCACGATGCAGGATCTGACCGAGGCTGAAGCGGGCGACATCGTCACTTTGGCCGGTATGTCCAAAGCAACGGTTGCAGACACGATTTGCGCGCTCGCGGTAGAGACGCCTTTGGAAGCACAACCCATTGATCCACCGACAATTTCCGTCACCTTCGGTATCAATGACAGCCCCTATGCCGGGCGCGATGGCAAAAAGGTGCAATCCCGCGTCATCCGCGATCGGCTGATGAAAGAGGCGGAATCAAATGTCGCCATTCGCGTGACAGATACGCCCGGCGGTGAGGCGTTTGACGTGTCGGGCCGTGGTGAGCTGCAGATGGGGGTCCTCATTGAGAACATGCGCCGCGAAGGATTTGAGCTGTCTATCTCGCGCCCGCAGGTTCTTTTGCGCGAGGGCGAGGCCGGCGAGACGTTGGAGCCCATCGAAGAGGTCACTGTTGATGTCGATGACGACTATTCCGGGGCCGTCATCGAAAAACTGACTGGGACACGCAAAGGGGAAATGACGGAAATGAAGCCCGCCGGGTCGGGCAAAACCCGCATTGTCGCTCTTGTGCCGTCCCGTGGCCTGATCGGCTATCACGGCGAATTCCTGACCGATACACGCGGTACGGGCGTGCTGAACCGCGTGTTCCACAGCTGGGCCGCTCACAAAGGGCCGATCCCTGGCCGCCGGGCAGGGGTGTTGATTTCCATGGAGCAGGGAGAGGCCGTGGCCTATGCGCTTTGGAACCTCGAAGAGCGCGGGCGCATGTTCATCGGGCCGCAGACGCCGATTTATCAGGGCATGATCATCGGCGAACACAGTCGCGACAACGATCTCGAGGTGAACCCGCTCAAGGGCATAAAGCTGACCAATGTGCGCGCCTCAGGATCGGATGAAGCGGTGCGGCTGACCCCCCATGTGCAGTTCAGCCTGGAAGAGGCCATTGCCTATATCAATGACGATGAGCTTGTGGAAGTCACGCCGCATGCGTTGCGCCTGCGCAAGCGTTTTCTCGATCCGCATGAGCGCAAACGCCAGGCCAAAGCGAGCTGAGCGCAGCCGCGCAAACAACAGATCAAGCCTGACGCGACTAATGTTTTTTGATCACTCGCTGATTTCGACAATCACCAGCTCACGGTCTGCCGCATTTTGCGCATGTGATAGCGCGGCCTGATACGCGTCCGAGCGATAGCAGGCTTCGGCCGCTTCTACAGAAGGAAAACGCGCCACCACATTGCGCGGCCGATCCGGGCCTTCCAATTGCACATAACGCCCGCCGCGGGCGATGAAGGCGCCGCCATGCTCTGCGATCGCGGGGCCCGCCAGTTTTGCATATTTGCCATAAGCCTCTTCATCCGTGACACGGACATGAGCAATCCAAAGAGCCGGCATAGGGTTAGTCCTCCGTAAATCCGTCAACCACGACAATGTCGCGTTCCGAGCTTGACAGCGCGATCGGTAGGATCCGCTGATAATCCTCTGACGCGTACCAGTCCAGAGCGGCTTGGCGGGTCTCAAACCGAATGATCACATGCCGGTCTGGCGAGCTGCCTTCGATCTGGGTTTGACCGCCGCCTTTGACCAGGAACGTGCCGCCCGCCTTTTCCGCGCACGCGACGGTTTGGTTGGCATAGATCTTGTAATCATCCGGGTCTGTCACCGTAATCCGTGCAATCACATAAGCTGGCATAGGTTTACCCCTGCAAGATCACTTGTTCCGCGGCTTCGATAGCGGCAGGTGCGTCTTCGACAGACCGTCCGCCGCCTTGCGCCATGTCCGGCCGCCCGCCGCCGCCTTTGCCGCCAAGAAGAGGCACAGCCGCCTTTACGAGATCCACGGCCGAGACCCGTCCCGTCAGATCCTCGGTCACGCCAGCGGCCACCGCGGCCTTGCCGCCTGCATCCGCGATCAGAAGGATCGCGCCCGATCCCATGCGAGATTTATGCGCGTCAATCAGCGGCGGCAGGTCTTTGCCAGAGACCCCAGACAGCACCTGCGCCAGGAACGCCACGCCGTCCAGCTCTTTGGGGCTGGCAGCATCGGAGGAGGGCCCGCCGGACATCGCCAAATCGCGGCGCAGCTGCGCGAGTTCCGCATTCATCGCTTTGCGTTCATCAAGAAGCGCCTTCACCCGCTCAGGCACGTCTGCGGCCTGCGCTTTCAAAGCGGAGGCCGTTTGTGACAGCAGGTTATCCTGTGCGGAGAGATAGTCAAAAGCGGCCTGACCCGTGAGCGCCTCGATCCGCCTGACGCCGGAGCTGGACGCGGCATCGCCCAAGGTCACGAACACACCGATATCCCCGGTTTGCCGAACATGGGTGCCACCGCAGAGCTCAAGAGAGTAGGTGCGCCCCCCCAGCCCTTTGCCGGATCCGGCCTCATCGCCCATGGACACAACGCGCACTTCGTCGCCGTATTTTTCGCCAAAAAGCGCCTGCGCGCCGATGGCACGGGCGTCATCCGGTGTCATGATCCGGGTCTCAACAGTTGAGTTCTGACGGATATAGGCGTTCACTTCCGCCTCGACAGTGCGCAACTCTTCCAGGCTCAGCGCCTTGGAGTGGGAGAAATCAAAGCGCAACCGATCCGGTGCGTTGAGCGATCCGCGCTGCGCGACGTGATCCCCAAGCGCGCCGCGGAGCGCTTCATGCAGCAAATGCGTGGCGGAATGGTTGGCGCGGATCGCGGTGCGGCGCCCGTGATCCACGTCGAGCTTTGCCGCATCGCCAGTGGTCAACGTGCCCTCGACGACCTTTGCTACGTGAATGAAGACGCCGGCAGCTTTGCGCGTGTCCGTGATCTCAGCGCGCGCAGTATCGGTCAAAAGCGTGCCGGTGTCGCCGACCTGGCCGCCCGATTCCGCATAGAACGGGGTCTGGTTCAGCACGATCTGCGCCGTGGTGCCCGTCGCGGCGGAGGTAACCTCTGCGCCGTCCTGCACGATCGCCAGGATCTGACCTTCGGCTGTTTCGGTGTCGTAGCCCAGGAAATCCGTAGTGCCGTGGGTCTCGGCGATGTCAAACCAGACGGTGGCATCCGTGGTCTCGCCCGATCCGGACCATGCCGCGCGCGCTTTGGCTTTTTGGGCGTCCATCGCTGCGTCAAATCCGGCCACATCGACCTCAAGGCCCTTTTCGCGCAAAGCGTCTTGGGTCAGGTCCAGGGGAAACCCGTAGGTGTCATAGAGCTTGAAGGCGGTTTCGCCGGGCAGGGCGGCGCCATCTTCGAGTGATGACAGCTCATCATCCAGAAGGGTCAGGCCGCGGTCCAGCGTCTGCTTGAAGCGCGTCTCTTCAAGCTTCAGCGTTTCTTCAATCAGCGCCTGCGCCTGGCCCAATTCGGGAAAAGCTTGGCCCATTTGTGCCACGAGGGCAGGCACCAGCCGGTGCATCACTGGATCTTTGGATCCCAAAAGATGCGCATGCCGCATGGCGCGTCGCATGATCCGGCGCAGCACATATCCGCGACCTTCATTCGACGGCATGACGCCGTCTGCCATCAGGAACGAGCTGGACCGTAAGTGATCCGCTATGACGCGATGATGCACATTGCCGGGCCCGTCTGGATCCTGATTTGTTGCGTTGGCGGAGGCCTCAATGAGGTGACGCATGAGATCGGTGTCGTAATTGTCATGCTTGCCTTGAAGCAAGGCGGCGATCCGTTCCAGCCCCATACCTGTGTCAATCGATTGCATATCGAGATCGACCATGGAGCCATCTTCGAACCGCTCGTTTTGCATGAAAACGAGGTTCCAGATTTCGATGAAGCGGTCGCCATCCTCTTCCGGGCTGCCGGGAGGACCGCCCCAAATCTCAGGCCCATGATCGTAGAAAATCTCAGAAGACGGGCCGCAGGGGCCGGTGGGGCCCATCATCCAGAAATTGTCATCGGTGGGGATGCGGATGATTTTATCGTCGCTGAGCCCGGCAATCTTCTTCCAAAGATCAGCCGCCTCATCATCGGTGTGATAGACGGTTACCAGAAGCTTTGATTTGTCGAGCTCGAAATCCTCGGTCAGCAGTTCCCAGGCCTGCTTGATCGCGCGCTCCTTGAAGTAGTCACCAAAGCTGAAATTCCCCAGCATTTCAAAGAACGTATGGTGGCGCGCGGTGTAGCCCACATTGTCCAGATCATTGTGTTTGCCGCCCGCGCGGACGCATTTTTGCGACGTGGTGGCCCGGCTGTAATCGCGATGTTCGACGCCGGTGAAGAGGTTTTTGAACTGCACCATGCCTGAATTGACGAACATCAGCGTGGGGTCATTGCGCGGCACGAGAGGAGAGCTCGCCACGACCTCATGATCATTGCGGTCGAAGAAGTTCAGAAATGTGGAGCGTATCTCGTTGAGCGTAGGCATGGGACGGATCCGTTTTGGCCGGGCATGGTTGCGGGTGTTTTGGCGGTGTAACGGTGTGGACTTGCCGTGTCCACAGCCCGCACAGCAGCCGGGATGCGTAAGGGGCGCGAATGACAAACGCCCACGCCATAGTGGCGCGGGCGCTGTTTCAGATGTGAAAGGTCTCAGGCTTCGAGAATGTCGTCGCTGCCTTCGTCCTTCTCAGACTCCGTCGGCTCAAAGTCGAACTCAAGCCCGTGCGCGGCGCGGATCTTATCTTCGATGGTCAAAGCCAAGGTTTGGTTGTCCTTTAGGAATTGCTTGGAGTTTTCTCGGCCCTGGCCAATGCGCTCGTCGCCG
>ERZ1740067.2179-NODE-2179-length-12287-cov-4.947024_pt1 | contig 12287 bp, 13 predicted proteins | sample MGYA00581736_ERZ1740067 | MGnify/ENA primary metagenome ERZ1740067 (study PRJEB43018, sample SAMN04849236) | marine metagenome | isolation source: floating plastic debris | place: Pacific Ocean | collected 2008-08-27 | study: EMG produced TPA metagenomics... | reverse complement strand
TTCGGAGTGGCGCAAACTTGCGAAATTAAGCGTCTGATAAAACGCTGCTTCCCATTAAATGAGACGATTTCGCATTGGACTGATAACATCCGGAAAGGAGCGCATATGCTGACCATAGATCTCTCAGGAAAAACTGCCTTGGTGACCGGCGCTAGTCGCGGCCTTGGCCGCGCTATTTGTGAAAGTCTAGCCGCTGCGGGCGCCGCCGTCATCGCGGCCGCGCGGGCGTCTGACGATTTAAACAGTCTTGCTGAGATCGAGCGCGTATCGGCCTGGCCGGTTGACGCTACGGGTGAAGACATTCTCAAGAAAATCGACGCTCTGGATCGTCTTGATATCTTGGTTAACAATGCAGGCACCAACACGCCGCAACCTTTTTTAGAAGTTGAAGACGCGGTGCTGGATCGGATGCTGGACCTGAATGTGCGCGCTGCATTTCGGATTGCGCGGGCATCGGCGCGTAAAATGGGAGATGGCGGGTCTATCGTGAACATGTCGAGCCAAATGGGGCATGTGGGCTCGCCGCGACGCACCGTGTATTGCATGACCAAGCACGCCATTGAGGGCCTGACAAAGGCCATGGCAGTGGAGCTGGCCCCAGCGGGTATTCGCGTCAATGCCGTGGCGCCGACTTTCATTGAAACACCGATGACCAAGCCGATGCTGGCAAATCCGGACTTCATGGCGTTTGTGAATGATATGATCCCCATGGGCAAAGTCGGGCAGCCAGGGGATGTGGCAAGCGCCGTCCTTTATCTGGTCAGTGATGGCGCGGCCATGGTGACAGGGCACTCTTTGTTGGTCGATGGGGGCTGGACGGCGCAATAAGCCTCTGCGGCACTCAGTCAGCCCGCGCGGTAGACCTCCGGAAAAACGCCTTCTGGTGGCGCTTCGCCGGACTTTAAGAGTGGGTTGATCATGAGGAGCGGGATGTTGGCGGCATAGGCGTCCGGTTGCCAAATCGCGTCGGAGCCAATCCAGCGCGTGGAAAAGCCGATGCGGCGTCCCTGGACATTTGGATTGCGCGCCTTTGAGGCATGGATCATCTGCGGGTGGAAAATCAGCATATCGCCGGCTTTAGCGGGCCAGGTTTTGATCGGTGCGTCGTCAGCAGCCACCATATCCAGCAGCACTTGCCAAGGGACATAGCCGTCCAGCGCGATATCCTGACGGCTCAGGCCAGAATGGAACCGATTGGGATAGCGATGGGAGCCGGTCAAGGTGACCATCGGCGCGTTGTCTTCATCCACATCGGTCAGCGCCACCCACATGGTTGGCAGTTGCTCGCCCCAAAAAGGGTAGGTGGACCCATCTGTATGCCACGGCGTGGCATCTTGGCCGGTTTCCGGCGCTTTGACGAAGGTGGAATCCATCCAGAAGCGGACATCTTTGGCGCCCGTGATTTCTGACACATATTGGGCCGCTGGAGAGTGCTCAATCCACGCCTTAAATACCGCATGATAAGGTGCCACATTGCGCAGCTCCACGCCGCCATAGATTTCCGTGTTGAGCATGCCCGGGTTTTGGGTTTTGGTCGTCCATGCCGGTTCGATTGTCTCGCCGCGATCCAGCTGTGCCCAGACCTCTTCAATCGCTTGGGTGAGGCGTTCTATCCAATCGGAGCCAAAAGCGCCTTGCACCAAGGTTGCGCCATCTTCTTGGTATTCAAGAATATTCTTGTCTGTCACTGCCGTCATAAACCGTTCTCCCACGCAAATAGTGCCAAAAGGCTTGTCCATACTGGACCGCTGCTGGTTGTTTGGCCGCCTGTTGGAGAGGCCTGTGCAAGGAAAGGATAGGGTGCAGCGATGGCTTATGGTCTGAAGCCCATGAAAAAGCGCTATGTTGATACCCCTAACGGCCAAATCCATGTTCGCCATTGGCTAACACCCATGGCGCCCACATTCCTGCTGCTCCACTGGACGCCCTTTTCAGGCCGGATGTATGAGCCGCTGGGCAATTATTTGGCTGCTCTAGGATACCAGGTCATTGCCCCCGATATGCTTGGCTATGGCCGCTCTGATGCACGCCCTGACCCCTGGACCATGCAAGATTGGGCCAAAGGCGCCTTGGCGGTTTTGCAGCAGTATGAGGCCTCGCAAACCTGTGTGGTCGGTGGCCACAATGGCGCGTCAGTTGCTACAGAATGCGCCATCCTGGGCAGTGACGCCATTGAGCAGGTGGTCTTAGATGGCTGTGCCATCCTCACGCCGGAGCTGCGCAAAGCCTTTGCCGCCATGGTCAAAACCGAGCGGCCCAAACCCTTGGAAGATGGTAGCCACGTCCAGTTGGTTTGGGATCGTATGGAGCGTGTTTGGCAAGAATATATTCCCGGTTTCAGCGTTGAGACCAAAGCGGATTTGGAGCGCATGTGGCCGGCCATGCTCGATTATCTGGAAACAGATTTCCAAACCTCAGCCCCGGTTAGCGGCGCTTATGACCTCACAGAGCGGCTTGGGGCGATATCCCAGCCCGTTTTGCTGTTGACCGCAGAACGCGACACCTTGGCCAGTAGCTTCCAAACCGCCAAAGCGCTGTTGCCGCAAGCGCGCAGTCATTTCTTTGATGGGGATCATCCACTGCATTTTGCCTCCCGCCTTGATGAGTATGCCGGTGTGTTGACCCAGTTTTTCCCCCTCAAAGCATAGGTTTGCAAAGTCGGCTTGGCTCTAGTACCTGCATAGGCTCCATTGGAGGAGCATATGGATGGCTGATATCGTCATAGTGGGGGCAGGGCATGCAGGGGCGCAGGCCGCTGTGGCCTTGCGGCAAGCGAAATTTGAGGGGACTATCACTCTGATTGGTGATGAAGCCTTCCCGCCCTATGAACGGCCACCCTTATCAAAAGAATACCTGGCCGGCGATAAACCCTTTGAGCGCATATTGCTGCGGCCTGAGGCGTTTTGGGCCAGCAAGGATATGGACCTGAAGCTGGGCACCAAAGTTGTGACCGTTGACCCAAGCGCCCATGAAGTGACGTTTGAAAACGGGGAAAAGCTAGCCTATGGCAAGCTGATCTGGGCCACTGGCGGTAGCCCGCGCCGCTTAACCTGCGCTGGGGCCGACGCCGACAATGTGTTTGTGGTGCGCGCGCGTGCAGATGTGGATGCACTGCAGGACAGGTTGCCTGATATCAACAAGGTCGTCATCGTCGGGGGTGGATATATCGGTCTCGAAGCGGCGGCTGTGCTGCGCAAACTGGGCAAAGAGGTTGTGCTGCTAGAGGCATTGGAGCGGGTTCTGGCCCGGGTTGCCGGGCAGGAAATCTCAGAGTTTTATGAAGCCTATCACCGGCAGCAAGGCGTCGACCTGCGCACCAATACCGCGCTCGATTGCATTGAGGTGGAAGGCGGCAAAGCCACAGGTGTCCGTATGGCCGATGGGAGCGTTATAGCCGCCGACGCTGTAGTCGTCGGTATTGGCATCATCCCCGCCGTGGAGCCGCTTATCGCTGCTGGCGCAGCAGGCACCAATGGTGTGGATGTGGACAGTCAATGCCGCACAACTTTGCCTGATATCTTTGCGATTGGGGATTGCGCGGCCCATGAGAATAGCTTTGCAGATGGCGCGCGCATCCGCCTTGAATCTGTTCAGAACGCCAATGACCAAGCAACTTTGGTGGCGAAAAACATCATGGGCGCGGATGACCACTATGGCGCGGTGCCTTGGTTCTGGTCCAACCAATATGACTTGAAATTACAGACGGTGGGGCTGTCGACCGGCTATGACCAAACCGTCCTACGCGGCTCTCCCGACGAGGCGAGCTTCAGCGTTATATACCTGAAAGAGGGTAAAGTGGTGGCGCTGGACTGCGTCAACGCCATGAAAGACTATGTGCAGGGCCGCAAGTTGGTGGCAACCGGCCTGGCTGCCGCGCCTGCTGCACTGGCCGACGCGGGCACACCGCTTAAAGAGCTTTTGTAAACAGCGCCGCCGCAGCTCCGGAGCAACTCTGGAGCTCGGCTATTTGGTGCGTTACGCTTAGCGGCCAAACATCGGTGGCCGAGGACGGTCCCGGCGCGGGGCTTGGGCTTGATAGGCGATTTCGCAATGCTCATCGCAATAGGGAAAGCCTGGTTTTGCCGGTTTGCCACAAAAGTGGAAATCATCATCGGTTGGATGGCCAATGGGCCATTTGCAAATTCGCTCGGTTAAATCCAGCAACGACACCTTACCGCTCGCCTTCGTAGGCGCTTTTGGTTTGGGTTTGGCCGCAGCAGCTTCACTTTTAACCGGCGAAGGTCTTGATTTAAGGCCGAGGCGATGCGCCTTGCCGATAACCGCATTGCGGGTGACGCCTTCGCCAAGTTTTTCGGCGATTTGGCTGGCGCTTAAGCCTTCGTCCCATAATTTCCTTAGCGCCTCGATGCGCTCGTCAGTCCACGACATAAGTTTTCCCGTTGATATCCTATGGCGGACATATAGGGCGAACGCCGCGACTTCGCAAAGAATTCTCAGGGGTATATTGAGGATTTTGGCTTTTCTTGCGCCTGTCTAGGCTTTAGGTGGCAGGCAGAAGACAGTCGAAAGCACGCCATGGCCACCACGCCTTTAGAATTTAAAGCCCGCCGGATTGGCAATGTGAATTGGCTTGGTTTGTGGACTTTTTATCTTAGAGAGGTCCATCGGTTCTTCAAAGTCTTCACCCAAACCGTTGCCGCACCGGCCATTACGACCTTGTTATTCCTCGTTATTTTCGTTGTTGCTTTAGGCAGGGAAGGGCGGGTGATTCTGGGGCTTCCTTTTGCTGCCTTTTTGGTTCCGGGCCTTATCGCCATGGCGGTTATCCAAAACGCCTTCGCCAATACATCCTCATCCCTCATCATCGGCAAGGTGCAAGGCACGTTGCAGGACATTCTCATGCCGCCTTTGTCGAATGTGGAATTGTTGGTGGGCTATGTGCTCTCCGGCACAACGCGGGGCCTGCTTGTGGGCGGCGCGGTCTGGCTTTCCACTAGCTTTTGGCCGCAGGTTATTGCACTGCCCGCCAATCCCTTATCATTTCTCTATTTCACCGTCTCAGCAGCCGTGATGCTCTCTATGCTTGGCGTGATAACCGGTCTTTGGGCCGAAAAATTTGACCACGCTGCCACCATCACCAATTTCGTCATTCAACCGCTCTCTCTCCTAAGCGGCACCTTTTATTCCTTAGAGCGCTTGCCGGGCGTTTGGGCACAAGTCAGCGCCTTCAATCCATTTTTCTATATGATTGATGGCACCCGCTATGGCCTCACCGGCGTTTCCGACGGAGACGTTTTGATGGGCGCGGCTATCACGCTCGCCCTCAATGTGGGCCTGTTTCTCATCTGTCTGCAGCTCTTCAAGCGGGGGTACAAAATACGGCCCTAAACAGAATTAAATTCTGTATTGACAATAATATTCAATTTATTATTTTACGTAGAGCGGCTGGGGCTTTTGCCTTTCGGCCGCTTTTGTATTTGAACATGTATTGCATAGGCTCAGCACGCCTAAAATGGCTGGGTAGATAGAGGAAAGGTCATCCGATGAGCGGACAGCTCGCTCAGCAAATGCCGACCGTGCCGCCATCGGCGGACACGCCAACCCATGTGATGGGCACCTATGGTCCGCGTGCTTTTGCAGCTGTGCGCGGCGAAGGGGCCTATTTGTTTGATGATGCGGGGCGGCGATATCTCGATTTTACCAGCGGCATTGCTGTCAATGGCCTGGGGCATTGCCATCCGGCGTTGACAAAGGCCTTGCAGGCGCAGTCTGACACCTTGTGGCATTGCTCAAACCTGTTTGAGGTACCGGGGCAAGAGACGCTTGCAGGCCGCCTGTGTGCGGATAGCTTTGCCGACGCGGTGTTCTTTACCAATTCAGGCGCTGAAGCGTTGGAATGCGCCATCAAGATTGCGCGCCGCTTTCAGCACAGCGCCGGACAACCCCAGCGGCATGAAGTCATCACCTTTGAAGGATGTTTTCATGGCCGGACGCTTGCCACCATTGCAGCGGCGGGTCAGGAAAAACTTGTCAGCGGTTTTGGCCCGGTTATGGCGGGCTTCAAGCAGGTACCTCTCGGCGATATAGAGGCCGTGCGAGCTGCCCTGACAGACCAAACCGCTGCCATTTTGATTGAGCCTGTGCTGGGTGAAGGCGGCATCAAGGTGGTTGACCCTGACTTTTTAGGCGCCCTTCGGAAGATCTGCGACGAGATAGGCCTTCTCCTCATGTTTGATGAAGTCCAGTGCGGTATCGGGCGCACGGGAACGCTGTTTGCCCATGAAGCGACCGGCATTGCGCCGGATGTGATGGCCTTGGCCAAGGGACTTGGCGGCGGGTTTCCGGTAGGCGCTTGCTTAGCGAATGCAGGCGCATCCGCGGGGATGACGCCTGGCAGCCACGGGTCCACATTTGGCGGCAATCCGCTGGCCGTCGCTGTGGCAAATGCCGTTCTTGATGTGATTGATCAGCCGGACTTCCTGCAGGATGTCGCTGATAAGGGCGCAGAATTTTTGCAGTCTTTAACGGCTCTGAAATCCCAATGGCCCAGTGTTGTGGCTGATGTAAGGGGCCGTGGGCTCATGCTTGGTTTGCAGATTACGGGCTCGCATATGGACTTTGTCGCTGCCTGTCGGGTGGCTGGGCTGCTGCTGGTGCCGGCTGCTGAGAATGTGGTGCGGCTGCTGCCGCCGCTAACGATCACCGCGCAGGAACTGTCTGACGCGCTTGAGATATTGCACAGTGTTGCAAAGAGGTTTTCAGATGATGCTTGAGACACTGCAGAATTTTGCCGATGTGTGGCCAAGCCCTGCGCCAAATCGCTCGTTCCTCGATATTGCTGATTTTTCCGCGGAAACACTGCGCGAAATCTTGGCCAATGCACGTGCTATGAAGGCGGCCCGTCAAGGCCTCCCAAAAGGGGCGCCGGACCCGGAGCAAGTGCTTAATGGGCACGCCGTTGCCATGATTTTTGAAAAGGCGAGCACGCGCACGCGCATCTCCTTCGAAGTCGGCATTCGGCAAATGGGGGGTCAAGCTGTGGTGATGTCTGCCGGCGACATGCAGCTCGGCCGCGGGGAGACGATTTCCGATACGGCAAAAGTGCTGTCCCGTTTTGCCGACTGCATCATGATACGCGCGAACAAGCATGATGATGTGGAAGCGCTGGCAGCCAATGCGTCTATCCCCATCATCAATGGCCTCACCGACCTGTCCCATCCCTGCCAAATCATGGCGGATTTGATGACGATTGAAGAGCATCTGGGCGCGCTGTCAGAGCAAAAGCTGGTGTGGCTTGGCGATTGCAACAATGTAGCACGCTCAACCGCTGAAGCTGCGGGCATCCTGGGCATGGAGATGGTGCTCTGCACGCCGCCGCAACATGGACCAGACGCCGCCTTGCTGGCTATGATTGAAGCAGGTGGCTGGAAGGTCAGCCATAGCAATGACCCAGAAAGCGCTATCGTAGACGCTAGCGTGGTGATGACGGACACCTGGATTTCCATGGGCGATGAGCATGAGAGCATCGAAAGGCGCCACCGGTTTTCCCCCTTCCAAGTCGATAGCACGGTGATGGGGGACGCACGTGAAGGCGCCATTTTCATGCACTGCTTGCCGGCACATCGCGGCGAAGAAGTCACCGCTGAGGTGATTGACGGGCCGCAATCGGTTGTTTGGGACCAGGCGGAAAACCGGCTGCATGCGCAAAAAGCCATCTTGCGTTTTTGCCTTAATCAATGACACAAGGCCGGCATGACTGACCGGCCCCCGCCCCATATCCAACTGCGCACCCAAAGCGGGTCTGATGACCGCGTGCTGCCCTTTGCCATTGACCAGCAGGATATGCGCGGCCGCCTTGTGCGTTTGGGCCCGGTTTTGAATGAGATTTTGGACGCCCATAACTATCCCGCCAATGTGGCGCATGTCCTGGCGGAGGTTTTGACGCTCACCGCCTTGCTCGGCAGCATGCTCAAAGAGGATGGGCGCCTCACCATTCAAGCCAAATCCGATGGGGCCATCAGTTTGCTGGTGGCCGATTATTTCGATGGCGGAGGGATGCGCGGCTATGCGCAATTTGATGCCGCTGCCGTCTCAAACTATGGCCGCGGTGCCTCTTTAAACGCGCTAACGGGACGGGGATATCTAGCGCTGACCTTGGAGCAAGGTGAGGACGCGGAGCGCTATCAAGGCATTGTGGATTTGGATGGGGAAAGCTTGTCTGAATGCGCCACGCTGTACTTCGCGCAATCGGAACAAACGCCGACGCGTCTGCGCCTTGCCGCGCAGCAGGATGAAACCGGTTGGTGGCGGGCAGGCGGCCTGTTGCTACAGCATCTCTCGCGCGGGGAAGACGGCGGGCCGCGCTTATTGTCGCCAGACCAGCAAGAAGACTGGAACCGGGTCTCGACCCTGATGATGAGCGTGCGCGATACTGAACTCTTGGCTGCGGACCTAGCCTCGCCAGACCTTTTGTTCCGGTTGTTTCACGAAGAAGGTGTGCGCGTGTTTGACCCGGTCGCTATCAGCCGAGATTGCCGATGCAATCGAGAGCGCTTGGCCAGTGTATTGGCGCGCTTTCCTGAGGAAGACTTAGCCCATATGGAAGAGGACGGCGTTATCACGGCAACCTGCGAATATTGCAACACGCGCTATGCCTTCGACCGTGCTGAATTAACGCCGGATGCGGCTTAGTCTGGCTAATTTAGAGAAGTTGCATCCACGTCGTAGTACAGCGCGTCCGGTACCGTAGCGCTCTGTGCTGGCATTTTCACGCAAGCAAAAACCCCTAGGATGACCGCTAGCACATAAATTTTCACCATTACCGCCTCCTGTAATAGCAATAAGAAAAAGGTACCTCAGATCATGCCGCAGGGCATGTGACATTGTTCGGGCTTTAGAGCCGACGAAAAGCGGGATGGAATAAGACGAGTACGGTAAACAGTTCCAGCCGGCCAAGCAGCATGCCTAGGCAAAGCAGCCATTTCGCCCCCGTATTGAGGTCTTGGAAATTCCCGGCTGGGCCGATGGTGTTGCCCAGTCCCGGCCCCACATTCGCGAGCGCCGTTCCAGCGCCCGACATAGCCGTAATGGGGTCAAGGCCAGTGGCGGCCAAGGAAATCGCCAGGACGACGAAGCTCACCAAGAATAAGATGAAAAAGCTCAAAACGGAGGAGAAAATCTCCTGCGTAATCGGTACTCCATTAAAGCGGGGCAGATAGACCCTGTGCGGCGTATAGACTTGCCGCATCACCCGCCCAAAGGTGGCGATGAGGACTTGAAAGCGAAAGACCTTTATCCCGCAGCTCGTGGATCCAGCGCAGCCCCCAATGAACATGATGACAAAGAAGAAATTTGCAGAAAACGCTCCCCAAGACCCATAGTCGACGGATGCATAGCCTGTGCCTGTGATGATAGAGATGACATTGAAGCTGGCATAGCGAAGGCTCTCCACAGGCGAATAGCCCTTCTCGACGCTTAGCCAGGTGGCAATACCAACCACCAAGATGCCAACCAACGCAGCGAAGAACTTTGCTTGTGCGTCCCGCGTCATGGCGCGCAGGTTACCTTGACCCATCTTTAAGAAGGCCACAAAGGGCAGCGCCGCTAGGAACATAAAGCAGGTGATGACGGTTTCGGCTTGCCAGCTGTTGAAGTGGCCAACCGAGGCGTCCTTGGTGGAAAAACCGCCCGTCGCCACCGTCGTCATGGCATGGGCGATGGCATCAAAAGCGCTGAGGCCCGTTAGCAGTAAAGCGATAACACAGGCAATGGTGAGGCCGAGATAAAGCAAAGATAGCGCGCCGATAATCTGTCCCGCCCGCGGCAGAATTTTGTCAGACGTATCAGAGCTTTCCATGTGAAAGACCTGCATGCCGCCAATCTGCAGCATGGGCAGCACGGCAACGGCCATAACAACGATGCCAATGCCGCCAAGCCATTGCAGCAAAGCGCGCCAGATCAGAAGGCCAGGCGGGGCATTATCAAGTCCACTGATGACCGTAGACCCTGTCGTCGTCAGGCCTGACATGGCTTCGAAATAGCTGTCAGTCAGGCTGAGTTCGAGTTCAGAAAAGAAAAACGGCAAGGCGGCAAAGGCTGGGATAATCACCCAAGCGCTGACCGTCATTAGAAACGCTTGCTGCAAGGTGAGCCGGTCTGCCGTTGCCCGATAGGCATTGGTGAGCAGCGCTGCGAACAGCAACGTAAAGCCGCCGGACCAAGCAAAGACCTGCCAATCCTGGTTCTTGTTGATGATATCGATGGCTAGCGGCATGCCCATAGCCGCGCAAAAGGGGGCCAGCAGAACGACGATAACCCAGAGAACTGGTCGGAAATCAATCATACGCTGTCGCTGGTGGCCTTAAACCACGGCGCCGGGTCTGCCTAATTGATGACGGCAGACGAATAGGGGCTATCCAGCGAAAAGCGCGGCACCGGGATTGTCTCCGTCGTATTTCCAACGCGGAAATCATAGCTCCCATCCATCAGCCCAGACGCTGTTTTAAGTGGGCAGCATGAGGTATATTCAAAGCTCTCACCGGGTTTGATGATCGGCTGCTCGCCGACAACGCCGTCACCATCTACTTTTTCGCAGCGTCCATTGCTGTCAATTATGCGCCAATGGCGCGTGCGCAGCTCAATGTCTTGAGCCCGGTCGTTATCAATGCGGATGGTATAGGCCCACACATATTGATGCTCATCCGGATCGGATTCGTCATCCATAAAAATCGGCTGGGCGCTGATGGTGATGCCGTCGGTCGATTCAACGTTATCAAAGACCATGTCTTCGCCATCAAAGACGTAATCCAGGAAAGTCAACATGACAGTTTCTTCCACCTCATTAGAGGACGCTAAGGGCTTGGCTTAAATCGTCCATCAAATCCGCCGGGTCTTCTAACCCAACCGACAAACGCAGCATATCCTCTGTGATGCCCAGTTCTAACCGTGCACCTTCTTCAAGACCGCTATGCGTCGTACTCGCCGGGTGTGTGCATAAGCTGCGCGAGTCGCCGATATTATTGGAAATGTCAATGATTTCCAGTGCATTGAGCAGGTTAAAAGCGGCCTCTCTACCGCTGCCTACATAAAGGCTCATAATCGTGCCGCCGGTCTGCATCTGCGCAGCATTCAAGGCCCGTTGTGGGTGGGACTCCAGGCTCGGATACAGCACTTTCAGCCCCTTTTGTTCCAAGTATTGGGCGATTTTTTGAGCATTTTCGGCCATTTGCCGAACGCGCAGGTCTAGCGTTTCAAGGCCTTTCAGCAGCACCCAAGCGTTAAATGGCGACAGCGTCGGGCCTGTGTTCCTTAAAAAGGGCAGCAGTGTTTCCATCACAAAAGCCTCGCTCCCAAGCACGCAGCCACCGAGCACCCGCCCTTGGCCATCAATATGTTTTGTCGCGGAATAAGCGACGATATCAGCGCCGAGTCGGAGCGGTTTTTGCAAGATCGGCGTGGCAAAAACATTGTCTACCACCAGCTTGATGCCCTGTGGTTTTGCTATCTCTGCAAGCCCAGCAATATCCACAATATCCAGTGTGGGATTGGCCGGCGTTTCAAAGAAAAACACCTTGGTCTCAGGGGTGATGGCCGCGCGCCAGGCGTCTAAATCGGGGCCATGAACCAATGTGGTCTTCACGCCGAATTTTGGCAGCAGGCTGTCCACCAGCCAGCGGCATGAGCCAAACAGCGCTTTGGCAGCAACCACATGGTCTCCAGCTTCAAGCTGGCTCATCAGGGCGGCGGTCATGGCCGCCATGCCGCTGGCCGTGGCTCTGGCCGCTTCTGCGCCCTCAATCAAGGCCATGCGTTCTTCAAACATGGCGACTGTTGGATTGGAGAGCCGGGAATAGGTGAAGCCATCATCATCGCCGGCGAAACGCGCGGCAGCGTCTTCAGCAGCGTCATAAGCATAGCCCGACGTGAGGAACAGCGCTTCGGAGGTCTCGTCAAAGCCTGTTCTGCGGGTGCCGCCCCGTATGAGCTGTGTGGCTTGGCGCCAAGTTTTGCTGGTTTCGCGGTCCGCGCCGCTGTCCTTTTTCATGCTCACCATCCTTAAAGCGGAAAAAAACCCCGCCGTGAAATTCAAGGCGGGGCTTGGCGTGTTGGCCCCGACCGTTTAGCTGATATCTTAGCCTATTTACCTAGGCCGTATCGCAAAGGCGCAAGCTGGTCGGCACAAATCCCTTTGCGTGGCCGGGATGTAGGCCAAGCAGGGAAAAGCGTCAAGCATTGCGCATTCGCGGCGGACACAATAGAGACGAGGAAACAGGCGGGTGTAGCTCAATGGTAGAGCAGGAGCTTCCCAAGCTTAAGACGAGGGTTCG
>ERZ1740067.2178-NODE-2178-length-12296-cov-7.766441_pt1 | contig 12296 bp, 11 predicted proteins | sample MGYA00581736_ERZ1740067 | MGnify/ENA primary metagenome ERZ1740067 (study PRJEB43018, sample SAMN04849236) | marine metagenome | isolation source: floating plastic debris | place: Pacific Ocean | collected 2008-08-27 | study: EMG produced TPA metagenomics... | reverse complement strand
CCCCCCCCCCCCCCTCTCCCCCCCGGGGCCTCCCCCCCCCCCCCCCCCCCCCCCTCCCCCCCCCCCCCCAAAACATGTCCTGCGCGGTACGCGCGCAATCTGATCACACGCACCACACGGAAACGAACCTTGGTCAATCGCGCCGTTTTGACGTATCGCAGGGCCAATACCCCGGAGGAGGCCCCCATGTCCGATCAACCCAGCCTGCGCGACGCAGCACTCGACTACCATGAACACCCCAAACCCGGTAAGCTCGAGATCCGCGCGACAAAGCCCATGGCGACAGGTCGCGATCTGGCGCGCGCCTACTCTCCCGGCGTCGCCGAAGCCTGCATCGAGATCAAGGAAAACCCCGCCGACGCGGCACGCTACACCGCGCGTGGCAACCTTGTCGCCGTGGTCTCCAACGGTACCGCTGTGCTGGGTCTGGGCAATATCGGCGCGCTGGCCTCCAAACCGGTGATGGAGGGCAAGGCGGTGCTCTTCAAGAAATTCGCCTCCATCGACTGTTTCGATATCGAGGTGAACGAGAGTGACCCGGAACGGCTCGCCGCCATCGTCTGCGCGCTCGAACCCACGTTCGGCGCCATCAACCTCGAGGATATCAAGGCGCCGGACTGCTTTACCGTGGAACGCATCTGCCGCGAGCGTATGAACATCCCCGTCTTCCACGATGACCAGCACGGCACCGCCATCGTGGTGGGGGCCGCGGCCAAGAACGCCCTGCACGTGGCGGGCAAATCCTTCGAAGACATCAAGATCGTCAGCACGGGCGGCGGTGCGGCGGGCATTGCCTGCCTCAACATGCTGCTCAAGATGGGTGTCAAACGCGAAAACGTCTGGCTCTGCGACATCCATGGCCTCGTCTACGAGGGGCGCGCGGTCGACATGAACCCGGCCAAGGCCGCATTTGCCCAACCCACCGACCACCGCACGCTCGACGATGTGATCGACGATGCCGATCTGTTCCTCGGCCTGTCGGGCCCCGGCGTGCTCACGCCCGCGCATGTGCACAAGATGGCGCCGCGGCCGATCATCTTTGCCCTCGCGAACCCCACGCCCGAAATCCTGCCCGAGGACGCGCGCGCGGTGGCTCCTGACGCGATCATCGCGACGGGCCGCAGCGATTTTCCCAACCAGGTCAACAATGTGCTGTGCTTTCCATTCATCTTTCGGGGCGCACTGGATGTCGGAGCCACAACGATCAATGACGCGATGCAACTGGCCTGCATCGACGGCATCGCGGCCCTGGCCCGCGCCACCACCAGCGCCGAGGCCGCCGCGGCCTATCAGGGCGAACAGCTGACCTTCGGGGCAGACTATCTGATCCCCAAGCCCTTTGACCCACGGCTCGTCAGCATCGTCAGTTCCGCGGTGGCGCAGGCCGCCATGGAAACCGGCGTTGCCACGCGGCCCATCGACGATCTGGAGGCGTACAAGCGCAAGCTCGACAGTTCGGTGTTCAAGTCCGCGCTTCTGATGCGCCCGGTGTTCGAGGCGGCCAAGGCCGAGGCGCGGCGCATCGTCTTTGCCGAGGGCGAAGATGACCGCGTGCTGCGCGCCGCCCAGGCGATGATCGAGGAAACCACCGAACGCCCGATCCTCATCGGGCGGCCCGAGGTGATCGAGGCGCGGATCAAACGCGACGGGCTGACCCTGCGCCTGGGTGACAACGTGGATCTGGTGAACCCGGAAAACGATCCCCGCTACCGCGACTATTGGGGCACCTATCATGACCTGATGTGCCGCCGCGGTGTCACGCCCGACCTCGCCCGCGCGATCATGCGCACCAACACCACGGCCATCGGCGCGGTGATGGTGCACCGCAATGAAGCCGACAGCATGATTTGCGGGACATTTGGCGAGTTTCGCTGGCACCTCAACTACATCACCCAGGTGCTGGGTCGCGACGGGCTGCATCCCGTGGGCGCGCTCAGCCTGATGATCCTCGAGGATGGGCCGCTGTTCATCGCCGACACCCACGTGCACACGACGCCCTCGCCGCAAGAGCTGGCCGAGATCGTCCAAGGGGCCGCGCGCCACGTGCGCCGGTTTGGCCGCACGCCCAATATCGCGCTTTGTTCGCAGTCGCAATTCGGCACACAAGACTACGGCTCGGGCGAGCGGCTGCGCGCCGCGATGCACATCCTCGACACGGCGGAGGCCGATTTCTGCTACGAGGGCGAGATGAACGTGGACACCGCGCTGGATCCGGATCTGCGCAACCGCCTAATGCCCGGCAACCGGATGGACGGGCCGGCCAACGTTCTGGTCTTTGCCCATGCCGATGCGGCGTCGGGCGTGCGCAACATCCTCAAGATGAAGGGCGGCGGGCTCGAGGTCGGGCCGATCCTCATGGGGATGGGTAACCGTGCACATATCGTGACGCCGTCGATCACCGCACGCGGGCTTCTGAACATGTCCGCCGTCGCAGGCACGCCCGTCACGCATTACGGCTGATCTCCGGGCGAGCCGGAGAACGAAGTCGTTTTCCGGCCCGTTTTCCGAATTCGGAAAACGGCGCCATTGGCCCTGTTGTGCGAGATGATCTGCCCTATCTAGTGTGGCAGCCCCGATCCCGTCCCTGGAGGTTCCCATGATCCGACTGCTCAGCATCGCCGCCATCGTGACCCTTGGCGCCTGTTCCACCACCGTCAATGAGGAACCGGGCACGATCACCCTGCGCGGCGACACATACCGGACCGTGACCCGCACCTTCCAGAACCAAGACGGCAGCACCTATCAGCGCACGACAATTTTCGTAGGCGCGGAACGCGCAAGTTGCATCCCCGGCGACATCCGCGACTGCGAAGTCGCTCTTTCGGACATCCGCGTCCGGAACCGCGGCGGTTGACCGCACCCTCTGGTCCGACGCTAACACGCACAGGGGGCCTTGCCCCGCCCACCCTTCCCCGCGTAACCCTGTCCCCCGTGAAGACCGTGGGGAGGACAAGATGGGTTACCGCGCCGAATACGATCAATGGAAGGCTGACCCCGAAGGCTGGTGGTTGCGGGCCGCAGACGCCATCGACTGGGTGACACCACCGACTAAGGCGCTGACCCAGCGCGGAGACGACCTTTATGATTGGTTTGCCGATGCGCAGGTCAACACCTGCTGGAACGCCATCGACCGGCACGTGGAGGCCGGGCGCGGCGACCAGCTGGCCATCATTCACGACAGCCCCATCACCGGCTCCATCGCGCGCCTCACATATGCCGAGCTGCAGACGCGCGTCGCGTCCCTCGCCGGTGCCCTCGCCGCCCAGGGCGTGACCAAGGGCGACCGCGTCATCATCTACATGCCCATGGTGCCCGAAGCGCTCGAGGCGATGCTGGCCTGCGCCCGTATCGGCGCCATCCATTCCGTCGTGTTCGGCGGCTTTGCCGCCAACGAACTGGCCGTTCGCATCGACGATTGCGCGCCCAAGGCGATCATCGCCGCCTCTTGCGGGCTCGAGCCGGGTCGCGTCGTCAAGTACAAACCGCTTCTTGATGAGGCGATCAACCTCGCCACCGAAAAACCGCAGGTCTGCGTGATCCTGCAGCGCGAACAGGAGCCCGCCGAATTGATCGAGGGGCGCGATGTCGACTGGCATGCCTTCCAGATCGGCACCGACCCCGCGCCATGCGTCCCCGTCAGCGGCGATCACCCGGCCTATATCCTTTATACCTCCGGCACCACCGGCGCGCCCAAGGGCGTGGTGCGGGCCACCGCAGGCCACCTTGTGGCGCTCAACTGGACGATGAAGAACATCTATCAGGTCGAACCGGGCGAGGTGTTCTGGGCCGCCTCCGATGTCGGCTGGGTCGTCGGCCACAGCTATATCTGCTATGCGCCGCTCATCCACGGCAACACCACCGTGGTGTTCGAAGGCAAGCCCGTCGGCACGCCGGACGCCGGCACCTTCTGGCGCGTTATCGCCGAACATAACGTCAAAAGCTTTTTCACCGCCCCGACCGCCATCCGCGCCGTCAAACGCGAGGACCCCAAAGGGCTCGAGCGGCAGAAATATGACCTGAGCGGCCTGCGGGCCCTCTACCTTGCCGGGGAACGGGCTGACCCCGACACCATCGAATGGGCGCAGGACATCCTGGGCGTGCCGGTCTACGACCACTGGTGGCAGACCGAAACCGGCTACACCATCGCGGGCAACCCCGCCGGGCTCGAGGCGCTACCGGTGAAAATCGGCTCGCCCACCGTGCCCATGCCCGGCTACGACGTGCAAATCCTTGATGATGCGGGCCACCCCGTCGCCCCCGGCGCATTGGGCGCCATCGCGATCAAGCTGCCCCTGCCCCCCGGCACCCTGCCCACGCTCTGGAATGCCGAAGACCGCTTTCGCAAAAGCTATCTCAACACCTTTCCCGGCTATTACGAGACGGGCGATGCCGGCATGATGGATGAGGACGGATACCTGTATATCATGGCGCGCACCGATGACGTGATCAACGTCGCCGGCCACCGCCTCAGCACGGGCGCGATGGAGGAGGTGCTGGCAGGCCACCCGGACGTGGCCGAATGCGCCGTGGTCGGCGTCAGCGACCAGCTCAAGGGGCAATCGCCGGTGGGCCTGTTGTGCCTCACCAACGGCGTCAATCGCCCGCATGACGAGATTGTGGGCGAATGCGTGAAACGCGTGCGCGACCAGATCGGGCCGGTGGCGGCCTTCAAGCAGGCCATCGTGGTCGACCGGCTGCCCAAGACACGCTCGGGCAAGATCCTGCGCGCCACGGTGGTCAAGATTGCGGACAATCAGGATTTCAAGATGCCCGCCACCATCGACGACCCCGTGATCCTGGACGAGATCAAGGCGGCCCTGCAAACCATCGGCTACGCCAAGGGCTGAGGCGTGGTGGGCAAACGTCCCATCACCCTCGTTTCGTCAAGTGCCACACCTGTTCCAGTGGATAGATCTTGGCCCACTCCGCTGGGACGGATCCGCGGACCCCGTCCGCCCAGTCCGGCGCATACACCTCGTCGTATTTGCGCACGTCGAATCCGATCTCGGAAAACAGCGCCATCCAATCCCCCATCGTCAGGTTGAAACACACCCCGCTGGGCTCGATCTCGACCTGCGTCCAATCCGCCCCCCACATATCCCGATAGGGCCGGTGCAAGGTCTGGTCACACGGCGCCCCGTCCAGGGGTGAACAGATCAGCGATAGGGGATGATTGCCCAGAAAAACCAGCCGCCCACCTGGGCGCAGCAGCCGCCACGCCTCGCGCAGCCAGACATCCGGCGGGCACCAGATCGCAGCACCGTATTCCGAAATGGCAAAGTCGAACGCGGCGTCGGGCAGCCCCGTCGCCTCTGCATTGCCTTCGATGAACGCGATGTCGGCCCCGTGTTTCGCCGCCAGGCTCCGCGCCGTCTCCAGCTGTGCGGGCGAGACATCGATGGCCGTGACCTGTGCGCCGCGCCGCGCCATCCACCCCGAGACATAGGCGGTGCCGCAGCCCAGCTCGATCGCCGTCAGCCCGCGCATGTCCTCCGGCAACAGGGCCAGCCCCTCATCCGGATGGCCCCAATTGCCCCACCGCGGCACCTCCAGCGCCCACAACTCTTCGCCGACGGACACCCAATTGGGCGCATCCGCGTCCCAGACGTCCCGGTTGACCGCCACATAGTCACTGTCCATGGCACAGATCCTCCCCTCGTGCGCAAGACGACACTAGCACAGGCGCGCCGCCTGATCACGATTGGCGAAATGTCGTGGCGATCCAGTCCACGATCTGCGCAACGCGCGTCTCCCCCAGATGATCCTTGCCCCAAGACACAAACAGCTCTTGGCCGGATGGGTCCGGATCGGCCCAGATCTCGACCAGCCGACCCGCACCTACATCCCCCGAGACCATGTAGCTGGGGGCCAGAGCGACCCCGTGACCGCCCATCGAAGCGTCCAACGCAAGTGCGGCGCGTTCGAAATTCATCACCCTGTGCGCTGCATCTGATCCCGTCGCCCTGATCAACCTGTCCCAGTGCCGGTGCGCATCCTGCAGGAGGGGCAGCGTCAATATCGCTCCGAGCGTCAATGGGCCCGCCGGGCGCGCCAGGTCCGGGCTGCAGACAGCGACGCGGTGGATACCCGTGAGATGTCGGGAACGGTGCGCCGGGTCCGGGTCAAGCGCGCGCCCGGGCCAAACTGCGATCTCATTCCGGCCAAGGCTGCGCGACAGGGGCCGGTCGTGCACTTCGGTCGCAAGCGTCACCTGCGGGAACGCCTGAGAAAAGGCCGCGAGCCGGGGCATCAACCACTTGGTGGCGGTCGACGCCCCAAGGTGGAGGGTGATCCGATCGCGGCCCGCGCCAATGTCCGACAGCGTCGTTTCCAGCAGGGCCAGAGACCTATCGACCGCAGCCCGGCACCGTTCGCCATCCGGTGTGAGTGACACGCCGCGGGCGCCCCGTTCGAAGAGCGCCGTGCCGAGGTCAAGCTCCAGCTGCTTGATCCGTTGCGAGACCGCCCCCCGCGAGACGTTCAGCGCATCGGCGGCACGTTGCAGGTTCCCGTGGGCGGCCACGGTCGCAAACACCCGCAGCGCGTTCAGATTGACATGTCTCATGAACCGTTCCCCGAGCCGTTGGATTTTCTAAACGCTGGTCGACGTCTCCTGCCGTGTCAAATGGCCAAGATCCATGGATAGATGGGGCGACCTAAAAACGAGCACCCGCATCCGCCCATGCCCCAGACCATCAGACCCGCACATGCCGCCGACATCCCGCGCCTGGTCGCGCTTTTGATGCTGGACGCGCAGGAGCGACACGCACTGGACAATGTCCTGTGGCGCATTGCCGATGACGCGCCCGCGCAGATCGAACAAGCATTGCGCGACGCGCTGTCCGGGGATGCCCAGCCCGCGCGTCAATTTTGGCAGGTCTCGGAATCCCTGGGACAAATCACTGGTGTCGCGCACGCGATGTTGCTGCCTGTACCACCGATCTATGCGGGCGCGGACGGCCCGCCGGGGCTTGTCCTGCCCGATTGCTTTGTGGCGCCGGATGCGCCGAACGGAACGCGGGATGCGCTGCTTGCCTCGGTCGAAGCGGTGCTGCGGGCTGCGGGCGCACGGATCCTGTTGGCAGCGCATGTGCCGGGTGTTGCATGGCAAGAGGCCATCGCACAGCGGGGCTACAGTCCGCTCACGCTCTACCTCTCCCGCACAGGGTTGGAGGATGCGGGCACACGACAAGCGGTCCGACCGGCCCTGGCCAAAGACCTTCCGGGCATTGTCGCACGCAGCGCCGAGAACCGGCGGGTTCTGGTCGACATCGACCGGTTCTGGGGGCCCCACCCGGACGCCGATGCGCGGTTTGCCGCATGGATGACGCGCAGCCTGACGCTGGAGGATCGCGATATGTTTGTCGCTGGCCCATCTGCGGCTCTGGGTGGCTATGTCATTGCACAGCCGGCCACGCGCCTGCATTTCCCGACCGCTCATGACATTTCACGCAAGGGCGTGATCGACGATTATTACCATCACGCCCTGGCCGACCCGCTGCACCTTGACCCTGCCGACACCGGTGCCCGCGCGCTGTTGCAAGCGGCAGAAAGTGCTTTTGCCCGCCGGGGCGTGAAATCGGCCTTTGTGGTCTGTCCGGCCGGGTGGCGGTCCAAGATCGCCCTTCTGGATGCCACGGGTTACGAGACCGCGATGGTCTGGTCGATCAAGCGGTAGACGGGACGCATCGCGCCATGGTCGTTCAGGACGGCAGTGCCAATGTAAGGCCGCGGCGACACATCGCAGAGCAATGCTGCATAGGCAAAACGCCGACACCCATCCGCGCGTTGCTTTGGCCCTGCGCCGCGCCTAAAACGTCGCTACCCGTCGCAAATGGCCTGCAGCTGCACCCAGTCCCGGTCGGGCATGATGGGCGCGGTCTCAATTCCGGCCATGGGGTTGGCTTCGATCAGCGCCAACGTCTCTTCGCCCGAGATATCACGGGCGCGTGCATAGGCCGTGGAATGGATCGACGCCGCGGCAAAGGCCGGGATAAGCGCTGCAGGCGCCGGGGGCGCTGCCGGATTGGCCAGCTGATCTTCGGAGAACGCATCAAGCGCGGCGGGCGGAAGCGTGCCCGTGGTCAGCAGCGTCGCCGTGGCCGGTGTGCCCGCATGTTCCAAAAGGCTGCGCAATGGCACCGCCTCGCCCGCCCGCGCAAGTTCGGCCAGCACATAGCCGGCGGCCACTTCGGGCGTTTCGAAATCTTCGACAATTGCGCGGTTCAGTGCGACCGTGCCGCCCGGTAGCGCCAGCGCCTCGCGGACCCCGCCCGGCAGGATGACCACCCGTGCCGCCCCGGTCCGCCCCGCCAGCGCAGCCAGCGCTGGCCGCGCTTCAACGGTCATGCAGGGCGGGCCCGACACACGCTCGATCCGCGCCAAAAGAGCGTTGCCGATCTCGACCTCCTTGACGGGCGGCACGACGCGCAGCGCGTGATCCACCAATGCGCCGGGCAACCACAAAAACGCCAGCGCCGCCACGGCGCTGACCGACACTGCCGCACCCAGCCAGCGCAGTCGCCCCGGCCGCGGCCGCGCGCGCGCAACGGCAAGCCGCAACGTCTCGATGGCGTCGATCATCTCGGCATCTTCGGGGCTCAGTTCCAGCGTCTCGTCGGGATCACCGTCGGGATGAAACACGGCGCCCTTGCCCGCGGCTGGCGCCCGCTCGACCGCGGCCAGCGACCAGTGGGTCAGCGCCCGGTCGTTCAGATCCGAGATCACCAGCGTCGCATCGCCAATGGACACGACCACCTCGCGCCGCTGACCCTCGGGCGTGGCGCGCCAGAGGCCTGTCGCCTCCAGCCGGTCGTATTTGTTGAGTGCCGTCATGCGCTGCTGCTGTGGCCTCTGCTCGGGCGGGCGGTTTACCCTTGTTTTGCGGGTTAAATTACCACGCCCATGCGGTCCCGCCAAGTCGGCAACGCCTGCGGCCCTGCCAGCCCTGCCGCATTTTGTGATTTGGTTGCCGCGCAGTGCATGCCTAAGGTGACGCAAGGACAGACAAAAGGACCCGCCGATGAGACACCTCACCTATTCACTGCTCGCAGGGCTTGCCCTGGCCGGACCGGGCCTCGCGGCCGAGGGGACCCGCATCCAGGTCTCGGGAGAGATCATCGACACCTGGTGCTATTACTCCGGCGTGATGGGCAGCCCCGATGCGGTCGTGGGATCGGCCCACCACACTTGCGCGCTGTGGTGCAGCGCCGGTGGCATCCCAGTGGGCCTGCTGGCCGAGGACGGGACCGTTTACATGGTGCTGAAGGTCGGAGATGACGCGCAGGCCGCGGGTGGTGACACGTTGCTGCGGCTTGCCGCGCACAGTGTCGAGGCTGACGGCATGCTCTACGAGCGGGACGGGCTGCGCTACATCTTGGTGTCAGACGTGGTCTCCGACCTCGACATCACCAACCAGAACCACGAGGACTACGGCAACGTGCCCAGCTTCTCGATCCCCGATCCGAACAAGTGAGGCGCCCCATGTTGAAACATCTGACAGCGCTGGTCGCGTTGATCGCCACGCCGCTCGCGGCACAGGATTTCTCCGAAGGGTCGGAGGCGCGCAGCTGGAACCTCTATGCCGAGGTGCCTGCCAAGTTCGAGGCGAAGGTCGTCGATCTGGTGTGCGAATTCACCGGCGACTGCCCTGCCGATTGCGGTGCGGGCAAGCGCCAGTTGGGCCTATTGCGCACGGCCGACGACGTGCTGGTGCTGGCGATGAAGAACAGCCAGCCCGCCTTTACCGGCGCCGCGGTCGAGCTGCAGCCCTTTTGCAACCAGGTGATCACTGTCGACGGGCTGCTGATCGACGATCCGGAACTGGGGGCGCGCAATGTCTACCTGGTGCAGACCATCGTGCCGCCGGGCGCGACGGAGACGATCAAGGCGAACCAGTGGACGAAGTCCTGGGCCGCCGAACACCCCGAGGCCGCGGGCAAGGGCCCCTGGTTCCGCCGTGATCCCGAGATCAAGGAGATCATCGAGACCGAAGGGTATCTGGGCCTCGGCCTCGAAGTCGATGAGGCGTTCATTGCGGAGAATTTCTGAGCCAATGCGCGCGCTGAGCCTCGCCCTGTGCCTTGCCGCAGTGCCCGCGGCAGGGCAAAGCCCGTTTCCCGTCGATATCGGCGGGTCCTATGCGCTGACGGATCAGTACGGCCAGACCCGGACCCAAGCGGACCCAGATGGCAAGGCGCAGCTCTTGTTCTTCGGCTACGCCAATTGCCTCAACATATGCTCAGCGGCCCTGCCCCTCATGGGGCAGGTCGTGGATGCGTTGGGACAGGCGGGGATGGAGGTGACACCGGTCATGATCACGGTCGCGCCGGATCAGGATCAGGTCGAGACGATGGGCGCGCCGCTGGCCGCGCATCACGCTGATTTCGTTGGCCTCACCGGCGCACCGGACGATCTGGCGGTTGCCTATGACGCGTTCAAGGTCGAGGTTGAGCCTCTGTTCGAGGACCCCGAACATGGGTGGGTCTATGCCCATGGCAGCTTTATCCATCTGCTGGATGGTGAGGGCGCGCTGCTGACGCTGCTGCCGCCGATCCTCGATGTGGATCAGGCCGTCAGGATTGCGTCAGGATATCTGCGGCCTGCGCAGGACGGCTGACGGCGCGGGGGCTCTGCCCTTGACCGTCGCCCGAGTTTAGCGGGCAAGATCAAGATGGATCAGCGTTCGCCGTCCTTTGGCGTCAGATCATAGGGTTTGGCGATGGTCCAGACGTGATCGGGGATCATGTTCTTCATCTTGGCCGGCATGGCGTGGCGCAGATGCAGGATCGTCTCGGCGGCCTTCATTTCGAGGCGGGCGCGGGCAAACGCGAGCCCGCGCGGGCCGGTGCGGGGTTGCAGCCAGCTGACAATCGGGCGCACCCAGTTGGGCATGCGGCGCAGCGGGAGGCCGCCAGCCGCGCGCTCAGTGTTGGCGATGAATCCTTTGACGGCAGCGGCGCGCTTGCCCCGGCTGCCGACCGGGCGCAGTTCGATCCGGTCGCCGAGCCCGTCCAGCATCTCTGCCCCGCGCGCGTTGCGCACAAGCAGCCATTGATCCCCCTCGCCGCCCATATACCCCACGGTGATGTCCGCAAGCGCATTGGTGTAGTCCACGCAGGTGCGACAGGTGATCGGGAAGAAATCGGCGGGCAGGTCAGAGATCGGCAGGCTGAGAAAGGGGATCAGCCGCTGGCGGCCATCGGCATAGCGCAGCTCGACCCGGTAATCGGCGCGAAATTCGAGGTAGGTGATGCTGTCGGGATCCTCGTCCAACAGGGCAAGGAACCGGTGGAAGTTCTCGGTTGTCGTATTGTCAGAACAGGGCGTGCCGATCACATAAAGCCGGTCTAGGCCCAGAGATGCCTCGAGCTTGCGCAGGGCGTAGATTTGGCAGGGGATGCCGATGACCGCGAGGCGGGTGAGCCGACGCTCCGCCGCCTCTTCGAGCAGTGCCAGCAGCGGCGCGTAGCCCATGCGCATGCCGCGGGCACGGGCCATATCCTCTGGCTCTGTGATCAGGGCCGGCTGCGGTTTCCAGCGGTCGTCCGGGTCGGGCACCATGGTGAGGACCGCGTCGATCTTGCCTCGTTCCAGCAAATCCGCCGCAAGGGTCGTGGTGATGCCTGTCCACTGCGCGCCCTCTGCGGGCGCCTTCAGTCGCGCGCGGTGCATCGCGTCGAACGGGCCAAAGAACATCTCATCCCCCGCCCCCCGTTTGCGTCCGTGGATGGCCGTTTCCAGCCCCGGATAGTCGGGCTTGATGAATTGGCAGGCGGTGCCGCAGGCCGACGGGTCCGCCATCCGCGACACGCCGCAATCGGTGCACAGCGTGCGGGGAACGGGATCGCGCAGGCTCACGTGAACTGTTCCGAGATCAGCCGCTCCTCCAACCCGTGTCCGGGATCAAAGAGGATGCGGTGCACCACCGACGGCTCCGACGCAATCTCGACCGCTGCGACCTCGCGAAACGACCGGGAGTCCGCCTCGGCCATCACGGGGCGTTTGTCGACCTCGAGCACGTCAAATCGGACCTTGGCCGTCTTGGGCAAGAGCGCGCCGCGCCAGCGACGCGGGCGAAACGCCGCCACGGCCGTAAGCGCCAGCACATCCGACCCGATGGGCAGCACGGGCCCGTGGGCCGAGTAGTTGTACGCGGTGGAGCCTGCCGGCGTGGACACCAGCGCGCCGTCGCACACCAGCTCATCCATACGCAGTCGCCCGTCAACAGTGATCCGCAGCTTGGCCGCTTGCGGGCCTGCGCGCAGCAGCGACACCTCGTTGATGGCGAGCGCCTG
>ERZ1740067.2177-NODE-2177-length-12298-cov-6.038961_pt1 | contig 12298 bp, 10 predicted proteins | sample MGYA00581736_ERZ1740067 | MGnify/ENA primary metagenome ERZ1740067 (study PRJEB43018, sample SAMN04849236) | marine metagenome | isolation source: floating plastic debris | place: Pacific Ocean | collected 2008-08-27 | study: EMG produced TPA metagenomics... | reverse complement strand
ACCTCACCATTCATGAGGATGCTATCGACGGCCTTGATGGTATCACCGGGTTGCACCGTATTGGCGATCTTTGTGAGCGCGTCGGTTGTCTCCGAAGACAGGTTCAGGTCGCCTCCACTACCTTCCTGAGACTTTTCTTTCTGAGCTTTTGCGTCCTGCTGGGCCTTTGCTTCAGCCGTAGGGTCTTTCAGCGCTACGGGCGAGGCCTTGTCCGAAAACGTCCCATCTGCATTCCGCGTGACTAAGCCAAGGTTTGCGGCATTGTCTAAATCGACGGGCATGCCTTTTACCAAGACCAAGTCTTTGCCTCCGGGGACGCGGCCCATTACAGGGCTACCAGAGGGAGTTCTCACGGTCGCCATAAGGCCACCGCTAGCGTCATCATTCGGACGAAGCGTAGTCTCCACAGGGTTGGTCGATTGGACGGGCTCGTTGCCGTTGATCTCGATCCCGCCTTTACCGACGACCGCTTGGGGTGAAGAGATGTTTTCCTTGTTGATGAGGTTTGAAAGCGGCTGCTCCGGTGTTCCATATGCTGTTGTCCAAGTCATTTCTGTTTCCTTAGTTTTGCCTGCGCTGTCGACGAGGACAGCACGTTAGGCCAAGCCCCTTGAGGGCTGGCTATGGTTTGGTTGATGTGGGTTAGGGTAGGGGAGGACGCCCCCTCTTAGGGGACGCCCTGATAGCTTAGTAGTTGGGCATTGTGCCGCCGACTGCTGCAATCACGTTGCGGACGCCAAACATGTTTTGGAAGACCAAGAGCTTTGTCAGCGCCTTGAAGTCGTTCTCTCCAAAGGTTCCTCCGCGCGCCGCATCTGCAATCCCTGCTATGCCTCTGTTCACGCCATCTATGAGGTCACCTGTAGGGTTGCTCAAGGCGGCTGAGGTAGGGGTCAGGCCTCCAGATTTCAGTCCAGAGGAGCGGAAGTCGAAGATTGGGTCGATCCCCGCTGCTGAAAGCCCGGTGTCTACTGCGATAGGCACGACCGACGAGAAGCCGGACCGTTGGAAGGATGCTGACGCGAGCGCTTCCATTGAAAGGCGCTCTTCTAGAAAATCCCTCCTATCGTCGCGTCCAATTGCGTTGACGTGTGTCTGTTCAACATAGAACAGACCGCCAAACATCATAGTTGCGCTTAAAGACGCGAAGGTCTCCCAGTCACGGTGATGAAGTCCAGCTAACGTCTGCTTGACGTATGCCGCCATCATGAACGAGCGGAACTGTGCAACAGTCTTCCAAAGGTCTTTCGACATGAAGTCTGGCATGTTACCAATGTCGTTCTCTTGGATAGACTTCTTTGCCCAGCGATCAACACTGTTGATGAATGCGTTCTTCGCATCAATGTCATCCCACTTCTCAATGTTAATGCGGCTTACCTTCCGGCCAAGAAGGCCTTCAGTCTGATCGACATGCTTCCGAAGCTGGGCTTGGATACGTGGGTGCATTTCATCGTTCACACCCATGACACGGAGACGGCGTGGATTGATGTCCCGCTTCCCCGTGGCATCGTCCATAAATCGCTGCACCAGAACACGTGAGTTGAGCCTTTGAAGGACCATGTTCACGTGCGCCATGCCAGAACCCACAACCGTGATCTTCTTTGCACGTTGTAGGCTGTGGTCTAGACGCTGCCGATTGGATGCGGCTTCGACAGCGCCCGCTTCATCAAACATCGCTGACATATTCATCCGCTCAAGGTCAGTCCCAAAGCCCCAGATAGCTTCGATTTCGTTCAGGAACTCGTCAGAGAACTTTCCGGTCTTGGCGTTTGCAAAGATGCGACGAAGGGCGGGCATGTTTTGAACGAGAACACGCAGTCCACCTTGACCGACGATGTTGCCAAGTTCAGCAAGCTGGGCGACCCCAAGCTGGCCCCCGATACGTGAGAAGTTGTAGTCACGTAGGATACGCAGCCACGCACGGGCTTCTGAGGGTGCTTCAATTGGGATGCCATGGACCAACTTGTAGGAGTTATCCAGAACACGCATCTCTGCTTGCAGCTTGTTTGAGGGGATACCTTTGGTGCCTGCCTCTGTTGCGATGTAACCTTTCACCGTCTCGAACGATGGCGCGTGAACCGGAAGGTTCCCCTCAGCATCCCTTACACGGAACTCTTTCAGGAAGTCCTCCATGTGGCCCGCAGCGGAAACCGAACGGACGTACTGCCCGAACAACTGCTCTGCGTCATTCTCAAGCATGTCTTCAATTCCGATCTCACGCTCAACACCATTCCGGTCGATCATACGGGTCCGGTAGGTTTCATCCAGATCGAGACGCCACTTGGCGCTGCCGATACGGCCCCGGTCGCCACCATCTGCATCAGAACGTATCTTATCGGTGATGCGAGTGATGTCATCGGAGGACATTCCAGCGTCGTCCAACATCATCTTCAGAGTGTCCATATCCTGCCCCGCGATTGCGCGGTTCAAGTTGAACTCACCATAACGACGTGAACGGATGCTCTTGGTGTATGACGCTGCGATCTTAAGGGCGTCCTCGTAGTCGATCTCATCCACCGATGTAGCCCGTCCGGGGTTGGCGTTGCGCCACTTCCGGTTTGCCCGTTGGATAGCCTCGCCAACCAAACGATTGATGTTACCTTCTCCGAAGTCTTGGACCAGTTCGTCGATGCGTTCGATGCGGTGGCGGCGCACCATGTAGTTGTGGTTTGCCTTGATGTCCTCGAAACCACGGATGCCTTGTTGTTTCCCAAACTCAAGAAGATCAGCGAACTCCTTCTTCATCTGGGAGGCAACAGCGTTGACGTGCTTGTTCGGACCAGCGTCGATCTCACGGCGTACCGCTAGGGACACCGCTCGGTTGAACTCTTGACGTTCTTGGACGCCGTGTTGCCAGAACAGACGCTTTCCTTGGTCCTTGAGCCAGTCACTGTAGGCGGTGTTGTAGACGCGATAGCACCGTGCGTTACGGACGCGCTCTTCACGGGCCACCTTCTCCGAGACAGAGAAACGGTTAGTGGAGCCGTCAGCGTTACCGACACCGTCTTCGATCAGACCCCCACCAACACGACGCATGATGTCACTATCGGACTTCTTCAGGACAGCCGAACGGTCGATACGAGCGGAGCCCATAGCGGTTGTAGGTGCGGAAACACTTTCAGAGGCAACTTGCTCAGCGGGCGCTAGGTCAGCCTCTTGGGGAACCCGAGCGGCACCTAATGAGCCGTCTGCACTACCGCCAGCAAACTGTTTAAGGTTCTCGCCCTCAGCTTTCTGAAGAGCAGCAGCCATAGCCTTGTCCTCAGGGATACGCCCAGAGAGAGCACCCATGGTGCCTCCTAGGATGAACCCTGCGGCGGCTGAGGTAGCAACATCCTGCCAACCCATAGTCTGGTCCTGCGAGGCGAGGTAGCCGTCGATACCGGCGTTAGTAGCCCCGGCAGCGACACCAGCACGTAGAGCGCGGCCCATACGGCCAACCTTTGCACCATATACGATAGGCGCTACTGTACCTTGCGAGGCGGCGGACACAGCAATGGCTACAGGGTCGAGGATAGCGGCCCCCAAGCGAAGGCCTGTACCGCCTAAACCAAGCCCCCCCAGATCACGGTCGATCTGTTGCTCACGACGCATCTGATCTGAGAGAGCCCTAGCGTGGGCCTCAGAGGAAGCCGATAGGATGCCGTTCTGATATACCTCATCGAGATCGTCAGTCAGTTCATTCCATAGGTCTTCTGAGAGTCGAAACTCGGGGTCTGGTGTGAACTCTTCTCGACCCATCTGGCGGGCCAAGTTGGTCCCAATCCACTCCTCGTTCGCGGCCATCTTAGCGCCATCCCACCAGCTTACTGTATTCTCTTCGGCAACGGCTTCCTGATCTTTGTCATCAGCGATGGACCGGAAGGTGGATACAGGGGAGTTCTGGATGGCGTCGATAGCGGGAGCCGTTAGGTGGCCTGTGGGGTCCACCGCGTTCACAGCGTCTTGATAGGAGTGTGGAGGAACCTTACCTGTGGTGACACCGTTGTAAGCGTCACGGAGCCATTGGGGAGCGTTTGCCCCCTTACCTTCTGCACCCCATACAGCCTCAGTTCCGAAGCCGATGTGCATCGAGCCGGGGCGCATATAGCCTTCCCCAGCACCCATTCCTGTGACACCGTTCGCACGGGCCTTCTGGACAATCTCTTGGAAGACCGGAAGGTCGGCGTCGTTCGCCCAATCGAGCTTGCGGCCATCCTTGTAGAAGAACACGTCAGCGGCTCCACCATCATCGTGACGGACCGAGCCAACGCGCTTGTTAGAGGTTCCCTTGCGGGGCTGACCACCGGAGAACACCTCCATCTGGATACCCATGTCAGGGAGGAACCCCAGAGCAGATACAAGGTCACCTGAGAGGGGCTGATTACGAACCGCTTTCTGGTTCGCATAGCGCAGCCAATCGGCATTCACTGAGGCCCCCTGAGGCTGCTCCGTAGGTGCCGCTGCTGTGGGGTTGTTTATGAGATCATCACTCATTTGAGTTTCCTTGGTAAAGGTGGGTTTGGGGCATGACGGCATCGCGAGAGATGTCATCAGCCTCCGCTTTGTATTCGTCCAAGTCCCACCCCCAGGCATGTCCGAGGTCGTGGGGCAAGAAACGAATACGGCGGAATAATTCGAAGGGCAGGCGGGTAGCTGTAAGGACCGTTCGTGGGACGTAGGAACCGTTCCACTGAGGATCACGGCGGGCGACTTCTAGCTTACATGCGAACATCAGGCTGTCGCGCAGGGTTGTCGCATACTTTCCATGCCAAAGGCCGGTTTCATTGGGTCGCGTAGAGGGAACCTGAACGGCCCCGATGAGCGGACCGTCTATTTCTTCTCGCGGTCTTGCGACTTGCCGAAAGATGACGCGGAAGCTGTCGCGCGGACAGCGCCAAAGCGTCTGGGGATGTTCATCTTGGATGTCTGGGTGGGTGCCGTAAGGGAAGAAGAACCCAGTGATGTTTGTGTGCATTGTCGTATTCTTTCGATTAGCTAGGGGATAAGCTGCTGAAACGCTATGAAGACACGAGCGCTTCGTCGCCCTGAGCATTCAGCCAGCCCGGAGTTCCCCCGCAATTCATTCGGTGGGGGCAAACTCAGGACGGCTCACGATGTCATCAAGGCCATAGGCGATGATTGCCGATAGAACGGCTGACGATCCCAGCCCTCGACCCGTGTTGATCTCGTATCGGCCCGCCAGTGCGAGACAAAGAGCGCGGACCTCAGTTCGGAGGCGCATCACTGTGTGGTCGCCTTGTTCAGAGAGCAGGGCAGGGAGTGACTGTTTGCCGCCCAAGCTCTCTGCCAGTTCATGTTTCGGGACAGCCTTGAAGATGTCTTCACGGGCCTCGTTAGCGAGTTCCTGACGGAGCTTTCGACGGTGTCCTCTGAGAGGGTCGCCTTTGCCATAGACTTCAGAGGCGGTCTTCCATGTGCGTTGAGATTTTGGCTTCAGGGCCATTGAGTTGTTTCCTTTTGAGGTATGCGCGGGAGAGTGGTCAGCGGTTGCAGACAATGTTCCCTTCGCTGTGGTCGCCATAATCGCCATTCACGTATCTGGTGGGGGCAGGGGGCCACTTGCGGTGGTGCAGATAGAACCCGATGTCGCTCAGGTAGATGCTGTGATGCTTCACGTTGACCTTCGGACGCCCGCGAGGACGCGTTTGGCCCACGATGTCGTCCTTCTTGGAAGGCCCTCTGTGTGCGTAGTTGAAGTTCGCTCGGATGTGCTTCCCATCGAGACGGAACCGCGCATCAATTTCATCGAGAACTCTCTGCCGGGGGATTTGTGCAATCGGTTTCTTGCGAAGTTTCATTTCAGGTCCTCCGACAAGAGGAGGCGGCAGAGTTCGCTGGCTGAATACTCAAGTGTGACAATGCGGCGGCGTTGAGTGGGCGTGAAGTTGTCGCGCTGGGCGACCAAGTCGGAGACCCTGACGATCTCGTAATCGCTCTCTCGCTGCTGCGGTCGGTGGTTCGCTTTGAAGTGAAGTATCTTGTCGCTTAGAGAGGCGCGGACTTCGTTGCGGTTCCGGCAATTGAGCATGTCGAAGACGTCGAGTAGCGAGACCCACGGCCCTGATTGGGGGCAAACGTGACATTTGACCAAGGGTCGGTCTGGGTCAGCCGTTAGGTTGTAAGGGAAGTGTTCAGGAGGGAACGTGAAGGTTTGCATTGGAGGGGTCACTTTCTGGAATACTGAAAGACCCCACCAGCGGGATGCTGACGGGGCCGTTGAAGGGGTTTTGGGGTAGGGGGCTCTACTCGATCACTAGGAACTCGTCGGAGAACTCTTCGTCCTCGATCAGGCTTTGCTGCCATTTCTTGAAGAGTGTGAGCATACGTTTGGAAGCGAAGGCCACTTTGACAGGCTGGGGGTCATCAAACTTGCGCTGGGCCATCCGCCAGACGACTTGGACAGCCTCTGCGATGGCGAACTCCTCACTGAACTTCGCGTTGTTGCATCCGAGAAAATCAGCGATCTTTGGGTTGGGGTGCATGTCATAGCAATAGACCATACGGTTGATGTGGCTCAGACCATTGATGCCGCGCGTCTTCGAGGAGACGTAGGTGCCTTTCCGGTATAGCCGGGTCTCTTTGGCCAATTCAGAAGGCTGATCGACCGTGACTTTCTTGCGGCGCTTTGTGCCGTCTGGTTCTACGACGACACGTTCAACTTTCTTCGTTCCCGAGTGCCAACGACTTCTAGCACACACGAAAGCAGTCCTGTCTGGCGCATAGTCATCGGCCCACTGCTTGCGAAGGAAGTTTCTGATGTCGAGACCAAGCCGCCTTTGCCCGCGTGTGTCCAGCTTCTCTTGGGCATCGAAGCCCAACTTACGCAAGCTCGTCGGCATCACCTCAGCGGTCACCAGTTCGGTTGCCCTCCGGATGAACTCAGGGGTCATGTATTTGCGGACGTGAGGTTTCGCCTTAGGGAAGGTCTCGCCCAGCTTCTCAAGGTAGTGGCGCATATAGCCACCCTCAGACATAAACGTCAGGAGCGTGAGAGAGCGACCTCCAAGAAGAACCTCAGGTGGACAAGCGACAACGAAGAGGCTGTCTTCATGGCAGACCAGACGACCGGCGAGAGCTTCCTCATACAGGTGATTGTCCATCTCGTTCCAAAGGTAGTGTTCTTGCTTCCGATTATCGAAACGGACCTCTGCCAAGCTGTGCCACTTCTCCGTTGGTCGAAGCTGATTGGTCTTCGGGTCGAGGGTCGCGTAGCCGTGGCCCAGTAATTGGGTCTTCAGCTTTGTGCGCGTGACAGAGTTCTTGATCTCGATGGGGTCGGGGTTCTCGTCAATGACTAGGTCCACCCCGGCGAGTAGATGAGCATCTGCAGCGTCCTTCAAGCGGTCGAAGAGGGCGTGTGTGACAGCGACACTCTTACCTTCCGCGAGCAACTGCTTGAGATGGGTCGTTTTGGATCGAGGCTGAACCTTTGTGCCTTTCACGGCCTTGGTGAGATGAACGGTCACCTCAGGGTGCAGCTTAAGGTGTTCTGGAAGTTCATCTCCGGTGGTCTCGTCTCGGTCCGCAAAGCGGTATGTCTCGGAGATGCGAGGGGTCACCAGTAGATATTGGTGGTCGGGCCGCAGGGATTGCAGCATCCGGTGTGACTTACCGAAGCCGCAAGGGGCGTCGATGATTGTCGTGAAGTGGTCTGATGTATGAAGCACTGTGCTTCCTTCTCGGTGAGAGGATTGAGGGGGCCGTCATTGGCCTGAAATGCCGTCGCTTTGGGGGAGCTTGGCGAAAAAACTGGGGAGAGGGCATTAAAAGAGGCGTTTAAGTATTTGATTTATATAATAAAATGTTCCCGCTGCTCATAAAGGAGAAGAGGATTAGGGAAACCCATAGAGGGTATCCGATTTAGGGAACCTTTAAGGGGACTTTGAGGGTGTATTTTGGGGTGTGTTAGAGGTTGAAACTCCGTCGCGTTGACGAAGGAAACCGACCTTTAGAGGTGGACCATGAAGGGGACCTATTGGTGAACCAGAGTATCTGAGAACATGTTAGAGGGTGACCAATAGTGAGCCTTCAGGGTGGCGTTATCATGGGGACTTCGTCCTTGGAGACCCAAGGAGGAGAGGTAACTTAACATCAACTCTAACGACACCTTTAAGGGCAGCGTTATCGAAGATCGTAATGAGCATGTTAGGGGACACTTTAAGGGCAGCTTTGCATGCATTGGGTCTTCGTATGCCAAGGCTACCTGATCGGGCTGGCCTCCGAGTAGTGGGTCTTAACATTAAGCGAAGCGGTAGGTCTTTCTTTGAAGAGGTCGTGAGAAGAATGTTATGAGATGGCGAGAACCACTGACTCCACCCCTCCACACACGGACGGCTATTTTCAATTGGACTTCGAGGTGTGTTTTTCCCGCTGATTAACCACTCTCCTTAGGAAGCGCGGCTGTGTTATCTCAAGTATGTGTGTGAATAGTTACATGATTGAATTTGTTGGTGTTTGTTTCAGCCTCACCAGACCTTCGCTAGGGCTCCACTCTCTTTGAGAATACGGTAGACACTCGACTTACCAACCCCGACTTCTTTTGCGATCTCCAAAGGCTTCATGCCGCCTTTCGCGAGCGCTTTAATTTCATCGGCCTTGGCCATGGCGGTGGGCTTCCTGCCTTTATAGAGGCCCTCTGCCTTCGCCTTGGCGATACCCTCACGCTGCCTCTCAAGCATTATCTCGCGTTCAAACTGAGCGATGCTGGTCAGCATGTTGAGGTGAAGCCTGCCGTTTGCTGTGGTGGTGTCTATTGCCCCGTCGAGGATGCGGAGGGCCACCCCTTTGGCCTCTAGACGCTCTGTGATCTTCACCAGATGGGCCACTGAGCGCGCCAATCGGTCCAGCTTCGTGACAACTATCACGTCCCCTTCACGGGCGAACTCAATAGCTTCCTCTAGCTTCTGTCGCTTCGGCAGATCGACCGAAGAAACCTGTTCAGTGAAGACCTTCTCACAACCTGCTGCCCCAAGATCACGTTGCTGGGCTTCCAAGCCTGCTTTCTGGTCGAGGGTGGACGTGCGGGCGTATCCAATAATCATACTATATCCTTCCAAATAGGGTCTTAGACATATAGGAAGAGACTTCCGAAAATGTCAATACCACTCTCTTGGGAATGTCTAAGAGGCTATAGGATACTTCCCACACAACCTTGCCCTATTGGGAATGGGCAGTGGCCCGCTTGTTATTAGTGAAGGTCAAGCTGAGGAAGGGCAGGTCAAAGACAACCTCTCCCGGTCCCTCTCTGGTTACCTTGAAGGTGTGCTTTACGGTTTCGCGCAGGGCGAGGACAGAGAAGCGGGCAAGGTGGATGTCGAAGATAATCATGGGGGTGTCCTTTCGGTGTGATTGGGTAGGCACATGATCGTGCTTCCCAATAGCTGGGTGCGTGAGAAATAGAAGTCAAGTCATTGTTTTTGTTGCACTTATGGAGCTTTTTCGAAGGTGGAGTTAACGGTGGCCAGAGGGTAGCCCCCACGGGGGGAATGCGCGGGCTTATATATCTATCTCTGGGTCTCAGATTTTTACGATGAAACTATTTTAGGCGGGACCCACTGTCCCCATCCGAACTGTTTGGGCGTCGGTTTGTGGCGCTCACCGCACTGGCTACACTTGAACCATAGCCGCCCCTCAAGGTCGTCCTTTAGAAGGTCGATATAGGTCTCTTGGGGTATCCATTTGATGTGATGACAGGCTGGACAAATGACATAAACAGAACGCGACATTAGCGTGAACATAAAGAGAACAGCACGAGGGTCAATTCGCTAGAGCAAGTGTTTGAGCGGCGATGATAGAAATTCGTGTTTCAAGTTTTAGTCGAACATCCCATTATCGCTTAACGGGAAAGACGACCATGAAACTTGAAGGGGTTCGATTTGGAAATCAGTGACATTTTCGCGCTAGACGATTGGGTTCAAGAACACATCGCAGAGACGCTCAATTACTATCGGCCTCTGGCTGAAATCTTAGAGAACAATGCGAGTAGGCAACCAATGATGCCTATAGAGAGCGCACTAGAGGCACTACTCTTGTATCTCAGGGATATGCCAACGGAAGAACTGTCTACTCAACAGATGGACGTTCTTGACGCGATGAGGGTGGCATCTTTGATCGGAAATCGCGGAGCCCATTGGGTTCGGCAGACTGTGAAAACTTCTACATACGACCCGGCGACTACAAACGAAAAAATTCAAAATGCAAATAACTGGTTATTTAAGTCGCTAAAAAGCATGACTGATTTCTCTAATGCGGCAAAAAGTTTAGGTTTTGACCCAGATGAACAAAAAGCGCTGAGCCTAAAATCTGACCGCTTCAGAGTGTCAATCTGCTTTCAACATGATGTTGGTATCAATAACATTCCTGATCTGAAAAAGAGGTCAAATGATTGGTTTCAGATTATTAATGGCGTCTCTGAAGCTCTCGGGGAAAAGCCCGAAGATACGGAAGTAATTGGTGTCGCCAATGGGTCTCTATGGTTGTTTTTGGGTGTGACAGCGGCATTGGTCAAGGCGCTCGCTATTATATCAAAACATGCTCGAGAGATTTCTGGCAACACCTTCGGCATTCTCAACGACATTGAAGAGTATCGCGCCAAGAAACATATGAATAATTTGATAGAAAGAGGCCTAAAGCAAGCGCTAGAGGATGTCGAAAGCCAAGGCCTAGAGCGCTTGATGGAAGAGCTTAAAACTGTATTGCCAAAGAATGTTTCTGCTGAACAGCTTGCAAAGCTTAACGCCGCTGTAAAGAAGATGCTCACGTTTATCGAGAAAGGCGGTGATGTTGATTTTTCCCGACCGATTGAAATGGACAAAGACGATGAGGGTTTTGACCCGGAGGCTTCTGCAATCGTATCCGAAGTGAAGCGAATGATCGAAGATGCTCAAGAGGCGAAACATACTGCACGTCTCCTAGAACAGCAAAATAATGAAGATGGGGGCGAAGGAGGCAACTAACATCCCTAAGAGCCCGCAAACGCTCCACCTTACGGAGGTCGTCGAGGGTCGCTGAACGCTTCTGTTGGGGGTCCTCTGCGGGCTTGGTATCCTTGATCTCCAAAGCCTCGCGGATGCTTGTAGCCCGATCAAAAATATCCCGCGTGATACTTTTGACTTTCGCTAGTTGCATGTAGCGGGCGGCGTGTGGGTAACTGAACGCGCAGTTGTCTGAGACCCACTGCTTGAAGTGTCCATGAGGGACGACCGCCTTGTTCTGTTTCACCTTAATCAGTTCCTCACCGATCTCGGTAGCGATGTCTTTTGCGGTGCGCCCTAGGCGCTGCACTTCACGGTGCTTGGAGTTCACCGACACGGCAATCCGCGCGGTCTCCGTCAGAGCCACGTCATGTTTCATTTTAAGAGTTCCTTGAAGGGTGTCGTTAACGGGTCTTGAAGTATACCACAGTGACCACGACCGCGCACGCGAACACGACAGACGCCAAGGCCTCCGAGAAGGGCAGGCAGATCACCGCGAGGGCGAACATGGCGAGTGCGAACATGTCGAGTTTGTCTCTCATGCTTCAGCCTCCTAGAGGCCAGCCTTAACAACCCAATCATGGAACTCTCTAAGCCGCGCTTCACGTCCTCCGTAAACCCGCTCTGCGATTGCCTGATTGGCGTGTCCAAGAAAGCCCTGACGAACTTCTGTCGGAGAACCAGCTTCGCGCAGCCTGTCGCTGACACGGTGACGGAGCCCATGAACGCTCAATCGTTTGTCTTTTGTGATCGTCCTGAGGTTCTTCATGAGGACCGCAGACAGCGCGTCAGCGCCTCTCTTACGGGCGTAGCGTGGGAACACAGGAGCATTGGGGTCCGGACCCTCAACACCACTCAGAGCCTCCCTCAGAGCCGCTTGAGCGGTCACCGATAGGGGGACTGAACGGTTGCTTGAGTTGGTCTTTAGGCGGCGGACGGCATTGGGTTGGATAAGAATGTGAGGAATATCTTGATCGAGTTTGATGTCGTCCAGTGTTAAGCCCGCGATCTCTCCCAAGCGCGCACCAGTAGATGCGAGGACAGACCAGATAAGGCGTAGCTCTTCGTTTCGGGCCGTGGCGAGTTTGATCTGCATTTGAGACACGATGGTGTCTGGGAGTGGGTTTCTTAGGTCCATCGCCACATTTTCCTCTTCGGGCCAATGCAGCGCGGTGAAAGCGTTTGCCACCGCAATATCCATCTCGCGGATAGCATGGGTCACAACGGCGGTGATGATCCTAGCCTCACGCTTGGAACTGCCTATCGACAATGGAGACCCGTCTGCCTTCTTGAGGCCCAGCATGTGCTTTACGTATGTGCGC
>ERZ1740067.2176-NODE-2176-length-12300-cov-23.055941_pt1 | contig 12300 bp, 8 predicted proteins | sample MGYA00581736_ERZ1740067 | MGnify/ENA primary metagenome ERZ1740067 (study PRJEB43018, sample SAMN04849236) | marine metagenome | isolation source: floating plastic debris | place: Pacific Ocean | collected 2008-08-27 | study: EMG produced TPA metagenomics... | reverse complement strand
AGCAGCTATGCCGATGGACTCGGCCCCTGGAAAAACAACATTCTTCTCCGAGAGGCTATCGACACTCCCGTCGATGGTAACGGTGATGGTGTTGCAGAAATCACCTCTCAGCTAACGGGTGAGGTCTTCCCCCTGATCGATTTCGCCCACGATGCCGGTCTACAGATTCATCCATACACCCTACGGGATGAAGAGCGCTTCCTAACGCTAAACCCAGATGGCACTCCCCAAACCACTGGAGAAGAGTTCCAGCAGCTGATCGAGCTGGGTGTAGATGGTTTCTTTACCGACTTCCCCGAGACCGGTCGGATTATCGTCGAGCAGTTTGAAACCGCTGAAGAGTTTGCCAATCTGCGCGGCTCTCGCGGTTATGAAGGTATGGCCTTTAGCCCTGACCGTCAGACACTTTACCCCATGCTAGAGGGTACGGTTGTGGGCGATCCTACCGGTTCTTTACGCATCTACGAATTTGATGTGGCCAGCAGTGTTTTCGAAGGCATTGTCGGTCTGTATCAGATGGATGCCACCAACCATGCCATCGGCGACTTTACCCCCATCAATGACAATGAGTTTCTTGTAATTGAGCGAGATGGTGGTCAGGCTGCAGGCGCTGAGTTTAAGAAGATCTTCAAGGTGGATCTGTCCCAGGTTGATCAGGATGGATTTGTTGAGAAGACTGAAGTGGCTGACCTGTTGAACATTGACGATCCTAACGATCTCAATGGCGATGGCGACACCACATTCACCTTCCCATTTGTCACCATCGAAGATGTGCTTGTTCTAGACGAAAGCACTATCCTGATTGCCAACGACAACAACTATCCCTTCTCCATCGGTCGTGACTTCAGCGGTCAAGCAATTGACAACAATGAAGTCATCGTTCTAGAGCTAGATGAGACATTAGATCTTGATCCTCGTCTGGGTATTGCCGGTTTGACGCCTTCTGTCACCGTGGGTGATGGGGGTGACAATGTCCTAGTGGGTGACGTTGCTGACAACATCATTGCCGGTGACTTTGGCTCTGACATCATCTCGGGTGGTGATGGCGATGATGTCCTGCGGGGTGACCTGAACCTACGCAGTGGTCAAGGTAAGTCGGGTGGTGACGACCTGATCTTCGGTGGCGCTGGTAACGACCGCATTGGTGGCAAAGGCGGCAACGACGAACTCTTTGGCGATGCTGGCGATGACCTGATTTGGGGTGACGCGGGTGATGACCTGTTGCGCGGTGACCTGGGTAACGACACCCTCACCGGTGATAACTTCTCCGGTGCTAGCGGTGTTGACACCTTTATCCTGGCCGCTGGTGAAGGGTTTGATACGATCACCGACTTCCAGGTGGGTATCGACTTCATCGGTTTAGCTGACGGGTTGTCCTTCTCGGATCTGTCCATTGGTCAGAGTGGTGATGCCGCTGTGATCAGCGTTGGCAGTGAGGACCTGGCTCAGTTAAATGGTGTGGCGTCGACTGCACTGACTGAGACGTCCTTTACTGTGGTGTAACCCTGTGGTCTAAATCTTTCCCTAGCAAACTGCTGAGTGTATTTAGCCGTTTGCTAGGGTCTTAACAACTACACACGCCTAATACGAAATCCTGGCTGATAGTGCCCGGTATCAAAGGGCATCCACAAGGGAGTGCCCCCTACAGGGTTGTCTATGTCGGACAGTACTCCTACTAATCCAAAGCAGCGGCTAGCCCATCAATGAGCTGGGCAATCTCAGCCTCAATGGTGTAATGGAGGAATGACAGTCGCAGTACCCCAGAGTCAGTGGGAATATTCATCCCCGTTAACGGGCGAGTACTGTAAAAACTGCCCTGACCCACCATCAGTTTCTTTTCTGCCAGTACCTCGCACACCTCATCAATTGATTTATTTTTGGGTATAACAGATACGGTTGGTGCCCGCAATGCTGGATCATCCGGTCCAACAATATGAATATCGTCACGCTGCCGTAGCCATTCCAGGAGCGGTTTCAATAGGCTTTTTTCACGTTCTTGGAACAGTTTTTTAAGTTGCCGTCCTTTTTCTGCCTGGTCAACTGGTTCAGAGAAATGGTGTTCGTAAACTGTATCCAGATACTGAGCAACACCACCAGCAGCAGCAATCTGGGCGTGATCTGGACCGGCGGGCAGCATCTTTTTTCGGGTACTGTGTTTATGAAAGAAATGGCTCTGGTTGGGCAAGGTATCCATCATCTCTTTTTTAATGGTCATGAGCCCGAGATGGGGTCCCCATGTTTTATAAAGGGAAAATAGGTAAATGTCGGCTCCCAGCGAGCTAATGTCTGGCAGTCCATGGGGGGCATGGGCCACCCCATCGACAACAACACAAACGTTAGCAGTTTTGGCCTGTGAAACAATCTCAGCCACTGGATTGGTATGGCCAATAATATTAGAACAATGGGGAAATGCCAGCAGCTTCGTTTTGTCAGACAGTAGGGCATCCAGAGCATCTGGATTCAGCATGCCTGTTTCAGGATCAATGCGCCATTCTCTAATGACAATACCTGTTTTTTCCAGGCGTCTCCAAAATCCGGCATTAGCCTCATGATCCTGATTGGATAGGATAATTTCGTCTCCTACGTTCCAGATCTCTCGGAAGGCACGGGCTAGAACGTAGAGATTCTGAGTGGTTGAGGGACCGAAGTGAATTTCATCTTCGCTAACGTTGAGGTAGGCGGCTAGTTGGCGATAGGCCCCATCCATTGCGGCGCCTGCCTTTAAAGCTGTTGGGTAGTTGTAATAGGGTTGAACTTTGGTCTGGGTATAGTAGTTGGTTAGACGATCAATTACCTGTTGGCAAGTATAAGAACCGCCTGCATTTTCGAAGAAGCCCCATCCGTTTAATGATGGTTCTGCAAAAGCGGGAAATTGGCGTCTGATAAATGTTGAATCTAGCTGTGTCAAAATTCTCTCCTTATCGTTAGCAAAAACCAATCCTTAGTCGATTTACGTTCTTGAGATTAGCAGTATAGCCAAGGTGTGTAAAAAAAAGGCCACTCGTGCTTTTTACCGTTGCTAATTTAGAGGATGAACCGATCGGTTAGACATATTATTTGATAGTATCTTGCAGACAAAATTATCCCGAGGATCAGCAACGCCTACTTGTTTAACATCTGCTGTGCTGAACGGCTAGATAGCACTAATCTAAAACAGAATTACTTCAATTAAGCCTGAAATTAGGTTATTCTCCCTAAAGAGGTATAAGTAATCAATGCCGCCAAACTCAATCATTAGCCCCGCATAGTATCTGATATTGGAGAAGAACACCATGGGAGCATGGGCAGAAGACACGTTTGGAAACGATACCGCATGTGATTGGATATGTTGAAAAAAGCTGTGTGTCCATTATGTTGACTTTCTTTGGCCGATTATCTTATGACAGATAAACTTAGACAACATAAATCGGCCGATGTGTCCATGCTGTCAATCTCTCAGGCAACGACAGCCACGTTTACTGATCTTTATTTTCAACACACCTTTTTATTCTTTATTCAGGTTGGCAGCAAGAGAGTACTATGTCCGATCAATGGTGAACTGATCGGACATTCCAACGATGTGATGATATTTCCCCCTGGCTCTATGGTAACGCTGGAGAATCGCCCCGTACTCGACGCCGATTACCGGGCTACGGGCATTTGCTTTCCACATCATATGATAAAGGCCGTATTCTCCAATAAAAACTCAAATACGGAACCAATTGGTATCCAGCTCGTTCAAGATTGTGCAGATCAGTCTCTCCAAGTATTGAACACTATTGAGGCCACACTAAACGACTCAAAATTACCAGCACCGATCAGACAGCATCGCCTGTTAGAACCCTTAATCTGGTTAAAATATAATGGTATTTATCTCTCGCCCCAGGAAAAAGAAAAGCCACTAAGCAACGTCAGAAGACTGATTGAAACAGATTTAAGCCATCCTTGGCGGTTCAATGAAGTGGCTGAGCATTTTGCCATTAGTGAGGCAACCATGCGGCGTTGGCTGGCTAAATCTGGACAAGGGTTTTCAAAAATATTGCAGAATACAAGACTTGAGCACGGGCTCAGCCTTTTGCAGTCAACAGATGTTCCAATCTCAGACATCGCCCTTAATTGTGGCTTTAAAACGCCGTCTCACTTTTCAGATTCCTTCAGGAAGAGATTTGGCATCAAACCAAGTGAGATTCGCAAGATAGAAGATTGAGCGTTTTTCGATAGATTTTGCTTGATTGGTGAAAGTAGAGCAACGCAGTCCCTGTTAAATTCAGGCTATAAACAATACTCAACTTGGAAAGGACCACGACAATGCCTAGTAAGTTTATTGCCCTTGGCTTCTTGCTCGTCACCACTATCGCAGCTCCTGTATCTGCCCAGGAGTTTGAGTTGACTAGTACAACCGTCTTTGAGGGCGAAAAGTTGACGGACGCCCAAGTTTTTGAAGGGTTTGGCTGCGAGGGCGAAAACCAGTCTCCACAATTGTCATGGACTGGAGCACCGGCAGGAACCAAAAGCTTTGCAATCAGCGTATACGATCCAGATGCGCCCACCGGATCAGGCTGGTGGCATTGGAATGTCGTTAATCTCCCGGTCTCCATAAACTCTGTTTCTGAGAATGCCAGTGGTAATAACACCCTGTCCGGAGAAGTGACTGAAATTCGAAATGACTACGGTACCATCGGGTTTGGCGGCGCTTGTCCCCCTGCTGGTGAAGTCCATCGCTATATTTTCACAGTCTATGCACTGGGTACAGAACGTCTGGAACTACCTGAAAATCCAAGCAATGCGCTTGTCGGCTTTATGATCCGTGCGAACATGCTTGACAGTGCCAGCATTACAGCTGTCTATCATCGATAATCCAATGTTAAAGAAACATGCCACCGGAGACTTCAAGTCGCTGACCGTTAATCCAGCGGTTGTCTTCGGAAAGTAAAGATGCGATCGCACCGCCAATATCATCGGGTACACCCACCCGCCCGAGGGCCGTTTGGGATGCAATAAAACTATTAAGTTCTTGATTATCACGGACGGCACCGCCGCCAAAATCGGTCTCAATTGCGCCAGGAGCCACAACATTTACCCTGATTTGTCTAGCGCCCAGCTCTTTTGCTAAATATCGAGTCAGTACCTCAATCGCCCCTTTTGTGCTGGCATATGCGGAGTATCCTGGAAGGGTAAATCGCGCCAGTCCAGAGGAAATATTAACGATATGGCCCCCCTCATTGATCGAGGGTAGAAGTTTCTGCGTCAGGAAGAAAACACCCTTGACGTTAATGTTGAACAAACTGTCGAAGCTGTCTTCAGTAATCTCGATAAATGGCTGATTGAATCCAAACCCTGCATTATTGATCAAAAAATCAAAGCCATTGGTGTGCCAGGTATCTTGCAGAGATTGTTTCACCCGTTCAACAAAAGCTTCAAAGGTTTCGGTATCAGAACTATCCAGTTGCAAGGCAATGGCGTTGCGGCCCATTGCCTTAATCTCAGAGACAACCTCATTAGCGTTAGCCTCACTCCTGTGATAGGTCACAATCACATCAACACCTTTTTGGGCCAGTGCCAATGCGGTATTTTTACCCAGCCCTCGACTCGAGCCGGTTACTAATGCGATTTTTTGAATGTTCTGTGTCATTGCCTTATCCTTTCAGTCTTTACTTGACATGGGTTTATCGTAGACCAGGAAAACTTAGCTCTGAGTGCCTAAACCTGGCAGGTTATTGCCCAATCCTCTCAAGCTAGATGTTGACTGAGAGACTATTCTCTACAATGAACTAGTAGGCAATGATGGCAGTCGTCACCCCCTAGCATGAAGAGTGAAACGCTTAAACTCGATGCGATCGCAAGTCACTGCACAGAACTGGCAGCACGGGCAGCGCGACACACGGATGATAAGGGCAATGGAGTTCACCCAACCGAGATCGCTCAACTAGAATTCATTCGAGACGATGCCTCCTCAACAGTATGTAGCATCTATGAACCGGCACTCGCCATCATTGTCCAAGGGAAAAAGAAGATATTGCTTGGTGAAGAGACGTATCACTATGGCGCGGCTCAATCCCTGGTAGTTTCCGTAGAATTGCCCGTCAGGGGATTTATCGTAGAAGCGACGCCTGATAAGCCATACTTAGGCGTTCTCCTAAAACTATCCCCCCTTCAACTCTGCGACATTGTGGCCCAGGTTCAACCTAGAACAGAGACAAAAGACGGCTCCTGCCGAGGGTTGTTCGTCAGCGAGATGGATCTACCACTGATGGATTGTGCTCTCAGGCTCACCCAGCTTTTGGATACACCGCAGGATATTCCATTTCTAGCACCAATGATTATCCGCGAAATCTACTACCGTCTGCTCACAGGTGAACACGGGGGCGCAATTCGTCAGATTGCCACCTCCGGCAGCAACATGCAACGTATCGCCGGCGTAATCGAACTGCTCAAAACTGACTTTACCCAATCGCTACGGGTGGAGGCGCTGGCGGAGCAAGCCAACATGTCGGCCTCATCCTTCCATCGCCATTTCAAAGCAGTCACCTCCATGAGCCCGCTACAGTATCAAAAACAATTGCGGCTGTTAGAAGCGCGTCGCCTGATGCTAGCCGAAGACACCGATGCAACCCAAGCCGCCTACCAGGTGGGATACGAAAGCCCCTCACAGTTCAGCCGTGAATATTCCCGTATGTTTGGGGCACCTCCCCTTCAAGATATTCAGCAGTTACGAATAGCCTGAACAACCCTCGTCCATGGATAACTAATGAAAGCGTCGTCTACCACTGAGTTGTATCCGATAGATTACGGATTGATTAGTGAGGTGTCGCACCTTGCAAATAAAATCATCCCGAAGATTAGTAACGCCACACGTTGAAGCTACAAACTGTTTTAGAAAAGCTACACTTCATAACATAAGTTTTGAGGGATCACACAATGCAAACTCAGAGTATAGATTTTATCAAAACCCTCTTCCAAAGCCGCTTAACAACTCTCGAACACCTCTTGACGTCAGCTCAGACTCATTTTGGTAACACCGACTCTTTTCTTCAGCAGCGCATTGTGGCAGATATGCTCCCCTTGGGCACCCAGATCGCGTTCACCTGCAATCAACCCCGCAACTTTTCCCTATGGTGTGACAACAAACCTGCCAATAATCTAGACCCAGACGTTTCATCTCTTAACCAAGCCTATGGACACATATCAAACACCAAAGAGCTTCTGACAGGCGTGAACGACGTTGAAGACACAAAATTAGCTGACATCACACGTATTGACTTAGGCCAAGGTATGTACATCGAGCTGTCTGGCAACGCCTATGTCAATGATTTTCTGATTCCCAACTTCTACTTTCATATGGTTACGGCTTACGACATTCTTCGTATGGCCGGTGTCCCCATCGGGAAACGAGATTACATGATGCACCTGGTACCCTTGATCAAACAAGAATGACGTTTCACTATTCGGCGTTGCTGACCAGATCGATGAGAATGTAGTTGATACTTTTGCAACTATTCTGTTGTTGCAACCGGTGAAGAAGGGGCAGTCATTGCCGAGGACAACCTTTATTAGCGATCTTCATCCAGTAGGCGTGCTCCCACATCACTGAACTCTAGGAGAAATTGGTGTGGCTGATCCTCGGTATGATTTTCTCGGTGAGATACTGTTCTATGGCATATCTCACCGATCGGTGCATCCTCTAAATTAGCAACGGCGAGAAATTAGTAGCCTGAAATCAGACTGTGATTGGTTAGTGGATAAGCTGACACCATACCTAAGGACATCAAATGGATCTGACTTTCTTGGGTCAACAGCAACTCTGCTAACTTTTTACCAATGGGAGAACGACTGTTATCAAAGGGATAGATAACGGCGAGGGGATACGCCAGGGGATAAGCGCCACTGCGTAGGGCCTGGGCATTGGGTTGATAGCTGCCTTTGCGATCGCACAAATCATCCTCGGGTCCCGTCGCTTTACCATCACTAAACACCAGCGGTGCCACCGACCTACGCGTCTCCGTCAGCGCCAGTGGATACACCGAGCACTGACCAAATACCTGGCTCAGGGGCGCAATCCCAATGCTGCCAACGGTGGTATTCTCAAAATCTTGCAAAATCCAGCGCAGCATTGTCAGTGTGGGTAGTGCATCAGGCTGGTCTATATTGATAAACGAACTGATAAAGGCTGCACTAGTAGAATCAGAAACCAATTTCTCAGATTCATTGAGGACCCGTTGGGCAACAATTCTCTGAACAGTGGGATCGTCAACCCAATAGCGTTTGACGGTTAAATCAGACGTACTAAGCTGTTGCCAATTGTCAATCTTACCGGTATACAGCTGTTCTAATTCTGATAGAGTAATCTCGCCGTTCAGGGCGTCGGGCAATCCCTTCGTGCGGTCTGGATAATTAAAGGCAACCACCGGGACCAGGCTATCGTAGGCGATGATAGTGCCGGTGATATCAGCGGGCAGCGGATCGATCAACGGGACAATGGCAAAGTCGGTTTGGCCCGATTGGACGGATGCGATCGCAGATTCCACCGAACCGGTCACATGGGGCACCAAAGCCAATTCTGGATGTAGGGTCTGCAGCTGATCAAACAGGGTGGGCAAAGTCTCGGGGGACTCAGCCGCCGCTCTAAATAAGGGATACCAATAGGCAGATGCTGGTATGGCATAGCGATAGTCACCCATGGGGACAGCATCGATCTCGTCAAAGCAGCAGGAGGGCAAGGGAGTATTGGCATAGGTGGGCCGTAGGGACCTGAGTAGCAGCCAGCCGATGCCCCCCAACCCTGTTAAGACAGCGACCACTATAAGAATGGGGATACATCGTTTGTACCAGGTTTGTTTAACGGATAAGCGTTCTGTCTCTCGGGCTTCCCACTGGCAAAGCATGGGCTCAGGAGGCATGGCCAACAACTCTGCCCGAGCGGCTTCGGCACTGGCAAAGGGTGGGTCAAGCCCAATGAGCCGACGAATAAACAGTTTGAGTGGTGTGTAGGTGTCAGGCCATTCGCTATCGAGATGGGGCTTTAGGGATTGTCCCTGATTATTGACAGTGGCTCCATTGAGAAGAAAAAATGCCACCTGACCCAGGGCGGCCAAATCATCTTGATAATTGGGCTGGCCTCTATCCACCAGTACTGGGGCAAATAGTCTCTCCCACAGAGCAAAATCAGTGAGGTAAACAAATCCCTCCGTATCTTTTACGTTAGGACTCGCGACCCACAGCAGGCTGTCTAAACTGAGATTGCCATGGATAATACCCTCCTGCACCTGACCGGCTGGCAGCGTAAACTTTTGCTGGTGTAAGAATATTAGAGTTTGCAACACCTGGTTGAGAACTGATAGCACTGCCTTACTATCAAATGCTCCATGGCTGGCACAGTAGCAATTGAGCGTTGGGCTGCTGTCTACAGATGATGTTACCAAATAGCAGCGCTCACCGGACGAGTCAGCAATGGCTTCTAACGGCAGAACAACTCTGGCATCCTGTACACGTCCATCTGCCAAAGAGAGACCGGCAAGCGTCGTAAATGATTCCTGATATTGTCGCTGTTCTTCTGAACTAAAGTACTTTTCGGGCAGTAAATATTCTTGAATAACAACGGGTTCTTCTGAACTCAGACGGATTCCTCCATAGAGTCTACCAATCCCTCGTCGCCCTAAACTTTGACCAATTTGATATTGACCTTGTTTACCAACGAGCTGTCCTCCCGCAGGCAATATTGCCGGAAAAGAACAATGTTGGCAATTTGTTTTTTCCTTAGCCGCAGGTTCTTGACAGCTTAATGGATTATTTTGTAAGCAACGATATTGATGATAATGAGGAATAGGTGACTGAATAAGATCTAGACTCACTTTCAATTCAGCGACAGACTCCGGTTCTGGTAAAACCTGTGGCTTGATTTCCTTTAAGGTTGATTTAAACCAGCCCGCATTTACCAGAGATTGATACCGTATCAACCGAGTTGGGTACGGCAGCCTCAACAAATAGTATTGAAGGACTCTCTTAGAGATCTGTCCTATAATCACAGCTATCCTCAGGAAACAAAACAAGTTATTTGATTATAAGCATTCCCAAATAGAAGCTTAAGCTACATCCTGCTGAGAAAAGTTCTTCATACCCACCAAAAAAGACAAAAAATATCAAGGCTATATGGCAGTTTTAGTTACTGGCATATAGCCAATGCCCTGACTGCCTGACATAAGTCCTATAACCCAGAATCCATAAGGTTTGACAAGGAAATGGGCAGGTGACATGCAAAGCTGAAGATACCAAACCATCAGCGTAAAACGATATATTGAGCATATACTCAAAAAGGAAAGTCAATGGCACTTTTAGGCGGCATAGAAGCAGGCGGGACAAAATTTGTCTGTGCGGTAGGAACTGGTCCAGACGATTTACAAGCAGAGATTCGTATCCCCACCACTATGCCCCAAGAAACTATTTCTCAAGTGATCGATTTTTTTCAACAACAGATCAAACAAACGGGGGATTTGGCCGCCATTGGCATCGGCGCATTTGGGCCAGTAGACGTTTGTGAAAACTCTCCTAAGTTTGGTTGGTTTTTGAACACGCCAAAACCAGGCTGGCAGCAGGTTGACTTTGTTGGCACCATCAAGCGTGAGCTGAATATACCTGTTGGCTTTGATACTGACGTTAATGCCGCCGCCTTAGGAGAATATCAATGGGGGAATGGTATAGGCTTAGGATCATTGATCTATTTAACCGTTGGCACGGGAATTGGTGGCGGTGGTGTGATGGGCGGTCGACCGATTCATGGGCTGCTTCATCCTGAAATGGGTCATATTCTGATCCCTCACGATTTGTCTGTTGACCCATTTGTTGGGGCTTGCCCGTTTCACCAAGATTGTCTAGAAGGGTTGGCCTCTGGGTTTGCTATGGAAAAACGGTGGCAACAAAAGGCCGCTTCTTTACCTGCTGACCATCCCGCTTGGGCCTTAGAAGCTCACTATTTGGCCACTGGATTGATCAACTTTATTCTAACCCTCTCACCCGAGCGGATTATCTTAGGTGGTGGTGTAATGGAACAACCACAGCTTTTTCCGTTGATTCGTTCTCAAGTGCGCGAGCGGCTTAACGCTTATCTGGAAGTGCCCCAAATTATGGCTGACATTGACAACTATATTGTGCCGCCAAAGCTGGGCAGCAAGGCTGGCATCATGGGCGCTTTTGTCCTTGCTCAGCAGACCATAAAACAGAACTTTGGCACATAAGACAATCCTTGCTCAAAGACAAGATCATTATGGATAAATCCATGGCTGAGGCTATTTTTCAGAAATGTCGAGGTCCCAACACTAATTCCGTGCAATGGAAAAATGGCTGAAATGCTTGCAGAATAAGGATTTTATCAATTTCCTTCTAAAGCGACTGTATCCCTTGTATGACAAGCGTTTTAACCGAATCATCTCATCGAGCGGAACCCGTACCATGGTGACAGTCACACACTTTATCCACCTAAACCACCGCAAACTCCACCACTATATCGTTAAAGTCCCGGTCGCCCAGACCGCTGAGGTCCTCAAAGCCAAAGGTATTGTCGCCTAGCAGCTTGGCATGGTCATTACTGCCCGTATTAGCCCCCGCATGGCTAAAGAATACCTCATCCGTCGCTGGGTCACCGCCCGCCACCAGGAAGATCCCTAGGAAGCCACCACCGGTCAGTGCTGCGGAGAATGTGCTCACCTGGTCATTTTTCCCTGAGAGTTTTATATCTAGCTGGTTGGCTAACGCCGATTCTCGGTAGCCCGCATCTCCTGGACGTAAGACATTTCCCGTAAGGTCGTCGCGAATGCCACCATCGGCAAACTCGGTGGTGTAAAACCCTACGGTATTGGCCAGGGCCGCTTCACGGTACACCGCAAATTCAACATTAACCGTGCCCGTTTGACCGGTCAGGTCAATGGCAGTGGCATCCCCCACCAAGAGGTTGGTCGTTGCTACTTGGGTAAATGTTTCTGCCGTTAGCCGGGTGCCATCACCAAAGTCTAGGGAGATTTGAGTATCGCTAATTGCCGTGGGTATGGCCAGTTGGGTGACACCATTGACCACCAACTGAAACTCTAGGAACTGTCCCTCGGTCACCTGGCTATTATCAATGCTAAATGCGGGGGCATAGTCATCGGCCAGCTGCCCCCCTGCCAAAATAGAGAAACTAGCAATCTGAGTACGGCTGATTGCATCAACACTAAAGATAAGAATCTCACCAATGTCGGTAATGTTTACCTGGTCTACCTGCAGACGTACCGTATTGGCATCCCCTAGACCCGTTACTTCTAAACCAGATAAGGGGGTTAGCTTTGCGGGGTT
>ERZ1740067.2175-NODE-2175-length-12302-cov-5.705234_pt1 | contig 12302 bp, 10 predicted proteins | sample MGYA00581736_ERZ1740067 | MGnify/ENA primary metagenome ERZ1740067 (study PRJEB43018, sample SAMN04849236) | marine metagenome | isolation source: floating plastic debris | place: Pacific Ocean | collected 2008-08-27 | study: EMG produced TPA metagenomics... | reverse complement strand
TGGCTTAATTTGTCATAATGCCCTAACAATAGCTGGTTGGATAAATTCTATATCACATTCAGCAGGTTTTGACCTTGAACTTAATAAAGAATTTTGACAACAGCTGGAAGTAATTATCAGAGCAGCTGTGTTTATCACAAAAGAAATACGCAAACAAATTGTAATGAACAGGGATTCATGGTGACAGTATGCAACATCTGGATTTAATATCAGGCACAGTTTGTGGGCTTGCTGTATGTAATGAGAATCTGTTTTACTAGTAAATGTTGTCACAAGTGCCAGTTATTGCTTTAGTCAGTGGCTTGGCAGTTAGTTGACTGGACTTGCATGACAATTATTATTACTAGTAAACTTGAGTTGAGGCATTGCTGCTGGCCCACACACAGCATAAATAAGAGATAGATTGAGTGATCCAGTAGAGTAAAGCATGGCAGATAATGATGCTGTCCAAGATGGTAGTTCACTGCAAGAACAGACTGGGGCTCAACAGACTTCTGGTGAGCCTACAGCTAGTCATCCAGGTAGAGCAACTATTGGTGAGTGGAATGTTCACACATTATAAGGATGCTTATAGAAACAATTACTCTAATGTTTGTTGACATGCGCTTGGAGGTGGTTTGTTAATGATCTAGGCCTACCTACTGGTCTTGTTGTATCCACCATTGCACCAGGCAAAAGCATCAGTAGACCTATGAGAAACCCAAACAATGCTGTATATGGTTTTTGATGCTTCGTATGTAATATAATAGGCTACGGGTCTCATAATTTGGGCAACGCAGTTGTGACTATGTAGGTATATAATCTGACTTTGTCAGCTGTGAATGGCTTAAGATTATGATTGGTGCTGTCTGTTAAAACATATTCACCCATTCATACATTGTTGTCTGAGCATTCAATTGAAAACAAGGAATAGAGGTACAACAGGATGAATGGAAAATTGTGGAAGATTTTACATGGGTAGGGCCTAAGCTGTACCTGGGCTGAAACTCTTTGAACAACCAAATAACAGTGGGAAAGAGCACATCATGCACACAGTATTTGCATTCAGCTTGTGAAGGGCTGCCCAGGTAATTCCATTCCATGTTATTCAATTCAGTGGCTAGCAATTTTTCGTTGCAGTTGATGATACTCAGAAAAGCGACGTAAGTGCTCTTCATCGTTCAGTGAGGTCAAGGGATAGACAGCATGAACCATTGCAATATAGTCCACATTACAAACTGTCTAAAGTAGACCAAATGTCGGTGAGTTCTGATATATTCTATCTGCGCGCAAATTACTAATGAAATTGGTAGCGAGAGCTGCGGTACAGGTCGAGATTATGATGAGATGGTTCTGCATAATAATCTGGACATGAAATTTTTTAGTCTTGCAATATTGGGTTTTGACTCCTCACTCTCCACGCAGTGCTGTGCTGAAACTTTGTGATTCTATCTATTTTTGAATGTGATTCACACTTGCGAATATCAAAATTTTATGTGATGTTCCTATGCCCTTGATACCGGAATGGGCCGTCACCCGCATTTCTTCTTGCTTTCCAACAATAAAACATAAAGAAATGCATAGCGACTGCCTGTTGGATTGCAATTCTCATATCACCATCTTTACGGGCACGACCTTGTTTTTTTTGTAGGAATTTCTCAAAACGCGGTTCCTGTTGTCTAAAGACTCCAAGGTACTGAAGAGTAGAGTTGTAGAGGTGGCAAAGACAGAGTACGATGAGCGTGCTGCTCCTCATGTCATTGGTCGGGCAATAGTGAAAGCTTTTGGAGCAAAGATCCGACCTCATGGTCGTAGTGTGTAAGTTTTTAGGAATTTTGTTACTGATGACAATTTATCTATATGATACACTGTTCTATTATCTAGACTATGCATTCTTTTTTTGAATGACTGCATCGTTAGGTTGCAGCCTTGGATCAAGGAGTTGCTTGGATCAATGATCAAATTATCCAACATGGCGTTGTTTCAATACCCCTTGACAAACTTTCGTTCACATTCAATTTGAGGCCTTTAACCCTTGCCTGCCTCCTGCAGTGTTACCCTGTACAAAGAAGAGTTTTCATTTGCACTCTTAGGCATTTTTTCACATTTGCCAGCTTAAGTTACAGCTAATACGGTTTGTTTCAAAGTTGTTGAACACCTAAAACTTGGCCAAGTTACTAAACCATTTGCTAGTTGAATTTTCTTAATGTTTTGCGTTTTGGTGTGAACTTTAACCTGACATTGCTGACACAAACATGTATTTCTTTGTTATCGTAGCCAGCATTTTCTGTCATATGCGATTTTAAAGAAAGCATCAATTCAACTAAATTAGTTAGAACCAATCATAAATGATGTTTTTCTTTTGGTGTTACATCTTTATCCTAATGGCATTACAGTCTATGACAAGAAAATGCTATTGATCGAATTTCAGAAAAGACGAGTATCATGGCTTGAAGGAGATTGAAACTGAACAGACAACCACCGCAGTATCCTCTCTTGAACTCATGACTCAGCCAGATGCCAACATACCGCAGTCATCTAGTCAGCGTAAGAGGGAGAGAAGTGTCGCATCACCTGATACTCCGACCAGGCCTTCACAACCAAAGCAGCTCAAAGAGTCTGTACCACTACCTTCACCGACTGACAAAACTTCTCTACCAACTACCCAAACTTCCACACCACCAACACGTGTGAGTCGCATCCCTGTGCGATTTAAAGACTTTGTGTTCAAGGGCAAGAAAAAGAAGAAAGTGCCAGCAGGTCATTCCAAAATACCTACGTTGATGCCAGCAAAATCAATGCTGCATACCCGCACCAAGACAACCCAGACTGACTTGGAATATGGAACCTCGTTCACAATCTCAACAGTCAGTCATAGATCAGTGATCGAACCAAAACCTAAGCCGTATCATTCTGCAGACTCTGATGCTGAAAACCCGTACAATGTAACAATGGTAAGTGTGTGGTTGATTATAATTTTATTATAGAGAGTGCCAATCACCAATACATATTAGGGGATACCAGTAAGTGTTGGAGTCTAAACTTCATCGTAGTTATAAAGATAGAGATTAAAAGCTTGTTCTCATCATTGCTTAGTCTGGTGCTATTATTATCATTCATTCATATCATATCATTCATTTACCTCATATACGGCTATGTTGTTTACAGCTGAGTCTGCTTATGAATTTAACACAAAATAATTCCAGACTTTGGATCACTCTGAATTAAAAAAATAGCTTCCTCTGCTCCTTCACTCTTGTCTACTGTGACCCAACGATGTTATTTTGCCGACACCAGGCTCACTGCATGACCTATTTCAGTAGGTTATAAATCTATACTGTTTCCAGAATGTATCCGTGGATGAAGTTCATATGCTTGGTATTATGAGAAAAAATGCTCAAGGTTTGCTGCAGTATATGAAAAGAAAGAAGCTCTATACAACTCTAGACTCATCCACAGTACAGTTCACCATGGATAAGATCAGAGGTGAAGTAATGTCATATGCTACTAAACCTGACTGCATACTCAAAAGAGTTTCAGCTGGAGATATGGAAGCTTTCAGCCTAGCAGTAAGTGTTTTTTACTCCAGATTTCTGTGCAAAGAGGTTTTTTTTTGTAATTTAGTAATATTGGGTCTAAGTGTCCTGTTGTTGAGCAGCAATGAGTTAAGATAAGTGCATGGAAACCTGTCCTGGCGTGCAGTTATCTATAATTGATTTCACATGTTTTTAAATCAACAATGTATGAAGCAAAGAAGTTGTAGAACATTCGTTTTGTCTCCAATAAGACTTTTCTTCCCTTGGTTTTACTCTACAGTCCCCATTGGAAGAATATTTGACCCAACTCTAAAAACTGATAGTCACACCACTTGCCCTACTTGCTGGCCAGCTACAATTCCTCTCTACCAATAAAAATTTCTTTGATTTCAGGAGTGCTGGGAGGAATTTCAAGAACAGGTTCCAACTCTGGTTGAGGTGATAGTTGCTGCGTCCAGCAGGAAAGATCAGCACAACATGACAAATAAGACTTTGAATTCTGTAAACCCTGCCATCACACTGACCATAGCTAAGTGCCTCTCCATCTATAGTAATCACTTATCTGCTTCCCGCACATATGTAGCCATCATTCTTTCCAATGGTGGGCTCACTGACACCTGCATGAACAGAATGGCAAAGCTCTACGACACTGTCACACATCAAAACCTCATCAAAAAGCTGAACGATCTTGCTAAAAGACACAAGGTTAGCTTAGCACAACTAGAAAACCAGTACTGTGTAGTTTTGGACAATGTGGACATATATGTAAAACCAAGACGAGAGACCAAGGATAAATCTAATACTATGCACCATATGGTGCAAGCTATAGCTGTTGAGGAGCGAGTACAGCCTCCCTTATCTGTTAGCCGGGTACCCTCTATACCTGTGGCAGACATAGAACCCGAAGATGTATACCCAACTGTTGATGATGGCAACGTGATGAAACAATTAATGTACTGGAAAGTGGTTGAGATACTAAAGGAGATGCCTGCTCTCAAGGGAGTACCTCTCAATCTGCCATCTAAACGCCACTTATACACTGCTGAGATGAGTCGCAAATCAAAACAGGTAATACTCATACCCACCAATTGCGATGAAATATTTATACAATACATATCTGAGCTACAAAAATGCCAGACATACATGTACTACCTTAACTCTCAAACAGCTATCAAGACACCTTCTAATAACCTAGTCTGAGGCCTCAGACTCTGGCTTTCCACTTTGAAATCAGCTTGTGACAATATTTTAATACTATGTTTTCATCTAGTATCCTATTTTACTTTCCTTAACTTTTGAAGATTATTGCAAAATTATTGGTGTAATGACAAAACTTTGCTTGTTTAAAAATAATATTATAAATGAGAATCTCTATTGACAATATTTCATGTATACTCCCACAATAACAATTCAGTATGCCAAATGAGAGCAAATACAAACCTAAACTGACAACCCACTTCATGTAAATTCTCCTGTAGGATGAGCTAAGACCACACAGGGTCAGATTATTAGGATCAGCTGATGTAGTTGTAGCGGAGGCTGACCTCAATTAGCTGTGGTTTGAGACAAAGACCTAATTGGTGAATGCTGTAATCTTGGGTTTGATGCGCGGTGCTTGTTTAGAAATCAAGTATATACGTGGTGAATTCTGTAACGATTTGTTTGATGCGCGGTGCATGGTAAGTAATCCCGTTTAATGACCCTGCATACCTTTGAATTATTATGTGGAATCTATTTTTAGGTAAATCTGGGTGTACTGCAGAAAAACGAAAACATCAAAGAAGACCTGCTCTTTTGTTTGGAGCAATACCACAGCCTAGTATTGGACACAGGAGATGATACGGTCGGTGCACTGCAGTACAAGTTTTGCATAGGTAGGTGTGCAACTTCATCCTCAAAATGGCCACTCTACAGAAAAATGCACCACTATGCCCATATGGATATACATACATGTCCTTTTGTTTGGCTGGCCGGAGAGCATAAACCTTTGAACCTTAGCAAGAGTTATGTTTGCTTCCAAGATAAATGTTGTCCATGAGTGACACAACATGTTGTATGAAGTATTGAAAGACTGCTGAGCTTAACGTTCCATGCTCAAATATGCGAACGGTATATCAAGACATTGTTTGAGACCATGTAATCACTTTCAATCATTCTTTTTATCACAAATAACTGATTTCAGGTGATTATTTGACGTTTGAGCGTGGTCAACAAGTTCAGTCTACCCAGAGTGATGGACGTACACCTGCCGACCGACTAGAAGGACTATTGATGGGGATGGCCGACTTTCACGTCCAAATGAACTTTCTAAAGCTAATTTACCGTGTTCTCTTTCAGGTTTGTAAGTTACACTGATCATGCTGTCTTATAATTGTTTTCATACCACACATATTGGTGCCTTGAGGGCCTCTGCATAGACTCATATTGTGTCTCAGCCCTTGTTTTTCATAAATGAGCACATATTTCGGATTGCAAACGCCTCTTAATAGCCAGTCACCAAAAGTTTGTCCAATAGGCATGTGTGACGACAGGAATACTCTTGTTCAAAGGTAAAGTTATATCACTGTATATTGCGGTACAAGGTGTCAGTTTTTTCAGTGTGATGTGTGGTCTTTCATTTTAGAGTGATTCTCAGCCATCACCAGGAACTCTGACACATGCGAAGGATTTCCTGAATGCTAGGAATGTTGTAGCTGATGCGTCGAAGCGCTACTATGATTGTGGGGCAATGTTCGACAAGGTGTTTCATGCATACATATTCACAGGTAATGTTGCCCCCAAAACATAATAAAATATTATATGACAATGTGCCAGTTTGAGGTGTCAACATAAAAATATTCACCAGTTGGTTTGTCACTTTGCGTTGTGTGAGTAACCTTCTAGTTTTAGCAGCATAGTGTCACATCCGCTGGTCATAAAGTTTTGGGAATGTCTAAGTGTTTTTTACTGAATATTTTGAAATACTGTATTGCAGCTGGCGTCAAGGAGCTTGGACTCGAGTCTATAGATCAAACTCACACTACAATCACATCTACTGACGTGGAGAGAGCAGCCAACAGTATTGTAGCCAAGTACACTGATTTATGCCCGCCAAATCTGAAAGACAAGGGAAAACTCAGGTGATTCCCAGCCAGAACCCTCAACTGTGACCATTCACAATTTATGTGGTTTGAAACTAGAAATATAAATTGGTTTGGAATAATGATAATTATTGTGTGGATTTGTTTTATGTAGCAATATTCGACCCTATGGTGCATCTGTAATATACTGTCTGATAGCGGTCAATCTTATTATCTTCAGATGTGTCAGGTACTCCACTGATCTTTCCCTTTCACTGCTGTTGATTCTTATCAAGTTTCCAAAGTTGAAGATAATTATATGGAGTGACCAGTCCATGACAAATTTGGTCATTTTGCATCCAACATTGAAATGTGTTTGGGTACAGTCATACATCAAATTGCTGTTGAAAATTGTTGTTCTGTCTTTCCCCTAGGTGTAAACACTGCAGAACCAAGTATGGATCAGTTAAGAATCTTAGGACGCACCACAAGAGTGAGCATCCTAACATTGCATGGACATCAGACAGTTCGCATGGGGATGCAGTGTTTAACCACACTGTCATGACCGTTACTTTAGGTCTGTTACGACTGCTGCACAATCAGGCCATTCAGTGGGGTAATGGAGAACAAATAATTCTCTTATACAAGTAAGTACAATAGGATTTATCTTTAAAAATACATGAAGTGGCAAATAATTACTTCCATCACCACTATGACAAAATAACATGAAGATTATATTGTTCAACTGCTAAAATCATCTAAGAGCTCAAAAAATAACAGTCATTTTATTGATATGATGTATAGCATAGATTCTTCTGCCTGTTAATGTTGTTATGGGTATGTTTGATTGGCAGAAAATCCAGGACATGCCCGTTGTAGACGTAAACTTTTCCCATAAGCATGATGTCCACATTCACTCGTGGGCACATTTTCTGTACACAAATGTTTTACACAGCATAAGGTAAACAATATGAAGAACTTGTGCGAGCGAGCGAGCAAGCACAGCTTCAGTTGGATAAGTCAAATAAAAGTTGTGGGAAGTCATCTCTGACCTCTGTCATAAATATTGTTTTAGGTACATGTATATGATATTTAAAGCCAATGGTGCGTTTAAGTACGGCTGTGGTATATTAGAGACGGTCATTCAAACTAAGATATTACCTGGACATCTCAGCTTCCGTCTCACCTGGAACCGATTCTACAACTCCCACAGCAGACGGGATACCAACATACCACTCGACCTTCAAGTAAGTACGACCGACTGCTTGTTGTATGTAATCTGTAAGCTAGTCTGCTGATTCATGTTGATAGCCATGTTATTGAAGCTAGACAATAAGCTAAACTATTTCTCTAGGTTATAATTCTGTTGAGAGTTATCCTCTTAAATTCAATGAGAGCAAAAGTCAACGTTTGAGTTAGCAACACTCGATGAAATAAATCCAATTTTTGTGGTCCTTCTTTATACCTAGATTATAGGTATAAGGTATATGTATACCCTGAGCTCAATACTTTGTTGGTCTCATGGGCCATCAACATTTCATACCATATTATCTTTGTTTTGCAACTTTAGCTGGAACATGAAAACGCCAACTTCAAGAGGAGGTTAAAGACGTACAGGGGTACCTTCACTCAGTCGCACCTGGATAGGATTTCCCAGGGAAGGGAAGTTATCAATAAGATGATCAGGCATATGGATAAAGAGATTGGCTTCCGACCACCTGTATCCAGATCAAGCCGTGAGTTGCCTATGAAAGACATACGTCTTCTAGTCGCCAGCTATACGACTGAAGATTTACTCGATGTCATTGGAGTGAGAACGCATAGTCCCAGCATGCTAAGCCTAACCGGTAACCCAATTTCAGGGATCAATGGCAAATCGCTACGAGAGTGGATGGTCACGAGAATCACAAAGTGTCGTATTAGACACTACTACCGACAGTTTGATGCAGAACCAGCCTCATTTGAGAGCCAATCAGATGAAGAGTACCCTCATCTTGCTAATGCATGGTGGGAGACTGATGTGTTGCCAGACATTTGAATGCCTAGGATTTTGCACAAACATTGGTTTTGGATTTTAAACAAATGTATTGTACATTTATTTCTCAGTCATGCCAAGATATTGTTAACCTTTTCAGCATTATATTATGTTGCAGCAAGAGAACATGAGCGTTATGTTGGTACAATAATATCATGCATGATTTGCTGGTGTAAATAACCGCATTAGTGACTTTCTTGTGAATTTGGTTAAAAATATGGTATATCTTAATGTATTTTTACATCTTTCACCTGGGATGACAGCCGTACACTGGCCTGCAGCGTGTTTAAAATGTTTGAAGTTATATTTACATGCATACGATGATGGGTGGTTCAGGCTACAACTTGCTACTACTAAGTAAAACAGGTATTCTGGTTTGTTGTATATAGTTTGTTAAACAAAAACAATAATTTTTGTATTATGTACAGAAAAATAATAATTATGTACTAGCTAAAACATGGTGATGGGAGATTCAAGCTACTACTAACTGCGACCAAAATAAGTAGGACTACTGGTTTGCTGTGAATATTTATGATACAGAGAGATATATACAATGGATTATTGTATGTACCGACGAATAATATATTCTACATAATACATTATGAAAGGATTATTCAAACTACAACTAGTACAATTTAAATCGACAGGTCTTTTTTTACATTTTTACGTACAAAATCTTATTCTAGCCTCTTTTGAGAAAATAAAACTCCATAACAAGTCAGTTGCAAGTAGAAAAGTCCCTACACATCAAAATCATCTTCCAAATCACCAATGGAGGCCACAGAATCACTATCACTAAAAGTGTCGGTGATAGAGGACTCGTATGACTCATGTATCTTGTCCATAATGATGCAGTCGATTGTTTCGCAAATGTCACAACAGAGTTTCTGTTCAGGCTTTTTCGTACATTTAAATTTGGCCAACAAAATTTCTCTAAGACATTTTGTGCCTTTCGCATAGTCCTTCATGGTGTCTTCCAGTTTTCTGCCGCTGGACATACGTGGAAATTTCATAAGGATTGAGTGGCCATGAATAGAGGCTTCACGAGCTGCACGCCCTGTTTCTTGAAGAAACATAGAAGCTTGGGTTGGCACCCCATAGTGAATCACATACTCAATGTTGGCTAGGTTCATACCCATGGAGAGACTTGATGAACAAAACACAACCTTCAGCTTACTACCAGCTTCTGCCAACTTAGCAATGATTGTCTGCTTTATCTTAGCATTTGTCAGCAGCTGAAACATCGCCACCAGGGGATCTGATTCACCTGGTGTCTGTCCTATCATTGTTGTGACATACTCGTAGGCGTCAGATAGCAGATTGACATTTGTAAAGAAGATTAGCATTCTCGGCAACTTATGAGTGGTGAGAGATGACGAAAGGAGATGAGCTAACCAACGGAAATCTGTTATTATGTCTCCTTCAACACGAACGGAATGATACCTAGAAAATTAAAAAGTAAAGAAATAGAAAATTAATACAATACCCTATACTCAAAAAATAATTAAAACCAAGGCTTTGCAAACCTTTGCTTTCTTTGAGCTATGGCTGGAACGGGTATGGAAAAACAGAATAGGGTATGGATCGGGCGGGTACTGGTCCACCCCAAATACCCTTACGCTTACATTTCTGACAAAGTGATTCACAGACACATGTTTACAATATTGTAATACAAAAACACCAAGCACTCCTGATTGTTTGAGTTTTTCTGTATTTATAGTAGCAGTGATAGTCTAAAATCAATCAAAATGGTCTTTGAGGTTGACAAATACCACAGTGCTGATTATATACCCTCACTCTTTGAGTCGTGTATTTAGGAGCAAAAAATTGATTTGGGTTGGATCCAATTTGAGTCAGTCTAACAATAGCTGGTTGATACTTACGATATATTTAGCTTATTTATGTCTACTCTGAATATGGTAGGAGACTTAAGATGAAGTGATGATGAGACCTTCTGAATGACATCAGTAGGTGCTGTTGCGGAGAGGCAAACTATCGGTGCTCTCGTAAATGCCCGGAGCTGCCCAAGATGTCCGTAACTCTCTCTAAATGCATTCTGTTGGTCAGAAGACATTCCCCTGAAAGATTAAGAAGAAAAATTGTGTAAAAAAACAAAATGCAATTTGTAAGTCTGATAGACCAATGAAGATCATTCCTCCTGTAATAGACAAAATACCTTCAGGAATGGACTCCTTGTATAGACAAAGATGCATCTGTGCATGAATTTATTTACACACCAGTGCTGATTGAAAGTAAAATCAGGTGCTTACTCAGTGAATTTTCTGAATGTATTGCCATAAAAGCCTACTTTGTAGTCTTAAATGCAGTGCTAGTCACTCAACAATGATTGCAAGTTTCTGACAGCACATATTAGGCTACATAGTGTACTAGTCAAAGTAATGTGACCCCGAGTACCACGAAAAAGATGACAAGAGCAAAATCAAAATCATGTTACACACAAAGGATCCAACGATATCTTCTTGATTATTTTTGACACATTGGATCTAAATCTCTAAGTATTGACCACTTCACAGATTGAATTCCATTCATCCCAAGAGTGAACTAATGCAAATGTGTTGATGTAAAAGTCAAGAATTTTATGTATCAGCCATCTGTACAAAGGCAGCCTGAGCACTCCAACATTGCAGGCCCCTGCAAGCGACGCTAGCAGTGTTGAGTTAAAAATCTGAATTCTTGCAACTCTGGGTTTTGATACCCTACTAGAAAAAAATTTTGACAGCTTACCAAGAGGCGATTATGTGAAACTCATCCACAAATATAGCTTTGATGTTATCAGCCACAGATTTCGTCTCCAGAAGCACTCTGCCAGCACCTTGCAGGATGGCCTCTGGGCTGGTGAATATCATAGCTGCGTGTTTAGCTTCTTCTACAGTTGCAGATGTCAGGTGAACAGCTGATACATTTGGCAGTATTTTTCTCATCTTTGTGAGTGCTTCAGACACCATGGCAACTAATGGCATTATAACTAAGAACTGCGCAAATACCTGTAAAATAACATGATTTTAAGAAACCATTTAATATGTAGGCCTACCAATAGACCAACGCAGTATTGTAAAGGCTCGCTCTATCACCATGTATTTAATGGGCCTATTCACATTGATAAGACTTTTCTCCCTCAGCCAAACCTCATAGATAATGGCGTATCAGGGGTCAAGGCAAGCAAGAGACATGATGAAAGCAGTGATTAACACATTTCTTTGTTTCATGATTCATAACAGCAATCACAATGAGTGTGTTGTAATCAACATCATAGTTTTCTAGTACAAGTAGGCCTATAAACCAACATATTTCTAGTCACGAGTTGATAAGCCTACGCCAGCCTTCATTATTGTGTTATCCATGAAGTCCCTATTATTATAATGTTGACATACTTTGAATATTCATAGTGATCAAAGGAACTGTTGGTATTAGTAGCAAAACTCTTGGTTCTTCAAATCAATTTTTGTGAACTTCATTGAACTGTATGACTCATACAGAGATAAGATTTTTATTGCTCAATTTCCAAGCAAAGATACCAATGAATGATGTCTGAAAGCAGTCAGTCATGTCTAATGATTTGATTTAGGCCATACTTCTAGTTACTTTGGGCCTTACTTGAGTCCAAATTAAACCAAATTTAGCAAGGAGGATGATTTAAAGTCTGCACTTTTACTTCTTTTTGTGACAATTAGT